>FLOH01000342.1_pt1 | contig 111403 bp, 84 predicted proteins | sample 756751 | NCBI WGS metagenome assembly FLOH01 (sample SAMEA4026879, study PRJEB14308) | marine metagenome | biome: coastal water; material: water | depth 74 m
CTGCGAGAGGAAACGAAGCGCATAGGAAACAAATTGATTGTTCTCGCAAAGTGCGCAGAGCCGCAGAGCTAGAAGAAAAGCACCATTAAACTCTCTGCGTTTTCGCGTTCTCTGCGAGAGGAAACAAAGAGGAAAGGAAGTGTAGCTTAGTTTGGAAATTGATCGTTCTCGCAGAGTCGCAGAGATAGAAGATTATCGACAACATACAACGGAGTTAATACATGCATGAAAATGATATTTCAAAAATTATTTTAGATTTGAGTATCAAAATTCATCAAACTTTGGGTCCAGGTTTATTTGAATCCGTTTATGAGAGCATTTTGTGCTATGAATTGGAAAAAGCAGGATTGGAAATTGTCTCCCAGGCAGACGTTCCAGTTGAGTACGATGGAAAGAAATTTGGGAAGGGCTTTAGAGCAGATATAATTGTAAATGAAAAGGTCCTTATTGAATTAAAGTCAATTGAGAAACTTGGGGATATTCATAAAAAACAAGTTTTGACCTATCTAAAGTTAACGGGTTTGAAGCTTGGTCTACTTATCAACTTTAACGAGAAGCTATTAAAGAATGGTTTTGTTCGAATAGTCAATGGTTTGGAAGAGGTAGCTTCCTGAGAGGTCTATATTGATTGATTGTTCTCGCGGAGAGCTAGAAAAAAAAACAGCATTAAACTCTCTGCGTCTTGGCGTTCTCTGCGAGAGGAAACGAAGCGCATAGGAAACAACTTGATCGTTCTCGCAAAGTGCACAGAGCCGCAGAGCTAGAAAAAAAACAGCATTAAAATCTCTGGGTCTGGCGTTCTCTGCGAGAGGAAACGAAGCGTATATGAAACAAATTGATCATTCTCGCAAAGTGCGCAGAGTCGCAGAGCTAGAAAAAAAACAGCATTAAACTCTCTGCGTCTTGGCGTTCTCTGCGAGAGGAAACGAAGCGTATAGGAAACATCTATCATGGAAAATATAAATAAAAAGGTCCACATCATCAGTCTTGGTTGCGTAAAGAATACTGTTGATAGTGAGATAATTGCTGGTGGTTTGGAGTCAGCCGGGATTGAACTCATCGATGATCCCAACGATGCAAATACTATCATTATTAATACTTGTGGTTTTATTGGTGACGCGAAGCAGGAATCAGTAGAAGTCATCCTGGAAGCTGCTCAACTAAAGGAACAAGGAAAGCTTGAAGAGCTACTCGTAGCAGGCTGTCTATCAGCAAGATACAAGAAAGAGTTAACCGCTGAAATGCCTGAAGTTGACAAGTTTTTCGTCACTGAAGATTTTCGAAAGATATTTGATCATATCGCTTCCAAACCTCATCTGGCAGATGATCCTGACCATCGCAGGAAACTACTAACTCCTCGACACTATGCCTATCTGAAGATCAGTGAAGGTTGTGACAATGTATGTAGTTTTTGTGCAATACCGCTTATGCGAGGAAAACAACGTAGTCGGGACATTGAATCGCTGGTCATGGAAGCCCATTCTCTAGTCGCCAGAGGCGTTCGTGAAATGATGGTTATTGCCCAGGACAGTACCACTTATGGCTGGGATCTCAAACCAAAACGTTACCTTCATGAATTGTTATCTGAATTAGACGAGGTGGAGGGTCTAGATTGGATACGTTTGCACTATGCTCACCCTTCCCATTTTTCTCGGAAGCTTATTCCCATCCTTAAGAACGCCAAAAAGATAGTTCCCTATCTGGATATTCCGGTTCAGCATGCTTCCTCGAAGATGCTTACAGCAATGAAACGAGGACTGGATGCAGATGGCCTGCGCAGGCTCTTGCTGAACCTGCGGGAGGAGATCCCTGGTCTGAAGCTTCGAACCTCGGTAATCGTTGGTTTTCCTGGAGAAACAGAGGATGATTTTGAAACTCTGATGAGTTTTCTTGAGGAAATACAGTTTGACCGTCTAGGTGTGTTTACCTATTCGGAAGAAGAGGATACCAGTGGAGCAGATTTAGAGGATGATGTTCCGCAGGACGTGAAGATAGACCGAATGGATAAGATCATGGATCTTCAGCACAGTATTTCGTATAACAAAAATCAGGACCTCATTGGAACAGATATAGACGTGATCATCGATGCCAAGGATCCTGACAATGAAGGTCAAATGATAGGACGTAGCATCTGGGACGCTCCGGAAATTGATCAGGTTGTTTACGTGGCGGGAAGCTTTGATACTGGGAGTATCATCAAGGTACATGTGGAAGATGCTGGGCCCTATGAACTATATGCTTCTGTAAATTAATGCTGTATTTCACCAATATTTCATTTAGAGCTTTGCATAGATGGCCCTTATTTGGTTTGGATACGTATTGTGTATAGTATATTAATACGTACATAAGAAAGGGAGAACAGATGGCTACTAAACTTACTCTCAGTATTAAAGGGAATATAATATTGCGTGCCAAGCGGTATGCTAAAACGAACAACACAAGTCTTTCGCAATTAGTTGAACAATATTTTAGTTACCTTACTACAGATCAAGTAGCTGAAGATGTGCACATTGACAAAGCGGTCAAAGAATTATCTGGAATCATTGAATTAGATGATGATTTTGACTTAAAATCGTCCTACGGCAACTATTTGAAAGAGAAATACATTAAGTGAAAAATGTTTTTATCGACTCTGATGTTATTTTGGATGTGCTTATTAACCGCCGATATTTTTATCAAGATTCAGCTAGTATTTTAAGTTTGTGCGCTGTTAGGCAACTGCAAGGCTATACAACAGCATTGGTGTTTGCGAATATTTATTACATCTTAAGAAAAATGCATTCGAAGAAACTTGCCTTGAAAAGTATAAGAAAATTGCAACCTATGCTGGAAGTAATACCATTATCCAGCGAACATGTGGAGCAAGCATTAAATTCAGATTTCACAGATTTCGAAGATGCATTACAAAACTATAGTGCAGAAGATCGTGGGGTTGAAGCCATTATAACGCGGAATATTTCCGATTACAAACATAGTAGTATTCCAGTCTTCACCCCTGCGACTTTTTTGAAACTCCTCAGGAAACCCGAGTGATTTTGGGGTTCGATGCAAGCATAGATGAAGTGCATTGCATCTCACCAAGAATATCTCTAAACTTTGTATAGAATACAGCCATTGGAAATAACTATTGTCTGGGTGCGTAGGGATGAATTGTTAATATTCCTATAAGTATTAACTAAACCAGGATTCAAAATGAATAAAAAAAAACCTCAAACCATATATCTAATAGATGGATCGGCACTGGTCTATCGTTCACATTTTGCCTTTATTCGAAACCCTTTGTTCAATTCAAAAGGACAAATGGTTAGCGCAATTTATGGATTTATGAATGCCTTATTGCGGCTCATGGCCAGAGAACAGCCTGAATTCCTGGCCGTGGTCATGGATACCAAGGAAAAGACCTTTCGTCATAAGCAATATCCTGATTACAAAGCAACACGTGAGAAGATGCCTGATGAGCTGGCTGCTCAACTTCCCATTATTGATGATCTCGTCAATAAGTTGAATATCCCCTATTTGAAACAGGAGGGATTTGAGGCAGATGATATCATTGGTACCATAGCCACACGTGCATCCAAAGCAGGATTTAAGGTCAAGATCATCACTGGAGATAAAGACTTTGCCCAGCTTGTGGATAAGAATGTAGAAGTTGTAAATCCTCGGGACAATAGTGTTTGGACACCTGAGTATGTGAGTGAAAAGTGGGGTGTTCCACCGGAATTGATCATTGACTTGCTAGGACTCATGGGAGATGCATCTGACAATGTCCCTGGAGTACCAGGTGTTGGACCTAAAACTGCCGTCAAATTGATAAGCGAACACGGTGGAATATTCGATATCTATGAAAAACTTGAAAACATTAAGAATCCAAAATTACGTGCGAAGCTAGAGGAGAATCGTGAACAGGCTTTGCTTTCCCGGGAACTGGTGACGATTAAAATTGATATGGATTCAGTACCTTCAGCTGAAGATATAAAAATATCCTCACCAGATATTGATGCTGTCCGTAATGTGTTTCAGGAATTTGAACTTTTCAATCTCATGAAGCCTCTGGATGATGTACGGATACTCTATGAAGATGGAAATGCTGCACTGGCACCAAAACCTCAGAGGAATTATACGGTAGTAAAACACATTCCTGAGTTACTCGAGTTGGTTGATGAACTGAAGCAGCACCACATGGTGGCTTTTGATCTGGAGACCACAAGCTTGGATGTCCTCACAACGGATATAGTGGGAATCTCGTTCTCCTGGACTGCAAATCAGGGTGTTTATATCCCAATCAAGTATCCTAATCCGGCTGAGGGTAGTTTTTCAGAAGGTGACACTGGAACAGTTCTCCGTGAGTTAAAACCATTCTGGGATTCAACTTCCATAAAAAAAACGGGGCACAATTTAAAATTTGATCTTTCGGTACTGAAAAGTCATGACATCGATGTTCAAGGAGTGAGCTTTGACTCCCAGATCGCAGGATATTTGGTCAACCCTGGTGGTCGTGGATATGGCATGAATGATCTCAGTGTTCAATATCTAGGAATTGATCCCATTCATATTGAAGCCCTCATCGGGAAGGGAAAAGATCAGATCACCATGGATCAGGTCAGTCTAGACATGATCAGCGAATATGCTGCTGAAGACGCTGATATTGCTTTCCAGCTTTATGAGATCCTGGCTGAGCGGATCAATGAGGCCGAGCTGAATTCTGTTCTCGACGATATTGATTTACCACTCATACCTGTTCTTATGGATATGGAACGCATCGGTACTTTCGTTGATTCAGAGATTCTGAATAAGATGTCAAGCAGCTTGGGAGCCGAGTTAGAACGCCTGGAGAAGGCAATCTATGAGGAAGCCGGCGAGGAATTTAATGTCGCTTCTCCTCGTCAAGTGGCTGAGATCCTATTCGAAAAAAAGGGAATCAAGCCCATCCGGAAAACCAAAACGGGCTATTCTACTGATGTGAATGTATTGCAAATATTGGCGAAGGAACACGCTATTCCGCGTTTTATGCTGGACTATCGTCAAGTAGCCAAATTGAAATCGACTTATACCGACACTTTGCCACTATTGATCCACGAAAAGACTGGTCGTATTCACTCAAATTTTAATCAGACTATTGCAGCAACGGGCAGATTGAGTTCCACCAATCCAAATTTTCAGAATATCCCAGTCCGGACCGAACTGGGACGAGATATTCGTAAGGCGTTTCGACCGCAGAATAAGGGTTGGAAGATATTGGCAGCTGATTATTCACAGATTGAGTTGAGACTGATGGCACAATACTCCAAAGACGAGCGACTGATTCAAGCCTTCAAGAATGGGGAAGACATTCATACTGCGACGGCAGCCCATGTGTTTGGGACTGACCTTTTCGGTGTCTCCGCAGACCAGCGCCGGCGTGCAAAAGTGGTAAACTTTGGGATCATGTATGGAGCAGGTCCATACAGAATGTCTAATGAGCTTGAAATCTCCATGGGTGAGGCTGCTCAATTGATTAGTGAATATTTTGAGACCTATCCTGGTATTCGTGGCTATCTCGATGATACTTTGGAATTTGCCAGAGAGCATAAATATGTTCAAACCCTTTTCGGAAGAAAGCGACCCGTTCCTGATATCGATGCATCCAACCGAATGAGTCGCCAGGGTGCAGAAAGGGTGGCAACCAACATGCCCATCCAGGGTACAGCTGCGGATATTATCAAGCTGGCTATGATTCAAGTACATCAGAAAATGCAGGATAATAATATGCAGAGTAAGATGATCCTTCAAGTTCACGATGAGCTGGTATTTGAGGTAATTGAGGAAGAGTTGGATCAACTCTCTGCACTGGTCAAAGAAACCATGGAGAATGCTGTTGATCTGGATATCCCACTTACCGTGGATATAGGCATTGGTGACAACTGGCTGGAAGCCCATTAAAATACTGAAGTAGTTGACCAGCATGATAGTACCGTGTAGTTAATAAATAAATAGTATAAACTAACTAACATTGTATATTGCAGATGGTTAATAGAATAAAGATTGTGATACTTTTGAAAATATAAACACTTATTATGAATTTGATTCTCTTGTTTTCTTTGGGGGAATATCAGGATTCAGATTAAGTTTCAAGCAATTGAAAAAAGCAGGCAACAATATTCTTCACCTGAAGGGGGAGAGCGTATTTATAGATCGCTGCCATCGTTAAGAAATTACACTAAAGGGAATAGTATATGAGAAAAGCAAGACTGTTTCTTGTTCTGAGCGCCATTACATCCATTCTGATGGCTGGAACTGCCGGAAAAATATCAGGAAATATTACTGACCAGACATCAGGAGAACCCTTGATTGGTGTGAATATCATGGTGGCGGGAACTAATTTGGGGGCGATTACAAATGTTGATGGATACTACGTTATTCTGAATGTACCACCAGGGTTTCATAGTGTTCGGGCCAGTATGATTGGATATTCCAGACATGAAATAAATGAAGTGCGAGTTGAAATAGACCGCACAAATACCTTAAATATCATAATGTCTCAGCAGGTCCTTGAGGGAGAAGCGGTTATAATTACTGCTGAACGTAAAGTGATCAAAATGGATGTAGCTGCCAGTCAGCGTAGCATGAGTGCGGAGAACATTAAAGAACTTCCTGTAAATAGTGTCAGTGAAGTACTCGGTCTACAAGCTGGTGTTAGTGGATTCTCGGTACGTGGTGGCGGGACAGAAGAAACCTCTCTCATGATTGATGGGATTGAGTTGAAGGATCAACGGACCAACAAACCAATCACTGGGATCCCCTTAAGTGCTGTACAAGAAATATCAGTTCAAACAGGTGGTTTTAGTGCTGAGTACAATAATGTCCGATCTGGAGTGGTAAATGTTGTGACCAAGGACGGTAGTGGTGGATACACCGGAACCATTTCGATCAAACACAGTGCGGCTGAGCCAAAACAGTTCGGTATATCTCCATATGACAGAGACTCATATTTTCTAAAACCATATCTTGATGATGCTGTTGCCTGGACCGGAACAGAAAATGGTGAAAGCTATACGGATGTTGATGGTGACGGGTATTGGGATGAAGGTGAACCCTTTACAGACTTTAACAACGACGGGAAGTACACTGCCTGGGATGTGCACATGCAGGATCAATATCCCGAATTTGAAGGCTGGAATTCTATTTCTGAAAAAACGCTGGGAAATGACGATCCCTCTGACGATCTCACACCCCAGGGAGCTCAACGTTTATTTGAATGGCAATATCGCAAAGCTGGAAATATTGTTAATCCAGATTTAAATATTGATGCTGGTTTTGGTGGCCCAGTCCCTGTTCTTGGTCCTATGCTTGGGAATCTTCGTTTTTTCCTTTCCTATCGTCAAGAAAATGATGAGTATCTCTATCCTGTTTCCAGGTCTGGAACACTTACCCGAACTGGACTACTCAGGATGACCTCTGATATTTCTGATAGTAAGAAACTTAGCTTTACCGTCATGTTGGGTGACCTAGATGCGACAACCTCATCTAGGGGAGGTTTGACCAGCTATTTATCTGAAGTGTGGGAGTTAGCATCACAAGTCAACCGAAGTGGCTTCACCATGCCTTGGCGTCTCTATTCAAACGAATACTGGGCTCCAACACGTGTAACTCATGCAACATATTCCGCTAAGTTTACAAACTTAATAAGTTCCTCCAGTTACTATGAAATCCTCCTAAAACATTCTGGGAAAAAGTATGATACTGGTCCAGGAGAACCGCGTGATACAGAAAGCCTTTACGAATTATTCGATGGATATTTTGTTGATGAAGCTCCAGTAGGGTTTTTTGGTACACCGGTTACCAGTGTTGAAGGTGGTCTTACCATGGGCGGTGCTGTAAGTACATCCCGTGATGAGAGTGAAGTCAAAACCACTTCATTAAGTTTCAATTATACCAACCAGATGAATTCTCATAATCAGGTAAAATCGGGCTTTAACTTTGTGTATGATGATTTAAACATGGCTTTTGGATCATTAAACTATTTTCTTCCTGAGGGCAATTACTGGACTCAGATGGACTATAACCCATATCGATTTAGTGCATACATTCAAGATAAATTGGAATTTGAAGGATTCATTGCATCACTTGGTTTAAATGCTGAATACATAAATCCAAATGCTGAGTGGTATGATGTTGATATTTATGATAGCGATTTTTTCTCCTCCAGCTATAGCTTGGAAAATGATGATCAATTTGAGAAGGTTAAGATTGATCCCAAGTTTTATGTCAGTCCCAGACTTTCAATCTCACACCCCATCACAATCAACTCCAAACTCTATTTCAATTATGGACATTATAGGCAAGTACCAACCGCAGAAAGCATGTTCCGAATTCAGAGAAAAGCTAATCTGGACTCTGACCGAGAGATTGAAGACCTGACGCAGCTTTCAGTGATAGGAGATCCAAACCTGGATCAAGCGCTTACGATTTCCTATGAATTAGGTTACGACCACGCACTTTTGGATAAATACTTACTCCATATAGCTGCGTACTATAAGGACATTTCTAATCAGCAGGATTGGACAGACTATTACAATGCCAGTGGAGGTGTTAACTATAGCCAGCTCACTGCTAATAGTTATGAAGATATCCGTGGGTTTGAGACAGATCTCTCGAAGATGTATGGTGACTGGATCACAGGTCACGTTAACTATGAGTATCGTGTGAATACTTCCGGGTTCTTTAACATCAGGGAGTATCATGAAAATACCAAAGAACAAAGTGATTACGTTAATAATCCCTCAAATATTGAACAAGACAAACCGCGACCTACTCCAAGTGTAAAATCAGTTATCGATCTGCATACACCTGGTACATTTGGCCCCAAAGTTTTTAACCAGAATATTTTGGCAGATTGGCATTTGAATATTATGGCGAGTTGGCGGGCTGGTTCCTGGCTTGAATACAACCCAAAAGGGATTCCAGGAATTGGAGATAATTTTCGCTGGCAAGATGTTCGTTCTCTTAACCTGAAATTTTCAAAAGTGTTTTCAGCGGGGCAGATGAAAATCAAGCTTTTCGCTGATGTCAATAATGCCTTAAATATCAAGAGATTTAGTACCTACGGTTTTGCCGATATATTTGATTATGAAGACTATATGAATTCCCTGCTTTTACCAGAAGATAAGTTAGAAGCTATTGGTGTGAATATTCTTCCGGGTCTTGATCGAAATGATAACCCAGGAGATGTGAGGCCTGATGATGTGGAATTTGTCCCCATCGAATGGGTCTCAGATGTAAATGGACTAGATGCGAGCAATTTGAGTGAGAGGGGTATCTACTATGATGCCGCCACAGACACCTACCGTCAATGGGATCACAACTCAGGCTGGGACAGCGGTGTGGAAGAGGCATTCCTGGATAAAGTAGTGGATGATAGGGCATACATAGATATGCCTAATCAGAGCTCATTTATTTTTCTATCTCCCCAGGATATTTTCGTTGGAATTAATATCTCGTATGATTTTTAATAGTGGCGGATGTAATGGATAAGGAATCTAATCATATGATAATTCTTAATAATAATAAAACCATCCGTATGACTTTTCTTACAGTTGGTATTGTGCTGTCTGTGATGAACACAGTGATCTCAGCAGCAGAGAACAAATGGATTGCCGTTGGTAATTATCACAACTGGTATTCAGAACAGGGCTTTGAAATAGAGGTCGGTAGAACCGGAGAGATATCAGATCAACAGGATGGAATGCGTTGGCCTGCCCAGTTCAGCTACCAGGATGTACAAGCAGCCAAGGCTCTATGGATTGGTTCTACAAATTTTGCCGATCCCATTGCTGGCAAAACTTTTGACTATAAAGTGGTGCACATAGGACCCAGAGGGCCCATAGACGATAAAAAAGAAATCCTATCTGAAGTATTTAAGATGTATGGCAAATATGATCATCCCATTGTTTCAGTAGATGGTGATCCATCCAGTACCTTGGAGTTCCTGGATAGAGTGGATAGTGTTGATGCCACAATGAATGCAGATCGTCGCATCTTGAATGTGATAAATACTGCCATGGGTGTCACTATGACTCGCAATATCCGCGCCTTTTCAAACCAGCACAACGACAACTATCATATATATGATTACGAATTTGAGAACACTGGGATTTATGATGCAGACGGTAACACAATTAATAAGAGTCTGACGGGTGTCTATTTTATGTTCCAGTATCGCTATGCTGCTAGCCGTGAAGGTGGTCCATACGGAAGTGGTGGATATTGGTTGCCTCAGAATACCGCCTGGGGACGAAACACAATTAATGAAGTGATAGGTGAAAATCCAGCGGACGGTGAAATCCGTGCTGGTTATTCCTGGCATGGGCATCATTCCAAATCAGCGGATGGTCACGACAATATTGGGGGACCCTACTATGGACCCGGTGGTGATGGCCATCTGAGTGCTCAACAATTTATGGGTGTGGTCACTTTGCATGCAGATAAATCATCTACCGATAATACAGATGATCTTAGTCAGCCTTCTACAACCTGGTATATCGGATCAGACGAACAAATTACCTATGACAATGATCAATTTAATCCTGTTAAGATGCAGGCTCGTTATGAGCACATGGAACTGGGACATCCAGCTAAGTCTCATGCTGAGGAACTTGGTTATACTGCCACGAAGTTGGGTAATATAAGTGCTGACACCTGGGGTAACGATCCAGGGGGGTATTCACAGGTTCAGGCTTTTGGTCCCTACGACATTGCTCCCGGAGAAAAAATCAACATTGTCATTGCTGAGGGTGTAGCTGGTTTAAATCGGGACATGTGTTATGAGGTTGGTGGGAACTGGTTTGATGGTACGGTTGCCCTGGGTGATCTGCTTAATCCCAATGGTTCTGCTCCTGCAACTAAGGATGAATATAAGAACAATTGGGTTTTTACAGGTGAAGATTCAATCCTCCAAACATTCCATCGAGCTATTGATGCCTATGATTCCGACTATGCCGTTCCTGCTCCACCACCACCACCGGATGAGTTTATTGTTACATCAGGGGGAGATCAAATAGGACTTAACTGGTCCAACTCTGCAGAGAGTCATCCAGGTTTTATGGGCTACAAAGTATTTCGGGCTATTCACAAACCAGATACAACTTATGAGGAGATTTTCTCCTGCGATCTCGACGACCTCACAAATGAGTTCGCTGATGTAAAAGCTAAGCGCGGGTTTGAATACTTTTATTACATAGTCAGCTATGATGACGGGAATACAAATCCAGTTGGAGGTGGGGGATTACCGCTTTACAGTAGTAAATTTTTCACCATGACCAACAAAGGGGCGAAGCTGAAACGTTCGCCGGGAGTGAGCCTGGATGATATTCGCATCGTTCCCAATCCATTCAATATCAAATCCAGGGAACTACAATTCGGTCAAAGTGGGCAAAACCGTCTCTATTTTTATGATATTCCACCGATCTGTACGATTCGTATCTACACCGAGCGCGGTGACTTAATCCATACAATCGAGCATACAGATAATAGTGGTGATGAATCCTGGGATTCAATCACTGAGTATCGTCAAATCATTGTAAGTGGTATTTATATCGCTCACTTTGAGCTGCCAGATGGCCAATCAACTTTTCGCAAATTCATAGTCATACGATAAAGGGATTACAATATGTCCATTAAAACAAAAAATAGAATACATCCTTTACCATGGATAATGGTAATCCTCTTGCTCGCTTCTATTGTAAGTTGCGAATATTATGAAGAAGAAACATATGTCTTATCTGCTCAAGAACAACTCATCTGTGATCGTCTTGCAGATACATTGAGCCATGATATTACGGCTGCAGATTTGCGCGTATTTGGACCAGATTGGACTGGTAAGAACATTGCATCAGCACTAGAAAGTTCAATTCGAATTGGTGAAAGCTGGTATGATGAAGATTTTGTACTTCGACCTGATGTTTTTGTCTTTATTGATGGTGCAGACACTGTGGCTGCAGCGCAGATTATATCGTTTGCCTATGATGAGACCTCCGGGCAGGCAGATAGTCTTCGAATAGTCTATCTATACAATCCGGCTGGTTCAATTTCATTTAGCGGTCTTTCAATGGATACCCTTCTGGTCACCGATTCTCATACTAGTCCAGTATATATCGATTTTAGCCAGGGACTTGTGGCAGTCGATTCCGATTGGAATATTTCTATTGATGCAGGATTCGTTGAACAGAGTGTTACGGGGAGAGTCCACCGCAAGGAGAATTCCTCCATTTTGAGTTTTACCAAAGCTCCAACAAAGAACTACCTGGCGGATGGCTCAGGATTCCTGGTCGCTGCAACATATCTAGAAGCAAATTCAATTTACTTAACCGGCCCAGACTCACTTCTCGCATTTGAGCTTGAGTCAAAAGATGATGCTGGTTATGTCCTCTGGGATAGACAGAGCATGGGCAGCTCAGATATTATTTTTAATGCCACTGACTTTATGTCTATCAACGTGTGGTTATGGGATGCGAACGGGAGCAAATTAGAACCTAATGATGAATCAATGTCCATGGAGCTGATTGCCTACTGCCATGATTTAAAAACCAGAGTGGCTTACGAGCTTGGGGATCAAACCTACTTAATCCAGTTCCTGCCACATGAAGAAATGGTTGATCAAGATTTCAATCTAGTAATTGTGGAGGGCGAGTAAGATGCGTAATAATAAGGATATTGGGATGAGAAAAAGTAGTCTTACCATATTGATCCTACTGGTGGCGCTGAGTTTTAGTATGGCCCAGGTTAAACTTGCTCAAACCGGAGCACAATTTCTTAGTGTTGATTCTGATGCAAAAGCAGGTGGTATGGCTGGAGCACTCACCACAGTTGAAATGAATTCTGCCGCCTTGTTTTTTAATCCGGCAGGTATGGCTAGGATGGAAACCGCCATCGATGTAATGGCCAGCCAAAGTCAGTGGATTGCTGACATCGCATACAACTCATTTGCAGTAGCTTTCAACCCGAGTGGTGGAAAATATGGTGTGTTTGCTGCCTCTTTGGTTTCGGTAGACTATGGAGAGATTCAGGGAACACAGAGATGGGATAATGAGCCCGGATACATTGATACTGAAATATTAACTCCTTCAGCATATGCAGCTGGATTTGGATATGCCAAAGCTCTGAGTGACAAGTTCTCTGTCGGTGGCCACCTTAAATATGTTGGTCTGAATTATGGGAAGAGTGTTTATCCAGATGAAGAGGATAGCTCTATTCCCGATACGGTAAAAAATCATCTAGCCTACTCAAATGCATTCGATTTTGGTACAATATACCGCACGGGTTGGAAGAGCCTGGCCTTTGGAATGTCAGTTCGCAACTTTTCAAACGAAGTGACCTTTGAATCTGAAGGTTTCCAGTTACCCCTAACCTTCACTCTTGGGATATCGATGGATCTGTTCGATCTCATCCGTGAAGGCGAAAGTCAACAAAAGTTGTTACTTAGTGTGGATGCACTCCATTACCGCTCACACGCTGAACAGCTACGTGTTGGGGTTGAATTTAAGCCCATTGACATGCTTTCTCTGAGAACGGGGTATATGTCTTCAAATGATGAAAATGATATTTCCTTCGGTCTGGGCATACAAGCCTTAGGACTTGTAGTTGACTATGCATACGAGCCCTTTGGACGATTGGGTGATGTTCAGCGGATGACAGTCAGATTCTCCATCTAAATTACTTAATTGTGAGAGAAAAGTGCGCATAGCTATTAAAATCATACTGGCAATAATCGTAAGCACATATGCCTGGTCTGCTACGACTGGAAAAATTAGTGGTTACGTCAAAGATGCTACCAGCGATGAAGTGCTGATCGGCGTAAATATATTCATCCCTGAGTTAGGCCTTGGCGCCGCAAGTGATATTAATGGTTACTATAGCATCTTAAATATCCGCCCAGGAACACACACCTTAAAAGCATCAATCATTGGGTACAGTCCACTAAGTATAGAGAACGTTGAAGTGGTGATCGGCCTGACATCCAATGTTGATATCAAAATGCAATCAGAGGTCTTAGGACTGGAAACAATCACTGTTTATAGTGAAAGACCCATAGTCACCAAGGATCTCTCAGGTAGTCAGCTAAATGTGAATAGAGAATCCATTGAACAATTACCAATATCATCGGTAGCCTCTGTTTTAGGGGTTCAAGCTGGTGTTGAAAATATGCAGGTAAGGGGCGGAACGAGTTCACAAACAGCGGTTATAATGGATGGTTTCCTAATGAGTGATGGTCGCTCAAACGCCCCTGTGACGACCATTAGTTTGAGTTCTGTAGAAGAGATTCAGGTTCAGTCCGGTGGTTTTAATGCTGAGTATGGAAATATTCGGTCTGGAATCGTAAATGTGATCACATCGGAAGGGGGAGCAGATAAATATTCAGGGTCCTTCTATTATCAAATGAGCCCTGCAGCACCTAAACACTATGGTATCTCACCCTATGATGTTAATTCCTATTTCCTAAAACCCTATTTAGATGAGGATGTTGCCTGGACTGGAACAGATAACGGCGCCTGGGATGCATACACTCAAGGGCAGTATGCCAACTTCGCAGGTTGGGATGACCGATACAATACAGAGACTGGGATGACTGCTACAGCGGCGAAACAACAATGGATCTATGAACATCGACGGACAGGGGAAATTACCAAACCTGACCAGACCTATGATCTGGGCTTTGGGGGTCCAGTTCCTTTGCTATCAAAGCTTAGGTTCTATTTGTCTCATCGAAATGAGAAAGAGATGTTTATCTTCCCCTTATCCAGAGAAGGGTATAGCTCCAATTCAACCAGATTAAAGTTGAACTACAATATTAGCGATAATAAAAAATTGATTATTTCGACACTTTATTCTGAAGAACACTCAGTCAATCAGTTTAACTGGACGACGGTGCCCGAAGGAAACCTACTTAGAGGCACTTACAATGTTGCAAACCTTGCTACAGAGGATGTCCTCTTCACACCTGGCTATTTCAGTCCCTATTCAATATTCAGAGGTAGATTTAATCTGAGCTATAACCATATGTTGAGTTCTGATGCCTATTATGAGATTATTGGACAAGCAGGCTATACGATCTATCAGACCTATGAATTGGATCCACGAGATACAACTAAAAATGAAATATTTTCAGGATTTTATGATGACGAAGCCCCCTATGGTTACGATTCAGGAGCATGGATGAATCTAGGCCGGGATACCAGTCGTACAACATCCTCTCTGTTTAAATTTGATTATACGAACCAGTTAAATAGCCATAATCAGCTAAAGATTGGATTTCAATTAACCGACAATAATTTTCAAATCAGGTCCTATACAGAAAGTGATAATGAATTCTGGACGAGGGAGATGAACTATGATGTTGCTCCTTTTCGTAAAAGCGCCTACATACAGGATAAACTCGAATATGAGGGGTTTATCGCAAATATCGGATTAAGAGGTGAATACTCAGATTCGAATACAGACGTATATATTCTTGACCCTTTTGACGAATTGTTTAAACAAGGGGAGGGTCATTTCTTACAAGATTCTGCACAAGCAAAATCCGCCAAACCGACCTTAACTATAAGTCCAAGATTAGGCATTTCTCACCCAATCACCGATCATTCAAAACTATACTTTAATTATGGGCACTTTTATTCAGAAGCTCAATCCACATATCGGTTTAGACTACAGAAAGAGTCCAATGGTTTAGTAACAAATCTTGGCAACCCGGAGTTGGATCAGGAACGGACAATTGCTTATGAATTGGGATACTCCCATGGTATAAACGATGCCTACTTGCTCGATATCGCCGCCTACTATAAAGATATCACGGGACAACCGGGATGGGTTCTCTATCGAAATGCAAATGGGTCTGTAAACTACCGGAAAGCCGAAAGTAATAACTATCAGGATATACGGGGACTGGAGTTTACGCTTAGCAAGCCACGTGGAAAAATAATTACTGGCTTTATCAATTATACCTACATGGTAAAAACCAGTGGCTACTTTGATCTACTACGGTATTATCAAAATTCCCAGGAACAACGTGACTATGAGAGTGTGAATGTCGTTGATGACAAACCAAAACCGCAACCCTATTTCCGGGCCAATATTGCAATGAGAACCCCTGACAAATATGGACCATTTGGTGGGATTAACATAAGCCTGCTTGGACAGTATAAGACAGGGAGTCAATTCAATTTATCTAATCTGATGTTTATCGATGAATACGTACAATGGGTTTCTCGTATAAGCACCGATCTTCGTGTCCAGAAATCACTTACTGTTGGTTCCACAAAACTTGAACTATTCTGTGACGTAGCAAACCTATTTGATACGAAATATCTGAGTTACAGTGGCTTTTCAGACCAATTTGATTATATCGATTATTTGCAGTCTCTTCATTTTTCCTTTGAAGAGGGGCTAGAAGAAGGTGATGATTATGTTGGTACTTACAGAGAATATGATGTAGAGTATGATCCTCTGGTTCCAAATCCTGACAATGATTCGGTGATTGAAAGCGAGAATCAAAAGCGCCGTGACACCAAATCCTATATTGATATGCCTAACTATCAGTCACTTACCTTCCTGGACCCCAGGAAATTTACCTTTGGTATTAGGTTTAAATTCTAATGAGAACCATGATGAAAATATTAAGCATGATTGTGAGTCTTGGAATAGCTCTTACAGTTTATCCACAGGTAGATGGCTCTCAGAAACGTTATGTTAGAATTGGTAGTTTACAGAGCCACTTCTCAGCCTATGGCTCTGAAAGAGCGTGGAATAATACCTATTATGAAGGTATGATCTGGCCAGCAGATTATTCCTTTCAAGATAACGCCGTGATAAAACGCTCCTGGGCGGCGGTTCAGGATTTTAAGGACGTGAATGGCGCATTCTGGCCATACTACGGAGTCTACTATACTCAGGGTGCAGAGGGAATTGGTTTGTTTCCAATGGAATTAAAGCAGTCAGCAAAATTTAAACCACCAGATGTTTATGTTGATGGCAATGATTTAAGGGAAATCTTTGCAGGTGATATTGATACCATTGATGAAAACCAGTTTGCGGATCGGATTATTACCAATGTGGTGAATTCGTCCATGGGCTTGACCATGACTCGCAAGATATATGTATTTAGCCAGCAATATCACGATAATTACTTTATTAAAGAAATCACTTTCACCAATACTGGAAATGTAGACTGGGACGCTGAAATTGAACTCGATGAGCCATTGAAGGGTGTCAGAGTAGGTTGGGGTACCCGGTATTCTATGGGACGTGAGGCAAATTGGACCATCGGCGATGGTCAGAGTTGGGGAAAACATACCTGGGTTACTAGCCGTGGTGAGAATTATGCCTCTCATTATCAAGAGGAAATAACACCACAGAATCCCATTGTAAATTGGTTGCGAGCCGGATTCTCATGGGCAGGACAGGGCGAGAATAATGCCTTCGATAATATTGGTGGACCTGATCTATCAAAAAATGGACGTTTGACTTCACCGCATCACACCGGCTCAGTGGTGATTCATGTAGATAAATCGGCAACTGACCTTAGTGATTGGATTACGCAGCCAACATTTCTGGGGTGGCATGCCGGCGATACCTATCCTGATATTGGTGATCAACGGGCAGAAAATGCTCCAGACATGGAAGACCTATATGATATGCTCAGTGGAACTCCTCACTTAGGGGCCAACTACGGTGGTACGGACAGATTTGATGGCAATATGACTAGTATTACTGATCCTAGAGATCCCTGGACAATTCATGGAGACGGTGGTGGTACGAATGTCATGATGACTTATGGACCTTTTGATTTGGCACATGGGGAAAGTATAACTATTGTTGAGGCAGAGGGTATTAATGGACTTGATCGTGAGACTTGTGAGTTAATCGGCGAGCGTTGGAAGCAGGCCTACGATGACTCTGGTGATAAAGGACCATTTACTTTGCCAGATGGAAACTCAACTGAGGACTTGAATATCTTTAAGAACTCCTGGGTTTATACCGGGAAAGACTCAATCATGCTCTCATTTGGCAGGGCTAAGCGTAACTATGATTCAGGTTTTCAAATTCCACAACCTCCCTTACCACCTGAGAGTTTCAATGTTGAGTCAGGAGGCGATCGTATTTATACCAGTTGGATTGCCAGTGCCTCTGAATCAGAGGCAGACTTCGGTGGCTACAGGTTATATAGAGCCATCGGTAAACCGGATACGACCTATGAAGAGATATTTGCCTGCGGAGTAGGTACAGACAATCCACTCTTACGCTATGAATATGAAGACACATCTCCGGTTCGGGGCCAAGACTATTTTTACTATCTATTGGCTTTTGATGATGGAAGTGAAAATAACACAAATATAAATCCTTCCGGCTCATTACATAGTAGTCGCTTTTATACAAAAACTACAGAGGCAGCAACATTAAGAAGGAGGGCGGGAGAGTCATTTGAGGCAATTCGCATAGTTCCCAATCCATTCAATATCAAACAAAATGCGTTTATCGGTCAACCAGATAAACTGGCTTTTTATGATATTCCAGGAATATGTACTATTCGAATCTACACTGAACGTGGCGATCTTATCAAAACAATTGAACACACAGATGGTAGTGGGGATGAAACTTGGTTACTTAATACAGATAGAAGGCAGGTTATTGTCAGTGGGATCTATATTGCCCACTTTGAAGTACCTGATGGAAGATCGACCTATAGGAAGTTTATTGTTGTCCGCTAGATATTGACGATAGCGCATAATAAAAAATACAGGACAAGAAAAAATGAAACGAGAAAAATTTACATCAAAAAGTTTAATAGTGCTAGGCCTTCTATTTTTTATGGTTGTGGCATGTGAAGAAGACCCAGAGAGTATCTATGAGTCAGGTGTCATTGGTAATGAAACACCTGTGGTGACCTCAATTTCTCCAGATAGCAACTTTAGCGCTGAAAATGTGACTTTTAGTGGTGTGGGTGTTGTCCAGATTGTAGGAGAGAATTTTTCTCCAGTATCAGATTATAATAATGTCTTTTTTAATGGGTCTCCCGGAATTGTATTGAATGCTACGGAAACCACTCTCAGAGTTCAGGTTCCCAATCTTAGTGGCGATTCAATTGAGGTCCAGGTTGCTGTGCAGGGGGCTTTTCATTTTGGTCAATATGACAGCCCTTATGAAATCATATCTCCTGTGGCAGAAATTGGCGGTTTTGATGATTTAGACCTGCTGTATGCCATTGCCATTGATGAGACTGAAACTATATGGCTAACCGCTTTCGGAAATCCCACGGTAAAAATTATTGCTGTTGAACCTGATAGCTTGAAAAAAGATATGTTTTTCTCCAGAACAGTATCTTCAACCTCATTCAAATATGGTGGACTTGATCGGCTGTTTATGACAGGTGGCGTTTTGCTCTATGCCATGAATCGGGTGACTAAAGCAATCGATGCCAGTGTAATAGTACAGCTCCCTTCATCTCAAGTCACGAAGGATGTAGATTTTGCCAGTACTGAACTGGGGTTTATAGCAGTTAAAGAGTCGCAAAGTGCCGGCCCAAGTCTTGGGTCTATCTCCAGTGTTGATCTCACTAATTCTAGCAATTCAACCGTAGCAGATTATGACTCTCTTCTGATTGAATCGATCAGAGTCTATGGAAATGAACTTTATGTGGCTGGCTCTTATCAGATAGCTGGCGTGAATCAACCATCTATGATCTGGAGAAACACCATTACCGGTTCAACTTTGGGTCCAAATGAATTGGTTGTAGACCTGGCGGACTACCCGGAATATGGCTCGGCACAAATTACGGCTATCACATTTTCAGATGATGGTAAGTTATACATGGGTTTAAACTCAGTTTCAGCTGTGCTTGTTTTAGCCAACGGAATTTTAAAACCATTTTATGATCCGGTTCTTACTCCACCAACTCAAGATCTAACGTGGGGAAGTGATGATTTCCTTTATCAGCTAAAATCCAATCGCCTGATTAAAATAGACATGGTCGAGGCCGGAGCGCCATATGCAGGTCGCTATTAAAGGTTAATAAAAAATATTTACTAATGTCCAAAATTAACGTGCATTCGGGAGTAGGTAGCAGTATAATACCAGGCACGTTGCAATAAATATCGAATATAAATAAAAGGAGAAACTCGAATGAGAAAAATGCTAACCGTTTTTATGACCATTATGGTATTGAGCAGCTTTATTTTTGGGGGCTGGAATTTTGACAGAATCGTAGCTGAATTCCCTGACGAAGGAATTTCAAACAGCTGGGGTATGCACGGAGTAGCCGTTGATGGTGCCGGAAATATTTGGTACGGAATGCACGGACTTGTAACAGATTCAGTTGCTAATGCAGATGGTAGTGGTTCAATGGTAAATGTATACGAAGTATTTGCTATACAGCCAGATGGAACGCCATTATCATTTTCACCTATTTCTATGCTGACCATTGGCGGTGTTACTGACACGCTAACAGCATCCGCAAAAGGAATGGCAACTGATAATGATGGAAATATCCTGCATGCAGTTTCAGGTAAACTGTATAAGATAAACCATACTGATGGAACGGGTATGGCCATGTATGATTTTCCTGACGTTACTGGTTCATTAACCAAACCTGCTGTCGATGATGCCGGTAACATCTATATTGGTACTGTTGGAAAAGGCAACCCAATTAAAATACTTAATTCAAGTCTGGTTGAAACTGGTACAGCTGTAGCTTCACATGACTATGCCTTTAATCGCGCTCTCGCGGTCTCTGGTGATGGAAAAGAACTCTATCTTGCTGGCGTGTGGAACGGTCTCGGAATTCGTCATTTTCATAGTGATATCCCAGGTACATTTCCTCACGATTCCTTAAGCACTTTTGGTAACTTTGAACCTGTCGGTATAATGGACACTACATTAACTATTACTCAGGATACTACAATTTCTGGAACAGATACAACCATTGTTGCTGATACATTAACCACAATCAGCCAGCACGTTGACAATTTCTGGCCAGAAGATGTATCACTTTCTCCAGATGGATCACAACTATGGGCTGCCAACACTCAGACTGAGTGGAGTAGCGAAAGATATGGTTCACAGTATTGGATCTTTGATACAGCAACTGAGGAAGTAGAATTTGGTCTTGGTATTCAAAAAGGTGATTCAACTGCAGGCGGTATTTTCAATGGTCGTGGTGTTGCCTGGAGTGCTGACGGACTTACAGCATATGTAGCTGACTTTGGATACAATATGGTAACTGCATGGGTATATGATGGTACTAGTATCGCTGATAGACCTATTACATTGCCTAAGTCTTTTGACTTAATGCAGAACTTCCCCAACCCATTCAACCCCTCTACAGCCATCGCTTATGAGCTTCATCAGGATGGAATGGTTGAGTTGACGGTTTTCGATCTTAAAGGTCGTGAAGTAGCTACATTGGTTAACGCACAAATGACTGCCGGTAGTTACACTGCTACATTTAACGGTTCAAATTTAAGTTCTGGTATCTATGTATATCAGATATCATTTAATGGTGCTGTAAGCGCTAAAAATATGATGCTGCTTAAATAAGAATCTATCTACATTCTTAAAAAAAGGGCGAGGATTTCCTCGCCCTTTTTTTGCCTAAAATTAAGATGTGATGGCTAGCACATTTATGGGAAAAGTACAAATCCTGAGTCAAAGATGCTTACATGTGAAAATGTATCGTTTAACTTGCAGCAGCAAAAATTTATAAAGGAGATTACCATGCGGTGGCGTCTTATAGTTTTGGTCTTAACAATATTCTCAGCCTCTCTAATAGCACAAGGTAATAATGAAGAATTTCGTTCAACCTGGGTGATTACCTGGGATCATATTAGCGCCGGAAGTACCGTAGAGCAAAACAAGGCAAATGTGCGAAAAATAATGGATGAACACAAAGCTGCCAACATGAACGCAGTTTTATGGCAAGCACGTCAAGGTGGAACCGCTTATTACAATTCATCCATTGAGCCATGGGGCAGTTATGCTGGTGGAAGCGACCCTGGCTACGACCCATTGGCTTATGCTATTGAACAGGCTCACATGAGGGGACTGGAATTACATGCCTGGTTTAACACGTTTCATGCATCATCAACTGTAGACGGAGCTCCAGCTGCAGAACATCCTGAATGGGTATGTACGGATGGCAGTGGTACGCCTATGCCTGCTAGAAGGGCTCTTTCACCGGGTATGAAGGCGGTGAGAGACTACACTATTGATGTGGCAATGGAAATTGTAAATAATTATGATATTGATGGTCTACATTTGGATTATATCCGCTGGAATGAATACAATATCGATTTTCCTTTCAACGAGCCAACTATACCAGAGGAAGCGTACCGTACCCGAGAACTAGATGGTATCTTCGAAGAACCAAATACGCTAGATAATTCATTATTAAAAACGGCAAGCGTAGATCGTTTCCTTTATGATGTTGACCATCCCTATTCCGCTGGGATACCTTCAGGTTATGCATCCTGGGAAGAATATTGGCGTGCTTCTGTCACCACTTTTGTCCAGACCTTACATGACTCAATCCAATCACAAAAACCCTGGGTTCGTTTATCTGCTGCTGCCCTTGGGAAATACAAAGATGGTGGGGATGGCGGAGCATGGAACGGATATTACCGAGTATATCAAGATGCAGCCCTTTGGTTTAATGAAGGCTACATCGATCAACTAACCCCCATGCATTATCATTGGACAACGGGTAGTGGATTCACTGGAATATTAAATAGTGATTGGCTACCTAATATCGGTCCCGGCATCGCAGCGGGCCGCCTGTACAGTGTCGGACCGTATTCCTATCAATTTGGCGTTGAGGGTGTTTGGGCCCATCATGAAAGTGTTGTACAAGCAGTTCGAACGGTTAATTGGGTGGATGGATTTCAGTTCTTTTCCTATGGCGACTGGGAGGGCTATGAGTATTTCCCAGATGCTGGATCAAGCTTTTTTAGTAAAAAAACTAAGATCAGAAAAATGGGAACAGTCACCAGTGAGACCCCCATAACCCCATCAATTTCGATTACTGCAATCGATCCACTGACTTATGATGTAATTATTACTCCTGATGCATCAGTAACCAGCAACCATTGGTGGGTGCTTTATAGATCAACAGCCAATGATATTGATGTTTCTGCAAGTAACATTCTTGGGACCTATTTTGGAGACTCAGAATTTTCCGTTAGACAAGCATTTGATGGAACTCAAAATCATAATGGCAGCTATTTCTATTCGGCCACCATGCTGGATCGGTTCTGGAATGAGTCATCGCCTGCACCAAGTGCAGAATCAAACGTGTTAGAATCATTGGCTCCGATCATGGCCAGCACTTTCCCGGCCGATGGGGATACGGTAGATGTAAGCTCGGTGATTAATTTGACTTTTTCTAAATCCATGGATAAAGCCTCAGTAGAATCTGCACTGAGTATTTCTTCAAACCCAGTCATTGACCGTTTTGTATGGTATGATTATGATCGAAAAGTAAATATTTATCCGCAAAATGATTTTGAATTCGATAGTAGCTATACTGTGACTTTGACAGAGGCCGCTCTGGATATCAATGGTGTCGCTTTTGATGGTAATGCAGATGGTGTTGCCGGAGGTGATTTAAGCTTTTCATTTACCACCAAATCTGTTGATGTAGCAGGACCGATCGTGGTATACAGTTTCCCTGAGGTCAACACAATAGTAGAGGACTTTGATGTAGGTGGAATTGTCTCCATTGTTTTTAACGAAGAGCTGGATCCAGCAACAGTCACTTTGGATGCTATTGAGTTCAAACGAAATGGGGTAGACAAAGATTTCGATTTTCTACTCAGTGGGTATTATGGGAGAGCTGTCCTAGATATAGGTTTGTACGAACCGCTTTTAGGTTCCTCAAATTACTCGGTTACAATTGCAGAAACGGTAACAGACACACTTGGTAACCCCCTGTCTGAGCCTATTACAATATCCTTTTCTACCTTTGAAAAGAGCTATACTGATGTCACTGCTATTGATAATTTTATCTTTACCGGGGTCTGGTGGGATCCTGAGGGGAGTGGTTCGACGGTTGGAACCGTAGATGCCTCCACAGTCTTTGGATATACATCAAAGATATATGTCCCTGGATCCAGTGAATATTCACAGGGGAAGAAAGGTGCCGTCCTCTTATACAAATGGGATGAAAGCGCGCCTACTCATCTCTTACGGGAGTATATTCCACACACTTCCGTTCAAGCAGGTGTCCATTTTGATAATTCATATATCCTCCAGACATACATCTATGGCGATGCCAGCAATAATAAAATTCGATTTTGTATAGATGAAGGTGCAGGAACTGATTTTGCAACCGGTGAAGTGTCAAACTGGGTCACAATTGACTGGGAAGGCTGGCGCTTGATGCAGTGGGATTTGAGTGACCCAAGCACGGTTGGTTCATGGATTGGAAATGGAATCCTTGAAGGTCCAGAATTTAGGATTGATAGTTTTCAGATGACCTGGGACAAGGACAATGGGGCCGTGGAAGGAAAGATCTTTATCGATCAAATTAGAGTTGTAAAGACAATATCCACAGTCGACACCGATGAGGATCTAACACATCAACTTCCCAGAGAACTCAAACTACGGCAGAATTACCCGAATCCATTTAATCCAGAGACGAGAATTGGTTTTGATTTGCCAGCAGCAATGCATACGAAGTTGACTGTTTATGACGTCAGAGGAAGAGAAGTAAAAACATTGGTTGATCAAAATCTTAGCGGAGGATCTCACACCTTTTCATTTGATGGTCAAGAATGGGCCACAGGTGTCTATCTGGCAAGACTTGAGACTGAGTCTGGAAGTCAGGTTATCAGGATGTTGCTGCTCAAGTAATAATTTTCCAATCAATAGCCCAGCCCTTCAGGGCTGGGCTTGGGTGACATAATCACAAAAACAATAAAGGCCGTTAACGGCCTTACAGTTCTCCGGTGTTATTGTACCCAGCCATAAATGGCTGGGCTATGGAGATTGTATAAAAGTGTGTAGATGATTAGATAAAGAGCGAGTAAAACAATAAAAAGATCCCAGCACCAGACAAGGTGCCTGCCACATTCACCCAATCATTATCAAGCCAGCTTAATCCGGAGACACGTTGGGTTTCGTGATCACAGTGGATCAATTTCTCAGTGGGTGAGTCACATTTAACGCAGACATACTTTGTTTGTAGTCCGGCACCCAGGATACTATCAACAATACTCCCCAAAAACCCTGATCCAATGATCAATCCAATGCTTGTCTGATCTAGTGGGACAGCACTGGTAAAATGGGCAATGAGGGCAATCGTTGTTGCACCAATAAGCCCTCCAAGTGTCCCTATGAGAGAAATTCCACCGGAATAGCCCTTGGTAACTCGTTTCCAGGTGAGAATATTTATTGGCAACTTTTTACTAAAACTGCCGATCTCTGTTTCCCATGTGTCAGCAGTGGCTGCTGCCAGGGAGGCTAAAAATGCCCCGTAAAGCCAGTCTGAAGAGAAATTGGAAGTGTACCACAGAATCGCAAAAATAAGTGGTATACCGCCATTAGCGTAGACTTGTACAATATCTCTCTGAGACCCCTTGGAAGCGATGATATCCTTTTTGGATTGTCTATCGGCAATTTTTGAAAGTATGCTGGATAATACAAAAAAACCGATGAGGGGGAGCATGGTATGCCAACTGCCCATGCCGAACATAAATAAACCAAGTAGAAAGGCGCCAAAGCCTCCACTAACACTCAGTGCTTTGAGTTTGTATGCTCCATATCCCAGTATCATGGAAACGGCAAACCAGGCACCCATATAGGGAAGGGTGCCTGTGGCCATGGAAGATAGATATAAGTCCATACCTAAGGCTGCAGTTAGTGTGAGGGTCAGATTGTCACTTCCACGCTTGGAAACAGCTTCACCCACGGTGGCAACGGCAGCCGTAAAGACAGCCATACTTATCAAATGATGCAGGGGTAGTGGTGGATTGTTGATGATGTTTGAGTATGCAGGGTAAGCTCCAATCACAACAATGAGAGTCATGCAAAAGAAAGCAATACTGCCAGCCCAGCTTTTTTTATCGTACCATAGAACAAATTTTCGTTTTGATTTTACCCGTTCGCCTACCACGGTTGCAGCTGTATCAGAAAACGCCAGAATAAGCATGGCCACGACAAAGAGAACAATATTTCTCTCCCAGAACATGATGACCAGCAGCGTAAATGCAATTGGAAAATAGACGGTCCCGAATGACACACGCTCTGTTGTGTGCATGCCTTTTAAGCTATCCTTTTTTAGAGCGACATAGTTGAGAATGGTAAAAATTACCCCGAGCAAAATGACGGGTGCACTGGCGTGTAGAAAAAATGGCGCCAGAGAGACGAGAATGCCAACCATGACATGAACAAATTTCCTGGAGAGCTCAGGAGATAGTTTCAAAACTTTTCTAGCGACTTCTGCGAGTCCGATAAAGAACATAATAATGGCGAAGAATACTGTGAAGGCTACCCATTCACTGGAAAATTCATAAAATGTTGGCAGAATACACCCCTTCCTCAGTTAGATATATGGCTGATAGCCTCACAGTAAGTCCTGGATGAGCGTTAATAGTACCAGAAAACACGATGACAAGATAAGATTTGACAGCACAATGTCACATGAATACATCACTGCTTATTGTGCGTACCGGCACAAATGTATCCCCGTGAATATTATTCTTCAAGAAAGGATTTCGCCTTCTCTTTATATGCTGCAAAAATGGCTAAATTTGAGGTTGATCCACTCTTTTTTAATTGAGATTTAAAATGTCATTAATAATAAAAATATCAATAAATGCTATAAATGAATTATAAATAGAAAGAGCAATAGTATTGTAAATACAAGATATAGAGCGTTTGTATTGAATAAAGGTATTAACTCGGGGTGGTGAATAACCCCCTTGCAAAGCAGTATGTAAATAAAGTCAATTAACTATCCATAAAATGGTATCCATCGAAAAGACTTGAAGCTATATTTCAGCGAATATATTTAATCAAAGGAGAAATGTATGAAGTCTAAGTTACTTTTAATTTCCGCTATTGTCATTCTAATGGCTTTCAGCGTATCAGCTCAAGAATCCTGGGGTACCGGATGGAGCACAGATTTTGAGGTTTCAGTCCATGACGGATCACCGTATGGTGTTGATGGTGTCCTCGTTTCAGATGAGATTTCATCTGGATGGGATATCGATGCCGATGGAAATCTGGAATTTTTGGTTTTAACCGATAATTCAAATCCAAACGGTGGTGGACCAGAATATCCTACTGGTGTTTCCCTATGGCTGTACGAAGCCAATGCCTCTGGTGGCTATGATCTTGCATGGTCATATTGGGACACCACCTTGTATACAGGTGGAGCAAGCTTTCCAACTCATACTGTTGGCGATTTAGATGGTGATGGGAATTTAGAAATCCTGGTAGGTATTCCTTATGGATCTGGTAACCCCCCTGACGGCAGTAATCCAGCTCGTTTTCTAGTGTTTGAAGGTCCAGTACTTCCAAGTACTCCAACAGCTACGTGGAACTTTGGCGTATCCGTGGGCTCAAATACCAGACCTTCTGCCATGTGCGTTGGTAATTTTGATGGTGATCCAGAACAAGAAGTTGCCATGGGTTTTAGATCTTTCAGTGATGCAGCTGTCAATGATGCCATGATGATCTTTTCATTAAATGGCGCTTTTCTGGGAGGATTTACGCAGTGGACTGAAGAATTGCTGGATACCTTGACTGATGCGAATAGTATTTATGCTGTTGCTACATCCGATTTAGACGGTGATGGAATTGAGGAAGCATTCTTCTCATCCTTCAGTAGGGACAAGGCATATATCTTCGAAGGTAACGGAACTCCAGATACCTACAACATGAACACTGTTGTTGGTGATCCCTACTGGCTGGGTGGCTTACACTCTGCCTATGCCTGGGATGCTGACGGTGATGGTTCCACTGAAATGTTTGTCGGTAATGGTCAGCAGAAGTTCGTTATCATTGATGGCGTAACAGACGCCATGACTTTTGACAGCAGTTATGTTCATCAAATTGATGGTCCAGGAACTGGTTTTCGTGGTATGGCCGTTGGTGATTTCGATGGCGATAACAAAGTTGACGTATTTAGTGGTGATAACTACCTCACCAGTGTAACTCGTTGGGAATGGGATGGGGTTAACGCTCTGACTGATTCTGCATCTTGGGTCAAATCAGAAGTTTATCAACAGGACACTTCAGGTGCTGCTCGTACCTATTACGTCTCCTTTGGTGGTTCAGCTTCAAACGGCGGAACCAGCTCTGATCTGAATGGTGATGGTTTTCCTGATCTTTGTGTTGCTTACGAAGATGGTGATTCAACTGCCACTTCCTATGTAGTCATATTGTCCAATAATGGCACAACTGCCATCGCAGGCGGTTTTGGTAGCCAAATGCTCAATAGCTACAAGCTATCTCAGAACTTTCCAAATCCTTTCAATCCAACAACCAGTATCCAGTATGATATGAGTATTGCAGGTGATGTAACACTCGATATTTATGATCTTCAAGGAAGATTAGTAAATACTATCGTCTCTGGGCACAGGGAAAGTGGTAGCTATACTGCTACTTGGAATGGTTTAAGTGCTTCAGGAACTCCTGCTGCTAGTGGTATATATGTATATACACTAAAAACAAACGGAGTCTCAATTTCCAAGCAGATGACTTTTCTTAAATAGCATTCTAGCTTAATAAAAGCCCCCGTATTCTAACGAAAACGGGGGCTTTTGATTTATTTCAATACATCAATAATTTTTCTTTCAGTGAGACAATACTATGAAGTTAAAAAGCTTACTAATAGCCCTGTTATGCACATCTTTTTTAATGGCGGGTACCACCGGCAAGATTAAGGGAACCATCACTGATGAAGAGGGTGCGCCATTAATCGGTGCCAATGTTGTTATTGAGAATTCAATGATGGGAGCTTCATCTGATGAGAATGGGGATTATTACATCCTGAATGTTCCCCCGGGTGAATACACACTCAGGGTTATGATGATAGGATATAGCACCTTAGCCATCTCAAAAGTGTTAATCATTACTGACCTCACGACTGACCTCAACGCAAAATTAACCATGCAAATTTTAGAGTCAGACGAAGAAGTTACTGTTATCGCTACTCGTTCCATGATTCAAAAAGATGCCACGGCCAGCGCTGCCGTCATCGGCGCAGATGTTATTAAAGATTCACCTATTGAGTCGTTTCAAGCCATCATCCAAACTAAAACGGGCGTAACCGTAGACGCTGGTGGTGAACTGCACTTTAGAGGCGGTAGAGCAAGTGAGGTAGCCTATCTCATCGATGGCATCCCAAATATCAATCCCTTCCATCAGGGCTTGGGAGTGGATATCGCCACCAATGCCATTCAAGAATTATCAGTTATCACAGGTTCATTTGCAGCAGAATATGGGCAGGCGATGTCAGGCGTTGTGAACATTGTGACAAAAGACCCCAGCCATGACTATACAGGATCCCTGTCGCTTATGGGCGGTGATATGCTGTCAAACTACAATATTGATGACAATGAAAAGATCAGGGAAGAGGTCAAACCCTACAACCTGAACAACCTAAGAGAGGTAGAAGCCTCCCTCTCTGGTCCAATTCCATTAATTAATGATTTAAAATTTTTTACATCCCTCAGGCATTTTAATCGCGAGGGAACGCTCTTTGGTCTCACCAAGTATAATTCCCTTGAAGAGCGTCGTATAGCTATGGAACGTGGTGACTCACTGGGACTGCTGCAGTCGGAAGATGAACAGCAGGTCTTCTCACTCAATCCCGACACTAAAATTAATGCTCAGGGAAAGATGATCTATTATTTGAATCGATCTATGAAACTGCAATACACAGCCCTCTATGAAAACGATAAGTGGAAAAGTTATTCTCACTCTCGCAGATTCATTGAAGATGGTCACTATCAGAATGAGAAAAATGCCCTCAATCATATTTTAAAATTGAATCACCAAGTGAGTCAAAATACCTTCTACTCCATTGGTCTATCCAATACAACCAACGAATACAAATACTTTGCTTACGATGATATCAATGATCTTCGATATGTTTCCGCCGATTTTTATCGTCAAGATGATAATTATGAATTTTATACCGGTGGCACGAACAACTCCAGGTATGATCGAGTCACCATCACAAACCTCATACAGGGGCAGTTGACTACCCAGCTCGGCTCACAACATGAAGTCAAGATGGGTTTCGATATTAAACAGCATGATTTTAAGCTTGAACAAAAATCCATCGAAGTTGATTTGAGGGATGAGCCATGGTATGATGTTAATAACAACGGATCATACGATGAAGATGAACCCTTTAATGACATCAATGGGAATGGTATCTGGAACAATGCTACTGACATCAATGGAGACGATATTCCAGGAAATGCAATCCTGCCAGAGGAAGATCTCTATGCCAATGAATTTCATAACCAACCCACTGAATTTTCAGTATTTCTCCAGGATAAAATTGAACTTGAAGATCTGGCTTTGAATGTTGGTGTCCGCTATGACTACTACAATACGGATGGAAAAGTTGCCTTAGACTGGAGTGATCCAAAACCAGATCAGGTTAAGGATGCCACTATAAAGACTCAGTTTAGTCCAAGATTTTCTTTGGCTTTTCCCATCACTGCAGAAGGAAAATTGTTCTTTTCATACGGTCATTTTTTCCAGATGCCTGCCTACAACTACCTGTTTCAAAATGCAGAGTTTAAAGTGTTAAAAGGTGTCATAAAAACTGACATTGGTAATGCAGATTTAAAACCTCAAAAAACCATAAGCTATGAGGTTGGTTTTGAACAGGCATTGACAACGCATTCAGCTATATACTTAAAACTATTCTACCGTGATATGAGAAATTTACTCGGGCAAAAGGTTTATGTATTGCCAGGTGGGTCGGATTCCTATGCCCTGTTTATTAATCGGGATTGGGGAAATGTAAAGGGAATCACTGCTTCATTTGACCAACGATTCTCAAATGCAATCTCAGGAGCAATTGATTACACCTATATGGTGGCAGCTGGAAATGCATCTGATCCAACACAGGGTAGAAGTGACTACCGGTATACTGCTGAACCCCTGAGGCAAGTCGTGCCGCTTGACTGGGATCAAACGCATGCTTTCAGGTTTGTTATGAACATTGGGGAGCCAGGCGATTGGAGAATCAGTTCAATTGGTAAAATTGAGACCGGCTACCCTTATACACCATCTGATGTAAACGCAACAGTCCAGGTTGCCGAGGAAAATTCAGCTCGCAAACCCACTCAGATGAATCTGGATATTAATGCATATAAGAACTTGGACATAAGTGGCTTGGATATTCAGTTATTTGTAAAAGTCTACAATGTGTTTGACTATGAGAATCAAAATTATGTGTGGGATAGTTCTGGTAGCGCAGATTACTCGCTGGGCCGCTATGGCGATGAAGCCACCCCTCAATGGATAAATCGACCAAATTGGTATTCCACACCAAGACGCGTATATATGGGTCTCAAGTACGAATTCTAGGAAAGCAGATTATGCAAACAATTAAAAATAGTAAATGGTTAAAATTGAGTATTGTGCTATTAATCTGCACAAATGTTTTGCTTGCACAAGCAGTGGAAAGACCTGCCGGTCCAATGAAATATTGGTCCAAACAGGAATTTGAGCAATACATCCAGCAGATAGAGGGAAGACAGCTAGCTAAACCTGGTGCCCATGCAGACAGAAAGTTTGGGATGCACGGTGGCAATGCCATCAGAACCTTGTTTTATAACTATGGTTCCGTTGGTAGACCCAATACAGAACCCTCACTGGAATGGCCATCCTATTCAGGTCATGGATATGCCTACGAGTTTGGTGCCGTTGTCGGTGCTGAAGTAATAGATATCGATGGTGATACTATCGTGTTCTTTTCAGACGGTATGCTTGACGGTGGCGAAAGCAGCCCAGGTACTGAAGTCAGGGGATGGGAGCCACTTCCCGGATATGCCAACGATGCCGGAGAAGATATTGCAGTCTCAAACAAATCTGAGACCTGGGGTGACCTGTTTCCAGCGGATGAAGATGGTTTTTTGACCTGGCCAGGACAGTATGGCAATGATGTCATTGTATCTGATTTTGAGAGCTATTACAAGATGGATGACAGGTTCAACGATGAATATGAGTATTACCCAGTTCCTTCCGATTCTTCCATTCGCGGATTGGGTATTGAAGTCACTGCACGTGGATACCAGTACGCTGCAACAGTGGCTGAGGACATAATATTTTTTCAATATGAAGTGAAGAATATCTCCGAGAAAAATCTTGATAAAGTGGTGGTGGGCATGATAGGTGATCCACACATTGGCGGTGGTGGTGATTTCGCTGATGATTATGCAGGATTCATCGATAACTCAGGTTATGATAGCTTCTCCGAACAACAAGTTGAAGTTGGGGGAATGGTATATGCCTGGGATAAGGAAGGTTCTGGAAATGATTATGGTATCCCCTGGGAAGACTTAGGCTTTCTGGGTTTTAAATTTTTAGAGAGTCCCGGTATTGATGATGATAACATTGACAATGACATGGATGGCATGATAGATGAAAGTCAGACCGATGGTATTGATAATGACGGTGATTGGAATGCCACCGATGCTGAAGCCGCAGCCGATCTAGCGGAAGCAGAAAATTACTGGGATGCAAAAATGTGGAACGGTATCGATGATGACAATGATGGTCGCATTGATGACTGGGGTGATCTGGATGCCAAATCTGATGATTTGAATGGGAATGGTATACCTGATCCCGGTGAACCAGATTTTGACCTGGCTGATGGTGATGAAACAGATATGCTGGGGTTGACGAGTTTTTGGGCACCCATATATGGTCAGGAAGAAGCTCAACAGGATGAAAGAATGTGGGAAAGAATGGCTCCTGGTACATTTGCCACAGGTGATGATATTGCTCAAGAGGCAGATAATATTTTCATCTTTGGTTCAGGATATTTTTCTTTGGACATTGGTGAAACTAAAAAGTTCTCTGTAGCATTGATTATGGGTAAGGGAAAACCGGACCTCATTGGAAATGCACAGGTAGCAGACTGGATCTACAAGCTTAACTTTAAATTTACCCAGCCGCCAGATAAACCAAATGTCGTTGCCGTACCCGGTAACAACAAAGTCACCCTCATCTGGGATGGTATATCTGAAACTTCGGTTGATGCTGTAAATGGCCTTGATTTTGAGGGTTATAAGGTCTACCGCAGCCTTGTTAAAGGCGAATGGGGTGAAGAAATTACAAACAATCAAGGCATTGGGGTAGGTTATGTTCCCATAGCCCAATATGATTATGATAACGGTTTTGAAGGTCCCCATTCAGTTCCTTCTGCAGAAGGCTATCACTTTGATATGGGCAATAACACGGGATTGTACAGGTCATTTGTAGATTCCAATCTGGTCAATGGCTTGACCTATTATTACGCCGTGACGGCCTATGATCATGGGAGTATTACTGGAAATTTAGCACCTCTGGAATGTTCCAGATCTTTTGGTGAACCGAATGTTGTGGAAGTAATACCAAATGGTCCAGTAGCAGGGTATGACGCAGCAACAGCCATTGTGACGCACGTTGAGGGTCTCGCCGGTTCAACTTTTGAAGTATCACTTTTGGACTATATGAGTCTGGATTCAAGTGTGGCATATGAGGTTATTTTTTCACCTGCTGGAAACAGTATAAAAATTGATGCTGAGAAAATTGACTCAAATAATGATACCACCGTTATCTGGGAAGCCCTCACCATGAATGCTTTGGACAAAGGTTGGAATCAAATATTACCACTGGGTCCCTATGAAGTATCCATACTTGATTTGACTCTAACGAAGCTGGATTCTTTGGCCTGGGTTGATGACACTGGTGCTGCAACCACTGGACCATTTGATTATTCCTATGCGCTTAGTGTCTTTGGTGGCACTGCCTACCCTCGTGATATGGTCATAGAATTTTACGATAACTATGCCGATACATCCATTATTTTTGGACCTCAACCCATTCGATTTAAGGTTACAAACGTGGATGATGATGTACAACTTGATGTTCTTTTCGAAGACAATGATGGTGATAATGAGCTAAGTATGGGAGATAAGATCACGCCTATCTTTTATTCCAATGGTGCTCCGACACCAGCCTGGGCTGTGACTGTCGATACCTTATTTACGTCACCTCCAGCAGGTTCAAAATTAAAAATATTCACATCAAAAAAATTCTGTACACTGGGATCCATAGATCGTTACAGAATTGAGTTTGCCAATCCCAATGTTAATAACAGCAAACTTGAAGATGAGATGGATAGAATTAGTGTGGTGCCAAATCCATATGTTGCTGCTTCAAGCTTTGAAGTAGCTCCACCGGCTGTGTTTTCCATGGGACGAGGAGAGCGAAGGGTTGATTTTATTCATCTTCCTCAACTATGTACCATAAACATATATACCATCGCTGGTGATCACGTCAAGGAGATTGAGCATAGCGGCTCCCTATTCGACGGTACAGAATCCTGGAATTTATTAAACACCGAGGATCAGGACATCGCTGCTGGGTATTATATATACCATGTGGAAACTCCAGATGGCTATGAACATATTGGTAGACTGGCGGTGATAAAATGAGAGTTACCAAATACATTAGTTTGATGCTGGTAGTCTTCGCTATTTCCTTGGCAAATGCTGAAACTATTACAAAAGCCGGGACCACATCAGGTCAATTCTTCAAAATTGGAATGAGTGCACGTGGTGCAGGTATGGGAGACGCCGCAACATCCATTGTCTCGGATGGTTCTGCCATATTCTGGAATCCAGCAGGTCTGGCATACGTCGGATCAGGCGAAGTATCCGTAAGCCATTTGAATTGGATTGCAGGGATAAAAAGCAGCAGTATGACCCTGGCTTATCCAGTGCCCAACGTTGGGACACTCGGTCTCTATGTTGTTTCGCTATCCATTCCCCAGGATGAAGTTACTACTGTTTCACAGCCAGAGGGAACAGGAGAGTATTTTGATGGAGGCGATTTCTCCATTGGAGTAGCTTTTGCAAAGAAGGTGACCGATAGATTTTCATTCGGTGTGACTGCAAAATTCTTGCAGGAACGGATATGGACCATGTCAGCCTCATCCATGGCTGTTGATGTAGGTTCCATCTATCACTCCAGTTGGCGAAATTTTAGAATTGGATTCGTTCTTCGGAATTACGGAACATCAATGAAGTTTTCTGGACGCGCCAATCTGGTTACCACTGATCCAGACCCAGTTATTGAGGGTAACAATGAGTTCATTCGTGCTGAACTTGAACTGGACGAATGGGATATTCCCATGCAATTGACCACAAGTTTTGCGGTGGATCTCTATTCCAGTGATATGCTAAAATCAGTCCTCGCTGTTGATATGGTTCACCCCAATGATAATGTGGAATATTTCAATATTGGTGCAGAGTTTACCTTCATTGATATGATATTCCTAAGGGGTGGTATCAGACATCTGGGTCAGGAAAATCCAGTAGGAACCAGCGCATTTGGCGGTGGGATCAGGGTTCCATTTGGTGGAAAAGAGCTGAGTCTGGACTATTCGCTCACGGATTTCGGTCCCTTCAAGAATGTTAATCATTTATCAGTATCTTATGGGTTTTAGAACCCCATCTCCGTAAAGTGAGAATATTTGGAAAAAGAGGCTGCTATCTGGTAGCCTCTTTTTGTATACTCTCAGTATGAGTTACTATATTGTATGGTTGCAAAAACTCTGACAACGTGGATAGAATCAAAATACTAACCCGTTGAATGAGGATTACTTTATTAGCCAAGATGGCCGTGGGAAGGAAAATTAATAGTATGCTAAAGATGATCTTAATAGGACTGCAAACCCTGCTTATAAGCAATGCAATGGCGCTTCCGTTGGATTCACAAGTCACACTCAGGGAAGCAGCAAAGTCCTGGGTATCCTTGGATGGCCAACCCCTGTACTATACATCAAATAATTCCCAGTATATGATTGATGATCAATCTATTAGAAAAATGCCCGCATACAGATCTGAAGCCAAAATAAGTCTTTCTCCCACAGGAGATTTTCGTCTGATCTCAATGCTGCAAGATCTGGGAGAGATTAAGAATGGGAAACGATATTCTGATTATTTCATCCTCGATGGTCAAAGTGATCTGCAATATGCTGTGAACCTCGGTACCGAATCAGATCTTAAACCGCCTGTGGCCGCAATCTCCGATAAAGGTGTGCTGGCCCTTGTCGATCCTGTGAAGGCGTTGATCTATTTCTATGAATCTGGTAATCTCATAGCTGAAGGCCAGCTATATGAAGATGATGGTGATATGAGCATGGAGCGCAATGTCCTCATGCAATGGGTGGGAGAGAAGTGTTACATTTTGCTTGAACGTCCAGGTTTTAATGGAGGTCCTGCTGGAAAATCTCTTTTCATCAGCATCAATTCTGATGGGCGTGGCCAAAGAACCTATTATTTACCCTTCACCTATCTCCAGGATTTCGTGTTTCACAATCAACGCTTTTTTGCCAGTGGGTATGACTATATAGCAGCGGACCAGGAAATGAAACCCAAGATAGTTGAGCTATCTGCTGGAGGGGAAGTCCTCTGGAGCAATGAAAATTTTGGGCACGAACTTTCTTTATCCCCTAATGGTTCCTATCTGGCAGCATTAAGCAGCCATGAATTCATCCAGGTGTTTGAATTAGGTCCTAAACGCGTCCAAAAGATCTATTTTGATCATGCCAATAAGGTCTGCCTGGGACTTTCAGTCAACAACCAAGCAGAAGTTGCAGTCATCCGGGTAGCAGCAGATTTTTTTGCTAAACGAAATACCCATTTCACTCAAGTCTATTTTCCACAGACGGAAAGCACCACCGATATACAAATAGATCCACGTTTTCCACGGTTATTCCAGGTTCATACAGATGGTGACCGCTTTTTTGTCGGTACTAACTATGAATGGCTAGAGATAAGCCAGTAATGCATAAACTCTTCATGCTTTTGTGGCTACCCTTAGGATTGGTGGGCCAGATCAATAATTTTCCCTGGCCCATGGCACCCATGGACCAACAACATCGCATCTCCGCTACTTTTGATGAATGTCGAGAGGATAGGGATCATTTTCACAATGGTACCGACATGCCGCTTGCTCCTGGACAGAATGCTCTGAGTATTATGGCTGGCACAGTTACTGGAATAGGTTCAGATTGGATCAGAGTGGAAGACTTCGCCTATGTCCATGTTACGCCTCTGGCCACGCTTCTCGTTGGCAATTCGGTGGCTCAGGGTGCCGTTGTTGGTCGTACAGATAGCTATGCACATATTCACCTCAATTATGGAGGAGGAGCCTGCGGTCATCCAACTGGGAACCCTCTGTTACCTGGAAAAATCACACCATTCGTGGACCCCTATCACCCGCGTTCACCCATTCTTCAATTCGTACTGGATGAAAGCGCCAGCACCTTTGCAAACAATACCCTCAGTGGTCATGTGGATATTATCGCCCAGGCTGCAGATACAACCGATCTTCAGTCCAGTATTGATATGAACAATGGCATCTACACCATTGGCTGGGCTCTGCATTCAGCAGATACTTCCGAAATTTTAGAAGGCCCTCATTTCTGGTTCGAGGCTGATGAATTGTATTCAAATGCCAATATTAACAGGGTTTATGCTCCTGGATCCAATACTAGCATTTATCGTTACATTGTGACAAATCGCATTACCTCAAATGCTTATCTGGACTGTGATCTTTACCAACCTGGTCCATATGTTATCTCGGTGATGAGCTCTGATACTCAGGACAACTGGGATACGACCTATGTTAATGTTCAACTGAGTGATGTTGATTTACTACCACCGGGGCGACCTGACTTCAGATACATTGGCCCGGATGCCAGTGGTAATCTTTATCTCGAATGGGAAGCACCAAATGACGGAGACCTGGCCGGCTATATCCTTGAATTCTCATTTGATGGCATAAACTGGAGCTCTAATCATGGTCCAGAAATTCTGACAGCTAACATGACCAGTTTAACCGAGGATAGTTTCCCGGAGGACGCGTATATTCAATTTCGCATGAAGGCTGTTGACACTGCTTTCAACCCAAATCACAGTGAGTATTCAGATACCTATGCAGTTCGCCTCAGAAATGATCAACCCGCTATTCTCATCGTTGATGGTTTTGATCGCACAAATGGATCATGGACGAGTCGCCAGCACAATTTTGCCACCTATTATGCTGGAGCCATTATGAACAGTGGTTCATCTGCAGGCATCAGTACTGCAAGCAATGAATGGGCTACAGCCACGGCAGATATTCATGATTATTCTGCTGTATTCTGGTTTGTAGGCGACGATAGCAGAACGGAAGAAACTTTCAGCACTTATGAACAAAGCGTCATCACAGCCTATTTAAATGGGGGAGGATACCTCTTCGCATCAGGTGCTGAAATCGGCTATGATTTAAGTGCTGGTTCGCTGGCTGACGCTACTTTCCTGACCCAGGTTTTACATGTGAGCTATGCTGGGGATGATGGAAACCATTCAACGGTTAATGGGGCGGGACCTTATTTCTCAGGATTTAGCTTTAATTATGGTACTTCTCCATATATTGAGGACTGGCCAGATCATTTCTCTCCATCTACAGGGGGTGAAATAGTTCTCAAATACGGTAATAACCTGAATGCTGCCATCGGGTATAGGGATGATGCTTCAGGAACCTTTGTCATGGGTCTGGCTTTTGAAACCATCGATACAGAATCTCACAGGGCTGACCTGGTGGGCAGGATACTTGGATTCTTTGCTGGCACAACAGGAATAACGGAAATCCACACCCCTAAAAGGATGTCAATCCAGAAAGTTTATCCCAATCCCTTTAATGCCTCCATCAATATTGAGTACCAGTTGGATCAATTTGCCCAGGGACGAATTGTAGTTTATGATATTCAGGGTAAAAGGATCATGGATCAAGAATTGAAAAATGAAACCCCGGGTACCTATACATGGACCTGGAATGCAAAAAATAAAACAGGGCGGAGTGTAACAAGCGGAGCTTACTTTGTACAGCTGATGCAAGGTGAGGAGCACAGTATAACTCGCAAGATTGTCTTAATCAAATAGGTGCGTCGTGAGAAGACATTATTTAATACTTTTGTTTGGACTTCTACAGTTGACACAGGCGGATGTCCTGCATATTGTTCCCTATGCCCAGTGGACCTTCAACACACCACTGGAGCGAGTCATATACAGATCTAATACCACTGGATTTCCCATCATGTACACCTTAACAGAAAGCAGGATTTCATACTATGATAGTCTGGGAAACAATGTCATAGATATTGACCGCACTCCAGATGATATCTTCCAGATAAGCCATGACCGCTCTTACTTTATGCTGATTCAGCAAAATGAATCGATGGATATCTCCAATCCACAGCAGCTCTACTCATTTCAAGTCTATGATTTTCAAGGAACTCCAAAGTATACATTGGTGCATGGCATCCCCCTGGGAGAGGGAGAACTCAACTCCCATTTGACCAATTACGGAAGCGTCCTTCTAACCCAGGAGGATCGACCCTGGATTCTTGAATTGAGCAATGAGGATACACTTTTATTTTTGGAAAACGTGGTGCCCCGAGATAAAGCTGATGGTGAGATAAAGCTATTGGTTGATCAACTTGTCAATAGAAACGAATTCATTAGCGCGTCTTCCTGCATGTCACCTCGAAAGGCTGACTCCACTTCAAGGATTGATCTGCATCTATGGAATCATGACAAGCTTCTAAGCGATCCTGTTACTATTCCCGGCAGACTTGTCAGTCTTGAATCCATACCAGGAACTGACAATTATTTTCTTGAAATTGACGATGGCTATGCGTCCATACTTACCCTCTTTGATAGAGATCGAATCGTCAAACACTATCCGTGGAAAACATGGGAAATTCGATCACTTGACCAAAAAGCTGCGTTTGTTATCTCTGAAAATGATTTGAATGTTATAAACCTTGGGGATGGTTCAATCATTTCAAGCTACCATCCCATCGACATGAGCACAATCAGTGATGCTGAGTATTTGCATCAATGGGGTTTGTTTCTTTACATACGCTACGAACCTTATTTTACTGAGAATGGTGTACAGGCCTTTCGGAAATTTGAGCTTGAAGGCGTGAGTAAAACCGGTCAGATCGCCCACCGTAGCTCATTTGGGAGTTGGACAACTACATTACCAAAATTATCTCAAATTGGAAAAGATCTATTTGCAATTCATATGCACAATGCTGTTCTTTTGTATCGTGTGGAATTGGAAGAAAAATAGGTTTTTTCAGAATCCACTAAATCAAAATCAGGAGTATACCTTGAAAATAAAGTTTTTCGTAATATTGGTGTTGAGTGTGACAATCATAAGCTGCAGCACCCAGCAGGAACTTGTTGAAGATCAAAAACCATTTGGTCTTTCCAACGTGGAACAACTGACCTTCGTAGGGGACAATGGCGAAGCGTATTGGGGTCCCCAGGGACAGCAGATTATCTTCCAGAGTAAACGTGATGGCAATGGTTGTGATAAAATATACATCATGAATGCAGATGGCAGCGACCAGCATATGGTCAGTCCTGAACTGGGCGCAAATACCTGCTCATATTTCAGCATGGACAAGGATAGAATTATCTTTGCCTCCACATTTGGTGTTGTGGATAGTTGCCCACCTCGTCCAAAGCCTCAGGGCAACAAATACCTCTGGCCCTTGTTTCCTTATGATATCTATTCGGCTAATCCAGATGGATCGGATCTTGTGCGAATTAGAGAAAATGCAGGTTACGATGCTGAGCCCACTGTCTCATTTCTTACAGGTAAGGTGATATTTACCTCAGAAATCGATGATGATCTTGAATTGTTCACCATGAATATGGATGGTTCTGATGTTCAGAGAATCACCAATCACCTCGGGTATGATGGTGGACCCTATTTTAGTCCAGATGCTAAAAAAATTGTCTGGCGTGCCTGGTACCCCGACACGGCAGAAGATACGCTGCGTTGGCAGGAAAATATGGCGCTTGATCAGGTTGAAGCGGTTCCGCTTTCCATATATACCATGGATGTGGATGGTAAGAATAAAGTACGTTTGACCAACAATAATGCTACCAACTGGGCCCCATCCTGGCATCCCGACGGCAAGCATGTGGTATTCTCGTCAAATATGGACGACTGGAATGAAGCAGCCGGAGCCTTCGGTCACAATTTCGAATTGTATATGATTGCCATTGATGGTAGCGGATTAAAACGCCTGACCAATAATACCTTCTTCGATAGTTTTCCCATGTTTAGCCCAGATGGGAAATTCATGGCTTTTGCATCCAATCGTGATGCGGAAAATCCCAGGGCAACCCATATTTTTAAGGCGGAATGGAACGACTAGCTGACAAGCTACAATATTTGAATTATTTGACGCGAGGATTCGAAACGAAGTAAGATGAGAGCGACGCTCGATGTCAATCCTCGCCCAGAAAAGCAACGACTCTTCCTTTAATTTAAGAGCATGCATAAACTACTCCTCACATACTTACCCTATGGTGCCATTGATCTTCTGCTTGGCATTGCAATAATTAGTGAATTGGTGAATAAGCGTTATGATTTACTATGGGCGAATCTGCCAATATTGATCTGGGGTTTGGTTTCGCTCAATAAAAAAATCAAAGAAATGCAAGATGATCTGGCTGATTGAAATTAGCATAATACTGGTGACGGTGATCCTGGTTACCCATGCGAGATTCTTTTATAATTCATCGTTTGTGTTGGTCTTCTGGATATCCGGTATCTTGCTTGGATTTCTCCGTGAATATGCTTTGGCTGGCATCATGGAAATCTATAGCTATGGGGATTTCCACATCACCCTGCTTGGGGTGCCTCTCATCTATACCTTGTTCTGGACCAACATTGCGTATATAGGGTTGATCTGGGCCAATAATTTTCTTAAGCGAGATTATTTAAAGGCTAAACCCCTTGATTACCATTTGCCTCTCATCTTTCTGACCATGGTATTGATTTCCTTTTTCTTTGAAGCCCTGCTCTCACAATATCAGCTGGTGACCTGGAACCTGGACTCAAACTCAATGTTGTGGGGGAATACGCCACTCCTGGCGCCTTTTGCATATGGATGGACATCAGTCATATTTGTGAAAAGTTTGAAACTACTCTCTGAGGAACCGCAACAACACTGGCAAATTTTGGTCCTGAAACTCAGCCTGGCTCAACCCCTGGTAGTTCTTATTCTTGCGGGATTGTTGCTTCTTTCAAATCTGGCGATTATTCTCGTTTTTTCCTGATTGACAGAGGCTTGGAGGGGGATTACATTAGCCCGCTTTTTCATATCATGATGAAGCTACTGCATGTAGTGAAGTCAAAGATGCCCGGGTGGCGGAATTGGTAGACGCGCTAGGTTCAGGTCCTAGTGCACTCTTTTGTGCGTGCTGGTTCGACTCCAGTCTCGGGCACATCGGCTAAACAGTTAAAAGTTAAAAATGAAAAGTTATAATTGCCATCACCTTTGTGTGGTGGCTTTTTGCATTGAGGAGTCAACCGACTCCAGCTTGTCCCGTCGTAGTCCGGAGGACGAAGACGGATCTCGGGCACATCGGCTAAACAGTTAAAAATGAAAAGTTAAAAGTTAAAAGTTGCCATTGCAGAAATGTGGTGGCTTTTTATTTCATAAGGAATAATAGAGCGTCATCCCGAGCTGCCTGCAGGGGCGCAGCACCTTCGGTGCGTAGACCTGAGTCGAAGGATAATAACGCTTCGTCAAACACAACAACCCCTCGACTCCACTCGGGAAGACAAAACTACGAATTGCAGTTCAATTGACCCCAAGAATCTCAGTCACCATATGCCAGGAATGATTAAACCGAGGCTTCGCCATATTTCTAAAACAATCAGATGCAAAATCTGGCTCTCCCCATTAGTTTATCAGCAATCAATTCGGAGACTGAACCATTTGAACTACCCACAGTTAGCTAACACCATCCCCATCGAATTTGGCAAACAGTTTATCTCCTTTGTTACGGGGGAGCACAACGACCAGCGGATTTCCCTGAAGTACCACTTCAGTGAGGAGAGGGGTGAAGTCTATGCTGAAGTAAAATTTGGGAAACTGGCCCAGGGACCTCCTGGACATGCACATGGCGGTGCTATTTCTGCCGTATTCGATGAGCTTATGGGAGCTTGTTGCTGGGTAAATGGCTATCCGGCTATGACAGCCCAATACACAACAAGATTTTTTAAACCATTACCTCTTGAGAAGGCGGTCCTGTATTGTGCAAAAATTAAAGTTATTGATGGCAATAAAATCAACCTCAAGGCAAAATTGATTGATGAAACCAATACGAAATATGCCAGTGCCCGTGGACTTTTCATCCTCCAGGATATGGAAAAGTTCAAGCAAATGAAACTGGAGACAGGGAATAAAGTCCCAGCTCTGGCCCAGTCCCGCTAATGTTGAGCCAACAAAAATAGGAGTATTATCATGGCATGGACATTCAAATTTGAGTTGGATAAATATGAGGTCGAAGATCTCAAGATCATCATGGAAAAACTGAAGACGAAAGATGTGCGAAAAGTCGAGGTTTCTGTAAATGGTGACGTCAGGAAACTGGCTACAAATATGCTGAAAGCGGTTTACGACCAGGAAGATTTCTTCAAGGATGGTCGCTGGTAACAAATGACTCAAAGCACATGGACATCGCTCCTGGGGAGACCTGCATATGAATATGTTTAGCAATTTATCTAGAACTCAAATCATAGTTTTGTTCATGTTTGCTTTTACTGTCAGTGCATGGGCTGCTGGTTCTGAATTGAAAACAGATGTTGATTGGCCTTTTTTGGTGATGTGGCTCATGGGAGGCTTGTCCCTTTTCCTGATTGGAATGGAACAGATGAGCTCTGGCCTTAAAAAGGCGGCTGGCGACAAAATGAGGAACATCCTGTCCATACTCACAAAGAACCGTGTCATGGGAGTGGCAGTCGGTGCATTCGTGACGATGGTAATTCAGAGCTCCAGCGCTACCACGGTGATGCTGGTAAGTTTTGTGCAGGCACAGTTAATGACATTTGCACAATCCATCGGGGTGATTCTGGGCGCAAATATCGGGACAACCATTACCGCACAATTGATTGCTTTCAATCTTACTGATTATGCACTTTTCATGATAACCATTGGGTTTTTGTTAACTTCCCTGGCAAAGTCAGATAACCAAAAAAACATTGGTGGGGCAATACTGGGTTTTGGCATCCTTTTTTTTGGAATGAAGCTCATGTCAGACGCCATGAAACCCATGCGAACCTACGAACCCTTCATCGACCTGCTCAAGGACCTGGAAAATCCACTACTGGGAGTGCTTGTGGGGGCAGCATTCACGGCATTAATCCAGAGCAGTAGTGCATTAACAGGCATAGTGATCGTTCTGGCCCAGCAGGGTGTACTTTCCATCGATGCAGGAATTCCCATAATATTAGGAGCAAATGTTGGCACTTGTGTCACTGCTGGACTCGCCAGCATTGGTGCGAGTCGTGAGGCAAAGCGAGTAGCCATAGTTCATGTGATATTCAACGTCAGTGGAGCCTTACTCTTTGTTTTTCTTATTCCCTGGCTGGTTGAACTGGTCAAATATATTTCACCAGTCTCCACGCTCTCTGGAATGGAGAAGCTGGCTGCTGAAACGCCAAGGCAAATAGCCAACGCCCACACTATTTTTAATATATCAATAGGTCTACTTTTTCTCCCATTCACTGAAGTACTCTCACGTTTGATCTTTCGATTTTACCCTGAGAAGCAGATTGAGCAGGGGATAGCCCCAACCACAAAATTCATCAACGACGTGGCACTAAATACTCCCACGCTGGCACTTGATCTTGCTCGATCAGAGATTGCCAGGATGGCCAAAACCTTAGGGCGGATGGTGAAAGCCATACTCACACCGTTTTTTTCAAGTCAGTCTGGACCGGACCCTTTCACCCTAAATATGACATTTGAAGAAGGCATGGAGATGCGGGAGGGAAAAATTCATTATTTGGAAGATAGGATCATCAGTTTTCTCGTCTCATTGAGTAAGAATGAAGTTTCTGATCAGCAGGCAAAGGAGATCTTTGCCATGGTCTCTATTGTTCGTCACCTTGGAAGTATTGGTGATATCATCACTGACAACATGTTGCCCCTCATAGATAAGAAAAGAGCACTAAAGCTTGATTTCTCCTCGGAAGGGAAGGATGAGCTCGAAATCTACCATCAGAAAACGCTGAATCAGATCCAACGTTTGAGGGATGCATTTACCGAGATGGATCCGATCGTAGCCAGTACGATTATGACAAAACAGGCAAAATATAGCGATCTTGAAGCACGGTACTCCGCGTTTCATCGAGCTCGTGTCCAGCAAGCCCGGGATGAATCTGTTAAGACCTCTGAAATTCATATGCAGCTTCTGGATCACATGAAAAGAGTCAACGTGTTTACAGGAGATATCGGAAAACTAATCTTTGATCTCGCCCCATCCAATGAAGAGGGGAGCTAGTTTAAACTAGATGCTTAATTTTATAGCTGTTGACAAAAAGCGTTGTGCTTCCACATTGTGAAGGTGTTTCATATTAAAGTGAAGAAGATCATACCAAATCTATATGCCTCCTTGGGACCCAATGGAGAAGCTGACAGCATTTACATCTGCTATTTACTACCCGATGATGTCTTGAGTCTCAAAAAAGCAAATTGTTACATGGCCTTTCAAACACGCTTTGGCATCATTCATGACCGAATCAATTTTGCCCAATTTACCAGAGGCGATATCCATATGAATACCACCGCGATTCAATCTCATGATTGGTCTTACATTCAGCGGGATTACTGTGATAAGAAAAAACTGAAGTCATTGGCAGCTGATAAAGAGGAAGACTTCTTTATGGATGCTCGCTGGTAAACCAATTTTTCTAATGCCGAAGCTATCTTGAAAAATATTAATCCCAAAATATTCCTGCCTGTTCTACTCTTCCTCCTGTGTTTCGGAATATCCTATGTATTCATCATGGATATTGAAACGCCACTTCCTGTGCCAATCTCCCAAGCGGATGAGAAGGCAGAGACTATCTATTTTGGCGTTATTTCCAGGTATTCTCCCAGATCCATAGTAAGTGGATATCAGCCACTGATGGAGTACCTCACAAATAATACACCCTATCATTTCAAATTGAAACTCAGCCGCAACTATCTCGAGACCGTGGACCAATTGGCCCGTGGTCGAGTTGATTTTGCTTCACTTGGAAATTATACCTATATCTCTGCCCATAAGAATCATGGGGTCAGGTGCATCGCCATGCCCATTAATGGTGATGGCAACATTGAAAATTATGATGATATCATCGTTCCCCAAAACTCAGATATTCAAAACCTCTCAGAATTAGCAGGAAAATCATTTGCCTTCGCTTCAAAGCAATCTTTCAGCTCATGGATGGGTATCTGGATGTTGAAAAAGGCTGGTGTCGAAATCAATGATTTGTCTCACTACGAGCATCTTAGTTATCACGATCTGGTAGCTGAAAAGGTGTTAAGAGGGGATTTCGATGCAGGTATGGTGAAATCCGTAGTGGCACAATCCTTTAGCGAATCGGGAATCAGAATTTTGGCCAGATCACCTGCAATACCCAGTGTACCCCTGGTAGCGGCTGCCCACGTTGATAGCTCCCGAATTCGGATTGTTCAACAATCGCTTCTCAAAATCCGTTCGCTTATCGAAGCAGGTGACATATCAACCCTTGGGTGGGATACTGAAGTCGCCAATGGATTCATGGCTGGTCATGATAGCCTGTTTAATTTTCCCAGGCAGCTCTTACTGGAAATAGAACAAGAGATGCGATGAAACTTATTTCCAGCATTCACGATAAATTGGTGTTCAGGATTGGATTAAGCCTCTCCATTGTCCTCTTGATACTTTTCTTTGCCATCATGACTTCACAAAAAGAAGCCATCATTTCCAAGCATCGAACCGTTGCTACAACCATGATCCAAACCGCCATCATTCCCATCAATGATGCGCTCTACCTCGCAGGGGCTGAAAATGATGATTTTTTACAATCCTTTCTCAAGAATTTTGTACAGGAATATCAGGGCAAAATTAAATTCGCCATTATTCTCGGTGATGGGGGCCGGGTGATTGCTCACTCAGATATCTCACAAATCAATGAGTTATACACCGACGTCTACAGTAATTCTGCACTCGCGTCCCTTGACCCTCAGTTTCATATTTATCAGGATGGTAAATTAGGTGGAGTTATGGAAATTTCTGCCCCACTCGGTTTAATCACCCTTTCACATGGTGCCGTAAGATTGGGTCTCGATTCTCAACCACTCAAAAATGAACTGCGCAGTACCACGCTTTTTATCATTGGTATGATTCTACTAACCCTGGTGCTTGTACTTTTTATTGTATTAAGAATTAGTCGAAATGTTACCAGTGGGTTGAGACACACTGCTGAAGCCATTGATGCCATAGATTTTCAAACATCGGAACCTCTTGAGCTCCCTGAATCTGATGATGAGATAGGGCTGCTAAATGACCGATTTATGCGGCTACAAGAGCGCCTCATCAACGCGCGGTCTACAATGGAAGAGACCAATAAAAACTTAATACAGACTGAAAAGCTGGCTGCCATGGGTCGCATGGCTGCCGGGGTTGCTCATGAGATTAATAATCCACTCCTGGGATTAAAGAATTGTCTTCATTTACTGCATATCGATCCAGAGAATCAAGCAGATCATATTCGTCTTCTTAAAGAGGGTCTCGAGCGAATAGAGGTCATTGTTTCCAGGCTGTTAGAGGGGGCACGGAAAAAAACTGGAACGATAAAAGATTACGATTTCAACAGAAGTGTCAGAGATGTATTGAATTTGGTGGGCCATAGACTATCAAAGGAAAAGATTATCACTCAATTGCAGCTGGATGATTCAATTCCTGCTGTTCATAATAATAAATCTGGATTTGAAGAAGCACTTCTCAATATCTGCATGAATGCACTGGATGCCATTGGCAGTGTAGGCACCATCCACCTGCAAACCGAAATCAGGGGCAATTATGCTGCGGTTATTGTTGGCGATTCTGGACCAGGAATTGCCATTGAGGAACAATCAAGAATGTTTGAACCCTTTGTAACTTCAAAAGAAGTGGGGAAAGGGACTGGTTTGGGACTTTATGTATCCAGGGAAATTATTAGAGCCATGGGGGGCGCAATAAGTTACTCAGCCAGTAGTCTGGGGGGCGCTGCGTTTACCATTGAGCTGCCAATCCGAATTGAGTCAGACGAGGAAACGGAATAGAATGTTAAAAATTTTACTTGTTGAAGATGAACGCATCAATCGAATAACCCTGCAGAAGTTGTTGGAGCATGCCGGGCATGCTGTAACCTCCGTGGAGGACGGTAAAGCCGGTCTGGAGGCTGTTCAAGGTGAGGCCTGGGACGTAGTCATCACTGACTATCGACTCCCTGGTGCAGACGGTCTTGAGATATTGGAGGAAGTCAAGCGGGTTTCGCCAGATACACAAGTTCTGATCATGACAGCCTTTGCCACAGTAGAGAACGCATTGTCCGCACTGAAAAAGGGTGCATTTGACTATCTAACCAAGCCTTTTGACCCAGATGAACTATTCCACCACCTGGCCAGAATATCTGCCATACGAGCCTTGAACTCTGAAAATGAGGTATTAAGAGCCTCACTCGCCGAACTAAAAGTTTCGCCAGATCTCATCGGACAATCCGAGATCATGCGAGATCTTTTTGAAAAGGTGAAAATCGTGGCGGAGAGCGAGCATACTGTCCTGATCCAGGGAGCCAGTGGCACAGGTAAAGAAAAAATCGCCAATGCGGTGCAGTCATTGAGCCAACGACGGAAAAACCCCTATGTAAAAATCAATTGCTCAGCCCTCAGTGAAACGCTGTTTGAAACGGAGATGTTTGGGCATGAAAAAGGAGCGTTTACAGGAGCAGTAAAACGATCTATAGGTCGCTTTGAGCGGGCCAAGGGCGGGACTATTCTTCTGGATGATATTGACGACTTGAGCATGCGGCTGCAGACCAAGCTGCTCAGGGTGATTCAGGAAGGCGAGATTGAGAGAGTTGGGGGTACCGAAGTCATTCCCGTAGATGTCAGGATTATTGCTGCTACTAAAATTGATTTAAAATCTCTGGTTGAAAAGAAGTCATTCCGAGAGGACCTGTACTATCGCCTCAATGTGATTCAGCTACTTGTCCCGACTCTGAATGAGAGAAAATCTGACATTCCTTTACTTGCTCATTTCTTCCTGTCCAAGCTGAATGCAGATAAACAGTTGTCAGCTGAACTTATCAAGTATCTCATGGACCTGGATTGGCCAGGAAATGTAAGAGAGTTGGAACATCTCATCATGCAGATGTCAGTATTTTGCAGAAAAACTGTGATAGATCTTGACGATATCCCTGATTCTTACCTTCCCAAACAGCTAAAAGGTGCTGCCCGGCAGGAGGGAGGATCATCCCTGACCAATCAGGTGAACGAGTTTGAATTGCAGATAATCAATGAGAACATGGAGAAATATCAGGGGAATCAGCAGCGGGTCGCTGATTCATTGGGAATCCCCAGAACCACCTTGAGAAGCAAACTTTTAAAGCATGGTCTCATTGATATAAAAGATTGAGCGATTTGCATGCTTTCTGGATACACCAAAGCCCTTTGGTTTTCTCAAACACAAATCAAAGATTAATGCAGATTCCTTCTCTGAATTAAAAAGGAACTGACGACATCTCGTCTAAAGTGACGATATCTGGTCTTTGATTGATTGTTTCATTCAAGCTATAATTCGATGGCACTTGCTGTAAGTAGAATAAAAACAAGCATAGAAATGCACAGATCACTTATGGCATACCATTTGGATTAGATAAAGGCTGTGTATTAAAAAATAGATCATCAAAATAAGGACATAAAGACATGGCAAAGATTGAATTAGGCAAGATTATTCCGAGATGGGAATGGCGGACTTTTGGTGAAGAGTTTGGCGTTGCCGAAGAGAATATCAAGGCCCATGAATGCACGCGAGCACTCGAAAGTAGTGAGGTTTACATTCTTTCCAAAAAAACTGGAGAGAATATCAAAATCAGAGACATGCTCATGGATATCAAAGTTTTAAGAAATGTCGAGAATGATCTGGAGCAGTGGTTCCCAATCATGAAAGCTACTTTTCCAATCGGAGCCGAAGAAGCTACAGAAGTATTTAAGGCCGCAGGCGTTGAGGTTGAACTAAATCATGCCGTCACCTGGGAGTATGATGCATTCATCTCCAAAATGATTGATACCAATTCTGACCTTAAGGCTGTTGGTGTGTTTAAAAAACGCTATGGCTACATGATTGAGGGAGCAACAGTTGAAATTGCAGACCTTACCATTGATGGAAAAGCCATCAGAACCACGGCAGTTGAAGATGCCGATCCGGCTTTAGTTACAAGACTTGTTGAAAAACTTGGGCTCAGTGGCTATGAAAACATCAGCTATATCAAGGCTATGCGTCGCATGGTCGGATTTGAGGACTAAACCATGGGTCAGGAGATAGAACGCAAGTTTCTGGTTACCGCATCAACCTATCGCGATTTAGCTAAGGGAACCCATTACAAGCAGGGATACCTGAATAGTCAGAAGGAACGCGTCGTTCGCGTCAGGACCATCGATGAAATCGGTTTCATGACGATCAAGGGTATCACTAAAGGGGCCACCAGACTGGAATATGAATACGAAATTCCCGCCAAGGATGCCGATGAATTGTTAGACCTCCTTTGTGAACAACCCATTATTGAGAAACATCGTTACAAAGTAAAAGTAGGTGAATTCGTTTGGGAAATAGATGAATTTCACGGGGAAAATGAAGGTCTCACCGTCGCTGAGGTTGAACTGAAATCTGAGGATCAGGAATACCCAAAACCTGATTGGATAGGTGAGGAAGTCACGGGAGACCCTCGCTATTACAATTCCAATTTAATCGCAAATCCCTTCACAAAATGGTAAGAAACCCCTCATAATCTATGAAACAAATGCTGAATGACAGGAAGGTGAAAATTACACTCCGGGTAATCGGTTTCGTATTGCTCGTTTTGGCATTTTTACTTTTGGTTCCATCAGCCAGGGCAGCCTTCCCTGAAAAGCCAATTAAAATTGTCGTCTATACAGGTCCCGGGGGTTTGATTGATATCAGCGCCAGGAAATTCGCCGGTATCGCTGCCAAATACACCGATGTCAATTTTGTAGTCGAGAATAAACCGGGAGCTGGTGGCATAGTTGCTTTTAAAAAAGTCATACAAGCCCCTGCAGATGGCTACAATCTGTATGCTTGCACAAAATCCAATATAGCCAAGTTCGTTCAGGTGGGAGGTGAGGGGTATCTCGATGCTCTACACTGGACTGCAATGCTCATGGCTGATCCAGAATGCGTCATCACAAATCGCAAACTGGCAGTTCATGAGTGGAAGGATATTGTCGCAGATGCAATTGCCACCCCGGGCAAGCAAACCTGGGTGGGGCCAGCCGCAGGTGGACTTGATCATGTAACTGCACTGAAAATATGGGATAAATATGGTATGGAAGCCAAATGGATCCCATTCAAAAGCGGGGGCAAAGCGCTGGCAGCTCTCCTCGGTGAGCAGGGCGTGGCTTATGTGGGAAATCCACGGGATGCCCTTGGTAATCCCGACTTGTTCATTGCAGCTATATCTTCGCCACAGCGCCTTGAAGCCTTTCCTGATGCACCGACTTTCACCGAACTGGGCATGCCTGATCTTGAAAACGAATTCATGTGGCGCGGGTTTGCCCTAAAACAGGGGACCCCCCCTGATGTCATTGAGTGGTATGGGGAACTTTTTAAGAAAGTTACTGCAGATCCCAGCTGGCGTGAATTTTGGGCCAAGGGTGGGATCGAAGTTGCTTATGTCGCCGAGCCAGAGTTCTCAAAGCTGGTTGCAGAAGATGCCGAAATCTTTGAATATTATTTGAAAAAGAGTGACATTCTGCCTGGCGATGCTGTTGGATTCATGGCCAAGATGGCCAGTGGCACTGCCTTTAATATACTTTCGATAATACTCGTAGGTCTCTGGTTGTCAGGATCATACATGATTCATAAGTCACAATACTCTGCCATATTGGGAAGAGCTATGGTGATCGGATTCTTCTTGATCGTGAGTATTCTATTTCTACTCCAATCAATGAATTTTCCAAGTAGTTCTGCTGTGGGCCCTGCAGCTGTTCCCAGACTCTGGATTTTTATGCTCATTCCTCTGAATTTATTACTTTTATTTAAGACGTTTCAGAAAAATGAGGAGGTAGCTGAGACGGGTCCCCGAGTGGATATTGTATTGAGCTTTGTTGGATTTCTGGTGGCCTATCTGTTTGCCATGCAAGTATTTGGCTATTTTCTCAGCACCTATACATTCATCCTGGTAAGTCTCTACTATCTCGGATATCGAAAATGGCGCAACGCCTTCATCATTGCTTCTGTTTGGATTCTGTTCTCTTACCTCATCTTTTATAAAACCTTATACGTTCCGCTTCCTCTGGGAATGTTATTCGAAAACCTCTTCTAAGGACCCTGACAGTGGAATTATTAAGCAATTTAGGAGAGGGTTTAGCATTTGTTATGGGTGTGGTTCCAATTTTGACCATTACTCTGGGTGTGGCTATGGGTATTGTAGCTGGGGCCACGCCAGGCTTATCACCTTCAATGGGTGTGGCTTTGTTGGTGCCTTTTACCTATGCCATGTCACCCACCCTGGCATTGATTCTTCTCGTGGCTATTTACATTGCCGCTAATTATGGTGGCTCCATCACAGCTGTCACCATTAATGCTCCTGGCACACCGTCATCAGTTGTTACCGCCTTTGACGGCTACCCCCTAACGAAGAAGGGGAAACCAGGGCTGGCTCTTGGTGTTTCTTTGGTTGCCTCAACAGTTGGAGGAATCATCGGGACATTGATCCTGATCTTCTTTTCAGGACCTTTAGCAAAGTTTGCCTTAAAATTTCATCCTGCAGAATACTTTGCTCTGGCCATTTTTGGTCTGACTACGGTAGCATCCCTGGGTGGAAAAAATTGGATTAAGGCTTTCATAGCGGCAATGTTTGGCCTCTTGATAAATACGATTGGTATTGACCCCATTTCAGGCGTAAGTCGCTTTACATTTGGTATTTCCTTTTTGTACGACGGATTTGCCTTGATCCCAGCTTTGATCGGACTTTTTGCTCTCAGTGAAATTTTCAAGCAACTGGAGAATGGTGATTTTTCAAGTCAGCAGGTTGAGGCAGGTAAACAAGAATGGCCAACGGCCGGTGCATATTGGAAGTTAAGGAATACCATCGTGCGTTCCTCTTTTATGGGGACCATCATTGGGATATTTCCAGGAGCGGGTGCTACCATTGCAGCCTTCATTTCCTATGATGTTGCCAAGCGTGTCAGCAAACATCCAGAGGAATTTGGACACGGGAGCCTTGAAGGGGTGGCAGCCGCAGAAGGTGCCAATAGCAGTTCTGTGGGTGGTGCACTTATTCCATTACTCACCCTGGGCATACCGGGCAGTGCATCCACAGCAGTACTCATTGGTGCTTTGATGATACATGACCTGACACCTGGTCCACAGCTGTTCATCTCAAATCCGGATATTATTTACGGGCTACTCGCGAGTCTGCTTCTGGCAAATATTATTCTGCTTATCCTTGGGTTCTTTGGAAGCCGTCTATGGATCAAAGTAACGACTATTCCAAAAACTGTATTATTTCCACTCATCTTTGCAGTTTCAATTATTGGTAGTTTTGCCGTTCGGAATTCATTCTTTGATGTTGCAGCTTGTCTGGCCTTTGGAGTGTTTGGGTGGATTCTAAGAAGATATAACTATCCGGTTGCGCCCATTATTCTGGGCATGGTCCTGGGTAACATTGCTGAAACAAATTTTATTCGTGCCATCATGATGGGCGGATGGACCGTATTCTTTACACGTCCCTTAAGTTTGGGAATGCTCATTGTGGCTACAGCAAGCTTTGCAGTACCCCTAATTCAAGCTCGAAAACGATCAAAAACTCAGGAAATTAATTAAATGATTTTTAAAAAAACAAAAGGTCTTGAACTCCAGATGGATGCCTTTCTGGATAAGATGTCTGAATCAGGAATTGTTTTTCGACGCGGTGTGAAGAGCTATTTAAAAAACAATGAGGAAGAATTTTCCAGGCACCTTGAACATATAAGAGTGCTGGAGCATGAAGCCGATGAGCTTCGCAAAGCCATTGAAACAGCAATGTATACCCAGACATTGGTGCCAGAATCCAGAGGTGATATCCTGGCCCTCATGGAAACCAGTGATGATGTGATTGATCGCGCCAAGGATACCCTGTCAGAAATGGGAATAGAGCGACCACAAATCCCAGAACAATTCAAAGATGGTTTTATTGAGTTGGCCCGCACCACCATAAGAGCTATGGAGGAGGTGGTCAAAGCCATGCGTGCCTTCATGCGCGCACCCCTCAACGTACGTAACTATCTCCATAAGGTATATCACTGGGAAAAAGAATCAGATCGTCTCGCCGAAGAACTAAAGCGTGCCATTTTTGCCAGTGAAGATCTCAGACTGAGTCAAAAGATCCATCTTAGATATTTTACACTACATATTGATACTATAGCAGATAGAGCTGAAGATGTGGCTGATAGACTGGCCATTTATACCATAAAGAGAAGCATCTAGGTATGCTGATACTCCTGTTCCTGTCAAGCGGTCTTTTTCTTGGTTGGTCCCTGGGGGCCAATGACGCCTCCAATATTTTTGGGACGGCCGTAAGCACCCGCATGGTCAAATTTTATACAGCAGCTATTGTGGCAAGTATTTTCGTAGTCATCGGTGCTGTGGTCTCAGGAGCTGGCACCACTCACACTCTGGGAAAACTTGGTGCTGTGGACATGATTGCTGGTGCCTTTATGGTTGCCCTGGCAGCAGCAGTAACCGTATTCTGGATGACCAAACTCAGCTTGCCAGTATCTACGAGTCAGGCCATTGTCGGAGCCATTGTGGGCTGGAATATGTTTGCTGGTAAGACAACCGATATTCATGCACTGACTAAAATTGCTTCCACCTGGGTTATGAGTCCAATACTTGCCGCTGCATTCTCATTTATCTTCTTCCTGCTTTTCAAAAAACTATTGAATTTCTGGAAAATTCACATTTTTCGACTTGATGCCTATACCAGAATTGGCCTTATCGTTATCGGTGCGTTTGGTGCCTATTCATTAGGGGCTAATAATATTGGAAATGTCATGGGTGTCTTTGTCTCTGTAGCACCATTCCAGAGTTTAGATTTGATGGGTCTGAGTATTAGCGGGGTATCACAACTCTTCCTGCTCGGTGGTCTGGCAATTGCAGTTGGTATTTTTACTTATTCTAAACGTGTCATGCTAACCGTGGGGGAGGGTGTCGTAAAACTCACACCTCAGTCAGCCCTGGTTGTTGTTCTTTCACAATCTATTGTGTTGTTTCTATTTGCCTCCAAGGGTCTGGAATCATGGTTGATGTCACATGGTTTACCCACTATTCCACTTGTGCCTGTCTCCAGCTCGCAGGTCGTCATTGGAAGTGTTCTTGGAATCGGCCTTGCCAACGGTGGAAAAGGGATTCGCTTTCGAGTGTTAGGTAAAATTGCTTCAGGTTGGGTCACAACCCCTATAATTGCGGCAGTAATCTCATTTATTTCACTCTTTTTTCTGCAAAATGTCTTTGATCAACAGGTTGTAAAAAGTGTAGATCAAGTGCACATATCCGAACACATTCTGATTGAGGATCATCCTCATGGATAAGCGTTTTATCATAAAACTCCTTGCCTTCCTGGGGCTGAGTCAAATCGGTGCGCCAACCTTGTTTGCCTCCTCATCTAACATTTCTGAAGAGATTTCCTGGTGGATCATTCTTATGACCCTCATGGGAGGGTTGGCGCTGTTCCTCTATGGCATGGAAAAGATGAGTTCAGGGATGAAAAAAGCCGCTGGAGCTCAAATGCGGTCCATCCTATCTGCTCTCACCAATAATCGATACATGGGTCTCATGGTGGGAGCTTTCGTCACCATGATCATCCAAAGCAGTAGTGCTACAACTGTCATGTTGGTTAGTTTTGTACAAGCCGGACTCATGACCTTTGTACAGAGTCTGGGAGTGATTCTAGGTGCCGATATTGGAACAACTATTACTGCACAGTTGGTTGCTTTTAAACTAACCGACTATGCATTGCTCATGATAGCCGCCGGTTTTGGCCTGATGATGTTTGGTAGGAATGAAAATCAGAAAAATATTGGTGAATCAATCCTAGGTTTTGGAATCTTGTTTTATGGGATGAAACTCATGTCAGATGCCATGAAGCCATTGCGCACTTTTGAGCCCTTTATCACCATGCTATCTCATCTTGAAAATCCATTACTTGGACTTCTGGTTGGTACGGCATTTACGGCTCTGATCCAAAGTAGTAGTGCCTTTACAGGTATTATTATCGTCCTTGCACAGCAGGGCTTGCTCACGCTAGATGCTGGTATTCCCATGATAATGGGAGCTAACGTTGGTACATGTATCACAGCCGGCCTAGCAAGTATCGGAGCTACTAGAGAAGCTAAACGAGTGGCCATGGCTCATGTCATGTTCAAAATCACAGGCGTCCTGCTATTCATTTTCTGGATTCCCTGGTTTGCTGATTTTATTAGGTATCTTTCACCAAGTTCTGATGCAGTTGGAATTGCTAAACTGGGCTCAGAGGTACCTCGGCAGATCGCCAATGCTCACACAATATTTAATGTGAGTCTAGCCTTAGCCTTCATTCCATTTACCAGCTTTTTTGCTAAGATTATTATGAAAGTATATCCCGATGTTGAGGATGAGAAAGATTTAACTATTGCCACCTGGCATTTAGATGAATCTGTAGTTGAAACTCCTGCTTTGGCCCTTGATCTTGCCAGATCTGAGATAGCCCGGATGGCAAAGATTACAGGGAGAATGTTGGACGGATTTATACAGCCCTTTCTCCATAATGATCCTGGGATGGATAAAGTGCACTCGCAACTCACCGTCATGGAAGGCATTGAGATGAGGGAGAGAAAACTGGATTTTCTGGAGAAGAAAATAAAGAAGTATCTGCTTCAGATTGGTCAGGAGGAACTCTCAGACACTCAGATTGCCGAAGTATTTGGCATGATCACCATCTCGAGTCAAATGGAAAGTATTGGTGATATCATGGAGCGAAATATGAGGTCACTTGTGACCAAGAAGCGTGCGCTCCAGCTTGATTTCTCTGAGGAAGGCAAAAACGAACTTATCAGATATAATACAAAAGTATGCAAGCAGTTTAGTCGGCTGGAAAAAACATTTTCTGAGCTGGATCCCAAACGTGCCAAGAAGGTAGTGGTTAAAGAAGAGAAATACCTTGATTTGGAAGTTCAGTACCGGGAATCCCATTTTCAGCGTCTCCATGCTGCTCGCCAGGAATCTGTTGAAACGGATGCTATTCATAGTGAATTATTAGATATGATGAAACAGATAAATCTCCATACAGGAGAAATCGCTAAGATCATTATAGATATTTCAGAAATGGACTAGAGAAAATTAATTATTAAACTAATACGTAAAAGGAGAAGTAAAATGAAACGAATATTGATACTGATTTTGATAACTTTAGTCGGCATCACAGGATTTGGTCAATCAAGTCTATCACCAGATTCAAGCGGGTGGAAATCCAATGGTAATTTTGTACTTCGCTCAGCTGATAGTGATTTCCAAATGCGATTTGATGTTCGCATGTACATCGATGGTGCGATCTTTTTCAATGATCCCGACGAACAACTCAGTAGTGGAACGCACTTGCGGAAAGCCCGTTTTGCATCCAAGGCTAACTTTTGGGGAAACTGGCAGGCAGAGTGGGATATGGATATTGCAGAATATTCAGTTGAGATCAAGGACATGTGGTTGGCCTATAACTGGGAAAATTCCATGTTTAAGATGGGACATTATAAAGTTCCATTCGGTCTGGAAACACTTACAAGTTCTCGCTTACTCACATTTATGGAACGTTCTTATATCAGTCTGGCGTTTAAAATGGGTCGCCGTACGTCACTAGGTTATTCACTCTGGGGCTCAAACTGGTATGCCACAACTGCCTTGTTTGCCCAAGGAATGGATGATGATAAAAATCAGAAGTCGGATGAAACAGGTAATGGATTTGCCCTACGTGCTGCTTATGGTCCAAAATTGGGTGAGATTCAGTTGCATGTTGGCGGTGCCTTTGCCCGCTATGCTCCCTTAGATGAAAGTGGTCTCATTGATTTTAATGCAGAACCAGAAACTAAAATGGGTGATCTGGAAACAGTTGATACGGATGTCATCCGTAATGTAGAATCTATCGACCAAATTGGATTAGAGGGTGCGTTACAGCTTAACAATATTATTCTACAGGGTGAGTACGCTCAGACTAATTTGGCTCGAGAAACTGGCTATACTGATGGAACGCTTATGGGTGGCTATGCTTATTTGAGTTGGCTTGTAACAGGGGAGAAAAAACCCTGGAAAAATGATGAGGGCGAATTTGGTGCTTTTGTCCCAAAAAATCAAAAGCTTGGCGCTTGGGAAATTGCGTTCAGATTTAGTCATTTGAATCTTTCGGATGCAGCAGCTGGAATATATGGCGGCAAGGCAAATAACTATACAGCTGGACTGAACTGGTATACAAATCCAAATGTCCGTTTTATGCTTAATTATACAATGGTAGATAACTCAGTTGCTACTACCGTTGGCGACTACGATTTTTCCTATGTACAATTTCGTACATTGGTTACGTTTTAATTAATAATGATACAAAAGGAGAAAATGATGAGATTGTTAACTCTTATACTGGTAGCTCTGATGAGCATGGCATTCATCGCCTGTGATACAGATGATACAACAGCACCAGAAGAAATTGAAACAGCTGCATTGGTCATTAACGAGTTCCTTGCCAGCAATGATGGCCCCATTGAGGATGAACATGGTGGTTTCGATGATTGGGTAGAGCTTTATAATGGAACAGATGCAGCTATCGATATTGGTGGTATGTACCTTAGTGATAAACCAGAAGATGATGCGCCTTGGCAAGTCGCGACAACTGATGCCTCATTAACAACAATCGCAGCCGGTGGGTTTCTAGTGATATGGTGCGATGATGAAGCCGATCAAGGTGTACTTCATGCTACATTCAAACTTTCTAGTGGCGGTGAATCTGTAGTTTTAATGGATCAAGATAAAATAGTGGTTGATACCTACACATATGAGGCTCAGACCACTGGCGTTTCTTGGGGACGTACTGTAGATGGTGGCGATATCTGGGCGGCCTTTACAACTCCAACTCCTGGAGCGACAAATCAGTAATCTCCAACTATGGTGGATCCACGCACCCTTAGATATAAAAGGAACCATGAAAAGCCCTCTGGGCTTTTCATGGGGCACGATATGAGCAAGTTTATTATTTCTGTAATGTCAATTATTTTAGGAATATTCATTTTCTCTTGTGAATCAAATACTGATGACCCTGATGAGTTAAGTGAAATATTTCTAGGAGATATCCTTATTAACGAATTTGTTGCTGGCAATGACGGCAGCTATTTGGATGAAATTAATGAAGCTGATGATTGGATAGAACTCTTCAATACAACCAGTGAAGAGTTGGATGTCGGCGGTTTGTTCATTACTGATGTGGTTGGGGATGCCGAACCCTGGCAAATTCCCACCAATCATTCAGAAGAGACAACAATTCCTGCTGGAGGTTTTCTCGTCCTTTGGGCTGATAAAGATACAGATCAGGGGGCTCTGCATGTGAACATAAAGTTGTCTCAAGATGGCGAAAGCATTGTCCTATACGGGAGGGATGCTGAAACGGTAATTGACTCAGTGAGCTTTGGCGCTCAAATCGAAGGATCTTCTTTTGCGAGAAATGAGGATGCAGATAAGAAATGGTCAATATTCGCCCAGCCGACTCCTAAAGCTACAAACAATACAGTACAGACTTTATTGCTTCAAGAATATGTTGTTTTGGATATGTCTGAGCCGTCGGGATTGACCTGGGGTCCCAATCATGAATATTTATTTTCAGTGAATGATCCTCCCAATAATCATGTCTATAAGTTAGATATAAATGGTACAATTCTTGAGACCTTTGCATTTACAGGCAATGATTTGGAAGGGATAACAGTAAATCCAAATGATTCAACACTATGGGTTTTGGAAGAGCTTCTTGGCGATGTTATACAGTTATCACTAGAGGGGGAAGAGCTTTCACGAGAACACATTGAATATTTGGGAGATACTGGAGAAAACACTTTTGAAGGGATATGTTATGAACCTGAATCAGGTCAGTTTTATATCCTTCGAGAAAAAGATTCTCCTGTAATCTTGACCTACGATGGTTCGTTTAATTTATTGAATGAGCAAATGGTTGGATTCTCAAAAGATATCTCTGGTGTTCATTTGGGTCGCAATCCAGGAGAACTGATCATTGTAAGCGATGAGAGTAGGATGCTCATTGAATGGTCTGTAAGTAGAGGTGTCCTTGCTCGCTATTCCATGGAGATGTTTCAGGCTGAAGGTGTTGCGTATGATGAAGAATCTGGAAATATTTATATCGTAGGCGATGGCTCAAATCGTTTATATACCTATAAGTTTCCGGCATAGATGACAAGGATGATTTTCATTTCAATCGTCAATTGTAAAAATAAGTTTAATCGTTTAATTAACTCGGTGATACGGACGATGGGAATTACCATTCAGTTCGATTTCCGAACAACCAATTAAGAGGAAAAATAATGCGTTTATTAACAGTGTTACTAATAGGGCTATTAAGTTTGGTAATGATAGCATGCGAGGAAGCTGAAACTGATGATAAAGACATGACTGGAGTTGAGGGTCTTTTTATCAATGAGTTCCTGGCCAAGAATGAAATTGATTCGGTTAATGTTGATGAAAACGGTGGCTATGATGATTGGGTCGAGCTGTACAATAGCACAGATGCAGCCATTGATATTGGCGGAATGTATATTACAGATAGTGCCGATGACCTTATGCAATGGCAGATCCTTGCCACAGATGCGTCACTCACAACAGTTCCTGCAGGAGGTTATTTAATCATATGGTGCGATAAGCAACCCGATGAGGGTGCTTTACATATGAACATCAAACTCTCTACTGATGGGGAAGCTATCGTGCTCACAGAATCTGATGGCGAAAGCATCGTTGATTCGGTGACGTTTGGTGATCAAGTAGCAAATATTTCAATGGGTCGTAGCGTCGATGGTGGTGATACCTGGGTTACATTTACAACCCCAAGCCCTGGTGCAACAAATGTGGTAGCAGCTGGTGCACTTGTAATTAACGAGTTTCTTGCCTCCAATGATACCAGTTATGCCGACGAGACCGGTAACTTTGGTGATTGGGTAGAGCTTTATAACGGAACAGACGCTGCCATTGACATTGGTGGTATGTACATCACTGATGATCCAGCAGATCTTACTCAGCACCAAATTGCTGATTCTTCAGCTACAATGACAACTATCCCAGCTGGTGGATATCTCATCCTTTGGTGTGACAAAGTATCAGAGAATGGTGTGCTGCACATGGAAATTAAACTCTCAGGTGATGGAGAATCTATAGTGCTTGTCGATACCGATGGTGTTACTGTTATCGACGAGTTTACATTTGGACCTCAGGTGACTGATATCTCTATGGGCCGATTTGTTGATGGTGGTGGTATCTGGATTCCGTTCACTACTTCAACACCAGGTGCAACGAACGGATAATTGAATCACGCGTGAGGGTCTTTGCTCTTTTTCTGATCTTGGTAACTGCATCCTGTAATCTACAGGATACATTACCATCAGGGAATGTTGAGACTCTTGCTTTGATCGAAATTAATCACCTGGATATACCTGAACCCTCAGGCTTGTCACTTGACCAGTCTGAGGGTTTTTTATACTGCGTAAATGACCCACCTAATAATCTTGTGTACAAAATGGAGCTAGATGGAGACTTGGTATCTATATTTCCCTTCATCGGTGGTGATTTGGAAGGAGTTGCCTTTGATCCCAGGGACAACTCAGTTTGGCTTGTTGAAGAAGGTCTGGGTGAGTTAATCCACCTCTCAGAACAGGGGAACGAAGTCTCCCGCACTCCTATTGATTATCCTATTTCGCAAACCAATAATGGATTTGAGGGGCTTTGTTACCTTTCGGATATCAAAGGTTTCTACGCTTTGATTGAATCAAATCCTCCTGCCATTGTGCATATCGATTCTAATCTTGTTACAGGTGAGTCCCGGGAAATTGATTTTGCGACTGATGTGTCTGGTATTTGTCCTGGACGGAATGCTGATGAATATTTTATCATCAGTCATGAAGATCAAAGGTTGTTTGAATGGTCCTGGAGCGCAGGGGTGATAGCAGACTATCACTTTGACATTGAACAAGCCGAGGGAGTCGCTTACGACTCTGTCAATGGGATTATCTATATTGTCTGTGATGCAACTTCCAATCTGTATAGCTATGAATTGATAGAAAGGTAACTGGATGTCCATGCCTGTTCTTATTTCTGCCTGTCTTGTTGGTGAAGCTTGTCGCTATGATGGGAAGAGTAAGGAACGGAGTGAACTGCTGGATCGACTAGCAGATAAGCATTTGATTCCCGTCTGTCCTGAAGTTGAAGGCGGACTTACCATACCCAGACCATCGGCCGAGATTCGAGGCAATAAGGTTTATCGTGAAAATGGGGAAGAGGTAAGCTCTCAATTTCTGGAAGGAGCCAATATCTGTCGAGATAAAGGGCTCTCTGAAAATACCACACTGGCCATCTTGAAGAGTCGAAGTCCAGCTTGCGGCTGTGGGCAGGTTTACGATGGATCGTTCACAAATAATGTGATTGCAGGTGACGGTATCTTTACCCAATCCCTCAAAGCTGCTGGGGTTGAATGTATTTCAGATGAAGATTATATAGAAAATAATTAATAGAAACACAACGCACTTAGTCTACATCACCTAATTGCTCCAAAAGTCCCTCACCAAAATGACATAAAACAAAGGGACTGAATAATCAGCCCCTTTTAGTATTTACAACACCTCTCAGTATATATTAATCACCGAAAAGTTTTTTGGCCATGGGTAGACATTCCCTAAACCCATCTTCATAAGACCCACCATCTGGATGATATACCGATTCCATGGAAATCACACCCTGGTAATTGTCCCGTTTCAATGCGTTTGCAATAGGTTCCAGATATGGTGCCATATCACCTTCACCCCAGGGGCAAAATTTCACGCTAGCTCGTGAGATGTTAGATATACAGTCTTTGACATGGATATGACTGAGATAATCTTTGATCTCCTCATAGGCATCCGGATAAGGCACTTCAGTGCAATATAATGTGTTGGGGATATCCCAGATAATCTTAAGATTCTTTGTGCCTAAATCGTCAATGAGCTTTCTACCCAGCCACCCTGATGTAATCATGGCATTATTTCCTGTCTCAACAGCCAGTGTGATGCCTTCATCTTCAGCGAGCTGGATGGGACCCTCCAGTAGTTTAAGCATTTTTTCCCAGGCTCCTGTGCTAGCCACCCACTGTTCAGCACCATTTTCACCAAAAATGATCATTTCTTTTCTGAAACTCATAATGCGCACCGTATCTGTGCCTAATTCTTTGGCAATTTTAATACACCGTTTCAAGCCATTAAAATGTTTCTGATACGCTTCATCTGATGTTTCAGTCTGCATGACCAGCATGCCCACAAAATTGTGTCGAGTAATACAGGGTACCGATACATCGTATTTAGTAATGAGCTCCTTAATTTTCTGAATTTCCTCGGGTGTCTGGTCGCCAATCTCTTTGTCCCACACAAATTGTAATTCTGCGTGTTTCAAGCCAGTCTCATTCATGACTTTTAATGCATATTCCAGGTCTCGACTAATTCCGTCTGTGATTACACCTAATTTCATAATATTACCTCTTCTCTTCAAATTTTACTTCAGTTCCAGCTATCTGCTCCAACAACTTGATAATTGCCCAATTATCCTCTTCTGGGAAGAGGGAAATACCTGAGCGGAATAACTCATAGGCTGCTGCGGTGGTAAACATGGCAACCCCGTTATCCTTAGCCATCTTCATTGAGATCCCCAGGTCTTTATACATGGTTCCGATATGGCTACCAGTACCAACAAACTCACGATTCATAATGAGTTGAGCGCAATTTTTAAAAAGTGGACTGGAAACACCACTGGCTGCAAATACTTCGTATAGTATCTCAGGTTTAGCTCCAGCTTTCACGCCGAGGACTAAAGCCTCAAAAATAGCAGTAAACGCAGAACCAATCAGCGCTTGAAGAGAAGCTTTGATGATTTGACCCATACCAACTTCTTCTCCAACATGAAAGATGTTGCCCCCAATGGCTTCCAGGATAGGTTTGATATCCTTAAAAACTGTTTCAGCCGTTGCTGTCATAAGGGTTAGGTTGCCTCCATCCGCACCGGACTTTCCACCGCTGACGGGAGAGTCTACCAGGTTCACACCTTTTTGTCTTACCGGATCAATGAGGGCTTTGACCTCTGCCGGATCAATGGTGGCTGAAATGACGATGGTTGACCCAGGTGCCAAACCAGCCAGTAATCCGTTTACGCCACAGACTACCTCGTAGGCTTGTGTCCCATTGAGAACCATTACAAAAACCAAGTCGGATGCTCGACCCACTTCCTGATTACTGGTTGCTAGGACACCACCCATCTTGGAAAATGCGTCTCCCCGCGACCTATTGACATCAAAGCCGGTGAGTTGGTAACCTGCCTTGAGCAGGTTAACCGACATACCCGATCCCATGTCTCCTAAACCAACAATTCCAATACGCTTCATAAAACCTCACCCAGTAGGATTTCATTTGTACCCAGAAGGATTTCGTTAGGTTATCAGTATATATGTATCCTTTAATTCATAAACAGAGAGGGTATCCACAGCGTTAAAGCTGGGAAAATGCTGATTAAGATCAGCGTGATTACATTTGCGAGCAAAAATGGTGATGCTCCTTTAAAAATTGCCCCAATTCCTAAACCCGATATGGCAGAGGCAACATTAATACACGTACCCACCGGTGGCGTGACAGCCCCCACCGCCAGAGCAGAAATTAGGATAGCCCCAAATTGAATGGGAGAAACCCCTACTGCAACACAGGCAGGTAGAAATACAGGAGTCAGGAGCATAATGGCTGGGGAAACATCAATAAAAGTTCCTGCGATCAGAATAATTAGTACAATCAATAACAACATCAACGTGGGGGGGAGAGCCAGAGCGACCACAAAGGCAGTCACTGCCTCCGGTATACGTTCCAGAGCCAGGACCCAGATATACAATTTTGACATGGCAATGATAATCATGATTTTTGAAGATGTCTGTATGGCAGAGTTCAGCGTAGCGGGTAAGGTGGTTTTCAAATATACGCTACGCGCAAGGCCCCTGCTCAGGATGAGACCGACGAGAAGTGCATAACCAGCACCCATGGCTGCAGATTCAGTGGCTGTTGCCACACCAAATACCACAGAACCCACTACAAAAATTGGCATCACCAGTGCAATACTTGATCTTTTTCCCTGTCTCAGAACATTTTCAAGAGTCAGTGAGACATTTTCAGTGGGGTAATTATTCTTGATGGAAATAATCAAAACTATACCCAATTGAAACACACCAATCATCAGACCCGGTATGAGACCCCCGAGAAATAATTTCCCCACTGATTGCTCTGCAATGATGGCGTATAAGACCATGGGAATACTGGGGGGGATAATCATGCCCATTGTGGAGGATGCCACTGTAATTCCAGCTGCAAACGTTTTTGGATAACCCCGTTTTTCCATCTCAGGGATCAACACAGCACCTATGGAAGCTGTATCTGAAGCGGAGGAACCAGAAATCCCACCAAATATCATAGAAGCCATGACATTCACCAAACCCAGACCACCACGAAGCCGGCCAACAAAAAGGAGACTAAAATCAATCAGTCTCGCTGTGATGCCAGAGCTGTTCATGAGTAATCCCATGAGAATAAATAGGGGTAAAGCGATGAGGGCATAAAGATTTAAGCCTGAGAAAAAGCGCATGGGTAGAATACTCAGTAACTCGGGATGGATGAGAACGAAATATCCAAAGGAGGAAAGACCAAGCGCATAGGCAATGGGAATACCCAGGATCAACAGGAGGAGCAAGGAGAGGAGTAAGATTGTCATGGGATAAATACTCAGTGCTTGTCTGTACTAAGGGCGAGGATAATATGATTCAGGGAGTATAAGACAGCCAGTCCGCAACCCAGGGGAACCGCGATTTGCGCAAAGTACTGTGGAATACCCAGAGCAGCAGACACATAATTGCCTGTGGTGGAAATCCAGCCCAGACTATAGACTAGCATGACACCGTTTATAAAACCGACCAGCAGATACTTGAGAATATTGGCACCTCGCCTAAACCTGGGTGGCAGGCGATCAACGAACCAGGTGATGGCAATATGTTCTTCTTTGCCAAGGACAACAGCAGCACCAAGTGCCGAAGAATAAATAAAAAGGATAACCACGAACTCGTTTCCTCCGATGAGGGTGGTGTTAAAGCCGTAGCGCAGAATCACCAGGATCAACACCAGAGCCAGAATGAACGCAAAACAAAGAATGAGCAAACCCTCCAAGATTTGCCTCAGTCTGCGTTCTGATAGAATCAACCAGTTCATGAGACTACAATCTACTTACTGAACGAGGCTGGCTTTAGCGCGCTTAATGTCATCTTCACTGAAGTAGCCCTTATCAATGAAATATCGGTAAACTGGTTGGGTGGCTTCACGAAATTTATTCAGATTATCAGGTGTGATGATGTTCGTCTCTAATTTTTCAGAGAGTTTCTGAATATAGAAAGATTCATTCTCCTGGTTCAGTCTATCGCTATAATCCATGGCCTCTTGAGCCACAGTGTCGAACAATAGCTGTAAATCAGGAGTGAGGGTGTTGTACCAGGCTAAATTTACCATAAAGGGATCTGGACCAGTGCCGTAGTTGCTTAGAGATAAATATTTCTGCACCTCATAGATCTTATAGTCCCAGATATTGGAAAGGGCATTGTCCTGTCCATCCACAACACCAGTTTTTAAGGCCATATAGACCTCGCTATACGGTAATTCCTGAGGATTTATACCCAAAGCTTGGGCATTAACAATATAGACCTCCTGTTGAGGGACGCGCATCTTGAGCCCCTTGAGGTCATCTGGTGTCTCAATGGGTCTACGGTTATTAGTATGAGCACGAAAACCCTGAGAAATTCCACATGCTGGGATATGATAGCCATTCTTACGCGCTTCCAGATTGACTTCTTTTGTAAAATCAGAATGGACAAGCTTTAAAGCTTCATCCCAGTTATTCACGATGAAGGGGAGTGTGAAGATATAGTATTTTTTATTGGCATGAATAAATCCACCACCTCGGGTTCCTTGTAGTGCTCCTGTGGCTACCATATCCTGAACTTCAAATTCGGTACCTAAAACGGCTGAAAAATAGTTTTCAACTTGAATTTTGCCCTGACTGCGCTTTTCCAATTCTTGTTTGAAGAAGATCATGGATTGGCTTCTGGGGTGCTGCTCAGGTTGGGAATTCGCATACTTAAACAGAAAGGTTCCACTTTGTTTGCTGCCACAAGCTATGCACAGTAGTGCTGTTAGGGTAATCAGGCTGTTGCAGATCCAGTTTGTTTTCATGTGCGTTCCCCCTTTGAACGGCAGCATTGCGAGAGCGTTTTAAAAGGCTTAATTCAGTCTGATTACCAGGCTATGGGATCAGGACCAAGATATTTTTCCACGATGGGACCGTAGTAGTTCTTTAGGTCACCCAGATCATATAATGTTTGTGACTTGGTGTAAAGATCATACTGGTTAAAATCTAGAATCCAGTCCTTATACTTAAGGTTTGATTCATCTTCAAATTGGCTGTAACTGCCACCGGAATGCCATGGATAAAATGAATGGTAGCGAACCATGACCATGCCCGCTTCCGGTATTTGGTTACCTGGATGATTCTTGAGAACTTGAAATAGATACTCATCATGACCCCAGGCCAACTCAAGCTTGTCCAAACCGCAGCCCTCTGTGTAGATGCCCAGTTCAGAGTTAATTTCAGAATTATTCATATCCGGATTGAGTAAATTAAACTCGGGATAGACGCAGGTATCAGGCAGCTTACATCCAACTGCGAAAGTATCTCCAACCAATCCCCATTGTTCATTCTGATTCGTCCCGTCTTCGTCACAACCCCACAAATACATCACTTTACCTAAATCGTGGATGAGTCCAACGAGCTGCATCCAATCTGGACGATTATCCGCTCTAAGCCCCTCTGCAGATTGGAGTAGATGTTGAATATTTGGCAAATCCAGGTCTGGATCACTTACATCAATAAGAAAATTTAACTTAGCCATGGCATCCCAGAGTGGCAGGGGATGGTCGAAGGTCAAATATTTTGCTTTCATCCCTCGTACATAGGACAGGGTCTGATTCTGCCGCATCTTGCGATAATGATCCTTAACGGCTGCATTGATGTCTGCAGCGCGGTAATTTCTCAGGTCCTTATTGTCGGCGTTTACCATGGCAGCGTATTCCTATTTCAGGATGCGTGGATCATAGCTTGTTGACATTTTCAACTCAGGAGATATTCGCTTAGCAATCTCTTCCCATGGAACGAGTTTGAAATTCTGGGAGCCTCCAGGATTGAGACCATCCTGACAAACGAACATCCCATTTGAGAAGGCTGAACCGAGTCCAAAATTGGTCACATCAACACCATCAGTATCCTGGGCACCATCGATGGTTTCGCCATCGATAACTTGAAAAGTACCCACATAGTTGTAAGGAGCCTCACGGGTGTATACAACATATGTAGAATTCTCCTGACTTGATCCGATCAAATAGCCCGTTTCTCTATCTGCATAGTATAAACAAAGCCCTTCCAAATCTCCTGGAAAATGGAATTTAGTCAGAGCCACCACAGTTTGTTCAACTCCTGCATCGGGTTCTGCTTCAAACTGCAATATTGCAACATTTTCTTCACCAACATAGAGTTTTGCCAGGATATCATCTGCCACACAACCCTCAGTTTTAGAGTTAGCATATAGAGTTCTCACCAGTTTTCCGTCAACTTTTCCCGCTCCATTGTCAAAGAGTTCCCATTGCTCGATTTTGCCGGTTTTTTCATTGATTATGGCATAAAATTTACCGGTTATTTCACTGTAATACATACAGGAACCATAAACACCAGCATCTAATCCGATGGGTAGGTTTCGTGCTGCTACATTTTCTAGGGCTCTGGTTTCAACATTTACTTTGTAGATTGCAATCGTGTTCTCGGTTTGATTCCCACCGGTAACCAGGGCGACAGAATCTCCTGCCAATGGAAAATTATAACGAATATCTACATTGTTGATTCCGCCATCTTCAACACGGCTTAATTCGTTTCCTTCAAGATCATAGACTAAAAGACCAACGGGTCCCACGTTATGAGTTCCAATAATGGTAGACAATGAAGGGTCTGTAGGATGGATCCAAATACAGAGATCGTCTGCAGCATCATCCTCGCTGGGGCTGGGGACTGGATCTGTTTCCACGGTAGCCTGAACAGAGACAAGCGTATCTGTTTCTACGATAGCTTGAACAGAGACAACCGGATCATTGATAACGGTTTTTGGGCTACAGCCAATAAAAAGTGTTAGTGTCAGAATCATTAATATCATAGAGTGTTTCACAGTTGGATCCTCATCTTTAAAGCCTTAAAAGTTGCAATTAAACCTATCTTATAGCAATTTATTGACAAATGGTCATGCCCGGGTTTCATAAGCATGAAACCCGGGCATATTACTAATATTTAGTGTCGATGAACTATGAAAAACCGTGGGACATTATTTTGCTGCGACGACTAGATCATCACCGGCAAAATCTGACCAATGATACATTTGGAAGGTTCCATCATCTGACATGGCCACAAATAATCCGCTTGGAAATTTATCACCAAGCGCAACGCTGGTAACATCAGATCCATCACTTCGGATTGTTGAAACATCAACAATATTTATTAATCTATGGAGATGTGGGCGAGCAGGGATATTATCCTCAGGATTGTCATCATCTATATCGGCGGGTGTACCTTCCCTTGGATAAACTCTAAATCTGCTGGCATTTTGATCAGAGACTAAAAGATAACCGGTTTTGTCGTCAATATTATAAATGGACAGACCTTCATTGTCTTTCAGGAAATCGATTGTTGAGATGGATCCCAACTCCTTATCAGCATCAGGTGCATCGGGATCTGCATGATATTTCCTCACAGCAATTTGCTCATCTGAATAATAGACATAGCCTAATTGATCATCTACCACAATCGATTCAATTTCCTTTACACCACTGTAGGTACCAAATGATCTAACTTTTGTACCTTTTACATTACCATTGCCATCATCCTCTAACAAATATTGCCAGAGATAGGTGCCTGACGGACCTTTCTTTCTACCGACGATGGCAAAGATTGCGCCGTCAGCTGGTCGCTTGTATAGTGAGATTCCCATGGGTGCATTGAGCTCTTCGCCAGAAAATACCTCTATGCCACCATTGTCAATAATTTTCATATCCGGTAAACTGAAAACACGAATTTTGTGTGTCATCCTTTCAGTTGCTACTGCAATGTCTGTGGCCACACCATTTAGCATGATCCCATATTCAACATCAACATTGTTCGGTCGAATTATATTCCTTACTGTTTTTTCCTCAATAACTTTACCATCCAGGTCATAGACATAGATGGCACCATCATCATCTTTATCGGTCCCTATGATCAAGCTTTTTGAAGGATCTGCTTTATTTATCCAAATTGCCGGATCATCAGTATCGTGTTTAACCTTTTCAGTGATAACTGCAGGTTTAATTGTACTAGAGTGTATTACGCTTGTTTGAATTTGTTTTCCACATCCTGAGAGAAGAAGTGTGGCACCTGCAACCATCAGGATGAATCTATTAGAATGGGTTTTGAATGATTTCATCATTGTTTGTCCTTTTAACGTTACTTTATTCCTATTTTGGTTTTAAAAAAACCGCGAGAGATACAGCAACTCGCGGCTTTAATTTCTGATAATATTTAACGCTTAAAAGTTAAATTTTGCTCCCATTCTAAATCCCTGAGAATAATATTCTCTCTGAAGAGGAGTTTCTTCGCTTCCCTCATAATATACCAGTGGCGAGTTGTTCAAATTAACAACGTCTGCGTAAAGCTTAATTCCACTCTTAAGATCATAAGTAAAAGATAAATCCATCTGAGCATTGTCTGCATAGTAGACGTCCTCATCTTCATCGCCACCTACTTCTTCAAGGTACATCCCATGGAAATTCATGGAAGCTCGAGCAGTAAAACCACCTGCTTCAAATGAGAGGGCAACATTTCCAACATTATCTGCCTGTCCAGGCATTGCTGTCGGATCTCTATCATAGTAGTTCGCTTCAGAAGAGGTATGAGTATAGTTGGTATATATCCCCAAGCCGCTCAATATACCAGGTAGGAATGTCAATTGTTGGCTCCATTGAAGCTCAAATCCACTGATAGTTGCATCGGCTCCATTAACTGGTTCCAGGATTTCTTCAACTTCTTCATCTCCAAAGAACATATCTTCTGGCTCAATAACTCGATTGTAGATATAGTCTGCCAGGGTTTTTGAATATACTCCAGCGGAGACAATACCGAGTTTACCAATATAATACTCAACCATTAAATCGAGATTCGTAGCTGTAGTGGGTATCAAGCCTGGATTTCCCACTTCTAGTTCACCGTCATCAAATTTTTGATAGGGGACCAGAGTGATATAATCAGGACGCGACATCGTCTGAGTAAAAGCAGTACGAATGACTGTTTTTTGGTTAAGGTCATAACGGAAGTGGACCATGGGCAGGAAGTTGGAATAATCATAGGAGTCCGAAACAGGTTCCATTTCAGCATCCCCATCTTCAACTAGAGCCAAATCACCTTTCCAGCCGTTATATGTGGTACTCGTCGCTTCATAGCGAGCTCCAGCTAATAGGGTGATCTTACCCATCTTAAGGGTTGTCATGCCATATCCGGCTGTGATTACTTCATTGGCATCCCAAGTTTCATAGTAATTTGCTTCTAAGCCAGGTTCTGATTCAAAACTTTCATAATTATCATCAAAGAATTCATTGAATAAATCTGGATCAATACCCATTTGGTGATCATAGTGATCACCCAAATATTCTGAACCCTCAAGAGTATTTGAAAGATCTTCTAATGTCAGATCCTCATCGCCATCCCATTCATATATTCGTTCATTTGTTTTATCTGAATTCTTATCTTTATTTTTATATTTTCCACCTGCTTTGAATGAACCTACTATATTTCCAAAAGAATAGGGCATTTTTATATTAAGAGCTGCTGTCAGGTCCTTATCTTCTGTGGATTCTCCATCTTTCCATTCATTTTCTTTAAACTCATATTCACCTGGATCGTTAAAATCCCCACCACTTGTAGCGAATGTAGGATAATCATAATCGCCAAAATCAGTTGTAAAATCCCAACCCTCTGATTCAAAAACGATATTCCGACTGGGTGTTCTAACTTCGCTTGCTGTGGCTTGAGATATACTATAGTCCAGATCTAATACATTAAAATGGTGCTTACCAGCAAATACAAGACTATTGATAATAGATTCGGATGTTCTGTGTTTTAGTTCTCTTTCAAGAGCTGCGCCGGAAGTCGTATTCGCATTAGACCATCCCGTCCCAGGTTCTTCTTCGTCAGGCTCATCAAAACTTAGTTTGAATCGCTGCTTATTTTCTAAATCTTTATAATTATTGTTTAAATACTTCAATGAAAAAGTAGAGTTTTTGTTGAGTTTGTAATCAAAATTAATACTCAATCCCACTCTTTTGCGCTGGACATCATAATAATTGAGTTCCATTTCCTGTAGAACTTTTCCATCTGTTTCTTCTAGGACATAAATCGCCGTTGAATCAAGACTACCATCGTCTTCTTCCTCAACTTCCCATTCATCAACTTCATCCGTAACAAATTCGTAGGAGTCGCCCCAGCCCATTTCGATGTTATCTGTTGCCCTATTGTCATTGTTGTAACTACCACCCACGAGTACACCTAATTTGCCATCCATGAATATGTCGGCGAATGTAAAAGTTGCTTTCTGTCCAGTGGTTCCCCGTAAGGCTTTATAGCCTCCTGTTACATCGGCTTTAATGATCCGTTTATCAAAATCAAAAGCTGTCTTTGAAATGAGATTAACAGAACCACCAATAGCGTCTCCATCCATATCAGGTGTCAATGCTTTGCTTACTTCTATTCCAGCTAAGAGATCGGATGGAATGACATCAAGTGACACATTGCGATTGTCAGCTTCAGGAGAGGGGAGTGTTGTCCCATTAATCTGAGTTGAATTTAGACGAGCTGCTGATCCACGAATAATTACATACCGACCTTCACCGTGATCTTTTTGCACCGAGACACCAGGTAAGCGAGAGAGTGCTTCTGCCGCATTTGGATCTGGAAATTTTTCAATTTGATCATTAGAGATCACATTCACTATCTTTTCAGAAGTTTTTTGCTGACTCAAGGCTTTGGCTTCACCAGAGCGTAGACTGGATACGATAACTTCATCTAAGTTTATAAAACTAGCAATCAGAGAAAAATCGACCCTATTCAAATCATCACTAATGGTAACTCTAATGTCTTGTGTGAAGCTTTCATAACCAATATAATCTGCTACGAGAACATAATCTCCTGGCTCAACTTCAACAATTCGGAATTCACCTGAGCGATCTGTAGCAGAACCAAAGTTTGTCCCCTCTAGAAACACATTGGCTCCTGGTAAGTAATCGCCAGTTGTTGAATCTGTAACCTTTCCGCTTATAGTCGCTGCCGATAAGGTACCTATCATTAGAAAAAGTACGATACATACGTATGTCATCGACTTTCTTGTCAAAGTAACATTGTTCAAATTCATTTTTGTCCCCTTCTCATGACTTTACCAAGCTTTTTACATTTAATTGTCTATACAATACACAATTCAATATCATCATGCAAGCATTATTTATTGCAGATTAGCTAAAGATGTTAATAGGTAGGTGTAGAATGACTATATGTAGTAGGAAAAGATTATTTTAAATTTAATTAATAAATGTATAGACAAATAGACATATAGTTTTATATTTGTCATACGAATAAGGATTATCCCATGATTATTGATCGAAATAGCCCGGTTCCTCAATACTTCCAGCTTCAGAATTGGATAATGGAACAAATTACTCAAGGTGTCTATAAGCAGGGTGATAAAATTCCCACAGAAAAAGAATTTAGCGAAATCACCGGACTTGCCAGGGCAACCATACGGCAGGCTATTAATAATATTGTTAACAAGGGTTATCTGGATCGAAAGAAGAGATTGGGTACCTTTGTTATTTATAAGAAGGAAGTTGCTCATAAATCAAATTTTATTGGTGTTATTGTCCCCGATATCCGCAGAGGGTACGCACCCGAACTGGCCAGGGGAATAGAAGACGAGGCAGTTAATAAAAAGTTGAGCACCCTCCTGTGCAATTCTGATGATTTGTATGTTCAGGCTGATTTTCATGCGGATCGACTGATTGAAAATTCAGTCAGTGGTGTTATTTTCATTCCCACTGCAGCCTCAGACGCGAAAAACCGTTTAATTCTTGAAAAATTCCAACGGAATGACATTCCAGTAGTTCTGGCTGATCGTAATGTTGCCGGGGTTGAATATGATTGGGTGACCACAGACAATTATGATGGTGCCTATAAAATTACATCCTACTTGATAAAAAACGGAAAAAAGCGTATCGGGATCATTCTTAATTCGCTATTCAGTACTGAAAAGCTCCGGCTAGATGGCTATAAACAGGCTCTGCTGGACCATGATATAGAGATAGATGAATCAATAATACTTGCCAATCAAGGTCCCTTCAATGAGACCCGTTGTTTACAAAGCGCAAATGCTCTACTTCATGTTGTGCCGCCGGTCACAGCCATTTTTGCTGGTCACGACCGAATTGCCTATCAGGTTAAAAGCGCTGCTAGAAGCTTGATGCTGGATATTCCCACCGATGTTGCCCTGGTTGGTTATGATGATCTACTGCTCAGTCGGAGCCAGAATCATGGAATTACGACCATGCATCAGCCTATCTATGAAATGGGAGTGGAAAGCATGAAGCTCCTGCTGGAAAGAATTGAGAACAAGCTTGAAAAGCCTAAAACCATTACACTTAAATCACATTTGGTAGAAAGAACGTCAGTAAATATTAAGTAGACCGAATCGGAAGCGGGGAGCATTCATTCAATGGGGAAGAAAGTAAACATCGGGTTAATCGGTACGGGACGATTGGGAAGTATGTATGCCGAGTTTTTAAAGCAACGTGTGCCAGATGCCAATTTAGTAGCGGCTGCAGATCTTATCCCAGATCGCGTTAAATTAGTTTCAGAAAAATATGATATCCCAACTCAATATGACAATCATCTCGATCTAATAAATGATAAAGATGTTGATGCAGTCGTAGTGGTTGCAACGACGTCTAATCATAAGGAGATCGTATTGGACGCTGCAAAATCTGGGAAATCCGTTTTTTGCGAAAAGCCAATGACGCTTAATCTCAAAGATGCTCGTGAGATGCAAGATGCCATCCGGAAACATGGGATATTTTACCAACAGGGATATATGAGACGTTTTGATAAGAGTTTTGCTGGTCTCAAACAAAAGATAGATCAAGGACTCATCGGGGACCCCGTGGTATTTCGTGGGAGTTCGCGAGATCCTTACCTACCAACGCTGGAATATTTGCGTCCGGAGAATAGTGGCGGACAGATCATTGATCAAGCGGTGCATGATTTTGATATCGCTCGCTGGTGCATGGGTGAGATTGATACAGTCTATTCTATGGGCTGCGTTTTGGCCTATCCCGAAGCAGCCACCGTGGGGGATACTGATAATGTGATGATGTCCTTCAAATATGCATCAGGTGCATTGGGTGAGATCGATATCAGTCGCAACGGTGTGTATGGATATGACATCCGAGCTGAAGTCCTTGGTACTAAGGGCTGCCTAATGGCTGGTTATCTAAAAGATACACCCCTACTGGTTCTCACCAAAGCTGGGGTAACTCATGATGTGATTCCCTATTTCCCGGAACGATTTTATGAGGCTTATGTCAGCCAACTCAATGACTATCTAATAAACTTATCCGAAGGCAAACCACCTTTGGTCACTATCGAAGATGGGATCGCTGGATTGCAGATTGCTGTAGCCGCCACCGACTCTCTCAAAAAAAATAAAGTCGTCAAAGTTTCCGACTATTAAACGTGATATAGAATTACAGTATTGAAAGGATTATGAATGAAAACCTTAAGTTTATTCGCTGACTGGGATCCAAAGCCTGATTTCAAATTGGGTTCAAAAGATATTGAGGGCAAGCTTACTTACCTTGGAAGTAAAGTCTGGCGGAACCCTTATGTGGATTTTGTGGAGAAAGAAATTCCCGAGCCCACCGACACCCAAGTTTTGATCGAAATTAAGGCCTGTGGTATTTGTGGCTCCGATGTGCATATGCTACAAACCGACGAGGACGGATATATTTTTTATCCTGGACTTACAGCATTCCCGGCGACTTTGGGTCATGAATATTCAGGTATTGTTGCAAAAGCAGGTCCCAAAGCAATCAATAAAACAACAGGTCTTCCATTTCAGGTTGGCGAAGCTGTTTGTGCTGAAGAAATGATCTGGTGTGGAAGTTGTCGCCCCTGCGCTGATGGATATCCAAATCACTGTGAAGCGTTGCAAGAAATCGGTTTTTCCATCGATGGTGCTTATACAAAATATATTGCAGTTGATGCCCGCTACTTATGGAGTCTTGAAGCACTTAGGCCCATTTATGGGGAAGAAAAAATGTTTGAATTGGGATCTTTGGTGGAACCCACTTCAGTGGCTTACAATGCTGTTATCGAACGTGGTGGTGGTATCCGACCCGGTGATTCAGTACTGATTATGGGTAGTGGCCCTGTGGGTATTGCAGCCTGTGCAGTATTGAAGCATGCTGGAGCAGCGCATGTTATCATCTCAGAGCCCTCAAAGTCACGACGTGAGCTGGCACTTAAAACCGGGGCAACCCACGGTATCGATCCAGACAAGGAAAATGTTGCTGAGCGGGTCCTGGAAATAACCAATGGAATGGGTGCGAATCTGATCCTGGAAGCAACGGGATTGCCAAGCCTAGTCTGGCAAGATATTGAGAAAGTTATCTGGGAAGGCCAGGCATTAAATGCAACAGTGGTCATTGTTGCTCGAGCAGATGATAAGATTCCCATGAATGGTGAAGTCTTTCAGGTCCGTCGAGCTCAGGTTGTTGGTGCTCAGGGTCATTCCGGTCATGGTACCTTTCCCAGAGTCATTGCTTCTATGGCAGCGGGAATGGATGTGTCTGGACTTATCACAAAACGAATTGCTTTGGAAGAAATTCCAGAAAATCTGAAGATGCTTCAGACTGATAGAAATGAAGTCAAAATTACAATGTTTCCAAAATAATATTAGGGGAAAGAACAATGAATGACTGGTTAAAAACGAATCGTACAGATCTATCTTTTGAAAATACATCAGTGGGTCGGATGAAGAAAAAAATATGGGAAGCCAGCGAGGCGGAAATCGATGCAATTCTTGAAGATTATGGTGTTCCAACACCTTCAGAGATGGCTAAACCGGGAACTTATGTCCAAACCACAATTCGCCAGCATGTGGTTGAGAACAGAAAAAAAAATGACATTGTATTTGTACCCATCGGCTGTACAGAACTTCACGGCATCCATACGGTTACTGCACTGGATACATTCATGGTCACTCAAATTCTTGAAGGGGTACGTCGCCATTCTGAAAAGAGCGGTCACCCAGTAAATATCGTCTGGAACCCTCTCAATTACGGCGGTCATCCACATCACCATGTTGGAATGCCTGGCACCATCCATGTAAGTGATGAAACATTAAAGCAGACATTAATTGATGTCATGCTAGGTCTCTGGAACGATGGATTTCGAAAGATTATCCTGATCAACAATCACGGTCATTCATGGCTCTTAGAGGCTGCCATCCAGGAATTGCAGAAAACCTGGAATTTACCGGGAATCTTCAGAATGATCGACTGGCATAGAGCCGTTCGAGAGTTCTTCAGGACTCGGGACCGCGGTGGAGATTGGGAAGACAATTTTTTCCACGCTGATGAGGCAGAAACATCTGTCATGCTACTGCTCGCCCCTGAATATGTTGAAATGCTATTTGCAGAGGAAACCACAGTAGAGGGATATTTGCCGGATGGTCACTTTGATAAAGCCGTAGATCCTTTTGCCCGACCCAGTAAATGGTCCGAAGGACAAGGACATTTTCCAATGGAGATCAACTCAATCCCAGAAGGTGTTGTAGGCAGACCGACCATTAGTGATGCCAAAAAGGCTAAACGAACCATCGCAGCCATCTTGTCTTATTTAACCTTGGTATGGGAAGAGATTTTTGAGGCTTTCCCCTCAGGAACTGTACCACCCATCGAAAAGACGACCATGCGGACGGAAGAAGAGATGGAACCTTATATGAAAGAGCCTTTTACCGAAGGTTGGAGACCAATCTATGCTATCAGGAAGATGGGTCTGTAAAACATGAAACTGAGTATCGTCGTTTCGACACAGCCAGCGAAATTTGCCGCGCTTGCTTTTAAGGGAAATCTGGAGCAAAACACCAAGCTCATCAAATCATTGGGATATGATGGCATCGAGCTCACAGTGCGTGATCCAAGGCTACTAGATATTCCCAAAGTAAAAGCATTAACCATCGATCAAGACTTTCCCGTATCAGCGATTGGTACGGGTCAAGCCTTCGGGGAAGAAGGACTCTCTTTTTCTGATCCCGATCCGCAGGTTCGCCGCAAGGCTATCGAGCGGATTAAACTACAGGTCGATTTGGCTGCTGAACTGAATTCCCTGGTCATTATTGGATTGATGCGGGGGATCGTCGGGGAAGATCAAGATCGGGAAGAGGCAGAGCAATGGATTCTGGAGGCTTTGAAAGCGTGCGCGTCTGTCAATCCTGAAGGGCGATTAGCCATAGAACCCTGCAATCGGTATGAGGCAAATACTGTGAATAATGTTGCAGAAGGCTTGGCAATGGTAAATACCCTGGGATGTGACAATGTAGGATTACTCCTGGATAGTTTTCATATGAATATCGAGGATCCAAGTATCTATAAAAGTATAGAGTTAGCAGATCAAAAGATATTTCATTTTCATATTGCCGACTCCAATCGTTGGTATCCCGGAGCAGGACATCTAAACTTTCCAAAAATTGTCGCTCAACTCAAGGCAGTAAACTACCAGGGTTTTCTATCAGCAGAAATTCTGCCCATCCCCGATGGACCTACTTCCGCTGAGAAAACAATTCAGCACATGTCACCAATAATAAAATGATTTACTAAATATTTAAGGATAGATCCGAAATGAGAGGATTGATATTCCAAAAAGGGGGAGACACATGAAAAAGATGGAAGCCTTATTGTTCAAGGATATTGGCAAGATTGAATTTACTGAATTAGCGCTCCCAGAGGTTCGGGCCCAAAATCAGGTGCTGGTAAAAGTAGCTGCCTGTGGTATTTGCGGAACTGATGTGAAAATTCTCGAAGGCAAGCATGCCTACAAGAAGGACACGGTTCTGGGACATGAATTTGCTGGTGAAGTTGTGGAAATCGGCAGCGCTGTTACTGCAGTCGCCGTTGGCGACAGGGTTGCTCTCGATAACAATTCAAGATGTGGCATATGTGAATTCTGTCGAAGTGGACAAAGTTCACAATGCACTGAATTAAAGAATAGAACCTTGGGAATATTCCAAAATGGTGGTTATGCACAGTATGTACTCGGCACAGAGGATATCTGTTTCAAAATTCCAGATTCGCTAGATGATATCACAGCAACCCAGGTTGAAACCCTAGCAACAGTTTTAAATGGGATGAACATTGTCCAGATGCAGCCTTATGATTCGGTGCTGATATTAGGCTGTGGACCCATTGGTTATCTTTTTGCTGCCATCGCTAGAAATGCAGCTACCAAAGTGGTCCAGACTGAAATTGACCCTTTCCGGCTAACAGTTGCCAAGAAGTTCGGTCATCCCATACTTAACCCAGACGAGTTTGACCTTGAAGCGGAAGTCCTGAAGATCACCAACGGGAAAAAATTCGATATCGTCATTGACGCCATTGGAACACAGCTAGCCAATGCCATCAAATATGTTACCCCTGGCGGCAAAGTACTGGCCTTTGGAATGGATAGTAGCATCGATGTAACCATCAAACCCTACGATATCACGCGGAATGCCATCAAGGTATTGGGCTCATATATCGGACAGAACACCATGGTTCCAGCTATTGATATGCTTGATTCCAAACAGCTTGAAATGGATAACTTTTTTTCGGAAACTATTTCGCTCAAGGACGGCCCGGAAGCTTTCAGTAAACTAGGTCTGGATCTTGAGAACATGGATCATTGTGCTAAATCGGCTATGAAAATTGTCATGATACCCTAGGGCAAGGCCATAAAGGAGCAAGGATGAATAGAATATTGAGTTTTTTTGCCACAGGCAAAGACATCGAACCTATACAGGATCAATCGACCATTGATCGACTATATAAAAATATCGCCTAAAAGTTATGCTAGGCATTACAGTCGGTTATGGATTTGCGTATCCTTTGCGATTGGCAATGAACGTTGTTAAAAAACCGCTCATCGATAGCGGCGTATTCACAGCGATGGATCTTGGTAATATTGGATCTGCTCTTCTTTATGCATATGCCCTCGGAAAACTAACCAATGGTTTTCTGGCTGACCATGCCAATGTAAAGCGCTTCTTTGCGTTTGGCGTTTTAATGTCTGCAATGGTGAATATCTGTATGGGGTGGACCTCCATTCTCTGGGTCTGGATTGTCTTATGGGGCATGAATGGCTGGTTCCAGGGATTTGGGGCACCTACGGGGGCTGTCTCTCTCTCGAATTGGTATATTAATAAAGAGCGGGGTCTTTACTACGGAATTTGGAGTACAGCTCACGCTCTTGGTGAAGGATTGACCTTCGTTGTTACAGCTTCAATTGTATCCTTTTGGGGCTGGCAAGCAGGATTTATTGGTCCTGGGATTTTTAGTATTGTTGTGTCCTATGCCATATACTGGATCATGCAGGATCGACCTCAAACCCTGGGGCTCCCATCTATTGCAGACTGGAAAAACGACCATGGGGTAGAGGATGATAAGCATGCCAATACAAAAGATGCTCAGAAAATAATCCTGAAATCCCCAGCGATATGGATTCTGGGGATTGCCAGTGCCAGTATGTATATGACCCGTTATGCAATCAACAGTTGGGGTATTCTTTATCTGCAGGAAGCCAAAGGTTATTCATTGATCGAGGCCGGTGGGATCCTGGGCTTGAATACCTTAGCAGGTATTATTGGCTGTGTGGCCTACGGATGGATCTCTGACAAATATTTTCACGCGAAACGACCACCCGTAACCCTCATTTTTGGGATCATTGAAATTCTTGCTCTCCTGGTGATTTTCTATTTTGCGCCGGGTCATCCAGTGGTGCTTACCACAGCCTTCTTTGTTTATGGATTTACATTGAGTGGCTTGTTAGCGGCTCTGGGCGGATTATTTGCCATTGATATCGCTCCCAAGAAAGCAGCTGGTGCTGCCATGGGTGTGATTGGAGTCTTCTCCTATATAGGCGCTGGTCTTCAGGATCAGATCAGTGGATATCTCATTGGCAGTAACTCTGAACTGGTTGATGGTGTGATGCAATACGACTTCTCCACCGTCATTATATATTGGGTAGGATCTTCAGTCATTTCCATGATCCTGGCATCTACCCTCTGGAAGATTAAAGTGAGAGCTTAACTCTAAGGAATAATTGTGAAATCATATGACATTGTAATTTTTGGAAATTATACCAAAGACACCATCATATCGTCCACTGGTACGCGCCAGGTAGGGGGTGGTGGATTCAATTATGGCGCTCAAGCTGCTCGTCGGACAGGACTTGAGGTGGCTGCAGTTACTCGGCTAGCTTTGGAAGATTCGCAAATACTCCGGGATCTGGAGCAGGCAGGTGTTGATGTTTATCCTAGTTTCACAGAACACTCAACTCACATGACGCTAGATTACCCTTCCTCAAATCCGGATGATCGAATTCTAACGACTCCATTGACAGCAGGTTCATATAATATCGATCAGTTTCATGGTTTGGGAGCAAAAGCTTGGCTTATCAATGGCTCAGTCCGGGGTGAAACGCCTCGTGAAGTGGTAGAACACCTTCATCGGCAAGATGGCTTGTTAGTCGCCGATGCTCAAGGCTTTATTAGGGTTATTTCAGACGATAATACCCTAGAGAACCGACACTGGCCAGAGAAGGAATATATCTTGTCCATGATCGATATCTTAAAAGTTGATATTGTGGAGGCAGAGTCTCTTACAGGCGAGAAGGATATTTATAAGGCCGCCAAAATGATCCATGAATGGGGACCATCAGAAGTTGTCCTAACCCACCGAAATGGTATTCTGGTCTATGCAGAGGGGACGTACTTTGAAGCAGAATTTCATCCAAAAGAATTGATCGGAAGGAGCGGTCGTGGTGATACCTGTGTTGCCAGCTATACCTCCAAACGCCTCAGTTCGGGTCCTGCTGAATCCATTATCTGGTCAGCTGCATTAACCAGTCTTAAGATGGAAGCTGAAGGACCGTTTAAAGGCTCATACGAGGACGTAGAATCCATGATAGCCAAGAGTTACCAATCGTAAAAGTAGGTCTTGAGCATGAACCCATTGCAGAATAGGATCAGAAATATAATAAAAGTCAGAAATATTTCTGTGGGTCTAGCTATAATCAGTTGTATTCTTGCATGTATCCCACCGCAAACTGAATCTGAACTAAGTAATCCATCATTTAGCTTTTCAGTCATGGGCGATGTGCCCAGGGGTGAAGTTGAAATTGCTATTCTGGATACACAAATAGCAAAATTTAACCAACAGAGTTCATCAAAATTTGTCTTTCATCTTGGCGATTTTAAACGTGGTTCAGAACCCTGCGATGAAGATGCATATATTCGTGTATCTACACAGCTGCAAAAAATAGATCGCCCAGTCTTTATGCTTATGGGTGATAACGAGTGGAATGACTGTAGTGACCCGGAAATGGCTTGGAGCCATTGGTTTAAATATTATACTAATTTTGAAAATAATTGGGATCATGATCTTAAGGTAGAACACCAACCTGAGGAGCTTGATAATTTTTCATTTGAATATGCGGGTATCTTATTTATTGGCTTAAATATTGTGGGAAGTAGGATACATGACCAGGCTATTTGGAATGAAATCGAATCAAATGATATTGACTGGATGAGATCTAAAATCGAAAACACCCATGCAGATGCCATTGTCATCGTATCTCAGGCTAATCCTGCTCTTAACCATCCCAACCTTTTATTAACTATGCAAAATCTTGCTAAAACATATAACAATCCCATTCTATTTCTGCATGGCGATGGCCATCATTGGACTTATGATGAAGCATGGGAAGCAAGTAATATCACCAAAATACAAATAGATAAAGGTGGAATAGCTGATCCTCTGGAGATAACAATTCATAGAAACCGAGATATTCCATTTACCTTTGATCGGCACCCGTTTCAATTTAGCAAGGAGTAATTATGAAATATTTGAGACTTAGTATATTATTATTCATAACCCTTATTCTGATCATGAGTTGTGCTACTTCAATTCCAGAGAAGGATGAGGTATATTCGTTTATTCTGGCTGCAGATTGGCGCTATACTGCAACCGAAAAATATGATTCTCCTATCTATTTCCGGGGTGCCCTTGAAGCAATAGATAAGATTGGAAAAGGAGCCTTTATGCTCTCTCCCGGAGATGTTGAGCCAGTAGAGGATTCGCACAAGATGATCGCCCAGGTACTTGGAGAAGACTACCCATGGTATCCTATTATGGGAAATCATGAGCTGGAAATTCCATCAACCATGGAATATCTACGCGCCATAAATGAAGGTGGGATGGCTTTACCTTTTGTGGTCAATAAAGGCCCGGAGGGTTCTGAAGAAACCACCTTTTCCTTTGATTATGAAAATTCCCACTTTGTTGTCTTGAATCAATACTATGATGGTGTCTCAGATGAGGGAACCGATGGGGATGTGGTTGATGCATTATATGAATGGCTCGAGAATGATTTAAAGAATACCACAAAGACCCACATTTTCGTCTCAGGGCATGAGCCTATTATTTCGATTCCAGATATGGATAATGGAAGACACAGACACATTGGTGATTCATTGGATAAATATCCACGTCGATCATTTCGTTTCCACCAACTCCTACTTGAATACGATGTTGTTGCCTATTTACATGGCCATACCCACAGCTCTAGTTATTCTAATATCAATGGCTTATGGCAGGTTGATTGTGGACATGCCAGGGGGACGGAATCAGAGTTTCCTGAGAAGGTAATGCAGGATATCAATAAGGCTCTGGCAGCGGCTGGGAACGATTCATCACAAGTTATGTCAGTTCTCAAAGCCTACTTTGAGAATAATCCTTATGAAATAAAAAAAGTGATGTACTATATGGAAATGACCGATGGAGTTTCATACAAGAAACTTCCGGATGAAGCAGGCTTTGATGCTCTCATTGAATTCTATACCACAGCCACCAATCTGGGTGACGAAGCATCAAGTTATTTCCAGCCGTATTATGAGAATTGGAGTATCAATAGAAGTACCTTTATGAACTTTAAGGTATTCGATGATCATATAGTCGTAGATATTTACCGAAGTACGCTGCAGGACCCTACTAACTATGTTATCACGACCAGCTTTCAACTATAGCCAAAGCGGAGATCAAACGTGTCAGATACTATAAAACCTCAAATCCTTGGACTCAAACGATCATTCGGATTTGGCGACCGTCTGGGATTAGCAACGCCTGGACATCTGGAAGCCCTAAAAGACAAACCCTTCCTACCAATTCTTGCGCAACAGTCTATCCGTGAGCTGGGACGAACCGACAGGCAACCCGAAGATGTCATGGCTTCAGCCATAGCAGCGATAAAGGAAGAGGGTTATGCAGGAGTCTGGGGGGCTGATGGTGACCATCTACAAACCAAAGAAGATATCTTTCGCGTTGCAGAAGCAGGATATACATTTTTCACTATCGATCCCTCTGTGTATGTAAATAATGCTGCGGATTCCATGAGTTCGACTGAACTGGAAAACGTTTATCAAAATATGATGAATCAGAATGAGTTTACAGATCAGGATTTATTGGAGATCTATCTCCACACTGTAAAGCAAGTAGACTCAGACCTATTCATATCATTTGACGATAGAACCCTTTTATTACGGGCAATCATTAAATATGGGGCAGCACTTAAATACTCAAAAAATATGTATAACTGGATCGATGAAGCCAACCCAGATCGGGAATATGAAGTGGAGATATCAGTTGATGAGACTGAAACACCTACCTCGCCATTGGAGCATTTGTTCATTGGCCTCAATCTTCAACGCCTGGGTATTAAAATCGTCAGTCTGGCTCCGCGCTTTGTTGGCGATTTTGAAAAAGGGATCGACTACATCGGCGACCTGGTAGAATTTGAAAAACAATATGCCCAGCATGTCGCCATTGCGAAATACTGTGGTCCCTACAAGTTAAGTATTCACAGTGGATCGGATAAGTTTAGTGTTTATCCCATTATGGGTCGCCTTAGTGGTGAGTATCTCCATGTTAAAACAGCTGGAACAAGCTATCTGGAAGCCCTGCGAGTTATTTGCAGGACAGATATCCCCTTGTTCAGAGAGATTATTGGATTTGCCAGAAGTCGTTTTGAGGCTGACAAAAAAACCTATCATGTTTCAGCACAGCTTTCAATGATTCCTGAGGAAATAACAGATACAGAATTGGAAGCAGTTTACTTGGATCAGGTACCTGGACGGCAGGTCCTCCATGTGACCTTTGGATCCACCTTAAAGGGCGGCCAAGATTCACAAGGCGTTTCTTTTAAAGAGTTAATCATGAATAATTTAGTGGAGAATAAGGACCTATATAAAGAGGTTCTGGCCATCCACTTAGGAAAACACTTGCAACTATTGTTGGCAGATGTTGAATAACCCATAATATTGGAACCGGAGTACCTATGATGATCGAATTAGATCCAACAGAATTATCTATTGATGCAGTTAATTTATGGATGAATCAGTGGCTATTGCTCACATCAGGAAGCAGTGACGATTATAATATGATGACTGTGGCTTGGGGGAGTATTGGTTGTATGTGGGGAAAGCCGTTTGCTCAAATCGTTGTAAGACCTCAACGCCATACGCGTGGATATGTGGATCAATCAGACGCATTCACACTCTGTGCTTTTCCAGAAAAATATGCAGGTGATCTGACCATTATGGGGACCATATCTGGCAAAGATGGTGACAAATTATCCAAAACAAATTTCACTCCGAAGGCTTCGACTCTTGTTGCGCCACCATCCTACAATGAAGCCAGTCTGATACTTGAATGCCGCACCATGTATATGCAGGATATGGATCCAGCCGGTTTTGTGGATCAGTCCACCCATGATATCTATAAGGAGAAGGATTATCATCGAATCTATTATGGCGAGATCCTAACTGCCTTCATTGAAAAATGATCTCAAACCTCTCTTTAGAGAAGAGTCGAATGTCACTGCTGGGATCATTTCTTGAAAAAATACTTACACCATAGATTGTTGATATTGGGCGTACTCATGTTTTGTCAAATATTATCAGCCCAAACTACCTTTAGCTTGGAAGCAGTCGCATCGGAGTCTGCGCCCGTTATTGACGGAGACATCTCTGACTCGGCTTGGGAAAAAGCACCACGAGTCCAAGATTTTACGCAATTTGAACCCCTTTGGGGTCAACCATCTAGTGCAGGAACCAGAGTTCAAGTTCTGTACGATGATAAATATCTGTACTTGGCCTTCGAAATGGAGGAGGGCGATGATATCGTTTCCCAGTTGACTGATCGGGATGCGGATTTGGAGAATGATGATGCGGTTATTCTCATTCTAGATACCTACCATGATAAGCAGTCGGCCTATTACTTCTCCACTAACGTGCTAGGCACACAGGCAGATGGCACTATCATTAATGACGGGAAATCAAAAGATGAATCCTGGGACGGAAAGTGGATCTCCGAAGCGCAGATGACAGATGGAGGATGGACTGCTGAAATGGCAATCCCATTCGCCACACTAAAATATCAGTCACAGAAGACACAAAATTGGGGGATTAATTTTGGACGATCTCGTCCCAGGAACAGGGAGCTTAGTTATTGGTCCAACCCCGTTGTAAATACTTCTCAGGTCTCACAGGCTGGTCTGTTACACAACTTAAGCATCACCCAGACGGATAAAAAAATTAGAATTATTGGCTATGGTCTTGGTGTAATTGATCGATCCAAAAAAGTGGATGCCGATCTGGGGCTGGATGTTTTGTATAAATTCACCCCTCAGATTTATGGTTATGCCACAATCAATCCAGATTTTGCTACAGTAGAGGCAGATGAGGCTGAAATCAATCTCACAAAATATGAATTGTCCTTAAAAGAGAAGCGCCCCTTCTTTATTGAAGGGAATGAATTATATGACCAACGGATCAGAACTTTCTATTCACGCCGGATTGATGATATTGCCGGTGGGGCAAGGGTTTTAGGTAGGAGTGGTGATTATACATTTTCAGGACTCTCAGCCATCACAAAAAATGATTCAGATCTGATCAACTATTCAGTTGGCAGGCTGCAACGCAACATTTTTGGATCCTCCAACATTAGTCTCATGACTTCCAATAAACACTCCCAGAATTCAGATGAAGGTTCTCTGGGGATTGATGCTAATCTCATATTTAATGATGAATTGAGTATGACCACCCAATTTTCAAATAGTTATGGAAACTACGAAACTGGGAATTTGGCTTATTTGTTAAGGCCCAGCTATGATACACCAACAGGACATTTTCATGTTCGTTACACAAATCTTGGTAAGTATTTCTCGGAAAATGTAAACGGGATTGGATATATCAAGGATGATGATCGCAAAGAGTTTGATTCGGCTCTGGAAAAGGAGATCTGGATCCGTGCTTTCAATATTGATAAGCTTAACTATGATTCCAATTACAACATATTCTGGTCTCAGGCAGGCACCCTGCGTTCCTGGGAAGTCAAACAGTCTCTGGGAATTGAATTAACCAACCGCTTTAGTCTGGAATATGATTATGAAGAGGGCTACGAGCTTGATATTGCAGGGGAGTTTAATAACACCTCCAATGGATTTGAATTCGGTTATAATAAGGAGGAGTTCAATTCAGTTATAATTAACTATGAGACTGGGAAAAACTACGGTTTGGACTTTAATCTTGTTGAGTGTGAAATCGGTTACAAATTTACGCCATCATTTTCGGCTCAATATAGCCTACAGAGTATCAATTTTGCCCCTGACCCTGAAAGCGAAAATAGTCAGATCCATCTCGTGCGAATAAACCAGTTCTTTACAAAGGATATCTATCTAAAAGGCTTTTATCAATTGAACACAGCAAGTGAACAGCAGGATATTCAGATCATTTTCGTGTACCGTTATGAGCCGCCCTTTGGTACCGCTCAAATTGTATATCAGCATAACCCTGCAAATGCATTGCAGAACACTGGAGAAGATCACTCTCTATTTTTGAAATACTCTAGAGTGTTGTAAGTATCAAATAAGGAAACCTTCATGATTCGAAATGATCTCCATATCCACTCATTGCAATCCCTCTGCGGAATTCATAGTCTTATGGAAATAGTCAATATTGCAGGTGATAAGGGTATGCACATGGTCAATATCAGCGACCATGGTTCAGCCAACGGCAAAATCATGGTCTTTGGTGTTATTACCGACAAGCAACGTATCCCATCTGTTATAAAAAGTGCCAACGGAATGCCAATAAGAATTTTAGCCGGTATTGAAGCTAATATATTGAATATTGAGGGAGATAGCGATTTCCCCATGGATTATATCAGTAAATTTGACTTAGTAAGTGCCGGTTTCCATGATATGGCAGAAGACTTGCTAAGATCACGATCTCCTGAAAAAAATATCCAAGCATTGGAAAATTATCTTGAACGTTATCCCTTAGATATATTAACCCATCCCAACATCCTACCATTTCCCCTTCCAATAACAAAGGTAGTAGATTTAGCACTGAAATACGGGTTCGCATTGGAAATTAATAATACAAATCTCAGGCTGGGAAAGGCAAATCTTGAACTAGAAAAGGCGCTGTTACATGAGGCGGTAGCCAGACAAGCCAGATTGGTGGAGAATTCTGACGGTCATTCATTTCTAGAAATAGGGGAGAATGAGAGCGTTCTGCAGTTTCTACAAGAAAATGAACTAGATGGCGGTAAAATATTTTTAAACCGTTCTGATGATTTACTTAAACAATTCCTGCTTGAGCGAAAACAAATTCGAGAATAGCTGAAATTATGGAAATCTGGAAACAAGAATTAATCGATGAATTAGGATCAAAAGTCAAATCTGATCCGCTAAATCTTCAGCTATTCAGCACGGCTGCCTGTATGTATGAGGTGACCCCTCTGCTTGCCATCGTTCCTGATTCTACTGAAGAGATATCGCGGATTCTTCATATCTGTAACAATCATCGAATTCCGGTTTTACCGAGAGGTGCAGCAACCAGTCTCAGTGGTGGGACAGTAAATCGTGCAGTCGTTCTTGATATTTCAAAACATTTTAAGCGAATTGATCCTCTCATGGATAATACAATGTCAGTTGAATGTGGCGCGGTTCTGGACGCGGTTCAGGCTCAATTACTTCCCCATGCAAAAAAAAATAGGTCCTGACCCCAGCTCAGGAAATATCTGTACTCTGGGTGGTATGCTGGCCAATAATTCAGCGGGTCCTCATTCTATCATTCATGGGAACATCAATAGACATGTTAACAGTATTAAAATGGTCCTGGCAGATGGTAAGATTTTTGAGGCAAAAAATATATTATTGGATGAAATTGATCAATTACCAAATCCTGAAAAAGGATATTATCAGAAAAGTCGCAAACTGCTGGAGCAGTATCAATTAGGAATCAGCTCCTCCAGGCCAAATGTCACTAAAAATGCTTCGGGTTATCAGGTTTGGGATGTCTTGACGGACACCCACCTCAATCTGGCTCGACTTTTTGCCGGTAGTGAAGGTACCCTGGGTGTTTTTATCGAAACTAACCTGGATGTAGTGGATAAGATGCCATTCAGGGGTGTGGTTTCACTCTACTTTAAAGATTTGGTAAATATGGGCGTGGCAGTTCAGGAAATTCGAAAGCTGGGAGCTTCTTCAATCGAATTCGTGGATTCTTCTTATCTGAAATTGGCAACCGAGTATAAACCGGAAATGAGAAAACATCTTCCCGAGAATGTTGAGTACCTACTCTATGTCGAATTCGAGGATACAAATTCCATAGACTCGCTAAAAAAGAAGTTTGAAATCCTAAATGAGGTCATCTTTCAAAAGGAGTTGGGACAGATCGGTGTCCTGGCGCTAAACGAAGCAGACATTCTAGATCTGTTTAAAATTCGTAAGGCTGCCGCTGCGATTTTGAATCGTATCGAAGGCAAGGGTAGACCCATTCCATTTATAGAAGATGCAGCCGTTCATCCTGATGTATTCCCGCAATTTCTCGAACAAAGCAAAGTGCTTCTGGACAAGACAAGTCTCGACTACGTGATGTTTGGTCATGCCGGAGATGGGAATTTACACATCCGACCATTATTGGATATGAAGGATGAGCAAAAAATGGCTGAAGCTGTTCACCTGATGCAAAATTTCACTAATCTGGTCATCAAATTGGGCGGGACACTATCTGGTGAACATGGTGATGGACGGTTGAGGACACCTTTTTTGAAAGACCTATACCCGGAGCTCGTGCCCCTGTTCAAGGCAATAAAATCAGTCTTTGACCCGCGAAACATTTTAAATCCTGGTATTATCATTCCCATCCCAGATCAGCGTTGGGACGAACACTTTCGCTATACCCCCGGTATGGAAATTGTTTCCTCTGATAGCATGCTCGACACACCTAAATGGATCGATGAGATCCAAAAATGTCATGGTTGCGGAACTTGTCGAGAATATTGTCCTGTATTCCTATCCACTGGAGAGGAATCTGCAACTGGGCGAGCGAAAGCAAACATTCTCAGGGGATTTATAAAAAATGATCTGAATGCTGAAGCCTGGACATCTCTTCCCGTGTTAAATCTCATGGATCTGTGTTTAAATTGTGGCCAGTGTTTAACGGATTGTCCTACAGGAGTTGATATTCCAGGAATGGTCGTAGCTGCCAAATCAAAGATACGACAATCAATTCCCTATAGTTCAGAAGAAAAATTGCTCCAAAACGGAAAAACGCTTAATGATCTTGGAAGATTCTTCTCACCATTTTCAAATTGGACAGTCAATAACTCATTGTTTCGTTCAATACTTTCTAAAACCGTTGGAGTTCACCCTGAACGAACTTTGCCTGAATTTAAAAGATCATCAGCACGATCAAGCGATGATCAGCAGCAATTCATTGAACCTTCTAAGCAGTTAGTCCTCTGGACTGGATGTGCGGCGAATTATAATGATCCTGAGGGTGAATTATTCCATTCTCAGCAATTCCTTGAAAAGCTGGGCTATTCCATCATCCATCCTGAATGGCATTGCTGCAATATTGCTAAATTGTCCTATGGCAACATCGCTGGTATGGAGGCAGACCTAAATGCGAATATGGAAATTTTACTGCCATATGCTGAGCAGAAGATTCCCATTGTTTTCACTGCTGCTAGTTGTGGTTATGCCTTCATGGATGAATACCACACTTTTTTTCCTGAGCGCTCAGATGTTGTGAAAGTGGCACAGATGAGCATTGATATTCATCAATTTATTGGAGAAGTCCTCTCATCAGGGGAGTATGATGATAAATTTAAAACACTTGATCTCAGTATTGCATATCATGAGCCTTGTCATTTGAAAAGTCAAAAAAATACATTTTCACCCAAAGATCTGTTAAAAAGGATTCCTGGTCTCGACCTATGTGAGATTGATGATTCTTGTTGTGGTATTGCAGGCACCTATGGTATGAAGAATGGAAAATATGAACAATCCATGGATATAGGGAAAACACTATTCGAGAATTTGAAAATGGTCGATCCCCAACTCGCAGTTTCTGGCTGTGGGACGTGCCAGATACAAATTAAGCAGGGTACTGGCATTGATACCATTCATCCCATCGTGCTCTTAAATAGATCTTTCACAAGTGTTCAACAAAATAATGAATCGAAATAGCTATGCATATTTACCTATTTTATGAAAGGACTCGGTATGCAAATAAACACGTTTAATCTGGAGAATAAAATTATCGCCATTACAGGCGGGGCTGGCGTTCTTGGAGCAGCTCTTGCAAACGGTTATGCCAAGGTAGGGGCGCGGGTACTTATCCTGGATCTGGATTTAGAACGGGCAAAGTCGCTGGCAAAGGAACTAGGCCCCCAACATTTAGCATCCAGGATCGATGTGCTTGATAATGAAAGTATCCAATCAGCATTAGACTTTTGCATTGCTGAAATGGGTGGTTTGGATGTCCTGGTAAATGGAGCTGGAGGGAATCATCCCAAGGCTACAACGGGTCCAGATATGTCATTTTTCGACATCCCCAAAGAGAGTCTGGAATTTGTTTCTGGTTTGAACCTCAGCGGAACTATTCTGCCATCCCAAGTATTTGGACGTTACCTGGCTGACAAGCAGAATGGGTGCATCCTCAATATCTCATCCATGAATGCTTTCACACCCCTGACCCGTATTCCAGCATATTCGGCTGCAAAGGCTGCGGTCTCAAACTTTACTCAGTGGTTGGCTGTCCATATGGCTCAGGAATATTCACCCAACATCCGGGTTAATGCACTGGCGCCAGGATTTTTCCTTACCGCTCAAAATCGTTTTCTTTTGACGGACAAGGAGAGTGGTGATCTCACCCAAAGAGGACAGCAGATTATTGATCACACCCCTCAGGGACGATTTGGGGATCCGGAGGACCTGGTGGGAACAGCCCTCTGGCTAGTTTCGGATTCGGCAAAATTTGTAACGGGAATTGTCGTTCCCGTGGATGGCGGTTTTTCAGCCTATAGTGGTGTTTAACAATTTAAGTATAGTTATTGGAGAAATGAAGTGACTCAGAGTAAAGCAGATATCGGAGTGGTCGGTTTAGCGGTGATGGGAGAGAATCTCATCCTGAATATGGCAAGCAAAGGCTTTCAAGTTGCCTGTTACAATAGAACCACGAGCAAAGTAGATGATTTCATGGGGAATCGTGCCAAGGGCAAAAACATTTTCGGTTATCACAGTCTAGAAGAATTCTGCCAGGGACTGGAACGTCCGCGCAAGGTCATGCTCATGGTCAAGGCGGGTAGTGTCGTTGATGCCTTTATCGATCAGGTAATTCCATTTCTGGAACCAGGTGATATCATTATTGATGGGGGAAACTCCCATTTTCCAGATACGATCAGACGCACCGAATATGTCGAAGCCAAAGGCTTGCTTTATATCGGTACTGGTGTTTCCGGTGGTGAAGAGGGTGCTCTGTTAGGACCCTCTATTATGCCTGGTGGATCCCCTTCGGCTTGGGAAAAGGTTAAACCGATTTTCCAGAAGATATCAGCTCATACAGATGAGGGTGATGCCTGTTGCGAGTGGGTCGGTGAGAATGGAGCAGGTCACTTTGTGAAAATGGTCCACAATGGCATCGAGTATGGTGACATGCAGATGATCACTGAGACCTATCAGATGATGAAATACGGTTTGAACATGAATAATGATGAAATGGAAGCTGTATTCACCAAATGGAACCAGGGGAAATTGGATTCTTACTTGATCGAGATAACCAGAGATATCCTGGGTTACCGTGATGAAAATGGAGTTGCAACTCTTGATCTTATCCTTGATACTGCTGGTCAAAAGGGTACGGGAAAATGGACAGCGATTGCTGCTCTGGATGAAGGCATGCCATTGACCTTGATAGGTGAAGCGGTCTTTGCCCGCTGCCTTTCAGCCATCAAAGATGAAAGAGTGGCAGCAGCCAAGGTACTGAAGGGTCCGGCGGTGAAATTTACTGGTGAAAAAGCAGCCTTTGTTGCTGATTTGGAAGAAGCGCTGTATGCTTCGAAAATCGTTTCATACGCTCAGGGTTACCAATTAATGCAGGCAGCAGCTACCAGCTATAAATGGAATCTCAATTATGGCGGGATTGCCATGATGTGGCGAGGAGGTTGTATCATCCGATCTGTCTTTTTGGGTAAAATTAAGGAAGCCTTCGAAAACGACCCTCAGCTTAATAATCTATTGCTAGATCCCTTTTTCAAAGATGCAGTCACCAACGCCCAGACTGCCTGGCGAAGGGTGGTTATCAAAGCCGTGGAACTGGGAGTCCCAATGCCGGCTATAAGTTCTGCCTTAGCCTATTATGATGGTTATCGTTCAGAAAGACTACCAGCGAATTTACTTCAGGCACAACGGGACTACTTCGGGGCTCACACTTATGAACGTGTTGATAAACCGCGCGGTGAAGTATTCCATACCAACTGGACGGGACGGGGTGGCAACACTTCTGCTTCAACCTATGTGGTTTAAGGTAGAAATTACCAAAAAAGATTATGGGAGATGCCTGTGATAGGTAAAGGATATACTGATAGTCTACTTACAGAAATGCAAGTCATCGAATTAGTACACGATGCATTTTCTGACGATGATATGGCTGATAAACGTGTACTATGCATCATTCCTGATCAAACCAGAACAGCGCCCATTGACCTCATGTTCAGAACAGTTTACACCGAATTGGCAGATCGTGTGAAATTATTGGACTTTATCATAGCTCTGGGTACTCATCAACCCCTGAGTGAGGAAGCCATAAATCAGAGAGTTGGCATAAGTCAATCTGACCGAACGTCCCACTACCCAAAAGCTCGATTCTTCAATCATGAATGGAAAAACCCGGATCAATTAGTGGTGGCTGGTACATTCTCATCGGAAGAGGTCTCTGAGCTTTCAGGTGGACGCATTCATGATGCGGTTGATGTCACCATCAATAAAATGGTTTATGATTATGATCTATTGCTCATCATCGGTCCTACTTTTCCCCACGAGGTGGTTGGATTCTCTGGTGGTAATAAGTATCTGTTTCCCGGAATTGCGGGTCAGGAGATCATCGACATGTTCCATTGGCTGGGAGCTTTGATCACGAATCCCATGATAATCGGGCATAAATACACGCCGGTGCGTGCCGTAGTTGATCGAGCTGCTGCTTTTTTGCCAGTGGAGAGGCGCTGTATGAGCCTGGTAGTGAAAGGACATGGCTTGGCAGGATTGTACATCGGGACCCCTGAGGCAGCCTGGGAAGCAGCTTCCGATCTGTCAGATAAATTGCACATCAGTTATGAATCGAAAAACTACCACACTGTTCTCTCGCAAGCACCGACTATGTATGATGACCTATGGACTGGTGGCAAATGTATGTACAAACTTGAGCAGGTTGTTGCGGATGGTGGTGACTTGATCATTTACGCGCCACATATTACCGAAGTATCTGTATCTCACGGGGACATTATCGAAAAGATCGGATATCATGTTCGTGATTATTTTGTAAAACAAGCACATCGTTTTAAGGATATTCCTGGTGGCGTCATGGCGCATTCAACCCATGTCCGTGGTGTTGGCACTTATGTGGATGGTGTAGAACAGGGGCGGATTAATGTGATTCTGGCAACCGGAATTTCTGAAGCAACCTGCCATAAGATCAATCTGGGCTATTGTGATCCTGCCACAATCAATGTTGAAGATTACATTGATCGAGAGGAAGAGGGCATCTTGTACGTCCCTAAAGCAGGGGAAATGCTGTATCGACTAAAAACTAAGAGTAAAGGTTTTGAATAATGACTAAACTAAAGATTAGACAAGATGGCTGTGAATTGGATTTTCTATCATTGGGATCACTGGTACACAGATTAGATCCAGGACGGATCCCTTTCCGTAAAGCTCGAACAGTTAACATTCATGTATCTGGCGGGGAATACAATGCAGCTGCAAATCTAGCGGATTGTTTTGGCTTAAAAACTGGAATTGCCACAGCTATGGTAAATTATGGTATTGGTGAATTAGTCCATAGTCGAGTACAGGAAATGGGCGTCAAACCATTTTATAAGCATTTTAAACATGATGGTGCTCGCGGTCCTAACATTGCTACAGTGTATAGTGATGTGGGATATGGTGTTAGGCCTCCGGTGGTATTCTACAATCGAGCAAATGAAGCTGGCGCCATGCTTAAGCCAGGTGATTTTGACTGGGAAGACATCTTTAGTAAGGGTGTCCGCTGGTTCCATTCTGGGGGTATTTATGCATCATTATCAGAGACCACATCAGAGCTGATCATTGAGGCCATGAAAGCCGCCAAGCGTCATGGAGCCGTAACTTCATTTGATTTGAATTACCGGGGAAAACTCTGGGAATCCATGGGTGGTCTCGCGCAAGCTCAGGCAACATTTAAGAAAATTGTGCAACATGTCGATGTTCTCATCGGTAATGAAGAAGATCTGCAAATGGGCCTGGGTATCAAAGGCCCTGAGGTTGAGAAAAAATCAAAACTAGACACATCAGCCTTTTTTCAGATGATCGGCGATGTTACCGCTGTATTTCCCAATATCAAAATGGTGGGTACTACCTTGCGAGAAGTGGAATCTGCTAATAGACACCAATGGGGCGCTGTACTTTGGCATAACGGAGAACAGTTTATTAGCCCCACCTGTGAATTGAATGTAATCGATCGGATCGGTGGTGGTGATGGATTTGCCTCGGGATTAATCTATGGTATGATAGCTGGTCGTGACCTGGATGAGGTGGTTCGTCTGGGATGGGCGCACGGGGCTTTGCTCACAACTTTTCCAGGAGATGTAACCATGGCCAAACTAGCCGAAGTTGAGGCTTTTGCCAAAGGGGGTTCCGCTCGAGTGCAAAGATAGGGAACTTCAATTTTATAGAGGGCAGTCTGACTTCCACGAAATATTTGGCTTTGGATTTTGATGGTGTAATTTCTGACAGCATCAAGGAATGCCTGGTAACTGCGTTCAACGCCTTTTCCAGTCAACAGGGCGATTCAGCATTCAGAACGGATATCTCTCAATTCTCAAGTAAGGATATTCAGACCTTTGAGCAAGCCCGGAGTTTTATCCGGCGGGGCGAGGACTATGTATATCTGCTAAAGGCAGCTGCTGAAAATGTTACTATCGGATCTCAAACTGATTTTGATACATTTGCTTCTGAGCATGAAAATTTGCGCAGTGTCTATAGAGAACTCTTTTATGCACTACGTCTGAAACTGCAAACAGAATATTTGGAAAAATGGCTCAACCTGAATGACCTTTATCCATATCTCGAGACATTTCTTCAGAAGATTCATGATCCTGCATGCATCTTTATTGTGACTACTAAAGACCTGGCTTCCGTTGAGTTAATTCTGAGTGCTCATGGTATTGGACTAAGACCAGATCAACTATTTCAAGCAAGCAAACAACATCGAAAACCTCAAATAATTAACCGTATCATCGATGAGTTTCAAATACCTTCAGACCAGATCGCCTTTATCGATGATCACGCAGATACGGTCATCGAAGTTTCTAAAAACACTGATGTAACGTGTTATTTTGCAGAGTGGGGGTACCATTCAGAGGTCCAGCTAAATCAGATGCTGGAATCTCATACGCGGATCCTTACACCTGGAGCATTTATTTCAAGGTATATGCATTTGACCGATACGGATAATCAATCATAGGAATATCAGAATTGGATTTTAAACCTTATCTTTCAGCTGAATCATTGGCACTTACAAAGTCGCGTTTGAATATTATTATTTTGGATGTCTTCATCCTGACCGCTGTATATACCAGTGTGATGTTTGCCCACTTATTGCCGATCCCACTTTACCAACTAGACCCGATGAAAATATTTCTAATGGCGGCTATCATATACTCTTCCCGTGGGAATGCTATGCTGATGGCAGTCACCCTGCCCTTATTCTCAACCCTCTCTGTAGGTCATCCCATATTTCCAAAGAATATAATTATCAGTCTCGAATTGATCGTATTCACAGCGGTTATAACATCATTTGTGTTTAATCGTTTTGGCAGTAATGTCCAATTCCTATTGGCCGTATTGATCTCGAAAATAGGCTATTACATGCTAAAAGCTGCTCTGATATCGATGGGAACGCTCAATATGCCTCTATTTTCGACGAGAATAGAGATGCAAATAATAAGCGTGGCTATCCTTTTTAGTGTTTTTTGGCTGATGAAGCTGCAGTTAGCGAAAAGATCCACATCTTAAGCGGTCTTAATATTAGTTTACCTTAAGTTCTATCTACTGACTAAAATAGAAGCATTAATTTGAGCTATTAAGTTCTTGAACTGTAATGGTAGTCTTGTCATATGTCGCTGAGCTGGAATCACATAGGAGCCCACCATCTTGAAGCCAAGTAAAGTTGAAGCCCTCATATTTGATTTGGGCGGAGTCCTGATCGATATTGACTTTGAGCAGGTATTCAGACGTTGGCTTAAATGTTCAAACCTGACGATTGACGAAATCCGCCAACGATTCTCCATGGATGACGCATACAAAAAGCATGAGCGAGGAGAGCTCAATGCAGAACAATATTTTAATTATCTACGTGAGCTGCTAGAATTAAAGGCCAGCGACGAGGAGATTACTTCGGGCTGGAATTCAATCTTTGTCGGTGAGGTAACAGGTAGTATGGACTATGTTTATTCTGCAAAAAACCATCTGCCCTGTTATGTATTCACTAACTCCAATCCGACTCATCAATCTAGCTGGAGCACCTCCTATCCCAATGTCGTCAAGGCATTTGACCAGATCTTCGTATCATCTGATCTGGGCTTAAGAAAGCCTGAACCAGAAGCCTTTTCAACTATTTCAAAAATGATTGGCGTTAGGTTAGAGGCAATACTCTTTTTTGATGATACCGTAGAAAATGTAACCGCAGCACAAGCCATGGGTATGCAGGCCGTATTAGTGAAGCAATCTTCTGATATCAAACAGGGCTTGATCGCTGGCGGAGTTCTTTAATACCTCGCACAGAACTACCTTAAAAAATATTTCGTAACCTGAGGGGCGTCTGCTGCTCAAAGACATGTGAGCTGAAATATTTGACATTGCTAAAAAAGAAATAAAGTCCTGGTGTAGGTGCTTTAAAATGGAGAGAAAAAATGACTGAGAATTTGACAAAACAAGATTTCCTGGATAAGGTTTTTGATTACGAGAACGAAAAAGAGTGGAACTACAAGGGTGATACGCCCTGTATCATCGACTTCTGGGCAGAGTGGTGTGGTCCATGTAAAGCCGTGGCCCCAGTATTAGAAGAATTGTCCAGTGAGTATGATGGAAAAGTTAAAGTTTATAAAGTTGATACCGAAACCGAACAAGAGTTGGCCGGTGTATTTGGAATTCGTAGCATTCCATCGCTGCTGTTTGTCCCTCTTGGTGAAAAACCACAGATGGCTGCAGGTGCGCTTCCTAAGGAATCTTTCGTACAGGCTTTCAAAGACGTTCTGGGAGTTGATCCTGTAACTGCTTAATTGACCTGACTTTAAATAAAGAAAAAGCGTAGAAGTGATTCTGCGCTTTTTTGTATCTGAGAAGTTTGTTATGTGCTAGTCATTCTGATCCCCAGCGGAGTCGAGGAAGAAGAAACTCCAGTTGATATTTGCTAGCTGCCCCTAAAGTGAGATTCTTCAGTCGTTTCACTCCCTCAGAAAGACACACGGTAAGAATACTAGTGCAATAGTTTACCAAATCCCTTCTCAAGCCCAATGATACATCTATATTGATCGAAAACAGGGGATAAACGCGTTTGAGCTCTAAAGTCATAGCAGGTGTTGATGAGGCTGGTCGCGGACCTTTAGCAGGTCCTGTAGTTGCTGCTGCAGTAATATTTGAATCAGACAATATCCCTGAAGGCTTGAGAGATTCTAAAAAACTTTCCGAAAAACGGCGCAGCGCCCTCAATATCGAGATCAGAAAATCCGCCAAAGCATTTGGTGTTGGTGTTGTTCATGAGCAGGACATTGACAGAACCAATATCCTGAAAGCAACCTTTGAGGCCATGCGCTTGGCTGTGACAGCTCTAGAAATCACACCTGATCAAGTTCAAGTTGATGGAAAATTCACCATTCCAAATCTTTCTGTTGACCAAATCGCCATCATCGGTGGTGACGACACAGTCGCTGAAATAAGTGCTGCCAGTATTCTCGCAAAAACCACTCGGGATGCCATGATGATCTCATATGATGTCCTTTTTCCAGTGTATGGATTCAGTTCCCATAAGGGATATGGATCAAAAAAGCATATGGAAACCCTGCGAGAAGAAGGGCGCTGTCCCATTCATCGGCGTAGTTTTCGTCCAGTGAACAGCTTGTCGAACGAGCATTATAAATATTTTGGCCACGAAAAGAATTACGGACAGATGGGTGAGCTGATTGCAGGCATGTTTCTTATTCGTGAAGGCTATAGGGTGCTATCCCATAGTTATCATGCTGGACGGAATGGGGAAGTGGATTTAATTGCCACAAAAGGGGATGAGGTCATATTTATTGAAGTAAAAAGTTTTGCTGGGAGTAATGATGATGCTTCAGCGCTTGAACGTGTTACTCCTGCAAAACAACATCAGATCGCACGGGTTGCAGAATCATATTTACAGTCTAATGAGACCCCACAAGCAGAATGTCGGTTTGACATTATCACAGTCAATTTCTCTCACCCGAAACCAAACATTAAACATTACCAGGATGCATTTCTTCCTCTATGATATATAACGCAGTCCAGAAAAGACGACTGCTGTCTTCGCGAGTGACCGAAGGAAGCGCGGCGATCTCAAACTCGAGATTGCTTCGTCGTGCACTCCTCGCAAAGACTATTAACCAGAGTATCTAGAAAGAAAGACCCATGAAATTAACTAGAATATCTATATTATTTCCTCTGCTCACAACTTATTTATTTGCCGCACAACCTGCTGTATATGGTGAAAATGGTGTTGTAGTAGCTCATGATCTTGAAGCATGTGAAGCTGGCATCCAGATCCTAAAGGCAGGCGGCAATGCTGTTGATGCAGCAGTGGCTGTTTCCTATGCACTAGCCGTCACACATCCTCAAGCAGGAAATATAGGGGGTGGAGGCTTTATGGTGATCCAAATGGCTGATGGTAGAAAAGCAGCTATTGATTACCGTGAAAAGGCACCAGCCAGTTCCCATAGAGATATGTTTCTAGATGATAGCGGTCGTGTTCATCCAGTAAAGAGCTTACGCGGTGGATTGGCGAGTGGAATACCTGGAACTGTAGCTGGCATGCAGAAGGCTTTGGATGAATATGGATCCATGTCACGAAAGAAAGTTATGAAACCCGCAATACACCTGGCTCAGAAGGGATTTGAGATGCCTTATGATCTTGCATATTCACTGTCCAGGTTAAACAAAAAAGCTGAAGATTTCCCGGAAACACGTCGAGTATTCTGCCGGGATGGTGATCTTTATCGTCCATCCGAGATATTTAAGCAACCAGATCTGGCAAAAACACTGAAGCTTATTCAAAGAAAAGGAAATATGGGTTTCTATAGTGGAGCTGTAGCTGATGGAATTGTGAGGAGTATTGCCGCCCAAGGTGGAATAGCCACCTTGGATGATCTCGTGAATTACCGAGCAGTACTACGCCAGCCAATTGTGGGGAATTATCGGGGTTACGAGATTCTCTCCATGCCGCCACCAAGTTCGGGTGGAATTGCTTTGGTTTCCATGCTCAATATGCTGGAATTGATGTCCTTTGACTCAGTGGAGTGGCATTCAGCTGAACATATACACCGACTGGCAGAAGTTGAAAAACGAGCCTACTCCGATAGAAGTGTTTGGTTAGGTGACTCGGATTTCTATGAAGTGCCACGTGATAAACTGATTTCAAAAGCCTACGCCCGATACAGAATGATGGATTATGACAGCTTGATGGCATCTCCAAGTGATTCTATTTACCCGCTGAATGACAGTGAGTTAGCCTCCATTGAATTGCATGATAACGAGAGTGAAGAGACCACCCATTTCTCTGTGGTTGATCGATGGGGAAATGCAGTCAGTGTCACAACAACTTTGAATTGGTCGTTTGGTTCATATGTCACTGTTCAGGGTTTCGGTTTCCTTCTCAACAACGAAATGGATGATTTTAGCGCAAAACCAGGGGTCCCTAATTCATACGGGCTCATTGGCAACGAAGCCAATGCAATTGAACCTGGTAAACGTATGTTGTCAAGTATGACGCCAACCATAGTATCAAAAGATGGTCAAGTTGAATTGGTGGTTGGTGCGCCCGGCGGTGCAACCATCATTACAACCGTATTGCAAGTAATAAATAACACAATTGATTATGAAATGAGTCTCCAGGAAGCAGTCAATGCACCTAGATTCCATCATCAGTGGCAGCCCGATGTAATTACCTATGGTCCTCGTGCCTTGAGCCTTGAGACCCAGGAGGCTCTCAAGCAGATGGGGTACACACTCGAGAGAAGATCTGCCTATGGCGAGGTTAATGCCATTATGAGGGATAAACGTTATGGTGGCTGGATTGGCGCTCCGGACTATCGTCTTTCCTCACATGGCGCTGCTTATTGATTACTTTTTATAAACTTGACATGAATGTCAAAAATCAAATGAATAAACACGAATAATACTTTAGCCCTGATTTTGTAATTAACAATATTTTTGTCATTTTGAGGCAATTGGTGAAATTCGTATCAGAATGTGTAAACAAAAAAAATATTGAACATTCTAAAATATTGTCCGTTGAATACCCATCGCTGTCTTAAACTGAGTGGGTATAAAGCGTAGGAGATAAAGGTGAGCGAAAAAGAGAAACAGGCGAAACGATCCAAACAGAGTAGTGCATTTCGGGGACTACTCCATATCATTGTATCAGTATTGATACTTCGGGCAACCGTCATTGAAGCCTACAACGTTCCTACCGGTTCTATGGAAACGACCATTCGCATTGGTGACTTTATATTAGGGAATAAATTTATCTATGGCATCAGGACACCTGATTGGATAGGCGTTCCATGGACAAATTTTGGCTTTTCAGTGCCCTATTATCGCTTGCCAGGTTTTGAAGAACCCAAAACGGGTGATGTCGTAATTTTTAGATACCCTAATGATCGTTGGCCTGCGAGCCAAATTGGTCCTCATGATCCAAGTTTGAATTACATCAAGCGCTGTATTGCTGGGCCCGGCCAAACCTTGAGGATTAGTGATAAAGATATTTTCGTCGATGATGTCCAATTTCCGCTTCCAGAAAATGGTCGCGCCTCCAAGCTTACACTCTATGATGAAGATTACGAAGAACGCATGATATTTCCGAGAGGAATGGGCAATCGGGATCATTTTGGCCCACTACGGATTCCTGCGGCCGGCGACACACTAGATTTTAGCAAAGTAAATATTGATATGGCAGTGAATGTGATCTCTTTGGAGGGACATGATGTCAGACCTGGGATTGCCGGACAACTTAAGATTGATGGAATATCAGCCGATCAATATGTATGCGAGCAAAATCACTATTTCATGATGGGGGATAATCGAGATAATTCCCATGATAGTCGCTATTGGGGACTGGTCCCAGAGTCCAACATTATTGGTGAAGCTCTCTTGACATATCTAAGTTGGGAACAAACGGAACCCAATCTATTAAAGCGGATCTTCAAATTGCGTCCTGGGCGCATGTTTAGAGTGATTGACTAGTGAACTGAATATTATCTATAAAAGGGAGCGTTGATTAGATCAGCGCTCTTTTTTTATTCATCACACAACAATATCTCCTCGTCATCCCGAGCGGAGTCGAGGGATATTATATTTATTACCATTATCAATTATCCCTCGACTCCGCTCGGGATGACGGGTCAAGAATTATATTCTCACATAATTAATGATACATTCAAATAAATTCGATCAAACCTATGTTTAATCAATATCCCTACTTCCATTTCACTATTTGGCTAATTATAATACTGCGTTCTATGGGGAACGGCTTATTAACATTTAAATGAATATGGTAACTCACTGAGGCACAATGACTTCACAGGAAATTAGACAGCAGTTCATACAGTATTTTAAAGATCGCGATCACAAGTTTGTGCGTAGTGCAGGTGTGGTCCCATTTGACGATCCTACCCTTTTATTCACAAATGCAGGCATGAACCAGTTTAAGGGTATCTTTCTTGAAACTGAATCTGTTGATTATCATAGAGCAGTAAACTCCCAAAAATGTATTCGGGTCAGTGGAAAACACAATGATCTGGAAGAAGTGGGGCGAGATACCTACCACCACACTTTCTTTGAGATGTTGGGCAATTGGAGTTTTGGAGATTATTACAAAGAAGATGCAATAAAAATGGCCTGGGAACTCCTAACTGAAGTCTGGAAGATTCCCAAAGATAAGCTCTATGCTACCGTTTATACCACTGACGATGAGGCATTTGAGTTGTGGTCCAATGTAACAGATATTCCCAAAGATCATATCCTACGCTTTGGTGATAAAGATAACTTCTGGGAAATGGGTGAAACCGGTCCATGTGGGCCTTGCTCAGAGTTACATGTCGATATCGGAGGAGACCCTGCTATTCATGGTTCCCATCCAGAATTGGGTGTCAATACCGACAATCCGCGCTTTATGGAGCTCTGGAATCTGGTATTTATCCAAAATTTCAGGGAAAAAGATGGCTCGCTAAGTGATTTACCCAACAAACACATTGATACAGGAGCCGGACTAGAACGGATCGTGGCCTATTTGCAGCACAAAGAGAGCAATTATGATACAGATCTATTTACTCCCATTATAAATGAGATCGCTTCATTGACCGGCATCAGGTATGATTCAAGCGAAGCTGGTGTTGCCCACCGAGTAATTGCCGACCATATACGCATGCTCACTTTCTCCATATCTGATGGCGCTTTGCCGGCAAATGATGGTCGTGGCTACGTTCTGCGTAGAATTCTGCGTCGCGCAACCCGCTTTGGTCGCAATCTGGGAATGAAAGAAGCATTTATTTATAAACTAGTCCCAACCCTTGTTGAAGTGATGGGCAGCGCTTATCCTGAACTAAATGAGCGTGTCAGCTATATTCAGAAAGTGATTAAATCTGAAGAAGATTCATTCAGCCAGACATTGGATCGTGGATTGCTGATCTTTACAAAAATAGTGACTGAAACGTTGGAGGATGGTCGAGACTACATTAGCAGCGATGATGTTTTTAAGCTTTATGATACCTTTGGATTTCCAGTGGATCTCACCCAATTAATGGCTGAGGAGCAAGGTTTATCTATCAATCTTGCAGGATTCGAGGGCTTAATGGCAGCTCAGCGAGCTCAAGCACGCCAATCCAAACAGTTTAAACAAGCTGACACAAAGGGAGCAGAGTGGAAGGTCTTGGATTCCCATGAAAATTCAGAGTTTCTAGGATATACACACCATCGTCTGGATACTACAATTGCCCAAGTCATGGAAGCCGATGATAAACTGTTCGTCATCCTGAAGAAAACACCATTTTACGCTGAAAGCGGTGGACAGGTGGGGGATACAGGAAAAATATTTAATGCCGATATGGAATTACAGGTTCTGGATACAACAAAATCTGGTGATGCCATTGTCCACGAAACTAGACTGGTCTCTGGGGTATTCAATGAGGAAGCTGTGATTGCTGAGATTGATCTAGACCGTAGAATGAGCATTATCAGAAACCATAGTGCTACTCATCTTTTGAATGCAGCCCTTCGCACAGTTCTGGGAGATCATGTCAAACAAGCAGGTTCGTTGGTCAATGAGGATCATTTACGTTTTGACTTCAATCATTTTGAAAAGATGACCCGCGCACAGCTAAATCAGGTTGAAAAGCTGGTCAATGAACAGATTAGACTGAATACGAGCAGCAGTATCAGAACAATGAACTTTGATGAGGCTAAAACCGAGGGTGCCCTGGCATTTTTTGGTGAGAAATATGGCGATGAGGTTAGAACTGTAAAATTTGGTGACTATAGTCACGAGCTATGTGGTGGTGTCCATGTTGAGGCCAGTGGTGACATTGGATTTTTCAGGATTGAATCTGAATCTGCTATCGCGGCTGGTGTTCGCAGGATCGAAGCTGTCACAGGACTCGCTGCTGAGGATAACACAAGGCAGGAGCGGATCGTCCTTGATAGTCTACGCCAACTCCTTAATTCGGATATAACTGATATGCAATCAAAGGTACAAAATCTTATTCAAGACAAGAAGACGCTTGAGAAAGAACTCAAGAATTTATCTTTTGATCAGGCAGCCTCTGGCATCAGTCAGTTGCTGAAAAAAGTCAGAGATGTATCCGGCGTAAGCATATTAAGTGATATAGTGGATGTTCCTGATACTGAGGCACTTAAGGATTTAGGTACTGAGCTCGTTAGGCAAATGAAATCCGGACTTGGCGTTCTTGGAACCGTTATCGATGATGCACCTTATGTGGTGTGTGTTGTGTCGGATGATGTTATTGCGCAGCATAAGCTAAAAGCCGGAAACGTTGTGCGCGAACTAGGAAAACAGCTAGGCGGTGGTGGTGGTGGAAAACCACAAATGGCTACAGCTGGTGGTAAGGATGCAAGTGCATTACCTAAAGTGATTGCTGGTGTTTATGAATTGATAGGAGGAATGATTCAATGACAAAGTTGATCATTGAACGATCTAACGCGGGGCATATTGGGACTTCCATTCCAGATCTGGATATTGAGGGCAAGACTATCAGCGATCTGATCCCAAAAAAATATCTACGATCAGAGATGCCAAATCTTCCACAAGTCTCAGAACCTGAAGTTGTCAGGCACTATGTTGACCTCTCAACTAAAAATCACCATGTGGATAAAGACCTTTATCCGCTAGGCTCATGCACGATGAAGTATAACCCTAAGATCAATGATTGGACGGCTTCAACGCTGGCTGAGGTCCATCCTTATCAGCCTGAGGAAGTAAGTCAAGGTCTCCTAGGTGTCTATTATGAGTTAGAACAGCAGCTTTGTGCCATTACAGGCATGACAGCCTTTACACTGCAGCCTGCAGCGGGTTCTCAGGGAGAATTAGTAGGTGTCCTCCTCATGCGGAAGTATCATGAGATAAAGGGAAATGATAAAGATGTCATTCTTATTCCAGATGCTGCTCATGGTACCAACCCGGCATCAGTAGCAATGGCCGGTTATAAAGTTGTTGAGGTGAAGAGCAATGCCGCTGGTTTAGTTGATCTTGAAGACTTTGAATCCAAGATCAATGATAAGGTCGCTGGCTTCATGCTGACCAATCCCAACACTTTAGGGCTGTTCGAAGAGAATATTAGCAAGATATCATCCCTGATTCATGCTGTCGATGGACTCATGTATATGGATGGAGCAAATATGAATGCCATGCTGGGATTAGCCCGTCCTGCAGATATGGGATTCGATATTACGCATTTGAATCTGCATAAAACATTTTCAACGCCTCATGGGGGCGGTGGTCCAGGAGCTGGTCCAATTGGTGTAACTGATAAACTTCTGGACTATTTACCAAGACCACGGGTCGAATCCAAAGCGGGCAAGTTCTACTTGAACTATGATTACCCTCACACCATCGGCAGGGTACATGCGTTCTATGGCAATTTTGGCATTTTACTCAGAGCTTGGACGTATATCCGAATGCTAGGACCAGATGGTTTGAAAGAAATATCAAAAGTGGCTATTACCAATGCCAATTACCTCATGTACAAATTAAAAGATGTGTTTGAATTGGCTTATGACCGGACATGTATGCATGAGTTTGTCCTTTCTGCACAAGCACAAAAGGAAAAGGGAGTCAATGCATTGCAGATTGCAAAGCGTTTGCTTGACTTTGGGTTTCATTCACCCACCATGTATTTTCCGTTGATCGTCAAAGAAGCATTGATGATCGAGCCCACTGAGAGCGAGAATCGTGAAACTTTGGATCGTTTTGTTGAAGTTATGAAGACCATTGCAGAGGAAGCGGATAAATCTCCGGAAATACTGTTGAACGCCCCTCAAACAACGCCAGTTGGTCGAGTTGATGAAACTCTGGCTAACCGCCAACTAAATGTGAGATGGTAGTGGCGTTTAACTATGTAAATAAAAAACTGCACTGCCAGGGCATTGATCTTCGAACTGTGGCTGAAAAACACGGTACCCCGGTCTATGTGTATTCAGAATCTATCCTAAACAGGAATGCTGAAGTCTTAAAGGAATGTTTTGTAGATCGTGGTTTTAAAGTTTCCTATGCCATGAAGGCCAATTCAAACCCCGCTATTTTGCAGCTTTTTAAATCCTATGGGTTTGGTGCCGACATCGTTTCAGGTGGTGAGTTGAAGATGGCTCAGCATGTGGGATTTAAAAGCGAGGATATTAATTTTGCCGGGGTTGGGAAAACAATTGAAGAAATTGATCTTGCCTTACAAACAGACATTGGATACTTCAATGTCGAAAGTCAGTTCGAACTTGAGCAAATAAATTCAAGAGCTGGTAGATATGGCAAAAAAGCCAGAGTTATGTTGCGCTTGAACCCAGATATCGATCCACAAACGCATCCACACATTTCCACGGGCTTAAAAGAAAATAAATTTGGGATGAGCCCCGAGCTTGTCGCAGAACTACTGCAAATTCCCCAGGAGTACCCGGAAATCGAATTTAAGGGAATCCATTGTCACATCGGATCGCAGATTTTAAAAGAACAACCATTTCATGAACTCATCGAATATCTGGTTGGATACACTGAAGACCTTGAAAAACATGGGGTAGAGTTGTCACATATTGACTTTGGCGGTGGTTTTGGCGTTAACTATGATGATCCCTTTGAAGATATTCTGGATACAACACCCTATTTGAACGAATTTGCTGAAAAAGCTGTGGATAAGCTAGGGAAGTATCAGCTGCATGTCCAGCCTGGACGCGTTTTGGTGGCAAATAGCGCAGTACTATTGACAAAAGTATTGGGTACGAAGGACAATAGCGGACATCACTTTACCGTAATAGATGCAGCCACAACTGAACTCATTCGTCCTGCTTTGTATGATGCCTATCATGCTGTTTATCCCTATGTTAAAAGTGCTGATAAGTGGACTACAGATATTGTTGGCCCCGTTTGTGAAAGCTCAGATATTTTAGCAAAAAATAGAAAGTTTCCCACCTCGAAGACTGATGATCTGCTTGTTATTGGCTCAGCTGGAGCTTATGCCAGCTCTATGGGTTCTACCTATAATCTACGGCCACTATGTCCAGAGGTTTTGATCACCGAAAGCGGTGACATTCAACTAATTAGAAGACGCCAGTCGTTTAATGATATGATTGCACTCTATTCGTAATGGAAATACTCTTAAAATGTCTTCGCGAGCACCAGCAAGTGCGTGGCGATCTCAGAATAGAGATTACTTCCCTTCGACTTCGCTCAGGACGGGCTTGTTGTTCCTCGTCAAGACCATTTATATTTTGATTTATTAGAATAAGGGAGAGAGATAAATTTATGAAAAATATTATTCGCACAAAAAAAGCACCTGCTGCAATTGGTCCCTACAATCAAGCTGTTGAAATCAATGGACTGATTTACACTGCCGGTCAAATTCCACTGGACCCAGAGACTGGAAAATTAGTGGAGGGCTCCTTCTCTGATCGTGTATATCAGGTAATGAACAATCTTAAAGCAATTTTGGAAGCAGCTGACAGTGATTTTACGAAAGTTATTAAAACCAACATATTTGTGACTGACCTGGGTCAATATGCCGAATTGAACAAGATATATGGTGAATATTTTCCTGGTGATGATGCACCCGCACGGGCAGCTATTCAGGTTGCGGGACTCCCTTTGGGAACTGATGTGGAAATTGAAATGATTGCCCACAAATAGGACTTGATTGTATTTTGTTAATGGCAATTATTTTCCCCTCCTGGGCTTGTCACGTCGTAGTGGAGCGTAGACGGAAGGGGACTAAGGGGTGGGTAAAACACGGTCAATGAACACTTTCATTAAACAAATTACTCTTATTCTCATTGCAGCTACTCTGACAATCGGGCAAACACCAGAGACTACCGTAGATTCTACTGCTGTAAAAAGCCCAGGAAAGGCGCTTCTGTTTTCGTTTGTTCCTGGGGGTGGTCAACTCTATAATCAAAGTCCATTGAAGGCCCTCCTGTTTGCCGGAGTATTTTCATATTTCTCGTATGAATACTTGAATGCTGAGAACGACTACCAAGCTGATCCATTGAATGGATCTTTGCATAGATTACGTAACGATAAAATATGGCTTATGGGACTAACCTGGACCTTGAATATTATTGACGCTTATGTGGAGGCCCATTTGTGGGATTTTGATCAATACGGCATCAATGAGGAATCCCTTCCTGATACTGAAATCATAAAAACTAAGGAAATGGAAGACACAAATGACACAGAATAGAGAAGCATGGGGGTCTCGATTTGGATTCATTCTGGCAGCTGCCGGATCAGCGGTTGGTCTTGGAAATATATGGAAGTTCCCATATATCGCTGGTGAGAATGGCGGAGCCGCTTTTGTTTTCGTTTATCTGGTCTGTATTGCCATTATTGGTTTTCCGGTACTCATTGCTGAAGTTCTGATTGGAAGAACTACTCAACGCAATCCAGTTGGTGCATTCGCCGCCCTTACGCCTTCTAAGATGTGGCTATCAGTAGGATTCCTAGGGGTTATAGCCGGATTTATGATCCTCTCCTTCTATAGTGTTATTGGAGGATGGACCATAGGATATGTGATGGAAACCTTGCGAGGTTCACTGTCCAATTTTCACAATCCTGAGGAGGCAGGTGTTCTTTTTGGTGTACTCTCAGGCAGTGCAACCTGGACCTTAGGTTATCATACCATTTTCTTTGCCATGACCATGTTTATTGTGGTCAA
>FLOH01000343.1_pt1 | contig 111317 bp, 106 predicted proteins | sample 756751 | NCBI WGS metagenome assembly FLOH01 (sample SAMEA4026879, study PRJEB14308) | marine metagenome | biome: coastal water; material: water | depth 74 m
GCTTACTCTGACCTAACGTGATTGCTGCCGTTAAGGTCGTCTTACCATGGTCCACGTGACCAATTGTTCCAATATTTACATGAGGCTTATTGCGCTCAAATTTTGCCTTTGCCATAAAATCCTCCTTACGACGCTTTCCCGTGAACACGTTCAATAATTTCTGTTTCAATGCTGCTTGGCACTTGCTGATAATGAGAAAATTCCATGTGAAAAACAGCACGGCCCTGAGTGATTGATCTTAAATCTGTGGCATATCCAAACATTCTACTCAAAGGTACCGATGCATTTATTACTTGAGCATCTTTTCTTTGAGTCATCCCATCAATCTTGCCACGGCGGGAACTAATATCCCCCATTACATCACCTAAATATTCATCTGGAGTCACCACTTCAACAGTCATGACAGGCTCCATCAACACAGGTGATGCTTTGCGACAAGCTTCTTGAATAGCCATCGAACCTGCAATTTTGAATGCCATTTCCGAACTATCAACATCGTGGTATGAGCCAAAAACAAGTTCAACACGTACATCCTCAATAGGATATCCAGCTTTTATGCCGTTTTTCAACGCTCCCTGAATCCCTTGATTAACAGGATTTATATACTCGCGGGGAATAACACCCCCAACAATTTTATTCTCAAAATGATAACCTTTACCAGGTTCATTTGGCTCTACATTTATAACAACATGTCCATATTGACCACGCCCACCAGACTGTCGAACAAATTTTGTGTCGATATTTTGAACGGCTTTTGTTATGGCTTCAGTATATGCGACCTGCGGTGTTCCCACGCTAGCTTGCACTTTAAATTCTCTTAACACACGATCAATCAGGATTTCAAGGTGTAATTCACCCATCCCTGCAATAATCGTTTGCCCTGTATCTTCGTTTGTTGATACTCTAAACGTAGGGTCTTCTTCAGATAGTTTAACAAGAGCCTTGGATAGATTGTCCTGATCAGCTTTACTTACAGGCTCAACCGCAACCTCTACAACAGGCTCAGGGAAATCCATCGATTCTAATAGAATCTGTTTTTTCTCATCTGTTAATGTATGTCCAGTATTTGTTGATTCCATCCCAACTGCAGCAACAATCTCACCAGCTAATACTTCTTCTAAATATTCACGCTTGTTTGCGTGCATTAATACAATTCGGCTGATACGTTCACGCTTACCTATATTCGGATTATAAATATATGAACCTTTTTTCAACTGCCCTGAATAAACACGAATATAGGTTAGACGCCCAACAAACGGATCAGTCATAATTTTAAATGCTAACGCACTAAAAGGCTCATCAATACTCGGCTCGCGACTTAATACAATATCTGAATCACCAGGCTTCGTGCCTTTTATAGCACCAACATCCATCGGTGATGGTAAAAAGTCAACAACGGCATCCAACAACCGCTGAACGCCTTTATTTTTAAAAGCAGATCCGCATAATGCTGGCACAAATGTATTATCCAAACAACCCTTACGGATAGCGGCTTTTATTTCGTCGACGGTTATTTCTTCTTCGCCTAAATATTTTTCTAATAAATGTTCATCATAAGCGGCTGTCTCTTCGATGAGATGATGGCGATGCTTCTCAGCGTCTTCCAACAAATCCTGAGGAATGTCACTTAATTCAAATCTTGCACCTAACGAAAATTCATTGTACAAAATAGCCTTCATTGACAACAAATCAATAATACCGGTAAACATATCCCCAGACCCAATTGGAATAACCAAAGGTAAAGGATTAGCATGTAATCTTGATTTCATCATATCAATCACATGATTAAAATCTGCACCAACTCGATCCATTTTATTTACAAAAGCGATTCGAGGTACATTGTATTTGTCTGCTTGACGCCAAACTGTTTCACTTTGCGGTTCCACGCCGCCAACTGCACAAAATACAGCTACTGCACCATCAAGAACACGCAGAGAACGTTCGACTTCAACAGTGAAATCGACATGTCCAGGTGTATCAATAATATTTACACGATGTTCGTTCCAATGACAGGTTGTTGCAGCGGAGGTAATTGTAATTCCGCGCTCTTTTTCCTGCTCCATCCAATCCATGGTTGCACCACCCTCATGAACTTCACCAAGCTTGTGAGTGCGACCGGTATAATATAAAATACGCTCAGTTAATGTCGTTTTACCGGCATCAATATGAGCCATAATACCAATATTTCGTACTTTATCTAGTGGAATATGCTTCATCGATTTTTATAGACTAACGGAAATGAGCAAACGCTTTATTTGCTTCGGCCATTCGATGAGTATCGTCTTTCTTTTTAATGGCTCCGCCTTCATTGTTTGCAGCAGATATCAATTCAAGTGCTAGGCACTCTGCCATTGGGCGCCCCTTGCGGCTACGCGCTGCATTAATTAACCATAAAGACGCCAAATAAAATTGACGATGTCTGGGGACTTCAATAGGAACCTGATATGTTGCACCACCGATACGTTTCGATTTAACCTCTAAAGAAGGTGAAACATTTTCAACTGCTTTTTTAAAGATTTTTACACCTTCGGTTTTGGTTTTTTGACTTACCATTTCCATGGAGCCATAAAATATTTGCTCAGCGGCACCCTTTTTCCCACCATGCATTAAATAATTAACAAATTTGGCCACTGCCAAATCATGGTATATTGGATCAGGTAAAATTTGTCTACGTTCTGGTCTTCTTCTTCTCATGATCTACAACTAAGCCTTTGGCCTTTTTGCGCCGTATCGGGACCGGCTTGTTTTACGATCTGCTACACCGGCAGTATCCAATGTACCACGAACAATATGATATCGAACTCCAGGCAAATCCTTTACACGTCCACCTTCAATCAGAACAATAGAGTGCTCTTGCAAGTTATGCCCTTCTCCTGGAATATAAGCCGTGACTTCCATTCCATTTGTTAACCGGACACGAGCAACTTTACGTAATGCTGAATTCGGTTTTTTAGGCGTAGTAGTGTAAACACGTGTGCATACACCCCGTTTTTGAGGATTACCTTTTAAAGCAGGAGTCGCAGTCTTCTTGACCACCCGCTTTCTTCCTTTTCTTATGAGTTGGTTTATTGTTGGCATAGTATATTATTATTTAGCCCATTAATTTATTGAGTTTTTAGAAGTACAGTCAAACCCTTTTTACCATTTTTCAATGTATTTTAATAAAAGGCTAAACGCCCTCTATTAAAGATTCCATTTCTGGTACTTGCTCGTCTTTGCCTTCCACTAATATTGATCGCAAATCAGGAAAGCCTGTACCAGCAGGGATGAGACGTCCGATGGTTACATTTTCTTTTAAACCACGTAAAGTATCTGTTTTGCCTGCAGTTGCAGCATCTGTCAAAACACGGGTTGTTTCTTGGAATGATGCAGCCGATAAGAAACTTTCGGTATTTAGTGAAGCTTGAGTAATACCCATCAAAAGCGGTTCAAATGTAGCGGGATTAGTTTTGCGCGTTTTTACTGGCTTCTGTTTGTCTTCTTTTAATGACTTATTCATCTCTGTTACTTCAGATTTTTCAACAAGCATGTCTTCTTCAAGGTCTGAATCACCAGGATCTGTAACTACAACCAGATTAGCAATACGTTCATTTTCAGCAAAGAAATCAGGACGATCAACGCGTGCCGTTTCCAAGAACTTTGAATCGCCAGGTTCAACAACTTTAATCTTACGCATCATTTGTTTAACAATAGTTTCAATATGCTTATCGTTAATCGCAACACCTTGCAAACGATAAACTTCTTGAATCTCATTTACCAGGTATTCACGAACAGCACCTGGTCCTAAAATTTTAAGAATGTCAACTGGGGAGATTGCACCTTCACATAGTGGAATTCCCGCAGTAATAAAATCACCATCATGTACAATTACATGTTTACCGTATGGAATATTATAATTGCGCGAATCACCTTCTGTATTTTGAACAGTCATCTTTCTCACACCACGTTTGGTTTCACCAAAATGAACTGTACCATTGATTTCACTAACAACCGCCGGATTTGATGGCGTTCTAGCTTCAAACAATTCTGCAACACGTGGCAAACCACCGGTAATGTCACGAGTTTTTCCAATGTCTTTTTGAATTTTGACAAGCGTTTGTCCACGTACAACGTTTTGCTTATCAGAAACCACAAGTGTAGCTCCAACAGGTAATATAGTACCACCAGCAAGGACATTTCCGTCTTTATCTGTCAGCTCAATATGTGGACTTAAACGACGATCCTTGGATTCAATAACAACCATCTGTTTTTTACCACCCTCAACAGCCTCGACCTGAAATGTTTCACCTTCATCAAAATCTTTCAGATTAACCGTTCCTGTCTGACGTGCAAGAATAATATCAGTGTAAGGATCCCATTGGAATAGTCTAGTCTTTGCTTTAATACTATCTCCATCAGAAATGAATATATTAGCTCCATATGGGACATTGAATTCTGTCAAAACTTCATCAGGATTTTTAGGATCCATTACATTTAATTTTGAATGCCGTGCTAAACAACGGCGTACGTTGTTACCAGATTCATCCATGGAATCTGCAAATTCATAATTTTCAGAGAATTTAATAATACCTGCATATTTGGATTTCATATCTGATTGTTCAATAATACGAGTAGCTGTACCACCAATATGGAACGTCCGTAATGTAAGCTGAGTACCTGGTTCACCAATACTTTGTGCTGCTATAATTCCAACAGCAGTTCCAATATTTACTTCTCTGTGTAAAGCTAAATTCCAACCATAACATTTCGCACACACACCTTGACGTGATTCACAGGTTAAAACAGATCTTATTCGAATAATTTTTGCATCACTATCCGCAATAATATCCGCTTCTCCTTCATTGATGATAGAACCAGCTTTAATCTTTATTTCACCGTCAATGATAAAGTCATCTTGGATGGTTCTTCCTAATACACGGTCACCTAATGGTTCAATAATTTCTTCGCCTTCTTTAAGGTCAGAAACCATAATACCATTGATTGTACCACAATCCCTTGAATTAATAACTATGTCCTGAGCAACATCAACTAAGCGGCGGGTCAAATAACCTGCATCAGCTGTTTTTAAAGCAGTGTCAGCCAAACCTTTACGAGCACCATGAGTGGAAATAAAATATTCCATCACAGATAGGCCTTCTTTAAAGTTTGAGGTAATAGGTGATTCAATAATTTCACCCTTACCACCGGTCATAGATTTTTGCGGTTTTGCCATCAATCCACGCATACCAGCGAGCTGTTTGATCTGATCTTGACTACCACGAGCACCTGAATCGGCCATTACAAACACTGGATTAAATCCGTCTCTGTCGGCACGCAATTCATCCATCATTGCAGCAGCAACTTTATTAGTTGCATGTGTCCAAACATCAATAACTTTATTGTAACGCTCACCATCAGTTAAAACGTGTCGTTCATACTTCTTTTGTATTTCGTCAACTTCTAACGATGCTGCATCGATAATATCATTCTTCTTCTTCGGAATAATAATATCGCTGATTGAAATAGAACTTCCACTTTCCGTGGCAATTCTAAATCCTAATTCTTTTAAATTATCTAGGAATTTGACAGTTTTATGGTTTCCGGCTATCAAATATGTTTGGTTAACAACAACACCAAGTCGTTTCTTGGCAATGATATCATCAACATATTCCATTTCTTCAGGTAGAATAGAATTGAATAGAACTCGACCAACGGTTGTTTTTTTAATCCAATTACCATTATGACGAACATTAATGATTGCATGGAGACCAACAACTTTATTTTCGAGAGCAAGTATTACTTCACCAAAGGATCCAAATGATTTTCCTTCTCCAACATCACCTTTTTTAGGTCTTGTAAGATAGTAACAACCCAAAACCATGTCCTGTGAGGGGATTGCAATTGGTTTACCATTTGCTGGATGTAAAATGTTATGACTAGACAACATTAATACGCGGCATTCCATTTGCGCTTGTAATGATAATGGAACGTGAACAGCCATTTGGTCACCATCAAAGTCAGCATTAAACGCCGCACAAACTAATGGATGAATTCTAATAGCTTTACCATCAACCAAGATAGGTTGAAAAGCCTGTATGCCTAATCTATGCAAAGTAGGAGCTCGGTTTAGTAGTACCGGATGATCTTCAACAACATATTCTAGTACTTCATAGACGATGGATTCGCGATTCTCAACCATCATTTTCGCGCTACGAGGTGTCTGAGCATATCCACGCTTAATTAATTCATTTACCATATGGGGTTTGAATAACTCAAGCGCCATATTCTTCGGTAAACCACATTCGTGCAATTGAAGTTCAGGTCCAACAACAATAACCGACCGTCCAGAATAATCAACACGTTTACCTAAAAGATTTTGTCTGAAACGACCCTGTTTACCGCGAAGCATATCTGAAAGAGATTTCAATGGACGTCGGGTACCACTACGGATTGCTGTGCGACGACGACTATTATCAAATAAAGCATCAACCGCTTCCTGCAACATACGTTTTTCGTTTCGCAATATTACATCAGGAGCTTTAATCTCCATCAATTGCTTCAAACGATTATTTCTAATAATTATACGACGATATAAATCGTTTAAATCACTTGCAGCAAAACGACCACCTTCTAAAGGTACCAATGGGCGTAATTCCGGTGGCAATACGGGCAGCACAGAAATGACCATCCATTCAGGACGGTTTACACGCTTTTTCATACCATCAGGTAAAAATTCTTTTACAACTTTGAGACGTTTTAAGGCATCTTCTTTTTTCTGTTTTGATTTCGATGTCTTAATTATTTCTTGTAGCGATTTTTGCAACTCATGCAAGTTAAGCCTAGAAAGTACTTCCCTAAGCGCTTCACCACCCATAGCTGCATAGAAATGATTTTCATCATCTCTTTCTTCTTCAGAAACAGCAAAATATCCAAATTCACGTTCTAGCTCAAGAAATTCTTCTTCCGAAAGCATTTCATTTGGTTCGTGTCCACTTTTACCAGGATTTATAATAATAAAAGATTCATAATAAATGATTCTTTCCAAATCCTTAGTACTAAGTCCGACCAAATAACTTAATTTGGATGGAATTGATTTCAGGTACCAAATGTGTACAACTGGAACCGCCAAAGTAATATGTCCCATGCGTTCACGCCGGACTTTTTTACGAGTGACCTCTACTCCGCAGCGATCACAGATAATCCCGCGATAACGAATCCCTTTGTATTTACCACAATGACATTCATAATCTTTTACTGGACCAAAGATTTTCTCACAAAATAGACCATCTTTTTCCGGTTTATAGGAACGATAATTAATGGTTTCCGGTTTAATAACTTCACCATAAGATCTAGCCAACACCGATTCTGGTGAAGCTAATCCAATAGTTATTGTTTTATAACTTTTGGTGGTATCAATTTTTGTTGATTGGATGTAAGTCAAATTTCCACTCCCTTAGTCTAGTTCTATATCGATTCCCAAGCCCTGGAGCTCTTTAATAAGTACATTGAATGATTCAGGAGAACCATATGGAGGCATATCTTCTCCGCGAACAATCGCGTTGTATACCTTCGAGCGGCCTTCGACATCATCCGATTTAACAGTGAGGACTTCTTGAAGTGTGTGAGCAGCACCGTATGCTTCAAGTGCCCATACTTCCATCTCACCAAATCGTTGACCACCAAACTGTGCTTTACCACCCAATGGTTGTTGGGTAATAAGTGAGTACGGTCCAGTAGATCTGGCATGCATTTTATCTTCAACCATATGACTAAGTTTCATCATATAGATATTTCCAACCGTTACCGGATTATGGAAATATTCGCCTGTACGTCCATCAATTAATTGAGCCTTTCCTGTTAAAGGAAGATTGGCTTTCTTAAGCTCTTCTTCAACTTCTTCAGGTCCAGCACCATTAAATACAGGTGTTTCATAACTAACACCTAAAATCTCTCCAGCCCAACCAAGCATAGTTTCGTATAGCTGACCCAAATTCATACGCGATGGAACACCAAGCGGGTTCAACACGATATCAACGGGTCTTCCATCTTCCATGAACGGCATATCTTCTTCAGGTACGATAGCAGCTACAACACCTTTATTTCCGTGCCGACCAGCCATTTTATCGCCAATTTGAATCTTACGTTTATTCGCCACGAAAACTTTGGCTAATTTTAAAATCCCAGGTTGAAGTTCATCACCCACCCGAAGTTTAAAGATAGAACGCTCAAGATTATCTTCGATACGTTTCCATTCCAATTTGAATATGCGCCATACTGTTCTGATATTTTTCCAAGCAGATTCAGATTCAACCCATGGAGTATCCTGTGCGAATCGCTCCAAATCATATGATTTTAGACGTTTATCAGTAAGTTTTGTACCTTTTTTAATCAAGGTTTTTCCTGAGGAACGATCACGAATACCAAAGGAAATTTCATCCTTTAATAATTCCATCAATTTGTTGTCGCGATTTACTTTTAGCGTCTTTTTACGATCACGTGTAGATAATTGGAGTTCTTCCAATTTCTTCCGATCTTCAGCTTTGGTTCTTGTACCACGTTTTTCAAATAGTTTTGTTTTTAATACGATACCTTTTATTCCTGGTTCTGCACGCTTAGATGCATCTTTAACATCACCAGCTTTTTCACCAAAAATAGCACGAAGTAATTTTTCTTCAGGTGTTGGATCTGTTTCACCTTTCGGTGTTACTTTTCCAATTAGAATATCTCCCTCTTTTACAGCTGCCCCAATGCGAATAATACCTGACTCATCCAAATCTTTAGTGGCTTCTTCGCTTACATTTGGTATTTCAGGTGTCAATTCTTCTTCGCCACGTTTTGTATCACGTACCTCTAAATCAATCTCATTAATATGAAGAGATGTAAATACATCGTCTTTTACGAGGCGTTCACTTAGAACGATAGCATCTTCAAAATTATAACCACGCCACGGCATGAAAGCAACGCGCACGTTGCAGCCCAATGCTAAGCGACCATTATCAGTAGAAGCCCCGTCTGCAAGTACCTGTCCTTCAACAACCTTATCACCAACTTTTACAATTGGTTTTTGATTGTGACACGTATTTTGATTTGAGCGATGGTACTTGCGAAGTTTTAATTCAATAAGATTTTGACCTTCGATCAAGTTTAATTCATCGGGAATTTCTTCAATGCGTACTGTAACCTTAGTTGAGTCGACATAGACGACTTCACCTGCGAATGGAGCAACAACTGTTGCTCTCGAATCGATTGCTACTTTGGACTCGATCCCTGTCCCAACAATAGGAGATTTCGGTCTCATTAATGGTACGGATTGTCGTTGCATATTAGATCCCATTAATGCCCGGTTAGCATCATCATGCTCCAGGAATGGAATCAAAGCAGCAGCAACACTTAATATTTGGTTTGGAGCAACATCCATATACTCAACTTCTTCAGATGCTATAATTGGAAAATCTCCACGAATTCGAACACGAAGTTTTTCTTCTCCAATTTCACCAGATTTTTTCATTGATGTATTTGCCTGTGCGATTAATACACGATCTTCATCATCAGCAGATAAATATTCAATACTGTCTGTAACGTAGGCTTTATTATTTTTCTTCTCAACTTCACGATAAGGTGCTTCAATAAATCCATGACGATTAACTCTTGCAAGCAACGCTAATGAAGAAATAAGACCAATGTTTGGACCCTCAGGAGTCTCAATAGGACATAAACGACCATAATGAGTATAGTGAACATCACGCACCTCAAAACCAGCACGCTCACGAGTTAAACCACCTGGCCCTAATGCCGAAATACGCCTTTTATGTGTAATCTCAGCTAACGGATTTGTCTGGTCACCAAACTGTGATAACTGACTCGTGCCAAAAAAGGTAGTAATTACCGTCGTCACAACACGTGAATTGATCAAATCTTGTGGAGTAATTGATTCTTGCTCACGGAGGTTCATACGCTCATGAATTGTACGGATCATTCGACTTAATGCAGTACTAAATTGATCCTTTAATTGCTCTCCAATCGTCCGTACACGACGATTTCCAAGATGGTCTATATCATCAGTGCCACGCTCACCGCGCCGCATTAGAATCAATGTACTCAACACCTTAATTATGTCATCCATGGTAAGAACAGTGCTCTCAACGGGGACGTCTAAATCAAATTGTTGATTTAACCGATAACGACCTACTTGACCTAAGTCATATTTCTTTGGACTAAAGAAAATCCGTTCAATAAACTTCTGTGCAGTTTCTAAGTTAGGTGGTTCGCCGGAACGAAGTAACTGGTAAACGACTTCTAAAGCTTCTTCAGTATTGTGCGTAGGATCTTTCTGCATGGTATTTAATAACAGCATGGAGGCAAAATCATTGTCCGCGTCAACTACATCAATAGATTTTATCTTTGCAGTTTTTAATACATCCAATAATTCTTGATCAACTACTGCACCACTTTCGCAAAAGATTTCTCCAGTTTTCTCATCAACCATATCGCTCACAACACTTTTGCCTAATGCATCAAGGGCTGTTTTACCCCTCAAAGTAACACTTATAATTGATTTAAAGGCACGGAAGATATCTTCATTTGTTGAAAATCCTAGAGCACGTAATAACATAGTGACAGGGAATTTTCTACGACGATCGATAATAACAAACAAACAGTCATTTATGTCAGTTGTAAAATCAACCCATGAACCACGAATTGGAATAATTCTCGCTTGATACAATTTAGTACCATTCGGGTGCGTAGTTTGATCAAAGAACACGCCTGGAGAACGTTGTAACTGACTAACAATTACCCGTTCAGCACCATTAATAATAAAGGTGCCTTTTTCTGTCATGTATGGAATATTTCCAAAATAGACATCCTGCTCGATAGATTGATCATATTCGTTGCGATTCTCTTCATTTGTAATGTGAAGAACCATCTTAACTTTTAGTGGTGCAAAAAATGTTACACCGCGATCAATACATTCTTCCGCAGAATATTTAGGTGTTCCTAAATAGTAGTTTTTATATTCCAGAACGTAATTCCGATGTGAATCTTCAATCGGGAATACATTTTGAAATACTTCTTCTAAACCAATAGGAATACGCTGATCCTCCAAAGCATGTTCTTGGAGGAAGAGCTTATAAGACTCGGTCTGTATAGACAGAAGATCAGGTATATCAACGATTGAGTCTATCTTTTGAAAAGATATTCTCTTGGTTGATTTACTATTAGTGGCTTTCAAAAAAGCCTCCTTTGTTACGGGTTATGCTCAAATAAGGGTATGAGTGAACTAATTCCCCTATTTCAATTCGACAGTCGCGCCAGCTTCTTCTAACTTAGCTTTGAGTTCTTCAGCTTCAGCTAGTGATACACCTTCTTTTATTGCTCTTGGTGCTTCATCGACTAATCCCTTGGCTTCTTTTAATCCAAGATTAGTGATTCCCCTAACAACTTTAATTACATTGATTTTTTGCTGACCTGCTGCAGTTAATACTACATCAAATTCAGTTTGTTCTTCTGCTTCGGCCTCAGCGCCTGCAACTGGTGCAGCGGCTAGGGCTACTGGGGCAGCAGCTGTAACGCCAAACTTTTCTTCAATCTCTGAAATCAATTCAGAAATCTCAATCATGTTGGCACCTTCTAGATAAGTAAGTACATCTGTTCTTGAAACAGCCATTGTCTCACTCCTTTAACTTAATTCGTTATTATGATTTTTTGTCTTTTAAACTGTTTAACACACCAACCATGTTCGACATTGGCGCACTTATGGTACGAACAAATTTCGTCATCGGGCTTTGTAGCATTGCTACTAACATAGATAACAATTCGTCACGTGACGGAAGATCAGCGATTCTAAGGAATTCTTCTCCACCCAGGACTTCACCATCGAAGAGAATGCCTTTTACTTTAGGCAAATCGTGACCTTTCGTAAACTTTTTTAATACTTGAGCCGGTGTAGTAGGCTCATCATATGAAATTGCAATAGCAGTTGATCCTTTAAGGATCTCATCCAATCCTGAGATATTGTTTTCTGCTGCTGCAATTTTCAGTAAAGTATTTTTTACAACTTTATATTCTATCGAAGTATCATAAAATTGCTTTCTTAATTCAGTAATTCTAGCGACATCTAACCCAAGATAATCAGTAAAATATATTGCGCTAGCTTTTTCAATTTTACCTCTAAGTTCCTCGACGGAATTTATATTTTTTGTATTTGGCATAATGATTACCTTAAGCTCGCTAAATCAATATTAATACCAGGGCCCATTGTAGAAGACACCGTGAATTTCTTCAAATATGTTCCTTTTACTGAACCTGGCTTTGCTTTCAACAATGTGTTATAAACAGTTTTAATATTTTCAACTAATTTATCTGCATCAAAAGAAAGCTTTCCACATCCAGCATGAACAACACCGTTTTTATCAACGCGTAGTTCAATTTTACCAGCTTTCAACTCTTTTACAGCATTAGCCACATCCATGGTGACTGTACCACTCTTTGGATTCGGCATAAGCCCACGTGGACCAAGAATACGACCAAGTTTACCCAACTGACCCATCATGTCTGGTGTGGCAACAATTTTGTCAACTTCAGTCCAGCCGCCTTTTATTTTCTCAAGGTATTCTTTGTTACCAACAAAATCTGCACCAGCATCTAAAGCTTCTTTTTCTTTTGGTCCTTGCGTAATGACCAATACTGAAACTTCTTTTCCTGATCCATTTGGCAATCCAGTCGTGACTCTAATATTTTGATCTGCATGACGCGGATCAACATTTAGATTCACCGAAATATCAACTGATTCATCAAATTTGGCGTATTTTAATTCACGTAATAGGCGAATAGCTTCACCAATTTCATATGTTTGGTATTTATCAAATTTTTCGATCAATACTTTTTGATTTTTTGTAGTACTCATTACAATTACTCAACCACTTCAATGCCCATACTTCGGGCAGTTCCTCTAATCATTCGTACGGCTTGATCAATAGTATTTGCATTAAGATCTTTCATTTTAATCTCAGCAATATCTTTCAAATCATCCACCGTCACTTTACCAACCTTTTCACGATTGGGCTCCCCAGAACCTTTTTTAATCTTCGCTGCCTTAAGCAATAAAACAGCTGCCGGAGGAGTCTTTGTAATAAAGGTAAAACTCCGATCAGCATAAACAGTGATTTCAACTGGCGTTATCATCCCAGCCTTATCCTGTGTTGCTGCATTAAACGATTTACAAAATTCCATAATATTAACACTATGTTGTCCAAGAGCCGGACCAACTGGTGGGGCAGGATTTGCTAAACCTGCGGGAATTTGTAATTTTATAAAACCTATTACTTTTTTCGCCATGACAATTCTTTACTTTTCCAGTTCAACCTGTAAGAAATCCAATTCAATTGGTGTCGGCCTTCCAAAAATGCTAACCGAAACCTTTATTTTTTGCTTTTCAGCATTTATTTCCTGTACGTACCCAGGGAAATCCATAAATGGACCATCAACAACTTTTACTGCATCACCGACTTTATATGGATGGGCAATAACTTCCCGATCTTCACCAGCTTCAACAACACCAAGAATACGATTTATCTCCTCAGGTTTAATAGCCTGTGGCTTACCTTTTGGTCCAACAAAACTCAGAATGCCATTAATCGATTCTACTAAATAACGTGTTTCGCTAGTCAACTCCATTTTTACAAGGATATATCCAGGAAAGAAAACTTTATTTTTAACTTTCTTTTTACCTTCGCGCATCTCTACAATGTTTTCTGTAGGTACTAATACTTCAGGAATCAATTCCAGCATATTTTCATGCTCTATTTCAAGAAGAAAAGCATCGCGGATTTTTTTCTCTTTACCAGAGATAACTCTAAGTGTATACCATTCCATAATTATAACAAGAAACTAAGTACTCGATTGAGAATTAGGTCCACAAGAAATAGAAATATTGCCAAAAGAAGCGATAAGTTTAGAACAACATACGTCGAACCTTTTAACTCATCCCACGAAGGCCAGGAAACCTTATGCATTTCCAATTGGACGCTTTCAAAAAAGTCTTGTATTTTCTTTATCATTTCCTCAAAATTCCTGTTTCATATTTCCAGAGTATGCATATTAGATTTTCAGCAGGAGCGGCAGGAATCGAACCCGCAACCCCCGGTTTTGGAGACCGGTGCTCTACCAATTGAGCTACGCTCCTATAATATCGCAAAACATGATTCTATTAACAGACTACTTCGTCTCTTTAAAGATGACGTGTTTCCGAATAACCGGATCGTATTTTTTGTATTCAACTCTTTCAGGATGCAAACGGCGACTCTTAGTTACCGTATAACGATATCCCGTACCAGCTGTACTTTCAATGTGTATAATATTACGTTTACTATTACCAGCCACAATAGGGTCCCTTACTCTAAAATCTCGGTTACAACACCTGCACCAACTGTATGTCCACCTTCACGAATAGCAAAACGTAACTCTGTATCCATTGCAATTGGTATAATCAATTCAATAGACAATTCAATGTTGTCACCTGGCATGACCATCTCTGTTCCTGCCGGTAATGTTGCAACACCTGTTACGTCTGTTGTACGGAAATAGAATTGAGGACGATATCCATTGAAAAATGGAGTATGACGTCCACCTTCCTCTTTTTTCAATACATACACATTGGCTTTAAACTTTGTATGCGGTGTAATACTGCCTGGTTTGGCTAATACCATACCACGACCTAATTCTTCTTTATCTACACCACGTAGCAACAAACCAGCGTTATCTCCAGCTTGTCCTCGATCTAATATTTTGCGGAACATCTCTACACCAGTACATACTGTCTTGCGATTTATTCCCATTCCAAGTATCTCTAGCTCATCGCCCACTTTTACAATGCCACGTTCAATACGGCCAGTACCAACAGTTCCACGTCCTGTAATACTGAATACGTCTTCAACTGGCATCAAGAATGGTTTCTCAATATCACGTTCCGGTTCTGGAATAAATGTATCACAAGCTTCCAATAAATCCTGAATCGATTTTTGCGCTTCTGGATCATCAGGGTTATTTAATGCGGTTAACGCACTACCCATGATAATTGGTGTGTCATCACCAGGAAAATCATATTCATTTAATAAATCTCTTAATTCCATTTCTACAAGCTCTAACAGTTCAGGATCGTCCACCTGGTCTGTTTTGTTCATGTAGACTACCATACTTGGTACATTTACCTGACGAGCAAGCAATACATGCTCACGAGTCTGCGGCATTGGACCATCGGCAGCACTTACTACAAGGATGGCTCCATCCATTTGGGCAGCACCTGTAATCATATTTTTAATATAGTCAGCATGTCCAGGACAATCTACATGCGCATAATGACGATTCTCTGTTTCATACTCAACATGAGCTGTCTGAATCGTAATACCACGTTCACGCTCTTCTGGAGCGTTATCAATTGAATCAAAGGAACGAATCTCCGCAAAACCACGCTTACTCTGACCTAACGTGATTGCTGCCGTTAAGGTCGTCTTACCATGGTCCACGTGACCAATTGTTCCAATATTTACATGAGGCTTATTGCGCTCAAATTTTGCCTTTGCCATAAAATCCTCCGTACGAGTTTTGTTTACGTGATCAGAGCCTACGACCGGATTTGAACCGGTGACCTCTTCCTTACCAAGGAAGTGCTCTACCTACTGAGCTACGTAGGCAGCTCAAAATCAATAATTGTTTAAAAAAGCATTAATGAGCGGGCGACGAGATTCGAACTCGCGACCCTCAGCTTGGAAGGCTGATGCTCTACCAACTGAGCTACACCCGCAATGTGGGGAGAGAAGGATTTGAACCTCCGTAGGCGTACGCCGGCAGATTTACAGTCTGCTGCCATTGACCACTCGGCCATCTCCCCAATAAAATTTCATATATGATTAGAAAAGAGCCACCGAGAGGAGTCGAACCCCCGACCAACTGATTACAAATCAGTCGCTCTACCAGCTGAGCTACGGTGGCAAAACTTCTATTGTATTCTGAATCTCAGAACACAGTTGGTTCCATACTGAATTTCAACTCATTGTCAATTAACGAACGAATGCGCAAGTTTAGTGCGCAGCAGAGCCTCGTAAATTAGAAAAAGAATGAAAATATATTCAATTATTATTTACAAAATATTAATATTTTTAATATGAGTGGATTTGCGCAGGTAATCCATGAAAGAATCCCGGATCATTTATCGTCGTATCATATTCAATTTCTTGGAGATATAATTGACCGATATACTCTCCTCGATTGGATCGTTTTTCTATTTTCCAGTCTCTTACTATGGGATCAAATGAAAAATGATACGTCCACTTTACTCTATGATCAGAGGAATAGTATACTATCTTTACTAATGTATTTTCTTGGTTGTAAAAATATTCCTGTCCTTTTTGGTATTTTCCATCCGCAGAAAAAAACTGAATAAATCCAATCGTATTCCCATTATAAAATGAATCCAATCTATATGGTTTATCATAAATACTATCTAATGAAGTCTCTTCGGCATAGATATCCCAACCATCATACGCTATACTTCGACTATACTTTGTTTGCGAAAACAAAGAAGAACTAATTATTAATAAAATTATAAGTCTATTAAATGACATTTTGGTCCAGAAGGAGTATCGCGGACTTCCCAACCTAATTCTTTCAATTGATCGCGTAAAGCATCAGATTTTGTCCAATCCTTGGCTTTTCTGGCATCTTCACGTAATTGAGCAAGATTTATTACTTCGCTAGGTACATCTATATTCAGTGAGAGAAAATCAAACGCATGATTGATCTGTTTCATAAAATTAATAGCCATTGTTATTTCGGCATGAGTTATTTCTTTTTGATCAATCTTACTGTTCATTTTCCTAATATAATCAAAAGCTATCCCTAATGCTCCTGGTGCGTCGAGATCATTTGATAATGAATTAATAAATGCTTCCGATTCATTGGGAAGCATATCTCCATCAGATTTACCAAATTCATTCAATCGATCCCAAAAGGATTGCACGCGCTGTACGGCTTTAATTGCCTCATGTCTTTTCTCCAACGAAAAATTGACTTTGGTTCTGTAATGAGTTGACAATAAAATATAACGCAACGCTTCAGAAGTAAATCCACGATTCAATAAATCTTCAATTGTATAGAAATTCCCTAAAGATTTACTCATCTTACCGCCGTCCACAAGAAGATGTTCATTATGTAACCACACATTCACAAATGGTTTTCCTGTGGCGCAGACTGATTGAGCAATCTCATTTTCATGATGAGGAAACATATTATCCACGCCACCACAATGAATATCAAAATGGTGTCCCAAATACTTCATAGACATTGCTGAGCATTCAATGTGCCATCCCGGTCTACCTTTACCCCAGGGAGATTCCCAAAAAATATCGCCATCTTCAGGTTTCCAACTTTTCCAAAGTGCAAAATCTTGAGGATTTTCTTTTGTATAATCATCATCAGCCACACGCTCTGAGGATTTTTGCCCAGATAAATCCAACTGAGCTAACTGACCATACTCTTTATATGAATCAATGGCAAAATAAATGGAGCCATCATTGCTGATGTAGGCATGTTCCTTATCCAATAATTGCTGTATGATTTCCTGCATTTCTTTTACATGTTCTGTTGCGCGCGGATAACCGTCGGCAGGAATTACTTTTAGTCGGTCTAAATCTTGGAAAAATCGTTGCGTATATGTTTCCGTTAGCTCAGCAATTGGAATTTTTCTATCTATTGATCTTTGGATTGTTTTATCATCTACATCAGTAATATTCATGATATGGGTGACATCATATCCAACCAATGTTAAAACGCGCTTGAGAAAATCTTCAAAAACAAATGCTCTAAAATTTCCAATATGAGCCACATCATATACAGTAGGACCGCATGTATATAGTCGAACCCTATTCCCTTTTAGGGGTGTAAACTTGACTTTTTTTCGAACGCTAGTATTATATAATTCCATATTCTATTTATTTCGATTGTTTTAAATACCGTCGATCCACATGTACTGCAACTGCATGTTGAATGGCATCAATCTTAATCACAAACTTATCTTCACCATCAATCCTGGAAACAATACCTTTTATTTTATTCATGGGGCCTCCGACGATCTCTACGGCATCACCTATTACAAAATAATCAGTATTTGTTGGTTCAAATCCACCCTCCAGCATTTGCTGTATGGCCTTAATTTGCATTTCAGGAATCACCGCAATCTTGTTTTGAAATTTAATGATGTGGTGAACGCCCTGTGTTTCTAATACATAAATCCTATTCTTTAATTCAATCTGAACAAAGATATAACTATTAAATAATGGCATATCCACCCATTTCATACGATCACTCCATCGCCGTTTTTGGCGGAGGATTGGCAGATAGGCCTCAATTCCCTTTTTAGTTAATTGATCCAATACCACTTTTTCTTGCCGCGGTTTCGTATAGACAGCAATCCATTGAATCATGAGCGAATCGCTCTATTAATTAGGTCATCTATAAGTGATTCAAAGGACATCCCTGCAGCTTTTACTGATTTTGGTACTAAACTTGTCTCTGTCATACCAGGGAGCGTATTTATTTCAAGAAACCAAAAATTACCATCGTCATCCAGACGATAATCCACACGTCCATAGTGACGGCATTTTAATATTGAAAAAATCTTCTCCGATTCAGATTTTATTTTAGCTGAAAGGTCATTTGGGATATCAGCCGGACAAACATATTGACTCATTCCCAGTGAATATTTGCATTCATAATCATATAAATCATGGCTCGGAATAATTTCAACTATAGGATATGCTTTGTTTCCTAAGATAGTCACAGTGATCTCACGACCGGCAATATATTCTTCTATCATAATTGTATCGGAATATTCAAAAGCAGAATTGATGGCAGTGTCCAGATTTGTTTTTTGGTGAACAACAGTTAATCCAACCGTACTCCCCTGGTCAACTGGTTTAACAATATACGGTGGACTAAAATTTGGTCTAGTAGCAATATCAGCTTTATTTATAATCATCCATTTTGGTGTTCGAACTCCAAACTTCTCAACCAATACTTTACTTACATGCTTATCCATGCAAATACTTGATGCATGCGGATTGGATCCGGTATATGGAATATTCATTAAGTCTAACATGCCTTGAATAACGCCATTTTCACCGTCGCCACCATGCAACGCAATCAAGACAACGTCAACAGTTTTCAACATCGGTATTATTTCATGAATTGAATCACCTAAAACGATGGATACTGACTCATAGCCCAAAGAATCCACAGCCGTCTGCATTGCTTTGCCAGTGTTAAGGGACACTTCTCGCTCCGTTGATGTCCCACCCATCAGTATTCCTACTTTTATCATGACATGGATACCAATTGATTAGCTCCGTCTAATAATGTATCTACAATATAAGTTGGTGGATTATTCTTAAGGAGTTCTTTCGCTTCAACGCCTTTTCCTGAGAGCACTAACATTGTATCCATATCCAATTGCTGCCCAGCGAAAATATCACCAGGAGTATCCCCAATCATGAGACAATTCTCCAAGTTGATGTCATGTTCAAGTGCGGCTTCTAAAAACATACCTGAACCCGGTTTACGACGTTCACTAGCATGATCCGGATGATCGGAGCACACATAAATGCCTAATAGTGGTAAACCTTTTTTTTTAAACTCTCTTTTAATAAAAGTATGAATTTCATCTAACTTTTCTTGTTGAATTAATCCACGACTGATACCTGATTGATTTGTAATAATACAAAACCGATATCCATTTTCTGCTAATAACGATAGGGCATCAAACGTAAATGGGTAAAATTCGAATTGCGCTAGTGAACCAATATAACCTGGGTCTGGATTCATCGTCCCGTCACGATCCAAAAAGACAGTGTCGTAATGTGGCTTCATTTCTTTTTTACATCCGCCAGATGAATACTGTTATGAACAAAATAGTACGATCCGACAATAATGAATGGGATAAAACCAACGGCATGTAAAACCACTGCAAACGCTTGTGACTCGTGAAGGCTCACAGCAAAGAATTCAGTTAAAACTGCGACTGCTACAGCGTGATACGTACCAATATAACCTGGCGCTGAAGGAACCGAAATAGCTAATGTTGTGGTAATCAAAATGATCCCTACTGCAATCCAATTGAGAGACATATTCATTGATATCACAAGAACATAAATATAAACATAGTATAGAACCCACAATGCTAGCGTATACAAACTAATTGCTAAGGCATGATGCGTTTTACGAATGGATACAATGCCTTCCACAATATTCTCTAAAATTTTCCAAATTTTTGCCCCTGCCGGTGTTTGCAATATTTTAAATCGTGAACCCCAATTCTCCCAGGGAAGTTTTGTCTGACCAAGCCAAACTATCAAAAGCAACGTTGCGATTGTGACAAAAATAATTCCGTACAGAATTGTACCCAGAGTTTTTGTGGTGGGATATACCAACATAAATAGGATAATCACAACGACCAGACCTACGGTATCTAATATTCGTTCTAGAATAATAGTACCAAATATAGCTGAACGACTCATTTTTTCTCGTTGACCTAAACTGTATCCTCTAAGTATTTCACCCATTCGTAATGGAAGCACTGCATTTCCAAAATACCCAATCATAGCTGAACCAAATAATACGGATGTCCTCACATCTTTAAATGGCAATACAATTAGTCGCCAACGCTGTGCTCGAACCCATACACTGTACAGCATCATAGCAGTCGCCAAAAACAGCAAATACAAATTCACTGATTTCAATGAAATCCATAGTTCCTGAACATTAAGGTCACTGAATGCATACCAAAGTCCAGCGATACTTAAGAGAACCCCCAATAAAATAGACAATTTTTTACTCACGTAAATCCAAGACTTCCCAACCTTCCTGTGGCATAGTGTATTTTTCTATTAGCACAGATTTATTTATTTCTTCAAAAGCGGTAATAATTATATCTAACGATCCAATGTCATCCATATCCAATTTTAATGATTTTGGTTTAAAAGTTGAATTTTCAAAAAGGATTGTTCCGATATAAGGTGTGTTTGATAATATAAAATGAATAGATGTTGTTTGAAAATTTTCTTCGACATCACCTATTTCTATCTTACTGAAATCCCCTGTTAAAATAGTAAGAGCATTGAATTCATCAGGGTAGTAAGTATCTATTATTACATGTTGATGACGTGGTGAATAGGTAAAAACAGATTCTTCACTCACACGGATAATAGCTTCGTCTGTATAATAGATGAAATGTTCAGGATCCAATAATTCTAGAATACCATCTTGTCTTGAACTTTCATCGTTCAAAATTTGCGTAATGTGGAACTCAGCATGAATCCCTTCTTGAGATTGGAGATATTTCTTTACATCATCAAGAAAGGATTGCCCCAAAATAATTGAGGACGGAATCAGAAATAATACGGTTAAAAAAAACCGCTTAATCAAGTGTCTGTAAGTATAACTCATCTACCAATACTTCTCTCGCTTTACTTCCGGTAAACGGGCCAACAACACCTATTTGTTCCATTTGATCAATCATCCTTGCAGCACGCGAATAACCAACCTTCAATCGTCGCTGGATCAAAGAAATGGATCCTTGTTGGTGAGTAATCACCAGTCTGATAGCTTCCTTAAAGAGATCATCATCAGGCTCCGAATCAAAATCACCATCTAGCAATGATGCTTCACGGACGGAGGCAAGTTTCAACTCATCTGCTTTAGGTTGCTTTTTAACGTGATCCATTATCGCTTCAATTTCTTCCAATGAAATAAAGGCATTATGCATCCGAACTGGTTGCGATGATCCCGTTCCCAAATAAAGCATGTCGCCGCGACCTATCAGTTTTTCTGCACCCATTCCATCTAAAATGGTACGGGAATCGATTTTTGTTGCAACTTGAAACGCGATCCTTGACGGGAAATTGGCTTTGATAACACCAGTGATAACATCCACAGATGGCCGTTGGGTCGCAATAACCAAATGAATTCCCACTGCACGCGACAATTGTGCTAAACGTGCAATTGGGGCTTCCACATCTTTTGCACTCATCATCATTAAGTCAGCCAATTCATCTACAATTAATAATATGTAAGGCATGATAGGTTCGCCAGCTTTTTTCATCCGCTCGTTATATTCATCAATATTCCGAACCACTGCGTCTGCAAGAATAGTGTACCGACTATCCATTTCTTTTTCTAGAGCTTTCAATGCCAAAATAGCATTATCCGTAGAAGTAACAATGGGCTCATCGATATCTTCAGTTCCCAACAGATAATAACCTACCAAGCTTCGATATAAAGTCATTTCAACCTTTTTGGGGTCGATAATCATAAATTTTACTTCATCAGGTGTAGCCTGATATAAAATGCTGCAGATAATTGTATTTAAACAAACAGATTTACCTGATCCGGTAGTACCAGCGATGAGCAAATGAGGCATTTTTGCCAGATTAAGTGTGGCGATTTCACCCGATGTAGTTTTGCCAACCGCTAAAGTTAACTTTGATTCCGATTTTGCAAATTTTTCAGAATTGATTACAGATTTAAAAAAGACAGTAGCAGGATTTTGATTTGGTATTTCAATTCCAACGGATGATTTACCTGGAATAGGTGCAATTACCCTGACACGACTAGCTTCCATCACTCGAGCCAAATCGTCTGATAATTGGACAAATTTATTTACTCTGACGCCTTCAGCAGGTTCAACCTCAAATAAGGTAATCACAGGGCCTGGATGAACATTCACTACTTTTCCATCCACTCCAAATGTGGCCAAGGATTGTGTTAAAAAATTTGCACGCTCGATAAGTTCATCCTTGGAGAGAGCATCGCTCACTTTAATGGGAGTAGCTAATAATTCTGATTTCGGCAATTGGTAGAGACGTTTGGGAGCCTGGCGTTGTTTAAATTGGACTTCATCTTCAACAACCATCTCCCCTACTTCAATATCTTGATCTGGAGATTCTGTGGTATCAGTTTCATCATCAATTTCAGGTTCAGATAAAGCTCCTTGCTCCATTGGTTGCTCATACATTGATGATGGAGGGGCTGTTGGTTGTAAAATTGAGCTTGAAACTTCTTCTATTAGCAGTTCTTTGGTTTCAATAGGTTCATCTTCAAAAGAATCAATTTCCCCCACATCTTTGGTATAGACCGTTTCCTCTTCATCACGCTGGGCATCAATTTTAGACAACAAATCTTCAGTATGATTTCTTTTTGATTGCTCTGCTACAAGCGCTTCTTTTGCTGTCTTTCTCTCCTCAAGCCAGTTATTCCATTTCTTTTGCAACCACTCAAAAGGTCTTGAAAAATTCCAATCGAAATAACCTCTAGCCAATACAATCCATAAAGCACCAATAAGGATTAATGCGCCCCATACACCTAAGAAGTCGATGAGCATATGCCCGATCAGCCCACCTGTCAATCCAGCATATTCATAAATTAAATAATTCGGATCGCGGAAACCGGCTTCCATCCACCCTAAAGAAATCGAACATAATACTAAAATACCTAATCCATACAATGATGGTCTGATTAGTCCTTCAATTGTTTTTCGCGAAAAAATCCACCAACCCCATATTACACCTAAGACTGGAAGTAAAAATATTGCATATCCAAAACCAAGTTTGATTGCATAATACGCACAAAAAACACCCAGAATTCCCATGGGATTTTCAATATGTACATTTGGTGATAAACCGGGTTCCTCGGCGGGATGATAGCCGATAAAACTCACTACAACTATTAGTGAGAGTGCAATCAGCAATATACTTGCTATTTCTAATCGTCGATCTTGCATTATTAAATATTAACCATATAATTCAGGATGGGTTTCCAGTTTTTCTAAATACCACTCAACAAACTTACCAATTCCTTCGGCCATGTGTGTTTGCGGGTCATAATCCAACCGATGTTTTGCTCGATTAATATCAGCATACGTTCTTAATACATCACCGGCAGGGATATCCCGTTTATCCAAATTGGCAGTCTTTCCTGTTTTTTCTTCGATAATTTGCACCAATTCTGAGAGTTTTATGGGTTCGGAGTTTCCAAGATTATAAACGATAAACCCATCATCAGTCGTCATCGACGCTAAGATTCCTGCGATGATATCATCCACATAAGTATAATCCCTTGAAGTCGTTCCATCGCCAAAAAATGGTAAGGATTCCCCCCGAATCACCTTTCGGACAAATTTGTGAATTGCCATTTCAGGTCGTTGCCGAGGTCCGTATACAGTGAAAAACCGTAAACACGTTGTTGGGATATTAAATAGATGACTATATGGGTAACATAAAACCTCACCCATTTTTTTGGTTCCACCATAGTGGGATATTTGATAATCTACACTATCATCCTCAGAAAATGGTGTCTTTTCATTATTACCATAGACTGACGATGAAGAAGCAAATATAAATTTTTGGACATTATGCCTGGACATAGTTTCTAATAATTGCTGTGTACCATTTATATTCACATCCGTATATAATAGCGGATTCTCCAATGACGGTCTTACTCCGGCCATTGCTGCTAAATGTATAACCGTTCCAAAATTGTACCGAGTAAATATGGATTCTAATAATTCATGAGAACGAATATCACCTTCTACAAAGGTAAAGTTCTCAAAATCGCGATGTGAATGCATATTCAACTGTTTAATCTCTGGATTATAATAATCATTTAGATTATCTAGACTGACAACTGTATAATTTTGCATTAATAGAGAATCAACCAGATGAGAGCCGATAAAACCGGCTCCTCCCGTTACCAATATTGGATGGTTGCTAATTAAAGTGCTTCCTGGCATGTGGAATTAATCCTGTATAGTACCGTGTTTATAAAATGGAGGTTTCACAACCAACGCTGATTTGCTACGACCTCTAATACTAACCTCAACTTCACTCCCGGGTTTTGCATGAGGTAGATTAATATAGGCCAAGCCAATTCCTTTTTGCAAGGATGGAGACTGCGTTCCGCTTGTTACAATCCCAACCTGTTCGTTTCCGGAAAAAACAGGATAGCCATGGCGAGGGACAGCTCGTTCAGTCATTTCGATACACACCAAACGACGGTTTAGGTTTTCTTTTCTAGCAAGAATGGCTTTTTTCCCAATAAAATCACCCTTCTCAACTTTTGTAATCCAACCTAACCCTGATTCATAAGGATGCGTTTTCTCATCAATGTCGTTTCCGTATAAACAATATTTCATTTCCAACCGTAACGTATCACGAGCACCAAGCCCAACTGGAATTAATCCATAGGGTCTTCCACCTTCAATAATTGCATCCCAAAGAGTGGTAATGGTTTGGCCATCGCCGTAAATCTCATATCCCAACTCACCTGTATATCCGGTTCGCGCCATAGTTAGTATTTGATTATTGAATTTTGCTTCAATAAAATGATAAAACCCAATTTGATTTACGGATTCAAAACCAATTGCTTTAAGAATATCTCGTGATTTTGGTCCCTGAAGAGCAATAAGTGCAATATCAGCGCTTTTATTTTCCAGTTTTACACCCGACCGAAGATGTGATTCTAACCAGGAATAATCTTTTTCCATATTAGATGCATTCACAATGAGCATAAAATGATTGGTGTATCGATAAATCAATAAATCATCAATTAACCCACCATTTTCCAGACACATGGCAGAATATTGCGCTTGTCCTACTTCAATCTTGCTAACATCATTTATTGTAACATATTGGAGATACTCCAATGCACTATCACCTGATACAATGAATTCTCCCATATGACTCACATCAAATAAACCAGCCTGCTCACGAACAGCCAAATGTTCGGCACTAATCCCCGAATATTGTACTGGCATTTCATACCCGGCGAAAGGTACCATTTTGGCACCTAATGCTAAGTGACGATCATGTAATGGTGACTGTTTCAACGCCATTTATTTTAGCTCAAACCACGTTTTTAGTTTGCCAAGACCTTCTTTGATTTCGTCAATATTTATACCAGAATAAGCAAACCGAATAAAAAATTCTGTTTCTCCTGGCATGGGACGACCAAAATGATTTCGTGTGCAAAACGATACTCCTGTATTATACAATGCTCCATCCTGGAGTTGACTTAATTCGGTGTATCCCTTGCGCTTCATGATCGCTGTTACATTCGGGAAAAGGTAAAATGTGCTATCAGGTAATGGAAGATTAATTCCATCAATCTCATTTAAATGAGCAACCGCAACATCTCTACGATGTTTCAACTCTGCCAGAATTCCTCGGGGTCCGCTCATATCCCCAGTCATTGCTTCTACCATTGCCCACTGAATAAAGTGATTCGAACACGATTCAGCATTCGTATTCAGTTTGCCAATAACATCAATGACTGCTTTTGGACCAATCGCACCACCTAACCGCCAACCAGTCATTGCAAACTTTTTAGAAAATGTATAGAGAATTACTGTCCGTTCTCGCATCCCTGGAAAGGACACAATGGATTTTGGTTCTCCACTATAGCGAATCTCATAGTATGCATCATCTGCCAGAACCCAGAGATCATGTTTTACGGCTAATTTTGCAAGCGCTTCCATCTCATCAACCGATGAAGCAGCGCTGATTGGATTCTGATAGTTGTTATAGATCAATATGGTTGTTTTATCGGTAATGGATGCTTCAAGTTTTTCAATATCTATAGCAAAACCAGACTCAGTTTGACTATAACTATAAGGGACTGCCACGCCACCTTGAAATTCAATTTGACTTTCATAGATGGGATAACCAGGATTGGGATACAATACTTCGTCACCTTTATTCATTAATGCAGCAATAAATTTGCCGATCACTGGTTTACCACCAGGTTGAATGGCAACATTTTCCGCGGAATATTCTACACCGCGCGTCTTTCCAACATCCTTGGAAAGAATTTCGCGTAGCTGTGGAATGCCAGCAGCAGGACAATATCCAGTTTTACCATTTGCTATAGCTTTCGCTGCGGCATCAACAATATTTTGAGGTGTCGGTAAATTGATATCACCTAAATGAAACGGATAGACCTTATTTCCTTTTGCAGCCCAATTTGCTGCCTGCGCAGATACTGCAAAAGCAGTTTCTGTACCGAGTTTATTTAATTGACTAGAAAATTTCACAATAATCTCCTATAATATTATTGAAAGTGCTTTTTTCAATATATCTTCAATAGAATCCGGAACCCCCCCGGATTTCTCCATTTTTTTCAAAGCCTGATGAGCCTGGCTACGAGAATACCCCAAGGATACCATTGCATTTATGGCATCTCCAATAGTGTCAGATTCAGTATGATCTCCAAACAAGGCCGATAGACTTTCATCATCATCCAGTTTAACAAATTTATCTTTTAGTTCAAGAATCATCCGCTTGGCAGTTTTGGGTCCAATTCCAGGGATGACTGTCAGGGATTTTACATCACCAGCTATAATTCTGGTTTTAAAATCGGTTGGGGATGTCCCTGCTAAAATGGTCATGGCAAGTCGTGGTCCAATTCCACTGATGCCAATAAGCATTATAAATAAATCACGTTGGTTTTCGGAATGAAAACCGTATAAATCCAAAATATCCTCACGAACATGGAGATAAGTGAGAATAGTTACGGGTGTCTCGGATGCAGGTAAATATTCATACGTTGGTAAACTTATATGAGTTCTAAATCGCACGCCATGAACATCCAGGATTGCAAATGTTGGTTGCTTTTTGACTAATATACCATGAATTGAATCAATCATGATATCAGCCCCGGTTGATTTAAATGACAAATTCCTACCGCCAAAGCGTCGCTGGCGTCCAGTGGTTTTGGAACTTCAGTTAGATTAAGTATGCGTTGCACCATATACTGAACTTGTTCTTTGGTAGCCGCTCCATTACCCACCACTGATTTTTTTACTTTTCGAGGTGCATATTCAGCACATTGGATTCCAAAATTTGCTCCTGCTACAAGCAACGTTCCTCTGGCCTGTCCTAAAGCAATGGCAGATTTGACATTTTTTTGATAAAAAGTATCTTCAATTGCTAATTCGTCAGGTTGATATGTATTCATTATTTTTAATATTTCATCATGTAAATATTTCAATCGTATCGCTAAGGATTCTTTTGCAGGTGGGCGAATTGTTCCATAGCAAATTGAGCGAATTTCATTTTTGTGTTGAATCAACATTCCGAATCCAGTCACAGATAATCCAGGATCAATACCGATTACTTTCATTCTACCACTTCAAAAGACATGTTGATATCCAAATCATTATTCTTCAATGTCAACTTCATCAACATCCATATTTGTATAGAGTTGATTGATATCATCATTATCATCCAATCCTTCTAAAAGATTCATTAACCTTTCGACTTCTTTCCCCTCAACCTTCTGTAGAGTCTTGGGAATCATTTCTAGTTGGGCAGATTCCATTTCTAATCCTGCCTTTTCAAGCGCATCCCGTACACTCATCAGGTCGGCAGGTTCAGTGTATACTGTATAATAATCTTCATCTGCTTCAAAATCCTCTGCACCATTCTCTAAAGATAACTCGAGAACCTCATCTTCTTCCCCAACCGATGCTGGTAAAACTATTTGTCCTTTTTTATCGAACATCCAGGAAACGCTTCCATTTTCACCCAGATTTCCACCATATTTGGTCATGAGGTGTCTGATTTCTGCTACAATACGGTTTTTATTATCGGTGATAACCTCCATTAAAATTGCTACACCAGCGGGTCCATAACCCTCATAGGTTACTTCTTCGTAGTTTACGCCTGGCAATTCACCTGTTCCCTTTTGAATAGCTCGTTTCATATTATCAGCTGGCATATTTGCCGCTTTTGCTGTAATAATGGCTTGCCGCAATCTTGGATTTGAATTTTCATCACCGCCACCCATTCGTGCCGCAATAGTAATTTCTTTTATAATTTTGGTGAATATTTTTCCACGTTTTGCATCAATAACGGCTTTTTTACGTTTTATCGTGGACCATTTACTGTGACCTGACATATCTCTCCTTTTAAACGGTCTAAAATTTACGTTTAATCATCAATTTGAACCAAAGGCTATGGAATTATATTTTTGACAAATTACATGATGTGATAGGTCTTTCACCTATCGCTATGAATTAATTCGAATAAACACGAGTTCTTATAATCCAAGCTGAATCGTATCCACGGGATTTAAGTGCATCCTGCAACTCTTCAGCCTGTTTTCTTACAATGCAATTCCCAACTCTGACCTTATAATTTGGTGCTTCAAAATCAATGTAAACTTCTGATCCATATTGTGTTGTTAATGCGCTACGTAGACTATCTGCTTTCTCATAATAGCGAGTAGCCATAACCTGAACTCTATATCCATTTACTAGTTGTTCGCCAACCTGCCCTTGATCAGATTTTACTTCAAAATCCTCGATGGGTAATAAAGGATGCATGACTTTCGGCCAATTTGATTCTGGCTCATTTAACGTATTGGGATCAAAGTCTATTTTTTTCTTTTCCTCTGTTTGTGAAACCAGGAATGAAAAAATGGTGATAATGGCTATTAGAGTGCGAATCATCGTGAGCAAAGTTTCAAGGTATAAGGTATAAAGTTCAAGGAAAAATTGGTTCCTTCGACAGGTACAGTAGTCTGCAAAGTCATTGTCATGAAATCGTTTGAATTATGGAAGGACTCATGATTCCTGTAAAATCCATATAATCAGTTGCTACGGTCAATTCGTATATATCATGGCTATAAATCACGAATCGTATCAGATCGAATCCAGCCTTGTTTGCCATCTAACAAAATAATTTCCGTCCAATCATCCTGAGCTTGTACAATTTCAACTTTTATGCCTTCATGAATTTTAAATAGCATGATGTCTGAGCGTTCAAATGGAGCAGAATATGTAAATACTTCACTATCAACAATGATTGCCTCAGTTGTCTCCGTTATATCCCAGTACTGATCCAATGCCACGCCGTGACCCAAAATTCCAAGTATAATAAAAATAGTAATAATGCTTCTGCCAACGCCAACTGGAATGACTAGCTTAAATAAATTGAAAACAAATGCACTTAATAAAAAACACCCGATGCCAAACCACATCCATTGATTCATCGAATAACTTGACTTTAGCCATCGATACCATTCTAAAATAAATAAGGTTTCTGGAACTTGAATTCGGTCTCTGACTTGGGCATTTGCAATGGATAAATTATATTTCAAGTCACTATCTTGTGGATCTTGTTGTAATCCCTTTTCATATGCCCAAATGGATAACCCATTGTAACCCAGACGATAGTAGGCATTCCCAAGATTGTAATAGAGATTTTTATGCAAGTATCCTTGAGCGATCACTTCTTCATAATAATCGGCTGCTACCCTAAAATCCTCATTCGTCATAGCCTGATTTCCAGACACAAATAATTGATCAGGTGACTGAGCCTGTGGGTACGCCATTGCAACTAAAACAAATATGATAATACTAAATCTGGCCATCGATCTCTTTCAATACATTTACCGTTTCATCTAGTAATGTATCCGCTCTTTGGATCGCTCCGGGAGCATATCGACCAGCATCACATACTTTTAGAATTTCAAGGAGTGACAGTAAGGTTTTGTGACCAATTTTACTGGTAAATTGTTTTTCCACAGCCAGTGGATCCAGATTAACGGAAGTAAGATCAAATCGCTCTTTTAAATATAAATATACAGATGATGCCGAATGTTCGAAAACATCCTCACCTGGATTTTTCAGACTTTTAATAGCGTGTCGTAAAGCGCTTTTTGATATTCGTGACTGAGCTGATCCGGTTTTCTGCTTCTGAACATTAACCACCATTCCCGGTAAAAAGTATAGGCCAAATATTATTATATAGATTCCAAAATACTTCCAATTGAATGTAACGGCATCGCTGGTTTCCCACATGGGAATCTCTGACCTAAAATATCGTATATCTTTACCTAATAATACTATCTCTTCTTTCGTAAATCCTGGTCCAGTAGATATGGTTTGTTGGCCAGGATGAACGGTTAGTCGAACAGCCTGCGTTTCGGTACTTTCCCAACTTCTGGTGGATGGATTATAGAAAGGAAATTTTATTCGTGGCAGTATATAAGCACCAGGTTTGCGGGGAATCAAAATATACTCAATAGAAATTTTTCCGGTAATTTCGTCACGAAATGGATCACGCTCTATTTCAGTTGTTGGTGGAAATACTTCCAAATCGGCGGGAAATTCAATATCTGGGATTTTTAAGATCGGCAAATTTCCCGTTCCTTCAAGTTCAACCCGAAAGGTCACTGCTTCATTGGCTTTTACTTCATTCTGATCAATTATTCCTCGGATAACAAATTGACCTACAGCGTTGGTATACCCGGATGGTGCCTTACTTTCATAAGGTCGCACTTCAATGACTTCTTCTTCTGTGCGGATAACTTTTGGTTTTGTTGATCGACTATTAAAAAACGGATCCAGGGAATTAAAAAATGGATCATCCCAAACACTTCGACGACGGTTATTACTTTTAACTTCTACATTACCATTGATGACCATGGCTGGTAATGAAATCTGACCAATTTTAGTGGGGAATAACGCCACTTTATAAAGGGTCGCCACTTTATATCTTTCGCCTTTGATTTGTGTGTCACGAAAATCGATTTGTCTTGGAGTATATAATTCTTCAGTCCAAAATCCAATGTATTCTGGAAATGTGATTTCCGAAATAGTTACATTCACGCGAGTATATAGTTTATAGCCAACCGTGACTTGTTCTCCAATGACCACGGAATTTTTGTCAATTTCTGATAATATAAATAAATCGTCTGGATCATCACTAACTTGAGATTTTGAAACTTTTATTGTCAATTCGTTGGTTTTATATGTTTTTCTTCCAACTTTTACAGGCAAAGATGGGATTTTTATCACACCTTCACGATTCGCTATTAATGTCCAGGAAATTTTTCTGGAAGACGTCATTTTTCCATTAACAAATTGCATATTCGATTGTTGAGATGGACCACTCACAACCGAAAAATCTTTCAGTAATGGAGCGATATCGACACTAGGATTACTAGAAACGCCTTCAGCCGAAATTGTAAATGATATTACATCATTAATGGTAACCGATCTAACATCGACAGCGGCAGTTACTTTTTGGGCAAAAACAGATGAGGATAAAACAAAAAATAGTATGCTATATAAAAGGTAATGTCTTTTTCTGTTTATAATATTTCTTATAAAGTTCATCTGAAAAATTACTACCAGTCCTTCTCTAATTTTCTAGAAGTTTTCTTCGCAATTTGCCGTTTCTGTAGAATTTTTTCGTCATCCTTTAAAGCATCTAAAATTGCTGCAGCATTTTGTTTATCCTGATCATCATTTTCTTTTTCTTCATCATCTTCCTTGAAGGCAGGATTTGGTTCTTCCTCTTCTTCACTCTCTTCATCATTTAGGGATTGTTGATCTTCTTGTTGTTCTTCCTTGTCCTGTTTTTCTTCTTCGCTTTGTTCCTGTTGTTCGTCTTCAGATTGAGATTGTTGATCCTGTTTTTGTTCCTGTTCCTGCTCTTCTTTTTCCTGATCTTCTTCGCTTTGTTCCTGATTTTGCGACTGCTGATCTTGTTGTTCTTGTTCTTCATCCTGCAATAAACCACCCAAAGCATTTAATTGCGGATTATTTGGATAGTAATATAGTCCGTCTTGTATTATTTGGGCTGCTTTCTTTTTTTCGCTTTTTGTATAATAGTTTGCGGCAGTATGAAAATAGTCTTCCCATCCTACGCCAAAAAGGAGAGTAAAACAAACGCCCATAAATAATATATTTCTTATCATTGCACACCTGCAATCAAGTTATATACATCACGAATTTTTTGAACATAATCCTGAAACGATGCTGCAGTTGGATCGCTCTTAAGTAGGTTTTCCATCAGACTTATTGCTTCGGCATACATTCGTTGTTCGACCAGTTTTTCTGCTTCTTTTTTAATCCGTTTTGCCTCTTCAGAAGGTTTAGGAGGTGGCTGGCTATCCTGATCTTCTTGATTTTGTTGATCCTGATGAAGCAGAAATTCATAGTTATATTTTGCATCCATATCATCGGGATTTAAAGATATGGCTTTTTTGAACAATGACATGCTTTCTTTCACCTTCTGAGTTTTGTAGGCAACATGTCCCAAATTATAAATTGCGTCGGATTGTAATGTGTTATCGTCCTTAATAGCAACCTGAGTAAATGCTTGATTTGCCGTTTCAAGATCCCCTTGTTCCATGGCGGCGACTCCTAAACCAAACCACGCAAATTCGTTATCATTATCTTCGGTCAATATTTGTTCATAGTAGGACCTTGCACCGTCAAAATTCCCATTTTTATAATGAGCCAAACCTTCATCTTTTGAATCCTGTGAAACCAGTAATGAAATGGTGCTCACAATAATGAAAATATTTTTATTCAACAAAGCGACCTTTCCATTCATCCGACACTACTCGTTTTGTTGGATATATGAATCCAACGGTTAATAGAATAAATGCAATTAGACCAAATATGTGGTATCGATCTTCATATTCAGAAAATTCATGGGTGCTAATGGTTCTCTTTTCCATTTGGTTAATCGCTTTTATTAAATCTCTATGTGTAGCCAATCGGTTGTCAAACCGGATAAATATCCCACCTCCAGCCTGTGCAATCTCTCTCAATAACAATTCATTTAAAACTGAGGTTACTAGTTTCCCCTGTTTGTCTTTTTTATACTCTTCTCTTATCCCTTTTTTCGTTTTCAACGGGATTAGTGATCCTGTAGCAGTTCCCACACCGATTGCGTGAATAGAGAAACCCGCTTTTCTGGCTTTTCGTGCAATTTCAATAGCTTCTCCTTCATGATCTTCGCCGTCTGTGACTAAGACCAAAACTTTATACTTTTCTGTATCTTCGCTGAAGGCAGAAATTCCAGTATTTAAAGCCGATCCCATGGATGTACCTTGCGTGGGAATCATCTCCGTATCGATGGCATCTAAAAAGAGCAGGGCAGCTTCGTAGTCGCTCGTTAGAGGCAAATACGAATGGCTCGATCCTGCAAAAACTATAAGAGCTACTCGATCTCCTTGCAGATTGCGTATGACTTGACCAATTTCATACTTAGCTTTTTCCAATCGGCTTGGGACAATATCCTCTGCATTCATACTTGTGGAAACATCAATGGCAAAAACAAGGTCAACGCCTTTGCGTTCAACGGGTTTCACTCGAATACCGATTTGAGGTCCTGCAGCCGATATTATTAAAAAGCTCATTCCCCAAAAGATAAATTTTCGTTTCCAAGATAATCGGCGAAAATCGAATCTGGTAAATAAATTTTGCCGTAGAGTCTCTTTGGTCTCTTTCAATAATATTCCACGTCGTTTCTGGATTCTCTGGCTGATGAAATTAACCAAAATCATCACTATTATCAGTCCCAGAACAATGGGATATCGCCAACTCATGAATCAATCCTTTTCATCCAAATTCGATTAAAGGATCGATGCATCAATCCTAATATCATTGCAGGTATTAAAAACCAACCATATAATTCGCGATACAAATTGAATTCTTTTACTTCAATTTCAGTCCGTTCTAATTGGTCAATTTCTTTGTAAACATTTTCCAGTGATTGGACATCGGTGGCTCTGAAATATTGACCACCCGTTTTTTGCGCAATTGATTTCAGTGATTCTTCATCTATTTCATTTCTAATATGTCCCCGATTAGGAATAAACGTAGTCGATTTATTTGTTCCTGCCCCAATCGTGTAAATTTTTATGTCAAATTGTGCCGCCATATCCGCGGCAGTAATAGGATCTAATTCACCTGCATTGTTACTGCCATCTGATAAAAGGACAATAATTTTACTTTTTGCGTCACTATGACGCAACCGGTTCGTCGCATTTGCTATTACCATTCCAATAGCAGTTCCATCGTATTCACGTTCTGCGATTTGAACTTCATGTAATAAACCAGTTAACACTTCTTTGTCGACGGTTAGGGGACATTGAATAAACGTTTCCCCTGCAAAAACTAATATCCCAACTCGATCTTCAGTTCTATTTTGAATGAACGTTTTTGCTGTTTCTTTTACCGCTTCAAGTCGATTCGGTTTAAAATCTTCAGCTAACATACTACTACTAATATCAACAGCAAGAATAATATCTATTACTTCTACAGTGGTTTCCTGCAGTTTATCGGTTATGCGTGGTCCTGATAATCCCAAAATAATAAGAATTAATATTAATAATTCTAAAAGTTGCAGGACATATTTTTTACGTTTTCCACGATTTATCATGGATTGAGGAAGGATTGCTTTATTTGATATGCGAAGTGATCCCTCTTGCTTTAATCCACGCCGAAGCATAAAATAAGCAATTAACGGAATCACGAATCCCAGTAATAAATACCAGGGATGCAAAAATTCAATCATACCACTCCATATTTACGTCGTTAATACCTAATTGCTCTCTACGATAAATGAATGAAAATGTTTCATGATTAAACCAAATTAAACATGAAACAATTGCGTGTGCGCTTGTCTATATTATTTTTTACTTATGAAGATTTATAAATAAAATTAGAAGTTATTCTTTTTCCTTCGAGTCTAAATCAACTTGTTTTGAAGCATCTTCAATTTCTTTTTTTGCCCCATCCACTGCGCCTTTAAACTCACGGATACCCTGGCCTAAACCTTTGGCTAATTCGGGTAATCTCTTTGCACCAAATAATAATAGAATGACTAAAAATATGAGCAGAATCTCTCCATAACCCAAATTGAAAACCGCGTATTGTATGTCCATGTTACTCATAATATTCTCCTGTATTGCTGCGAAATTTAATGGAATCCTTATCGGAAATACCGTAAAAAATAATAAGCAGTTGCCAGTCCGATAAGCGTTGTAAAATTGATGGTCAATGACAATCCAAACTGTATTGCTAAAAAGCCAAGATTCAGATTAATGACTCCTGTCTCACTACCGACTAATCCTCCAAGCGAAAAATCTACACTTAATAGGAAAAAGTCTCTTACCACGCTTTCAGGAAGCATCCATCCTAATATTTGACCAAAAAGAGTTCCAAACATGGCACCAACCATTAAAATGATAAAGATTAATGCAAGGTTTCGCTTGGTCATAATTGCTGATCATCCTGTAATGCAGTGTCCTCTATCTCAAAACGGTGTGGATGAACCATCCAGTTTATTACACTCCACGTCACATAGAGTAGAAATAGTGGGAATATTATATATCCCTTCCAGACTAGAATGGCTACTAGTGTTATTAAAACACCGGCAAGACTTAATGTATTTGATTGACTCACTTTAAATGAGAGGATGGGAAATTTGCTAAAACGGATGGGGCTTATCATCATGGCACCTAAAATCACTGCCATAAATAAACCTATTCTAGGGTCTCCATCATTGCTATATACAGTATGTGAGAACATTGAATAACTAAATAAACCTAGTGCGGCTAAAGGTGTAGGAATGCCTACAAAATAGGGGGTCGGGTTTTCATCCTGAAGCAAATTAAATCTGGCTAAACGAATCGTTCCAAATAATATAGGCGTAAAGGCAACTATTCCCGCTAATAAAGGTGGCATCCCTTCTACCCATGAAACATAAATCAGTAAAGCTGGTGCAACACAAAATGAAATCGTGTCGGCAAAGGAATCAAATTCAGTGCCAAATTTCGTTGGGATCCCTATCATGCGCGCCAGTTTCCCATCAATGGCATCCATGGCACCGGCACTGAAAATAAGCCAACCTGCAATATCTATTCGCCCTTTCATTAACTGAGCGATAGCCATGAAACCCAGAAACATGTTTAGCACGGTAAAGATGTTCGGGATTACTTGTTTATTGATTCGTCGGCGATTCTCTCTTGGAATCCTTTGTCTCATTTAGCCTCCGCTATTATGGTTTCTCCACCAATAACACGTTGTCCTTCTTTAACTTTGACATCAAAGACAGTGGGAAATATAATATCTGTACGCGACCCAAACATAATAAATCCCATACGGTCGCCGCTTTTCACAGAATCTCCAATTATTGAATAATTCAGAATTCGCCTGGCAATCAAACCTGCAATTTGCTTTAGAATAATTTTGCCATAGTTTGTATCATAAATAGTAATTGATCGTTCATTTTCATCTGAGGCTTTATGATCAAACGCAGCTAGGAATTTGCCATTTATATGATTGACAGATTTAACTGTCCCACTAAATGGAATACGATTGGCGTGAACATTAAATACGCTAAGAAAGACTGAAACTAAAATCGCTTTTTCACCGTGTTCGCCTGAATCGATTTCTTCTACTTTAACAACTTTTCCGTCTGCACTGGAAATGAGGATATTGTCTCCTTCAGGTATTTCACGATGTGGATCACGAAAGAAATTCAGACAAAACCCTGTAAAGGATAAAAATAGTATTGCTGCTATTTTGATCCAATTGGATTCAACATAAACTGATAATATGATAAAAATACACGATAGTACCAGCCCACTTATTATAAATCTTAGACCTTCTTTTGCGATATTAATATTAATCCTCCTCTATTTTTCCCAATTCCATACGGATATTTTTTTGTTTTCCATCCCGGTAAACATCCAGAGTAATTTTATCTCCAGGTCGTAAATCATCTTGCTCAATAACGTCAAATATTTCACGAGCGTTTGATATTTCAACTTTATTAACACTAACGATAACATCAGCAGGTTTTAGTCCTGCTTTTCCAGCTGTACTACCGTCTTCGATCTCAACAATTATGACACCTTTTGCAAACGGAATATCAAGATATCCGGCTATCTTTTTTGTCAAGGGTTGAACATGAAGTCCTGTTGAGAAACTACGATCAATTCGACCACGATTTTTTAATTCTTCTGCTATTTCCTTTGCATGATTAATTGGAATTGCAAATCCAATACCAATTGATCCCTGATCGAAGTCTGATCCGGTGTATATAAACGTATTAATTCCTATAACTTCACCATTGGCATTAACTAAAGGACCACCACTATTTCCGCGATTGATGGAAGCATCCGTTTGGATCATATCCTGAAAAATCTGACCACCTTTTTGTCTACCAAAATTCATATTTGTTGCACTAACAATTCCAGCAGTTGCAGTTGGTTGGTTGCTAAGCTCGAATAAACCATAAGGATTGCCAAGAGCAATAATCCACTCTCCAATAATAAGATCATCTGAGTTCCCAAGTTTGGCGTATGGGAAATCGTGACCGTCTAACTTTAATATAGCCAAATCTGAGACTTTATCAGACCCAATAAGCTCTGCCGGAAATTCCACACCGCCAGGTAGTGTCACTACTATTTCACTGGCATTTTCCACAACATGATTATTTGTCATGACATATCCATCTGGACTTATGACAACACCGGAACCTGATCCTACTACTTTTTTTGGTTCAAGTGAATAAGGAAAAAAATATTGAAAAAATGGATCTGCATAAGGTGATTGTCGGGATACTTGACGATACTGCACAACATTTATACTTGCAACCGCGGGACTCACACTTTGTACAGCACGTGTAATAGCCGTTTGTCGGGATGTGTAAATATCCTGTGCAAATAATGGAATTCCAACCATTAGTGCGAAAAGCAATATTGATATTCTTCTAATCATAACTGACCTGTTTTAATATAAGTCCATTCGGAGGTGCTTTAAAAATACGAACATTCCTTTGAGGATTATTTAAAATATGTAGGAATTCTTCGTTTGTATATTTTTCTTGATTGATGGCAACCATTGTTCCCACAAGATATCGTACCATATGGTGTAAAAATCGGTTTGCTTTGACATGAAATGTAATCATTTCATCAGAGATTATCCATTTTGAATCGTATACGGTACACATGGTATGATCCAATTCCGGGTTATATTTACTGATGGACAGGAAATCATGTTCACCTAATATTATAGCTGCTGTAGTATTTAGTTTTTCAATATTTAAAGATGGAATATGCCAGGATTGATTTTGATACAGTAAACTTTTGCCCGTGTATACTTGATAAATATAATACCGTTCTTTCGCTGAAAATCGTGCATGGAATTTATCATCAACAATTTCAACTTGATTTACTTCAATATCTGTTTTTGTTCTGGCATTAATTGCATTTCGAATTTCTTTCAATGAAAGGCGTGTATCTAATTCAAAATGTGCAACCTGACCAAAGGCATGGACGCCTGTGTCTGTTCGTCCTGCACCTATGATCTTTACGCGATTACCGTCACCAAGTGGCAATAATGCAGTCTCCAGTTCGCCTTGGATTGTCTGAGCATTATCCTGCATTTGCCATCCAAAATAGTTGGATCCATCATATTGGATATTCATTCTATATCGTTGCAGCAAAATGAAAACCCATAAAGATAATTGGAAAAACAATAGAAATAGATGAATCTTTCCAGATCCAATTTATTGGACGTGCAACTGTTCTTGGGATCGCTTTGCCATAACCTCGTAATATCATTAAATGAGATATATCATCTGCTCGTCTATATTGGGCAAAGATCATTCCCGGTAAATAATTAATCATACGTTTTATGCGCTTTCTCAAGGATTTCCCTGGAGAAATTCCTAACGCCTTATCTGATTGTGTGTAGTGTTGCCAATCCAGTTGAAAAGAGGGATAAAATCGTAATATCAACGCCAGAAAAAGAAAACCATTTTCAACTTTTTCCCATCGTTTATTGAATTTCATCCAGACAGTGCGTAATGCAACAATGATTTTCGCACTACTTCCCCATTCTAAATAAAAAGCCATCACTAAAATCATCCATCCAAATTTTACCGTTATAAATCCTGCTTGTGCAAAAACGGTGAAAGCTGGATTCCCAAGGATTCCAATAGAGATTGCCGAGTAGATAACAAACATTATTGGGAGGAATGTGACAAACCCTTTTATCCGTGGCCAAATTAGTCTACGATAAATAAATAATATGGTTAAAAAGATAATCCCATATATACTTAAGGATTGCCATGATTCAAGGCTCAACAACCCTATTAATATGATAATAAATATCCATATTTTGGTTAGCGGATTCATTTAAAACAAAAATGATAATGATAACTGTGTTGATTGAAAGTCTTGAGAATAGGCCGGTAAAATTGTTACTTCATGTTGAGATAATATTCTTTTTAAATACAAAGCATCTATTGCCGAGACAACATGGTTTATTACAATTCCACCAAACAGAAATTTTCCTGATAAAGCCCAACGGTCCCGATTGATTCTTCTGGCTTCAAATTTTTTCTGATTGGTATGTGAATCCCACGACCAGTTCCACTCAATATCTGGATCATACAAAACTTCCGGCTCACGCCATCGTTGGTGTTCAGCATTAAATTTATTCCGCGAAGAATAATTGCCAATATCGATCCAATATTGATCATCTTTTCCACTTACATCGACTCCGGCATGGTTTGCCGCAATGCTGCGCATAGTTTCATCCTGATATTTAGATGCCTTATTGCATGTCAATACGGATAACCAAAGAATGCTCTCAGTAAGGAGGAAAGTCCGACCTTTCTTCGTTTGGTTCAATTGAAATTCACCCATTCCCGGTAGGATCAGGGATTTCAAAACAGGTGAAACTCTACTATCAACAGATTGACCCGAAACCAACGGGATCAATACGCTTAGGATAAGACAGTATCGTAAAATTTTCGCCACGCTGATACTCCTATAGTTATCATTGTCATTATCGTACACAAAATTGCAAATATATCACCATGTTTTGTGTACCACGATTTTTGATTAAGGCAATCTACTTGAGCCAAGAACACCGCTTGATGCCCAATTGGAATTTTTTCCAGAACACGTCCTGTCGCATCAAATAACCCTGATATTCCAGTATTGGCGCTTCGAATAATTGGGACTCTATTTTCTATGGCACGAAGCTTGGCCAATGCAAAATGCTGGTAAGGTCCGGCACTGTTGCCCAAGTACCCATCATTTGCCTCAATTGTTATAAAGGTTGCTCCCAATTGAACAAATTTTCTCACAACATTTGGAATGCTAGATTCATAACAAATGATATTTGAAAATAGCATCGAATCCAGTTTAAATAATGTATAATCTGATCCAGGAGTAAAGTTCCCCTGACCAAAATTCAATTCTTTTAAAATCGGATACTTCCAAGACAGTGGAATATATTCAGCAAAAGGTACCAGATAAACCTTGTTATACATTTGATACGATTCATCAGGATTCAGCATTATAGTTCCATTATAATAATGCGGTTCATCTTCACTAATCCATTCTTTATCCACCGTTCCAGATAAAAGTGGGATACCACTCTCCTTTACTCTGGTCATTACTTTATTTCTAGTCGTTCGCGAAAGACGTAAATAAGCTGGTAGTGCTGTTTCAGGCCAAAGAACCAAATCCGGTTCCATTGCATTTGCTACAACATGAAGTGAATCCATTAAATGAAATACAGATTTGCGATTTTCCCTGTCCCATTTTGAATTGGGGTCTATGTTTGGTTGCGTAACGGCTATTCGGACACGTTTAGTTACTGCTGACGAATCAACAATATTGATTCGAAGATAACCATATCCAGCGGCAAGTACAAAAATGGCTGTAGTAAATACAATATAGCGTTTAGGTCGATTGCTTGTCATGACTAAATAAAGACCAATATTGATCATTGTTATCCAAAATGCTATACCATAGGTACCAAAAACATCTGCCATTTGAATAATGGGAAAATAATTGGTTTGTGATAATGCAAGGTTTGCCCAAGGAAATCCCAGTGGACCCAAACTCCTGACCCATTCCATAGCAATCCATCCAAAGGGGAAAAATAACAACGGTGAAATAATTCTTCGTGAAAATGAAATGATAAATACTAGTAAATACCAAAATATTCCCAGATACAAAACTGCCCCAGTTAACGAAAGAAGTACTGGAACAAGAGTTGCACCATTATTCAGTCCAATCCAGTGAAAGGCAATGAAGTTTGCTGCAACTGAAGCATAATAAGCATATTTTGCAGCACTCCTTGGTGTGGAATGGTATATAATGTGAATTAAAGGTATAAACCCTATCCATGCCAAAAATCCTAAATAGAGTTTAGGATGGTACGATAAACCTATTAAGGTTCCAGACAAAAGTGCCAATTGCCACGGCTCGCGATTCAAGATGGATTTCATAATTGGTTTATATCCATAAACTGCTGTAATAAAATAGCTGCAGCTCGCTTGTCAATTAACGCTTTATTGTAACCCGTTTTTATATTTTGTTCGATGAGAGATTTTTTCGCGCTAACCGATGACAATCGTTCATCTTGCAGAAAAATGGGTAGTCCAAAACAATTCAAAGAATCCGCAAAAACACGTGTTCGTTTGGTTTGTTCTGTTTCTTGACCTTTCATCCCGATTGGGAGTCCAACAACAATATGAGACACACTTTCTTCAGAAATAATATTTCGTAATTTTTGAAGAATATCAGCTTCATCAGAACCAGAAATTGTTTTATATGGCGAGGCTATAATATGAAGCGGATCAGATAAAGCTAATCCGATCCGCTTTAGACCATAATCTATGCCGAGAATCCGTCCCATGTTGAACGATCCTCAACACCTAAACGGTGTTAACCCTCGAGTGGTTTTGATAAATAAGACTTGAGGAGTTTACCAGGTTTAAAATGTGTTTTTTTATGAGCTGGTACATATATTTCCTCATTTGTGCGAGGATTGCGTGCACGAGGTTTTGCTTTGGTTTGTTTTACTTCAAATACACCAAAATTTCGTATCTCGATGCGTACAGAAGGACGTTCATCGGTTAACATTTCACGCATTACCGTAAATATTTCATCAACGAACTTCGCAGAGTTATCCATTGTTGCATCAAGACGTGATGCGACTTCTTTTGCGATTTCCTTCTTGGTATAGGTTTTCTTATCCATTATTGTCCTGTCCTTTCTACGTAATCAATTCCATTTGTTCTTGTTAATTTTTTTATGATTCGATCTAGTTGTTTTGAATTCCGCACTTCAATAATAAAATAGGCAGTTGCTATATTATCTCGTACTTTTAAATCCACACTTGTGATATTAGAATTTTCAGAGGAAATGGCTTCAGTCATGGTTTTTAATTGTCCTTTAGAATCTTCGCCAACCACTTTAATTCTAACCTTAAATACATCCGAACGCGCTACATCCCATTCCACAGGAAGGAGGCGGTCTGATTCCTCTGCCAGTAAAGGCAGGCTTCTACAATCAGATCTGTGAACCGTAATTCCACGACCACGAGTCACAAAACCAACCATTTCATCTCCAGGGATGGGATTACAACATTTGGCAAATTGTACCATAATATTGCTAATACCCTGCAATTTAATACCACGAGCCGCAGAGCGTGCATAATCGATAAACTGATTTGCGTTATCCTCTTGCGATTCCTCCAAAGAAGGTTCGTCCTCAGGACGTAACTTCTTGAATATTTCGCGGATCGTAATTGTCCCGTTTCCAATAGCTTCAATAAAGGCATCTGTAGACTTATAACCAAACTGGTCAAAGGATTCCTTTACCGATTTCTTTTCACTGTACATTTTTAGCCGTCTGAGAGTTTTATCAAGAATTTCATTCCCGAGTTTGAGACTCTCTTCTTGCCGAATATTTCGCAAATACTTGGTGATATGATTTCGAGCTTTACCTGTTACTACAAACTTTAACCATCCCAGGTTAGGATGCTGGTTTTTACTGGTAATAATTTCTACAATATCACCATTCTTTAATTTTGTATTTAGTGGAACGACCTTTTGATTTACCTTTGCACCAATACAATGAATACCAAGTTCAGTGTGAATTTGAAAAGCAAAATCAATCGGTGTTGCATCAGTTGGTAATTGAATAAGATCACCGCCAGGTGTAAATACAAATATCTCATCATTGAATAAATCAATTTTTAGTAGGTGCATGAATTCGGTAGGATCTGAGCTTTCGCTCTGTAGGATTTCCACCAATTCACGTAACCATTTAATATCGGAATCCAAATCAGCGGATTTTGTACCAGTCTCTTTATATCGCCAATGAGCAGCCACACCAATCTCAGCTGTACGTTCCATTTCAAGGGTTCTGATCTGGATTTCCACCATATTTCCATTTGGGCCAACTATAGTAGTATGAATCGATTGATATCCATTGGATTTTGGCATTGCAACAAAATCCTTGAACCGATCTTGAGCAGGAGAATACATTTGGTGAATAACACCTAATGTGAGATAACACTGTTCTATTTTATCAACAATAATCCGAATAGCATATACATCGTATATTTCTTCAAAATTTTTCCCGCGTCGTACCATTTTTCCGTAAATAGAAGAATGCGATTTTGGCCTGCCATATACATGAGCATCAATATCATATTTGGCTAATTCTTTTTTGACCGGATCAATTACACTGTTAATGTATTTTGAACGCTGTCTATTGCTCGCTTTTAATTTTGTGTCTATTTCTTCAAACGAATTCGGATGAAGCGTTTTTAATATTAAATCATCTAATATCCACTTTACCCTGGCCATTCCCAATCGATGGGCAAGTGGTGCGTACACATCTCTGGTTTCAATGGCAATCCGATGTTGTTTGATTTGCGGTAAATATTGGATCGTCTTCATATTATGGAGACGATCAGCAAATTTGATAATAATTACCCTTAAATCCTGAGCAACAGATAAGAGCAACTTCATAAAATTTCCAGCCTGTTGCTCCTTGCGACTTGTAAATGTAATCCCACCTAATTTTGTAACACCATCAACAAGTTTCGCAACATCGTCATCAAACCTTTTCTCGATGTCACTAATCGTTACATCTGTATCTTCAACAACATCATGCAAGAGTCCGCCCATGATTGTACGGTAATCCATTTTCCATTCAGCTAATGAAGTAGCAACTTCATAACAATGATCAAAATAGGGTTTCCCACTCCGCCGTTTTTGACCTTCGTGGCACGTCATGGAAAACTGGTAAGCTTTCCATAAATCATCACGAATAGCCATTTCATCTTTGTTATCTGGGATAGGAACTTTTTTGAGCAATTCATTAAATTGCTTTGGATATTCCCCTACCAGTTGCGGAATTAATTTTGCAAGTGGATTCTGCATTAGAATGGTGGCGTACCCCCAAAGTCTTCCATATCACTGGAATCTTCGAATCGCGTAAAGCGATCTAAAAAAGTAACGGGAATGATTCCCGTTGGTCCGTGTCTTTGTTTCGCAATAATGATTTCTGCTTTGTTACGGATGTCATCATCATCTTTATTATACAACCAGGGACGATATAAAAACATGACCATGTCCGCATCCTGCTCAATGGCACCTGATTCGCGTAAATCTGACAATAAAGGACGCTTATCTGTACGGCTTTCTACTGCACGTGATAACTGAGATAACGCGACGATAGGAATATTTAAATCTTTTGCCAATGCCTTTAGTGATCTGGAAATAATTGATATTTCTTGTTGCCGACTCTCTACGCCTTTGGGTCCTTGCATTAATTGCAAATAGTCTACAATTAGCAGTGCAATATTATGCTCTGCTTTCAAGCGTCGCGCTTTGGCTCTTAGTTCGAGTACGGTGATCCCGGGTGAATCGTCCAAATAGATTGGGGCTTCGGCTAGTTTACCAACGTGAAAACTTAATTTGCTCCATTGCTCTTTTGGCAACATTCCTGTTCTAACTAAATGGTTATCCACCATTGCTTCTGAACAAAGTAGACGCATTGCCAATTGATTATTCGACATTTCCAGACTAAAAATCCCGACCCCTTCGTTATGATCTACAGCAGCATTTCGTGCAATAGAAAGGGCTAATGCTGTTTTCCCCATACCAGGACGACCAGCAATAATGACCAAATCAGATGGATGGAATCCTGCCGTTTTCGCATCTAAATCACGCAATCCTGATGGCACACCAATAACGGAACCGGCTTTCGCGCTGATGGCATCCATTTGCTCAAATGTCTCAGCAAGAATGGGGTCAATGTGCCTAAAGCCACCTTTTAGTCTATTTTCAGAAATACTAAATATTTGCGATTCCGCATTATCAAGGATATCTTCAACTGATTCAGAATCGTCAAAGGCATCCTTGGCAATATCATGGGATATGGTAATAAGTTTTCGAAGGAGCGCCTTTTCTAATACAATTTTTGCGTATCCTTCAACATTTGCGACGGTGGGAACAGTTTCCATTAGTCCTGTGATATAATATGCACCACCAACGGCTTCTAATTCTTTGTTCTTTTTCATTTGATCGATAATAGATATCGTATCAATAGGCACATTTTCATGAAACAAAGCCGTCATTGTCGAAAAAATTTTCGCATGGGAATCACGATAAAAATGTTCGTTAACTAAAATCCCTATGACTTTACTAACAGCTTCCTTACTGGATAGCATCGCACCGAGAACAGCTTGTTCTGCTTCCACGGATTGTGGTTGCGCACTTAATGATCCCATTGTGTCTGTTTGTGCCAACTAACCTGCTCCTTCAAGAATTTTTCGTATCCATTTAAAATCTTCCCACGTTGGAGGTTTAAATGAAGAATTTCGTAATAATGCAGCTGGATGATAAGTAACAATCAGCGGTGTTCCATGGTAGTCATGAATGATTTCACGCATTGCTTTCAATGGCTCATCCCGTTTCAATAGTGTTTTTCCTGCCACACGTCCCAGCGCAACGATAAGGACAGGTTTAATCAATTCAATTTGTCTAATCAAGTACGTTTCACACAGTTCAACTTCTGAAGGCAAGGGATCACGGTTATCAGGCGGACGACATTTTAGTACGTTACAAATATAGACATCATTGTCACGGCTTCTATTAATGGCAGCTAAAATCTTATCTAAGAGTTTTCCTGCTCGCCCAACAAAAGGAAATCCCTGCTTATCTTCTTCAGCACCAGGCGCTTCTCCCACCAGCAATAAACTGGCATTTGGGTCACCAACACCAAAAACAAATGACGTGCGACTTTGTCCAAGATTACACTTCAAACACGTATTGATTTCCGATTCAAACTCTTTTAGCGATTTAGTACTATCAGTGTTTTGCTTTGGTTCTTCAGGTTTATCGGATTTATACAATGTATCCCCATATACCTCTTGCGTGTATTGTAAATAGTTTCGAATAGGATCAGACTCTATCACGACCTATTCTTCTTTGGATTTATGCCAGGATATTTCTCCATTCAAAAATTCATCACTTGCAACAGCAGTTGGCTTTGGTAATTCAATATAATCTGCTGGATCAATTTCTGGTACAGTATCGAATACGCCAAAACTATCTTGATCCGTTTCACGCATTGCTTGATCTACAATTCGATCACGTAAGATTTGTCTTGCGCGTGCTGCCATAACAGCTACGGCTTCATACATGTCATCAGTTTGCTCTTCAATATCGCGAATATGTAAAGGTTTAATTCCCATCAATAACTCCTTTTGTTTTACTTATAACTATATTTTTTAACGACTTTACGGCGTCTTCAAGTTTATCATTTATTACTATGTGATCAAACTGTTCTTTATAGCTCATTTCCATTTGAAATCGCTGTAATCGCACTTTAATTCTTTCTTCTGAATCAGCTCCACGGTTCTTTAAACGATCAATTAGAATTTGTTCATTTGGTGGTTCAACAAATACCAGGGATGTCCGTTCCGGGTATAATCTTTTTATGGACAATCCGCCCTTAACGTCTAAGTCCAGCAGGAGTACTTCTCCGTTTTTTATGGCTTCATCTAAAAATTCTTTTTTTGTCCCATAATAGTATCCATGAACTTCTTCATACTCAACCAATTCACCATTTTCTATTAATCTCTCAAACTCTTGATCGGATATAAAATGATAATCATATCCATCTTTTTCGTAGTGGCGTATAGGTCGTGTTGTACAGGATACTGAAAAATGTATTTCAGGATTTTGCTTTTGCAATTCACGGCAAATCGTTGTTTTTCCCGTTCCTGAAGGTGCAGCAATTACAACGAGATTTTTCATAAAATATTTTGAACCTGTTCGCGCATTTTTTCCAATTCATCTTTTACTTGAATTACAATTTTCGACAGGTCTGGATTTGCACTTTTAGATCCCATGGTATTGACTTCTCTACCCATTTCCTGCAGAATAAAATTAAACCGTTTACCCACTGGCTCATCCAAATCCATGAGTGAGATAAATTGTTCAACGTGACTGCGGGCTCTGACAATCTCTTCAGTGATATCAGAGCGCTCGACCAAAAGAGCAATCTCTTGCGCCACGCGCGTTTCGTCAATTTCAACATTTTCCATTAATTCCTTGATGCGTTCTATATAGCGCACTTTTCGCTCTGAGGAATTATTAGAATTCAATTCTCCAATTTGATCAACAGATTCAGCAAATAATTTCAGGCGTTGACTTATATCATTTTTAAGTCGTGCACCCTCACTGGTTCTCATTTCTTCTACCTGTTTGTAGGCAACATCTAGCGCAGCTTTAATACTTTTCGATGAAAATGAAGCATTATCCGTTTGCGAGATTAAATCATTGGAGGAAGCCAGGTCAGAAATTTCTAAGTGTCTACCATAATCCTTTTGAATGGTCATTAATATCTGATCTATTGCTTCAAACCGTTCACGATTAAAGGAAATAGCGGCTTTCTGACCAACATTACGGTCTGGCTCGATAGTAACATAGGCAGTGCCGCGTACAATATTATTTTGCAAAAACTCCCGGATGTCAGCTTCAATCGCAGGATCACTTTCGCATCCACGTACTTTCATGTCTAAAAATCTAGAATTATAGGTCTTAATCGTGACAGCCACACGATTGGAATCATTACCGAACGTTCCACGTCCAAATCCAGTCATACTTTTCATTTTGTTTCCAGGTTAGCGAAGAGTACAGAAATTACTGATTTTCTAAGCACTTGACCAATGTCTATTGTAATTATTTTTTATGGATTTAAGGCTTGATCTTTAAAATTTGTATATATCGATTTACAATGTCAGATTACACAACTTGTCGAACGAATATCTCTGATCCAATCACACATAAACTCTAAGCTCTTTGCAACATTAATTTGGACAGTTTCACAATGACAATTTTGGGCAATAAACGCATGAATTGTATCTGAATTTTATTGTATAAGCCTGGAACAACAACCCTTTTTCCTGCCATTACAGCACGATAGCCAATGTCTGCAACGGTATCGGCATTCATCACGCCATGCTTGAGGATTCTAATATCACCCATCTCTGCTCTTTTTTGAAATTCTGTCCATGTTGCTCCTGGACATAAACACGTCACGGTAACTCCGCTTCCATTTAATTCTTCCGCAATGGCTTCTGAAAAACTCAACACGTAGGCTTTGGTGGCACTGTAAACTGCATTCAGTGGTGACGGGGCAAATGAACCGATGGAGGCAATATTGAGAATCTTTCCACTCTTTCGCTCAACCATTTCACCCACAAGCAATTTGGTCAATTGAGTCAAGGTAACCAGATTCACCTGAAGCATCTGCAATTCTTTATTCAACTCCGTTTCATAAAAATGCCCATAAACATCGAAACCAGCATTGTTCACAAGAATATCAATTATTAAAGCTTCTTGTTGCAATTCATCAACAATCTCTTGTGCAGATGTAATCACTGATAGATCTTTTGAAATCACCTTTACATTTACACCAAATTTTTCACGCAATTCTTCTGATAATTGGTTTAGCGCCTTTTCATTCCTTGCTACTAAAACCAGATTGTGGCCATTCTGTGCAAATAGCTTTGCCAATTCGTAACCAATGCCACTGGAGGCTCCAGTAATAAGAGCAGTTGTTTTAGTTTGGACAATTTCTGTCATGAGTTATTCTCCAATATCTTCATTCCATAGTTCTGGACATTTTTCAATAAACGATTCCATGAGCTCACGACATTCTGGGTCATCAATAAGTACCAGTTCCACTCCCCGTGATTTCACATAATCCTCTGGTCCGCGAAAGGTGCGGTTCTCTCCAATGACCACTTTTGGGATTCCATAGAGCAACACGCTGCCGCTACACATATCACAGGGCGACAACGTTGAGTACAAGGTTGCACGTCGATAATCCGATGCTTTTATGCGTCCTGCATTTTCCAAACAATCCATTTCGGCATGTAAAATGGCACTTCCATTTTGTACACGTCGATTGTGACCGCGCCCAACGATCTGACCATCAATAACCAGAACTGATCCGATGGGAATACCACCCTCTGCCAGACCCTTTTTTGCTTCATCAATTGCTGCTTCTAAAAATTTATCCATGTTTTCTCCTTATTATAAAATTACGTCTGCGAAGATTCAAAGTAGTCACGCTTGAAATACAGATATAGCAGGAATCCCCACCAACATAGTAGTGTTAGTCCAACCGTTAGATTCATGACCTGCGTAATCATATTCTGCCCATCGGAGCCTAAAATTGCTCCGTATTTGTCAAGCATGCTCATGATTTCAACATTTCTAGCCTGGCTATTTAGTATGTAAAGCAATCTGTCTAATGTGTAGAAAATGGTTCCACCAAACATCATCTGAAAACCCCAGGCTTTCTTGCTCCACATCCCAAATCCCATTCCAAAAAATAGTCCGACGAATAGTAAATGGTACATAACCGCAATCACGCCACCACGGACATCCCCGAAGAGTGGAACGGCGGAAGTTATGGACATCATTTCGACCATTGCAGAAATCAGAAAGAACACACCCGCCGTACGAATAGTGAATCGTGGTCCCTTGAGCGTGGATGCCTTGGTAGTTGACTTAGTTGCCGGATGATTCCACTTACCATTGCTTTTCACTGCGGAACAAAAACGACATATAACAGCATCATTCTGGATATCTTCGGCACAGTAGGGACATTTCATGGATTATACCTCATGAGTTCGTTTCAATATTACACATTATGTAGCACTTTTCTTATTTTACACATATTGAACGAACACCGCGCACTTACATCATCCATGGTGGCGAGTGTTAGGCAACAAATAAATGATTGTTCTAGAATTGGGTGTAAAAGTATTTATCAAAACAAAGTATGTATTATTGTACCGTTATGAATTACAATCTGAATGTTGACAAGAGCTTCTATATCATCCAGAGGATCGGCTTCAACTACAATAATATCCGCGAGTTTTCCCAATTTCGAGTGTTCCCAATTTGTCTTCAATATTACAGACATGAGCTGCGTTCTTAGTCCCTGCAATAATAATTTGCATAGGAGACATTCCAGCTTCTTCCATCATTTGGATCTCGCGAATTGGCATTCCTGAATCAAATTCAGTAGTATAGCCACCAAAATCAGTACCGATTGCTACTTTACCTCCTGCCTTGACAAAACGACCCAAATTATTTATTGCAATATTATCCCAATTGAGGGAATACATTTCACTCACACCTTTCCATAATTCCAAAGTCGGTTCCCAATACATACCGTCTGCAATCATCTGAGTTATTAGACTGTCAGGTAATACATCAACAACCATATGGGCCACGTCATCAACGCCCGCCTCAATCGCTATTCTAAGATGTTCAGACCGACTTATGTGGGCTGAAACGGGCACTCCATTTTCATGAGCGGTGTTAACAATGACAATAATTTCTTCCATAGATAGCATGGGCCATATCCTGCCCTGTAAATTATCTTCGATTGCAATTTTTATTATATCAGCACCGGAATCAATCAGTGTTTGAACTTTTATGTGTGCATCCTCTGGTGAGGTGACTTCAAAACTACCATAACCTCCGACAGTCGTAACAAGTGGACCACTTGCGACTAAGTGCGCGTTTGTTAAATCCGTGTTCAAATCATTTCTGGCTGTAAACACTTGTTCAAGAGAATTATTTCCCAAATAACCTAAATCACGAACAGTTGTAACACCTGCCTTTGCCCATGTTTTTAAACTGTTATCACTAAAATTGCTATGAACGTGTGTATTAAAAAACCCTGGTAGCATTACTTTTCCGCTGATGTCGATAATATTCGCGCCGTCAGGTACCTCTATATCAGAGCTTTGACCGATTTCTTCAATATATTCATCTCGAATAATTATAGTAGCATTAAAAACTGGCTCTGAACCAGAACCGTCAATCAGAGTTCCATTGATCAATGCTAAAACTTCATTCGTTTTTTCAGAGTTATCCTCCGGATTTGAGCACCCAATTAAAAATATAGAAACAATGATATTCAATAGGAGAATAATTAATATTTTTGATCCATTATTCTTCTTCATCAATATTCCATAACAATACTCAGGTGGATTAATATATCCAAGGAATATACCGCTTAACTTTTTTCATATAATTTAAATAAGCCTGCCTATGATTTTCCAACATGTATTCTTCTTCTAAACGAACCTGAAACTCCAGTAACAAGAGAAAGACAAGTATCCATATTAGAATCAGCATAGTTGGAAATAAAACGAGTAGCCCGCAACAAACCAAAAACAGACCTAGATAGGTCGGATTTCTACTGTAAGAAAATATACCTGATTCAATAAGGTGTGTTATGTTGCCTCTATCAATGCCAACACGCCAGGCATTCCCCATTGTTTTTTGTGCGACGTAGCAAATAAATAAACCAAAAAAAGAAATGGATATCCCAATTGTGGCTGCCATCGAATCCGACAATTTAAATAAATTGTAAAAGCTGGGAATATCACTAATTCCGTAAGTATGTAATACTAGAATTATAATGATGCTCAACGTCATGATCCTCAACATTAAAGCAAAAAACATTTGAGATGGTTTTTTATCTATATATATCACTTCTGGATCAATACCAGACTGTTGAATTTGAGCTCTCCTTTTTATTGCCCACAAAACAACATATAGTAAAAAAATGATTGCAGCGGAAAATCCTCTTAGAATTTCAGGTTCGTATTTCATTTTTTCTTTTTGGGAGGCAACGATTCAATAAATCCCAAACTTATTCCAACCCATTCTGCCAGATCGTCATCAGACTCAAATCCCTCGGGAGCAACGTAAACCAATCCCTTCATTGCTTTGCCCGTAAAATCCATTTCGCTTGCGTGTTCCTTGGTAAGACACTTTTCATAATTATTTGGTCCAACTCGCAACATGAGGTCATCTTTTACAATACCACAGCACATATGGTTGGAGACCATAAAGCAAAGTCCGCCAAACATTTTCTTTTCTTCCACATCTGGATGATCTTGAAATTGCTCACGAAGCCTTTCGGCTAAACCTTCATCAAATGCCATAAATCTCCACTTTTAACATTAAATATTCAGGCGAAGTCAATTATGATTTCGCAAGTACATCAATCAATTTATCACAACCACCATTTTGTATATACTCCGAATGTTCGTCTATTGTCGTAAAACGCTTTCCACATATTTTATGACATTCCATCTCATAATCTGTCGCTTCTAAAAATGTATTTAATATGTTTTCTGAAACAGGATCAGACATGGTAGGTTTCCACTTCTCTTCTTTCACCAATTCCAGAACGGTCTTCCATAGTGCTGCACTCAGTGCACCACAACCATTGCCACTCAGACCAAGTCCGCCTGCAAATCCGGCAACCATTACCATTTCTTCATCACTCCCACCCATTTTTTTAACGACTTCTGAAGCGCAACTTTTCGGGTTTTGAGCTAACTCTGGTTGTTCCTGAGACAATGCTTCATTTGCTGCTTCGATTGCTTCTGGCGCCCATTTATCTGCAAGGGTAAAACAGGATAAGAATTTCCCTGTTATAAAATATTTTGCCATACTTAATTTGCTTGACCAATCACAACGTGTGATATCTTCGCATTCAATGCTATTGGTCCTGCTAATAAATGATTCCATGATATGTTGAGTTGCGGTTATAGCAACAGCGATTGCTTTACCCTGGTCGTCGTGCCTGCGAAAGGATTCTGCTCCTACAGCCATCGAAGACCCCCAAAGCATTCCGCACTGGTATCCCTGTCGCGCAATGCCTCCTGCTAATGGATCTATGGCCTGCTCTTCCATTTCTTTCGGAGAATCAAATTCGCGATTTAGAATATAAAAGAATGTGCGGGAGCACGTACCCTTTTTTAGAAATACCCATTTCGCGTCTTGTGGATTTTCTTTTGAGTCGACCTTTTTCATACAAGACCTCCTAATGATCCATGATGAGTTATATAAGCAGTTATCGCACGACAGTACGGTGACTAATTTAATTTATTTCAATCTTATAATGAACTTTCCCTTTAGGCCTGTTTTTTTGCCACAACATAATAACTATGTGCATCCTTTGGTGGAATTTCTGATTCTATTATTTTAAAATTATTGTCCGTAATGAGGTTACTCATTTCAGCGACTTTAAAAAACGTAATTTCTGGTAATATTCCCAATTTGCTTAAGGGTTGTATGAAAAGCCTAAGAATATTCATTTTTTCTCCCATGCAAGGCGTTGTGGAAATAAACAACCCTCCCGGTTTTAATAATTCGTTTATGCTTTTCAAAACCTTGTCTGTATCCACTAATAAATGTAGAATATTGAAAGCTAGGATAACATCAAAAGATTCATTTTCATATCGTTTATCAAAGATTGATGATTGTCTGAAATGTACATTTTCAATTTTCTGCTCACGGGCTTTTCTCTGCGCAATATCGATCATTTTTGAGGATATATCAATGGCATGAGCCTCTTTTACAGCGTTAGCAATTTCAAGGGTTTTAGTTCCTGTTGCGCATCCATAGTCCAAAATAATATCGCTAGGTCGCAGATGTGTTCTAGCCTTTTCAACAGCAGTATTGAGTTTCGGTTTTTTACTTTTGGTAGGCTTATCAAATGTCTTTGACATCCGATCCCAAAATTTTTCTGATTTATTCATTCAGGCAGATTCTAGTGCACGTTTTTCCCATTCTTCGACATTTACACCTTTGATCAAAAGCCACAGGGGAAATAATATTTCTCCCCAAAATGTAAAAATAGCAATATTCACGTTGAAACTGGGTACTAGGATTACGACAAAACTCTCGATCAGATATCCGAAACATCCTATCATCAACAGGATGCCCAAAATCCCAGGCAGAAATCCTGATTTGAATACTAAATAACCCAGGGGAAATAGCCAAAGCCCCCAGAATATCCCTGCAATATTAATTCCCTGTTCGTGCAGATCAAGAAAAAGGGGTACCAAAGCATGTAATTGATCTGGTGAGAATACAGATAAATATTCCGTGCCACTTGAAAGTGTCAGTGCAGCAATTTGGTTAAGTTCATTGAGCATTGTGATGGGAATAGAAACAACTAACAAAATAACCATTAGCAAAGCATGGTTTTTATTAACATGTTTGAGCAATTTATATAAAACCAGCACTAAAAATAAATTGATTAGCTGAACAATTAGAGCAGATACAATTCCTAACCTGAATAGTGACTCAGAAGCCACAATATTATGGACTGTCAATGTGGCATCACCAGGAACAATCAGAATGGAAGGAAGATACTTAATACTGAAGACAGCGAATGGTACCATTAACAGATACAGGAATCCTGCTAGTCTTGCGGTTTTATTGGGATTCATTTTCTATTTCCTGTATTAAACCAATGGTTCATTCCAAGTCGGTTGCTTTTGTATCAAATGTGCCAATTTGATTTCCTAGACGCACCTGAATGGCATCTGATTTGTATCTGTCTGGTTCAAAGATGATAATTACCATCGAACCGCCATACAAAAATTGCCCCAGCACATCTCCCCGTTTTACTGGTACTGGTTCCATTACATTTTCAAACCGTTTTTTGAATACTATTGAGCTTATTGTATTTAAACCGACAGGTACAATTGCAACATGCCCATATTTACCAGTATCAATTATGAAGTAGCCACGTTTGAAGTTTTCAAACTGACTAAAATCCGTGCCGTGATATCCTACATTTCCGCTAGGAGGTGCCCATGCTGGAAAATTATCATAACCATAGAAGGCATCCTCTATTATGTTAGTCTCAACAACGTGACCACCTACAGGTGCATGATACCAATGATACGTATTTGGCATCAAAACACAAGATAATGCAGTTCCACCGATAAATTTATCTGCGTATTTCGAACCACCCAACATTTCACGTATGTTTAATGCCTGAATGCCCTTGGTTGGTATTTGTGTATTTGCGTCAATTATTTTCTGTGGAATTGTATTCATGATGGCATCCGTGGGCGCAGAAATCACATAGTCACGATTGGGCATTGTTTGAGGGCGACTTTTTTCTTGGTCTTTGAGTGTGCGCGCAAAGAAAGCATTGAAAGATTTAAATCCTCCATCCGGTGCACTTGGATCTGGTAGAATGTAATCTTCCTTTTCAATCCTTATATCGCTTAACCAATTTGCAATCTGGGGCGTCGAGGCGTTACTATCCATGAAAGCGCCTCTTTGTTTAGCAAAATCTTGCATAATTTCCCGTCCTGGGGATTTTTGAACAAAATCTATACCGTATTGATTCTGATAGTAGAACCACACAAATCCCTCAATATACTTTAAGCCTGTATCATGGCTTCCTGTTGCAGTTGGGAGAAAGGTTGACCATTCATTCAGGAAAATGACCAGGTCTGAAAATGTCTTGCCCAACCATGGATTACCATCTGGATATTCTGGCGGTAATTGTTGCATATTCTCAAATGCAGAATCCAGTAAATCTTTAAAAGCGGTATTATCTGTCGAATAATATGCTTTCTCTAGCTTATTGATAGATTCATAACACGGACCATTTGGATCTGCTAAAAATGTTTGTGCAAAAACTGATGATAATACCATTAGACTCAAGAAACCCGTAAAGATAATTGCTCGATTATTTTCCTTCATATCCCCTCCTACTATTTAATTCTTATCATTTTTCTTTATTTGTACAAGAAAAGCACCTATGACTGCAATGACCATTCCCATTCCTTCGCTTTGATTCTTTTTTCGATTTCCTCTGCATATTTCTTTTTCAATACAAATGGAATAAAACATAAAAACGCCAGTATATAACGTAAACCTGCAAAAGTAATGGGGGGAATTTCGGATAATCCGATTTTGATAATTATAAATGAAGTCGACCAAAGAAATGTAACCAAAAGTGCTTGAAGGACAATTTTAAAATGGTAAATAAGAGTTTGATTCAAACAGTGATCCTCTATTTTATTTCAACCCATTAACTTAGTCGTTCAGCACATTTTACGCAACCTAGACTGGCAGCAATTGTTTTCCGATTGGGAATTACTGATCACCTTCTGGTTTAACCATAAGAGTCACATCAAAATTCTTACGTTAATATATTTCAAAACTATCTAACATTATCAATATGTTGAAAAAGTTGATTCCTTTAGAGAAAGCACCTTGGCATTTACCAACCTAGATTGGTAGCGAAAGTTGGATTTATGTATCTGTGACTATTATTGGAAATAGTAGTTAAAAGTAATTTGAGTGAATGTCGCTTCTAACCTTGTATTGTATTCACTTTTATAATTATCCCACTCATCACTATTTTCATTTGTCATTGAATGTAGTACCATATTAAAAGCTAACTCTCCACCTAATGAAAATGACTCAGAAAAGAAATATTCTACACCGTATCCAAGCGTAATTCCAATTAGGTCTGTTGCATCTTTTATCTCTTTTTTAGTGTCACTACTTATATCTGATCCACTAATAAATGGTAGTACCATAAAAACTTCGCCAAAATAATAGCTATTTAAATCTCCTGATCGATTACCTAATAACCTTACTCCTAATCGTGGGATTAAAAACCGTGCTGCCACATCCCATTTATCGGTTTCACCATTTTCAGTGTATTTACTAGACATGCTCAATCCAAAATAGCTTAATCCAATAGTTGGTGTAAAGTTTTTACCTTGCACATTTTGATTCCCTAATAACAACTGAGCTGTTGAATAGGGTAATCCAACTTTAAAACTTGTGTTAGTTTTCGAATAGACCATTGACATCGTCAGGACTAAACTCATAATTGCTATTATTATTTTCTTCATTTTCTATATCCCCTGAATTCAACTCCCAAGTGCAACTCAAAGAAGGTTTGTAGAGAAAGCAGAGCTGCTGTAGCATCCCTGCTCTCACAGACTAATATGAGGAGCACTAATGAGACACTACAGCCAGCTCACGCTGGAACAAAGATACACAATTTGCACAATGCTAAAAACTGGTCATACCCAATCACAGATTGCACTAATAATCGGGGTTCATAAATCGACCATTAGTCGGGAGTTTAAGCGTAATTGTGGCGGACGAGGTTATAGGTACAAACAAGCGAACACCAAAGCTATAGATCGTCGTCAAACAAACGTTTGTATTCGTATTGATGGAAGTACTTGGATGTTTGTTGAACGATTGATACAAAAGGAATGGTCTCCTGAGCAGATTAGCGGTTGGATGAAAAAGACTCTGGGACTATCCATCAGTCATGAATGGATTTATCAATACGTACTTAAAGACAAACTGGCTGGTGGTTCTCTGTATCTTCATCTACGCTGCAAAAAGAAAAGAAAGAAGCGTTATGGATCCAATGATCGTCGGGGAAACCTTAAAAACAGGGTTAGCATTGACCAAAGACCCACGATCGTTGATACTCGTTCCCGCGTAGGAGATTGGGAAGCTGACACGATTATAGGTAAAGCCCATAAGCAGGCCATTGTCTCTCTGACAGAAAGGAAATCCGGGCTTGCACTTATTTACAAAGTGGATAGACGAACAAAGGAAAACACTGAAGATGCGATGAAACGATTGTTGTATTCCATCTCTGGAAAGGTTTATACGATTACATCGGATAATGGGAAAGAGTTTGGAAATCATGAGAAAATTGCAAAGGGACTTAAATGTAGGTTTTATTTTGCGCATTCGTATTCTTCCTGGGAAAGGGGAACCAATGAAAACACCAATGGTCTTATCAGACAATACTTTCCTAAAAACAGGGACTTTAGAACTATAACAGATAATGAGATAATCCACGCCATGAAAAGACTGAATAATCGTCCAAGAAAAAGACTTGGGTTCAAAACTCCCAATCAAGTATTTTTTGGAGAATCAACCAATGTTGCACTTGCTACTTGAATCCAGCATATATGATAATGTAAATATTAACAACAATAATATTTACAAGGAAAATGATGATCTAAAACTGACATTTTCAATGGTGTTTGAAAAATGAAAAAAGCACTTTCGAAATGGTTTGATGCTGTAAATATAAAATGGTTTCTTTTCGGGATATTAGCATACACGTTGATTCTTGCTACCATTATTTATGGATTTATTATGCCACCACTTAATCAATATAATATTAGATCAAGTAATCAGGACGGTATTAATGATATGTACATCAACCTAATTAGTCTTGATATAGATGCCGCAATTGACAGTATAAATTCACAAATAATGGACCTCGAGAAAATTGAATCTAATTTTAAACAACGCCTTATAGCTGCAAATAAATTTAATTCCATCATTCAGGCTATTGATCAATCATGTAATCAGACTAAAATAAAAATAAGAAAATTAGGTCCAATTGATAATCCCAAAACAATATCCAATAAATTTACAAAAAAATTTATAAAAGCTGATCTTAGCGGTACTTTTAACAATTTCTTAAATCTTCTACTTAATATGGAAAATTATTCCGAATGGTTGTTAATTGAGAAGTTGATAATTAATAATGATATTGATAGTGAATTACTTAATTACAATCTTGTTATCAGTGTAATCCTTGAAAATTCAACGCTATGACAAAAAAAAATAAATGGTTTGTATTTACATTGTTGATGATGATGATGAGTTCAATTGGTTCATTAAACTATTTCATACCCATATCAGAATTGATCCCTGCCACTAGCTCAAAGCACATAGTGACTCAGCCCCTCAATATTGATCTTTTGACCATAAAAACCATTGTGAAAGCAGTCGATCATCAAAATATTAAAGAAGTAGACCTACTTTCTCTGGTTAATGCATTGAGTGATTCTGATTTTAAAAAACCTGTTAGAAATCCATTTCAATCTCAATCTTCTCCAAAAACCAAATCAATTAAACCTCAAAAGCGCAGTAAACCAATAACCCCTCCTGCTCCTCCAAAATTTTCTAGACCAAAGATTAAACTCGAAGGAATTGTATGGGATGAACAATCACCTCGAGTAATACTGAACAATGAGATTCATCAGATGGGAGACCAAATTGAAAATTATACTATATATGCAATTACAGATTCAACAATAACCTTAATCAATGATAAAGATATTTTTAACGTAAAATTATTTAAAGGCAGTAAAAATGAACACCCCTAAAATGACTCTTATATTCTTTATAGCACTTATGGTTTTTAGTCCAGCGATTGCAGATGTTACTGTCGGATCTGAAATTCCAATTACGTTAAGCGTCGTTGAGGTTAAACTTGAAAATGTTCTTAAAATAATTTCAGAAAAAAGTGAGTTGAGTTTTATACCAGATCCTTTAATAAATGATAAATTAATCACAATTGAATTGTCTGATGTCACTCCGAGTGAAGCACTTAATATCATTGCTCAGTTGTATAATCTTGGCTTTCAGGAACTTGGTAGTTCAGGGAAATATGTCGTCACAGAAATAAGCGCTATGGCAGTCGAAACTGAAGTTGGTTTTTATACATGTGAATTTGCTCAAGCAGAAAGAATACTCGATATTTTGTCGAAATTTACTACACCTGACGTCGGACGCATTGTAATTGATGAGCGTACCAATACAGTGATCTTTCAAGATACATATGATAATATCTTAATTTTAGAGCAGATTATTAAGTCATTAGACCGCGCTAGCAAACAAGTATATATTAAAAGCATAATAGCTGAAGTTTCTCTTAGTAAGTCGTCAAATGCAGGCGTCCAATGGTTCACCAAAAATAACCAGACAAGTGTCGGAACAGATTTTGGACTTAAAACAGTACCGTCAGTATTACCGGAATTACCAGGGAGACCAGCGGGTACTGGTTTAGGGATTGGGATTCTGGATATGGATATTGATATAGCTATTTCAATGCTTTCTACGACAAATGATTTAAATCTGCTTTCAACCCCTTATCTTATCACGCTGGATAACCAATGGGCAGAAATTGAGGTGGGTGATCAAATCCCTTATCAAAAGCTTAATGAATTCGGTGTCACTTCATATGAATTTAAAGATGCGACAGTTCGTCTTGCATTAAAACCCCATATTAATAATGATTCAACCATTACGATACAGTTAGAACCACAAGCTAATTTTCAACAAGGATTTACACCTGACGGAGTACCGATCATCTCCACAAGAAAAGCTCGTACGCAAGTTGTTGTAAAATCAGGAGAGACTCTAGTAATTGGGGGAATTATGCAGGAATCAGATGTACTTAGCGAATCCAAAGTGCCAATATTGGGAGGAATCCCACTTTTGGGTAATTTGTTTAAATCCAAAAAAATAAGTAAACAAAAAACTGAACTTATTATTATGTTAATGCCTGAAATCGTTGGGACAGATTTTTCCGATATGACAGATACTGCAATCGATGACCTGCCCGACAAAATGAAAGAGAATTTAAAATGAATATTGTCAATGAAAATAATAATCAAGTAAGTTCATTTCTCGTCATAGATGATGACGTTAGTATATTACAATTTTTTATTGACGCATTTAATGAGATGAATTATGTAATTGATACTGTTTCAGATGGAAAGATAGGAGGTCAGCAAGCTCTTAATAATAATTATAAAATGATCTTTCTAGATATAAAAATTCAACAGGTTAATGGATTAGATGTTCTACGAGAAATTCGACGTACGAATAAAAAAGTAAAAATTATTATGATTTCGGGTTATCTTACTGAAGACATCATAGAAGAAGCGTTATCAATTGGAGCCGATGGATATCTAAATAAGCCACTTACGGCACGAGATATTTTCGCGAAAGCAATTAACTATCTTGACGAACCTGGCTTAGATAATTCTCATTCTAATTAACTAATTAAATTGGGTAAATATGCCTATTAAATCTAAAATCCTCATTGTCGATGATGAACGTATTATATGCATTTTATTATCAAGGTTGCTAAAGAAATTAGACTATGAGGTGGTTGGTATTGCCAATTGTGGTGATGATGCGGTCAAATTGATTAAAGTAGTAGAACCAGACGTTGTACTTATGGATATTAATATGAAAGATCAAATGGACGGTATTAATGCTGCTAAAACAATCCATACCTTTACTGATATTCCTATAATCTTTTCTACTGGCGAGACAAAAGAGAGCATTATCGCTGAAGCATTAAAGACAAGTCCCTCTGGATATATAAATAAACCGTTTCGCATCGAAGATATTAAAACGACCATCGAAGTATCATTAATACGCTATAAATATGAAAAAGAACTTATTGAATCACAAAAAGCATTAGAAAAATCCGAGTTAATGTTTCGTGGAATATTTAATACTACTCCGGCAGGTTATTTTCAACTTGATAAAAACTTTTGCTTAACACTGTGTAATCCAGAGATGGAGAGTATTTTTAAGGGTACTGGTAAAAATTCAATTTTAGGGAAAACCATTTTTGAATTGGTGGGTATTGAAAAAGCTGAAATAAAGAGAATAAAAATGACATTGCTTAAGAAAGGTCAAATGCCAGTTACTGGAGTCAATTTATATGATATGAGCGGAAATTTAAAAAATATTTTGTTTAGTATTCATGAACCGAATGCCGAGACTGATATTAGCTTTGCTTATATTGGTACAATCCAAGATATCACTGACTATAAAAATCTTGAAATACAATTGCGCCATGCCCAAAAAATGGAAGTCATTGGTATATTATCCAGCAGGATTGCCCACGAAATTAACAATCAGCTCACAACCGTTCTTGGTTACGCAGATCTCTGCCAAATGACGATGGGAAAAGAAACTCGCCAATATAGGTATATCAATTCTATGCGGAATAAATCCATTGAGGCAATGGAGACTACTCGCCAATTACTAAAATTTGGCCGTAAACAAAAAGTGGTTTTTGAAGATATATCGGTGGATCATCTCATCAAAGAAAAACTTGATCTTATAGGACATGTTTTAGGATCCGAAATTACAGTTAAAACTGAATTAAATTCTCACGGTGCAAAAATTCACGTTGATCCGAAACAATTGGAACAAGTTATAATGAATCTTGTCCTTAATGCTCATGATGCCATGGAAAAGGACGGTGAATTATTATTTACAACCAAAATTATGGATAGCAACAATAATGTATATGATGATACGATGCAACCTGGTGGCAAATATTTGTATCTTTACATAAGAGATAATGGTTGTGGAATTCCTTCATCGAATCTCGAAAAAATATTCGAACCATTTTTTACTACAAAAGAAGAATCATTGGGTACAGGACTAGGATTATCAATTGTGAAAAGTATTATTAAAGAAAATGGTGGTGATATTTATGTCAATAGTATCGCCGGAAAAGGCACGACGTTCACCATTTCCTTTGAATTGGCAAAAGAAGAAGACCACGCTAGTAAATAAACGTTCCTTTTATAAAATAATAATCATTGGCATAGAATTGACCTATCCAATGATCTTCATTGCCCCACACCGTATGAATTCCCATTGTAACAATAATACGTTGGGTATATAAATAATATAGTTCAATCTTTGAGAGTCCGCCTTCTCTTTTTAAATCTGATAGTGTCCAATAATCTATCCCAGCATTAAGTCCCGGAATACTCCCTGACGCTGAGAATATACCGTACTGTTCTGTCGCAGGGAATTTATCGGATATTGTGTAATCCAAAATTTGTTTGTTGATCCATTGACCATTTAAGTGAAGTCCCAATAAGCCCGAATATTTAATCCCAATCATGCTCAATGATCGATTCGACTTATTTATGTCATACTTATATTGTAATTCTGAGCCTGTGTCTACAAATGATGGAAAAGTATTATACCAAAACGGTGTCTCATATCCAAACTCAGCTTGGAGTGAAAAGTATCCCAAGGGATATTCACAATCAAAGCCATAGAATGTTTGTCGGTTTGTCATTTTATATGGTTGTATTTCACCATCGCCAATTGGATCCGGATTAATCAACCAATTGATATTTGAATATTCAACCCATAATTCATCTTGATAACCATCGAACCACATTAAGCGGTACTGCAACCTTCCAACTGAACCAGCCAAACGCAATCCAAATTCATTCTTCAAATTCTTGTCATATTTATCTTTTAGGATGAACAGAGAATGGGGGTCATTTATCCAATCTCCATCTCTTTCCCGCCATGGACCATGATCTATAATTGGATCATATTCGATTTTCGGATTCCAAATTCCTTCTAAGCTAAAACCGAAAAGATGCATTCTTGTACGAACCATTATAATGCCAACCCGGATATCGTTTAAAGAACGGGTCAAATGATATCGCATATCCCTGGGATTAATTCTATCTGAGAGAAACCAACCATTTATTAATCCCCATTCGACTTTCTGTTTGCCTGTACGAATATCAATTAACGGGAATGCTAACTCAATGTACGCCTCGCGATTATCCCAAAATAAGGCCGGATCGCTGATGGATTCCTGCACTAGTTCACCACTATAATTAAACGAATAAATTCCCTTTTGAGCTATAATGTTTATTCGAAACCGATCTTGGCGCTGGAGAGAATCCGATGATGAAAATGGAACCATTTCATAGTGTTCTGCCAAACCTGTAATCTGAGCAGAAAGAAATGTGAGGAACCAGATGACGAGTAACTTTTTCATAATTTTATGGTGGAAAACTAGGTACAAAGTAAATCATCTGGAATGGATATGAATTCCAATTGTTTTACGCTAGAACGATGAATTTTATCCGACTAAATTCACACAAAACAAACCCAGGTATTTTATGAAATTTTGTACTGCAATTAATTGCATGGATGGTCGTGTCCAACTTCCCGTCATTCAATATTTGAAAGATCGATTTAATGCAACCTATGTTGATACCATTACCGAACCGGGACCAAATGCAATACTGGCGACTCAATCCGATGATGTCCTTTTACAATCAATAAATACTCGAATTGAGATTTTTTTTAAAACGCCACGGATCAAATAGTATTGCAATTGTCGGACATCATGACTGTGCTGGTAATTCCACTTCAAAAACACATCAATTGAAGCAAATTGCATTATCAAAAAAATATTTATCTGATCGTTATCCGTCCGCAAATGTTATTGGTCTTTGGGTAAATGAAAATTGGGAAGAAGAAGTATAAACGATGACTAACAAAGATTTATTTCCAATAATAAACGATTACCTCCAAACAAAATTGGGTTCCAAGAAGGAATTCCCCTTTGGTGATGAACCTGCTGTATTCAAAGTGGGTGGAAAAATGTTCGCATTATTGGCACAAAAAAAAGAGCCCCTTCAACTTACACTTAAATGTGATCTTCTAGAAGTTGATATCGTGAGAATGACTTTTGCTGCAGTTAATCCCGGGTATCATATGAATAAGGATCATTGGAATACAATTACCTTGGATGGATCAATACCGAACGAAATCTTATTCGCCATGATTGACGATTCATATGATTTGATATTTAGCGGATTATCAAAAAGAATTCGGGAATCTATTTAACCACGGAATACACAAATATTTTAAAATATATTTGTGAAAATTTTCAATATTGTATTTTAATTACATAAATCCCAAACCATATAACTTGGACCTTAAAACTTTTCCTTCTAGCACGTAAATTCACTCATGCGATCTGCTGAATTAGAACAAATTCTAAAACCACGTCCCCGGAAATATCGCAATCTGATTAAACATTTATCCGATTATGTCTTTACCGCTGAAAGTGACGATCAGACGTTAAGTAATGAAGATGTATTCCATGATTTATCGTCATCGCGGGGTACGAGTCGTTTTTTAGGGTATTACAGTACAAAAGGTCTCGATTTGGGATTAGAGTTATTTGGCGTATATGATAAACTGAAAAAAATTGGTTTATCTAAACCCAAATTACTAATGGATACTAGCGATCCGTTTTTACATAAACTCACACTGATTCATACAATCAATGGGATTGACCACATTTCTGCTGAATTATGTTTGCGTCGAGCACCAATAACATTACCTGATACTCAGCAAACAAAAGCGGACTGTCTCATTGTTGAGTGGTTTATGCTTCAAAACCCCATCAAATCATTTTCCCGTCATCGCCCTCAGCTTCCCGGTCAAGATCATCCTGGTTTGGGAATCAGTATGATCATATTTGAAATCCTTTACTGGATGGCCAGACGTTTCAATCTTGATGGTGTTATTCTGGTGCCAAACTTCCTTCATACCGGAATACTTTATGGAAGACAGTGCGCCTTTCTTGATCCTGTTCGTCATGGGGAATTACAGGCATTAAGCGAAATCATCGACAATAAATTTTCATTGGATCAACTATCCTGGGCTTGTGCTGAAGGTCAATTAATAGATACAAAATCTAACTTAATTTATAATTGGGTTCCTGCTCCAATGGCACAACCTGTATCAAGAAAACTGAGAGATTGGTTCTACAATCCAGTTTATACACAAAAATTGCGAAACAGTCACAACTCAACAACTATTAAAATTAGAAAAAAATATAAGAAACAATTTTCTGACACATGGATGGCATTATAAGTTGAAATCTATATCAAAACCTGTCGTAGTCGTTGCCAATGGATTATTTCCCACACATCCAATGCCCCTTTCATTTATTGATCATGCAGGAACCGTCATTTGTACAGATGGAGCTGCGGATAAATTACTTTCTCACAATAAGTACGCTAATATTGTGATTGGGGACATGGATAGTCTGGTGATTGACCTCCCGGAGGGAATCGATATTATACATGTTTTGCAGCAAAAAAATTCAGATCTGGAAAAAGCCATTACATTTTGTATTAAACACAAAATTCAAGAGATTACTGTCGTAGGGGCAACAGCGCTACGTGATGACCATTATCTAGCAAATATTTTGCTAATTCTCCACTATTATAAAAAAATATCTATATCCGTTGTTACGGATAAATACACCATTTTTGCCTCTCAAGGTAATAACTCGTTTTTATCATTTAAGGGGCAAATCGTGTCTCTATTTTCTTTTACTAAAACGACCATTACATCTGATAACTTAAAATATAAAGTAGACCATGAACAATTAACCAGCCCATCACAGGGTGTGAGCAATGAATCCTTAGGTAATTCGTTTTCGATTAATTCCAGTGATACCATAATCGTGATGCAGAGTCACGAGAAAGCTTAATGATAAATCTCCATTGGCTGGATGGACTTGCCATCCTTTTATATTTTTGTTCGCTATGGGTTATCGGGTTTGTTCGATCCAAACATTCTGCCGATGACGAAAAAAACTATATTTTAGCAGGAAGGCGACTCAGCCTGCCTGGTTTTGTAATGACATTGGTTTCCACTTGGTACGGAGGAATCCTTGGTGTTGGCGAAAATACATTTCTCTACGGGATGCAAACCTGGGTTATTTTTGGATTGCCCTACTATGTATTTGCAATTCTCTTTGCTTTTTATTTAGCCCCAAAGATTCGAAGGGCAAATCTTGTTTCCATTCCCGATCATTTTGAAAAACGATATGGTCCTTCTTCGGCAGTAATCAGCGCACTATTAATACTGGTATTGGCAAGTCCGGCACCTTATATCTTAAGTATTGGTATTCTTCTCCAGGCATTTACAGGTTTACCCTACAGCACTGCACTGATCCTGGCACTCATTGCCAGTCTGGTATATATCTGGCGTGGGGGTTTTGGAGCTGTTATTCGCACGGATATATTTCAATTTATTCTCATGTTTTCCGGTTTCATTTTACTCATTGGGTTTGCATGGATGTCGTACGGGTCACCCCTTCATATTTGGAATCAACTTCCAGAGACACACCGCACCCCAACAGGTGGAAACTCATTCTCCTATATACTGGTTTGGTTTTTTATAGCATTATGGACATTCATTGACCCTGGTTTTTATCAAAGGTCAGCGGCTGCAAAATCAGAAACCGTGGCTAAAAAGGGAATTCTCATTGCCGTCGGATTTTGGTTTGTGTTCGACATGCTTACACTCTTCACAGGATTTTATGCGCGAATTCTGGTCCCGGATGCCCAAGCATTAATGATATTCCCATTGGTGGGTGAAAAGGTTCTACCACCCTTTTTCTTTGGTCTGTTTTTAACGGGATTGCTGGCTACCATAATGTCCACTATCGATTCCCTTGGTCTCATTAGTGCGGTGACTTTTGGTCGGGATATCCTGTGGCGAATTCGCAAATCTGCACCAAAATTGGCAGGACTTTCTAGCGTTGATTTAACCAAGCGTGGTTTAGTCATGATGGCATTCCTCTCCCTCATCCTTGCGCTTAGTATCCCATCCGTGATTGGATTATGGTACATGATTGGTTCCATGGTAATTCCAGGTTTGATCATCCCCTTTCTTGGATCATTTACGCGGATAAAGCTCACAGATGAAAAGGCCGCCATTAGTATTATCCTGCCTGTCATAACCGCAGCATTGTGGTGGCTCTTCACGCGCTGGTTTGGTTCTCCATTTTCATCCATCGAACCATTTTACCCCGGATTAATCGTTTCTTTGACAATGTTTGCACTATTTATTGGTTTTCAAAAACGGTAAAATCTTTAGCATGGGAATAGAAATAGAGAGAAAATTCTTAGTAAAGGGTGACGACTGGCGAAAAGGTGCATCCAAGCATACGATTCGGCAGGGATTTCTTTCTACCGATAAACATCGTGTTGTGAGAGTTCGCCAGATTGATCAAAAAGGATTTCTCACGGTGAAAGGACTCACACTTCAAACCACCAGGCAAGAATTTGAATACGAAATTCCTCTCGAAGATGCGCAGACCATGTTAGATCATCTCTGCGAAAAACCACTTATTGAAAAATATCGATTTGAATTAATGGCCTCAGGACATCTTTGGATAATCGACGAATTTTTATCTGAAAATGAGGGTTTAATCGTTGCTGAGGTTGAACTGAAATCAGAAAATGAATTGGTGGAGCTCCCACAGTGGATTGACCGGGAGATTTCTGACGATCCGCGCTACTTTAACTCAAATCTGGTTAAGAATCCGTATAAAGATTGGCGTGAATAAAGGGGAGAGATGAAAAAGTTCTTCCTACATTATATTTTTTAACCAAAAATAAACGGGTGCCATTTTCTCCCATACCTTGAGTGTATAATCAATCAGATTCTCTGAGAATATTTCATTTGGGATTGTCATAGTCTTTTTGAAAAATAACGTATTGTGTAATAAAAGTGTTTTCCGTTCATCTTCCACATCGTATCCTGTGGGGAATCGTTTATAATGGGGCTCACTTATTTCAAATCCCATTTTCTCCCCTTTGTCAATAATCTCCAGCAACTGTTTTCCTGATTTATTATCAGCAATCCCATCCCGAAAATCTGACATTTTATCTCTGGGAATTTCATACACACCACAGTACAAACTCAATTTTGGTGGCTCAAGATGAAAATAGAATCCTGGTCCGCTCATTTTTTTAAATCGTTTATCCCAAAACAATATTCCCAAGTGGGTTTTGTAGGGTGTTTTATCTTTGCTAAATCGCACGTCACGGTAAATCCTGAAAATTGAACCAGATCCATTTAGCCTCACATCGCCGCCCAATTCAGGAGAAATGGATTTTAATGCATCGTCCATCGCCATTACAAAATCCTGAGATTTGTGCTGCACCTCTTCTTTAAAAATGGATTTATTTTTTTCAAACCATTGTTTATTATTGTTGCCTTTGATTGCTGCTAAGAATTGCAGTGTTTCCTGTGTAAATCCGTCGAATTGGGTCATGTTTTTTCCTATTTTAAAAAATGAATCTTCAATGCAGTAACTAAAAGTATAATAAATAATTTAGCGCAGTTATTTTATCAACTCATATACTAATTGATCAATATCCATATCGGAAATAGATTCAACCGTGTTATGGTTAAGTCAATCAGCAAAATGTCATATTATCAATAGATATGAGGGATCATCTCATACCTATTATTACTATAATTTTTATAAGACAACTTTTAATAACTAACAACTTCAAAAGATATGTTTATTAAAACACAATCATCTGTTATTCACTAAACCCATTTAACTGAAAAAACAAAAAAATGAATAAAATAAGACAATTTGGAGAAAACGTAGTAGGATATGACATCCCTGTTTTAAATGAACGAGAAATAAGAGCTGCAGCAGGAATACTATTTTTAATGATGTATATATCAATACAGTTAGCAGCTTCTAAAGGGGATTTTTTAATGCTAAAATATTCTATTATAATATTCTTTACAGATATTGTAATACGGGTCTTTGTTAACCCCAAGTTTTCTCCTACTTTGATCATTGGGCGTTTGATTGTTAGAAATCAAGTCCCTGAATATGTTGGCGCTCAACAAAAAAAGTTTGCCTGGATAATTGGTTTAATTTTGGCATTAACCATGCTCATTCTTCTTGTTATCGTAAATTCTTACAGTCCGATCACAGGAATAATCTGTCTAATTTGCCTTATATTTTTATTCTTTGAATCGGCGTTTGGCATTTGTCTGGGATGCAAATTTTATTCAATGATTTATAAAGAAAAAGCGCAATACTGCCCTGGTGAAGTTTGTGATGTAAAGGCAAAACAAGATATCCAAAAAACATCAAAGACTCAGTTACTTATTGTTCTTGGATTTATCGTTTACATTTTTCTGACTATCTTTTTATTTAATGATAGTTTTAGCGAACAGCCCTATGACTTGTTTGGGATTGATAGTTCGATACACTCTGAATAAAAAATGCGATTATAGTTATATTGAATAATACTTAATCGACGTAATTACGTTGTTCTTTTTTCAATTTCATGATCACTATTGGCTCATTACGAAATGTAGAATGCTCAATCGTCTCCCATCTCAATGATGCATACAATTTTTCCTGATCCCAGGTGAATAAATAAAGTATATCGTAGCCAATCTCCCAGGCATGATTCACGATAGCTTTCATAAGTGCTGATCCAACACCCATTTTACGAAAATTCTTATGAACTAGGACGCTGGCAACACACGGCGTTAAATCATCACGATCTGGTATATCTGTCTGTACTATACTGGCACTTCCCATAGGGCGATTATCTTTCAGTGCAACATAGGTAAATGGGATAGAATCCAGATTCATTTGCCTATTTAAAATGCCTATCCTACGCTCAATTGAATCATTTTCATGGATATAACCCCATTCTTCAAATAACCATTTAGCAATGGTGGGGATTGCGAATTGGGCTTTCGACAAATGAAGAACTTCAAAATCCATGGGTAATTCTAATCAATGAAAGACAAAACTAATAATAGAAATATTCCCTTATAATCCAAAAAGGACTTCCGTCCTTGTTATTAACGTTTAGACATGAGTCCCTCTCGTGATTGTATATAAAAAAAGCCCCCAGATACAATCGGGGGGCTTTTACTACCATATTTAAACAGTCTATTTACTGGCTTCTAATAAATCCTTTAGGGATTTATTCAAATCAAATTTGAATTTTTCCACATTGATTTTTGGTTCATGCCAAACACCGTAGTCACCAGCCATAATAAGTTTCTGGATATAACTTTGTGTTAAGGCATCGGTTGTAACATTATCATACCAGCGAATATCAATCTTGGCACTATTGGTATTAATCGCACCCAATAATGCTGATAAAAACGTCTGACGATTTTCTGTATCCGTATTGATTTTACAGAATCCGGCTTCAATGAGACCTTCAATCTGATCCCAATCCGTTCCTACAAAATCACTCCATTTTTGCGAGGCTCCTGAAGGATTATTTAATCCGCCCAATTGCCCTAATGCATATTCACGAACATTTTCATACATCGTTGAAGCGCCATGAGCCACAAATACGATTTCGTCATTTGTTTCATTGGCTTTTGCTAACAATTCATGAGCCAGTGAAATATTCAACTTTACTTTTTGCCCCGGTTTCCCTTTGTTGGGTCCGTGCATGGTTCCAATAGTGGGAGCAAGCATTAAGACACCAGTTTCTTTCAGAAATTGATCCAGTTCGTCAGGATTTGTGTACGTGGAGAATTCTGATTTTGTGTCTTCGTCTTCTTCTCCGGCTAATACTCCCAATTCGCCTTCTACAGATAATCCCAGAGGATGTGCCATGTCCACCACTTCCCGTGTCAAAGCAATATTTTCTTCCAGTGGCATGGCGCGTTTGTTGGCATGATCGGTGCTATTGTCAGCCATGACAGATGTTAAGTGTTGCACGGATGCCTGAACGACTTTGCGCCCAGCATCAGAGATGTAATCACCATGATCTAAATGCGTCGCAATTTTCACTGAAGAATACTTTGCTTTTTTCTCAATATATGATGTTGCAAAGTCTAATCCCTGAACCTGATCACCGCCACCAAAATGTTTAAGTGCAGAATTTGAAAACGCCATAATCCCTGATGAGCCTAACAATTCAAAGGCTGTCATTGCAGCATTGATGCCCTGATATGTGGTGACATTAAAAGCAGGAACTGCATAACCTTTAGTGGTTGTGTTTCCTTTTTCGCCACGTTTAGCTTTTAATAATAATGCATGGGCTGATACCATATTATCTGAAAATTTTCTTTTAGTATTTAATACTGGAGGTGTTTTTGCCATCCTCTTACTCCTTTTTCTTTAACGATTAGTAAGTTGGTTGTCCTATATCAGACAACAAATCTGTAAACCAGGTTTGGGTTGTGTCGAAGGGTTTATGACCCTTAATACGTGGAAAATCAATAAGGGTTAATTCATTCCCTTTATCTTCATCCAAACCCACTACCCCACTTTGTTTATTCAGCGCATATTCTGCCGCCAAAAAAGCTGATTTTTTAATTAATTCTAAATCTCGTTGACCCGATGCTGCCGATCGTGCAAAATAACCACTTTTTTGAACCAGTGTTTTCTCTGCACCCAAACGATGTGCAAATTGCTTTGCAAACCATTGGCCGGGATTTATTTCATCCAAACGAACATGCCCAAAGGCATCCCTGCGAACATCTTCACCGGCGGCTTCCATTTCGGCTACAATTGTTTCGATGCCAGCACCTTCACTTAAGAAAATATTTACAGAATCTTTTTCGTCCATCAATTTTCGTAAACGTTTGACTTCTTGATCAAAATCCATGGAAAGTTCCGGTACATAAACCGCATCCACATCCCAACGACGTTTCTCGATTAATATGTCAGGCAGAAACTGCCGATTTGCCAGGCGTTTTCTATATTCATAAGCTGTGTAAGCCGTGAGCCAACCGCAATTGCGACCCATGACTTCATGAACGATTAGTTGACGCCGACTGGTTGTATTTTCGTTGGAAACGTTTTCAAAAAAAATTGCACCTTGTTCTGCGGCAGTCCAGGCACCTAGAGTTTGATGTATGGGAGATACATCGTTATCTACCGTTTTTGGTAAACCCACCACGGTTAAATCATAACTATTATCCTGCAAGTATTTTGCCAGATCGGCTGCGGCTGTATTTGTATCATCACCGCCAATAGTATGGAGAATATCCACGCCATCTTTTTCTAATTGTCGAGCGGCAACTTCTAATGGATTGTCACCTTCTTGTATTAAACCACGTTTTGTACAATCTTTAATATTTGTGAGTTTTACGCGACTATTTCCAATGGGACTCCCGCCATACGTATAAAGAATGGAATATGATTTTTTTACTTCATCTGAAAATGATATGGATTCGCCTAGCAATAAACCCTGATAACCATTTAAATATCCAATAAGTTCAGCATCTGGAGCAAGATCATTATATTTTTCTATCAAACCACCAATGGATGATGATAAACAGGGTGCGATCCCTCCAGCTGTTAAAAATGCAATTTTCATTGTTCTCCTTATCCTAAACAGAACTGAAATTTACACATTTAATCACCATCACTTTAATGGAAACTCTTAAATTTCCATGAGTTTTTTATCAGGATCACTACAATCAGCAAAAGGCGAATCATGTCCAATATTCTATGGAAACCTGACCTGGATACAGCTGCAAAAACACAGTTAGCTGAGTTTCAATCCTATATAAATAATACATTTTCCAAAAAATTTAAAACGTATTCAGAACTTCATAACTGGTCTGTAGAAAATCCTAGTCCATTTTGGGAATCTATCTGGAATTTTATGAATATTCTGTCCACACATCCTTATGCACAGGTTGTCGACGATCCAAAGAAAATGCCCGGTGCAAAATGGTTTATCGATTCCAAATTGAATTTTGCTGAAAATTTATTGCGTTTCAGGGATGACCACACGGCATTGGTTTTTTATGGTGAGGATCAGATTCGATTTTCGCTCACTTACAACGAATTATATAAATCCGTGGCGAAATGCGCATTTGCGCTAAAAGAAATGGGAATCCAAAAAGGTGATCGTATCGCCGGATTTATGCCAAATCGACCTGAGACAATCATCGCAATGTTGGCAACGGCTTCCATTGGGGCGATCTGGAGTTCTTCATCACCGGATTTTGGTATAAAAGGTGTATTAGATCGCTTTACACAAATTGAACCCAAGGTGCTATTTGCTGCCAATGGATATTTCTATAATGGTAAATCATTTGATTCATTAAAAAAACTGGCTAGTATTCTGGATCAACTCCCCAGTGTGGAAAAAGTCGTTATTGTTCCTTATACCGAAGAACAACCAGACATTTCCGGAATCGATAACAGCATTCTCTTCTCTGATTTCCTAGCAGATGGTGATATCCCTGAATTGATTTTTGAGCCACTGCCCTTTGATCATCCGTTGTATATCATGTACAGTTCAGGAACAACCGGATTGCCAAAATCCATTGTACACGGTGCTGGCGGGACTTTACTTCAGCACCTAAAAGAATTACGGCTTCATACTGATCTTCGCAGAGAGGATACCATTTTCTATTTTACAACCTGTGGATGGATGATGTGGAATTGGTTGGTAACATCCCTGGCTGTGGGTTCAACGCTAGTATTGTACGATGGATCACCATTCTACCCTGACGGAAATGCACTATGGAAAATGGCAGACGAGTGTGGAATATCAGTATTTGGAACAAGTGCAAAATATATTTCAGCCTGTGAGCAATTTGATATTCATCCAGGACGTGATCACGATTTATCAAAATTAAGAGCAATCCTTTCAACGGGTTCTCCACTGGTTGAAGAGAATTTTGACTATGTATATAATGAAATAAAACGTGATGTACAGTTATCGTCAATTTCAGGCGGGACTGATATTGTGTCCTGCTTTGCTCTTGGTAACCCAACATTGCCTGTGTATCGCGGCGAACTTCAATGCTGCGGATTAGGTATGGATGTTCATGCTTATGATTTTGAAGGAAAATCCGTGAAGAATGAAAAAGGTGAGTTAGTTTGTAGATCTGCCTTTCCATCCATGCCAGTGTATTTCTGGAATGATCCATCGGGAGATAAATACTATAACGCCTATTTTGCAGAATATCCAGGTATCTGGCATCATGGAGATTTCATCACTATTAATGATCATGGTGGAGTACAAATTTTTGGTCGAAGTGATGCTACGCTAAATCCCGGTGGAGTACGAATTGGTACAGCAGAAATTTATCGGGTCGTTGAGGCTTTTCCTGAAATAGCAGATAGTCTGGTTGTAGGGCAACGCTGGGAAGATGATGAGCGTGTGATACTATTTCTAAAAATGAATGACTCCCATTCCCTTACTGATCAACTTGCCAAAAAATTAAAAACAACGATTCGATCACAATGTTCACCGCGGCATGTCCCTGCTAAAATATTAGTAATACACGATATTCCTTACACCATCAATGGTAAAAAAGTGGAAGTGGCAATTAAGAAAATTATCCATGGGCAGGATGTTCACAATCGTGATGCCCTTGCCAATCCGGAATCGTTGGAATTATATCGAGATTTGGAAGAGTTAAACACATAGATAATCGTGAAATCTACTCTTGCTTCTTTTTGATTTACCATAAAACAGATTCTTCAATCGCTTTGCTCTTTCAGAATGACAGCAAATTTATTTGAGACAATTGGCGAAAAATAAAAAGCCCTCTAATCACAGAGGGCTTTTTATAACTTTATTTACTAAGCAGTTAATCCAAAACAGCCAGCAAATTGATCAAATCTGCTACGCGATTTGAATATCCCCATTCATTGTCATACCAATTCAATGTTTTTACCAAATTCCCTTCAATGACCTTGGTAAACGGTGCATCAAAAATTGATGAGTGCGAATTCCCGATAATGTCATGAGATACAATTGGCATAGTCGAATATTCTAATATGTCTTTTAGCCGTTCCGATCGTGATGCTTCTAAAACCGCATCATTAATCTGATCCACTGTGACATTTTGAGAAAGTTGTACAACAAAATCCACAACCGAACCATCAAGTACGGGTACCCGCATTGCAATACCATCCAGTTTACCATTTAACTCAGGTAATACTTTGCCCACCGCACGTGCAGCACCAGTAGTTGTAGGAATTACATTTTCTGCAGCAGCGCGAGCACGACGCCAATCTGAGTGAGGCACATCAGCCAATCGTTGATCATTGGTATAGGCATGGATTGTATTAATTACCCCATGGTCAATCCCAAAACTATCGTTGAGTACTTTCGCCATAGGTGCCAAACAATTGGTCGTACAGCTGGCATTGCTTACTATTTTATGCTCTGGTTTTAATCCTTCATCATTTACGCCAATAACAACCGTGTAATCAATTTCATCCTTGGATGGGACTGTCAGGATAACCCGTTTTGCACCTGCATCAATATGTTGTTGAATCTGCTCTCGTTTACGAAATACGCCCGTAGCTTCAATTACAACATCAATACCCAATGCTCCCCAAGGCAATTCAGTAGGATTGCGTTGAGCCAACATTTTGATCGTATTATGAGATGTCTTCAATTGATCATTTTCCAACGATACCGTATCGGGGAAGCGTCCCATCACGGTGTCATATTTCAATAAATATTCAAGTGCATCAGGGGTGGTTAAGTCATTGATGGCTACCACGTCAACATTTTTCCGTTTATTCAGTATACGAAATACAGTTCTTCCAATTCGTCCAAATCCATTAATGGCTACTCTCATGATGCCACCTCCAATTCATTATAGGCTTGAAGTAATTCAAGGATACGCTTTGAATATCCCCAGCCATTATCATACCAGCAAAGTGTCTTAAGTAATTTTCCACAAGCAATCATTGTGGCTTTGCTGTCAAAAGTCATGGTTTCGCTTGATCCGATGACATCACTGGAAACGATGGGATCTTCTGTATAGCCCACGATACCTTTTAATTCACCTTCAGTATAAGCTTTCACAACCGCATTTACTTCTTCAACACTGGGCATACGTTCAAGCTCCGTCGTTAAATCAACACATGAGCCATCCGATACTGGCACATTGAAGGCAATTCCATCAAGTTTACCTTTGAATTGGGGCATGATATCTTCAACCAATTGTGGTGACCAGGTTGTATTTGGAATAATATTTTCAACTGCAGAGCGGCTGCGACGCAGATCAGACCGAACGGCATCGGCTAAAGGTTGATCAGATGTATAAGCATGTATAGTCGTCATCATGGCACGTTTTACGCCAAATTTTTCATCTAACATTTTTAACATTAGTGCTAAAACATGGGTCGTTGATGATGATGTAGAAATTATCTTATCATTTATACTGATTGTGTTTTCATTAATTCCGTGGATAATGATTCGATCTACAGCATTCTCTGGTGGAACGGTTACAAATACTCGTTTCGCTCCGGCACTTAAATATTTTTGCAATTCAGATTCTTCGCGATATTTCCCGGTTGCTTCGATAACAACATCAACACCAAAGGCATCCCATGGGATTGAACCTGGTTCGCCACCTTGGATTACCCGAATCCGTTGACCATCTACTACAAGAAAGTTACCATCGACTGTAATATTATCTTCAATAACACCGTGCACAGAATCACGCATCAATAAATATTGAAGTACTTCAGGCTCGCCAAAGTCACTGATGACAGTGAATTGAAAATTTGGGTTTTTATACCCTAATCGGAATAGGTTTCGCCCAATTCTTCCAAAACCTACTAACCCGATCTTTACGGGTTTACTCATAGTCTATCCTCCAATATGTGAAATCAATCTGGAAATCCAATCATGAATTTAATGACTCTATTTAGAGTTACTCACTATTTCGAGGAATATTTTTATCTTTCTATTATGCCCGTCTATGAATATGATTCTAAATATCTGTAAATTCTATCAAGGCGGCGCGTATTCATAGGAATCACTTTTCTATGGATTTTCGATCAACAGCGCGTCGCCTTTTTATAAGATTAATACAATTAACTTTTATGAACACAGTTTACCACGTGTCCTACTCAATTTTCTGTTAATTCCTCCTTCCCTCAAACCTGTTAAATTGTATACCAAAACAATTTCATCGGAACCGTTCGCCAATCCATGTGTAGAAATAGATGTTGATCGTTAATCTTAAATAAAAGGAGAATCCTATGAAAAAAAATGCGAACACTTCTATGAAACTTGTTTTCGCGTTATCCGGTGCGGCGGTTGTTGTTATTGTGGCACTTGTCATTCAACAACACCGCCCTACCCCAACCCAGATCCCAGTTGTTACTAAACCATATAAATCTGAATACGTTGCCTATAAGCCAAAAATTGAAACGGTGGCAAAAGAGGTAAAGTCAGCGACAATCCCAGATCTTCCTGATCTGAAATCGGTTGTTGACGAATTCGAAAAAATGGATCAGAAAATTACAGCTGAATCATTTGCAGATGCTTTTTCAAAAGCACGTGGTTTATATGGTGCAGGTCAGACTTTTGTTTGGAATGGAAGCGAATATAGTACCAATACAGCGGATGATTTGATTCCTAAGCCAGAAAATCAAGGCGATGAGTTATTAGATTCCTCTGGAACAGGTTTTGCGGAAATTCGAATTGAAAGTAGAGGCGATAGCAACTTTACACCAGCAAACCCTTAATACAATATGGCCCGATCTGCTTTGCAGGTCGGGTCATTCATTTATAAAACGTATAATTTAATCCCAGAGATAAAACCGATTTTATTTGACGTTTTTTCGAGACATCTTTGTCATATACAATTTTGTATTGAAAACCAAACTGTAAATATTCAGAAATTTTTGTATTTAAATTTGTATCCCAGATAACGTCAATTAAGTCCAATCCTTCCAGATTTGAGAATATGTCAATTTCAGAGGCAAAAACGGTCTTCTCACCAAACTGTTTTTTAATATCAAATTCACTTTGAAAACCAAACTCGGTTCGTATTTTATCTGGAGTAGCATCAGGATTCTCAGCATTTGGAATCGGATATTGATCTGATACAGATTCCTTTACAGAAGCACCAAATCTGGCAGCAAATTTGTCATCAATTGAATATCCTATGCCCAAGGTTTGTATCAAATATCCGGGATCCATGAAAGCTGAAATCTGGGTTTTATTGGTATCGCTATAGGCATATCCTGGAGCCAGTTGGGATAATAACTGGGCGGAAATATAAGGATTTACGGTCCATCCCATCTTCATAGTATAGAGTAAATCCAGCTTTAGTTCATCCATGGATTTCCGCGCATCAGTATCGCTGATTTTTGTTTTTCCATAATTGGCATGACCTGATCCTTGAAATATGGATTTCTCTGATTCCTTTTTATAATCCCCTTTTATATCCAAAAACCAGGATAGAACATTTTCTCCACCTTGCACCCAATTATCATGGGATGCTTGCGTAAAGTTGAATGAACCAATCATCGATTTTGTAACGGTATTATTATTTTGAGCTATTGCCAGACTCAATAGAATACCAGCAAACACATAACATATTTTATTCATGGATTATGTTTCATTATTACGTATGAAATAGAGAGCAAAAATACTGAAATAGTAGTAATAGTCTGTTATTTATTGTCAAAACTAACATAAAGCCAAAGATCTAAAGGCTCAGGACGTTGCATTCCGGAACGTCCACCTCCAGGACCACCTTTTCCACCGCCACCGCGACCCATACCACCACCACGCGATCCTCCACCAGAAGGTCTTTGCCCTCCCATGCCACCATCTTCTGGGCGATTCTGCATACCCATATCCTCTCGACTCATTTCAGGGGTAGTAATACCAATAGAAATTTTAGTAGTTGCATCAATATTTTCTCCAACTATTGCATATGGAATTTGTAGTTCGTATGAAAATTCCCCAAACTTATATTGTGTTTTTATTTTAATTCCCAGATCATTCTCTAAACCAATTTGTTGTATTGATTTGCCTTCATCTTCTAGATATTCAAAAAAATACTGATTTTCTAATTGTGTCTTTAATATGTATTCTATGTCTTCAGGATTCATTTGATCTTGCCCCATTTCAATCCCCATTGGTGGACGGTTTTTATCCTGTAATGGATAATGAATACCTACCTCCCGTTTCTTTTTCCCAGTGGGATCAAACCAAATAATAAATCCTCTGGTAACCGCTTGCATTACTGTCATTCGATCAATTAATCCAAGGGCGACGTAGATATTGTTATCATCATGTTTGATGCCTACGGCAATTTTTGATCCATCGGGAACAACTAATTGATCTGCCCATTCAGTGAGATTACCATCAATTAGAGCACTTGATGGATGACTCATGTGCAATTGTGCCTGACTACATCCTATGGAATATGTAGCAATTATTATTCCAATAATAATTCGTTTTTTCAATGGTTACTCCTTGAAACTAGGTTACTCGATATCATAATCATCGCCGCCATTACCGTTACTATCCGTTTTACGTTTATTATTACGACTTTTATCTTCCATACTACCAAAATGGTATTCTAATGTAAGTGAAGCAATCTGGCTATCAAACTTTCGTTCACTTTCTTGAAAATAAAATTCGTCAAAGGTTTTGTAACCAAATCCCATGGTATTAAAAATATCATTCAATCGCAATGATACAGAAAAACGATCTTTGACAAATTTTTGTTTAAACGATATACTGGAAAATGACATCGATTTCATTTCTCCAAAAGGTAGATCACGCGGTGAACGATAAAATCCCATAAACATCATTTCCGTCGCTGGTGATATCATCCATGTTGTCGTTATTCTGCTATTAAATCCAGTGGATGCGTGAACTATGTCATTCTCAGTGAGTCCTGAAGCTTTTGTCTCATCGGTGTATACATTCCCACTTGCCATAAGACGAAATTTTTTACCCAGTGATCCTGACAGAATGAATTCTGTCCCATACGATTGAGTATTGTCATAATTCTCGTAGGTTACAATTGTCATCCCTTCTTCAGTTGAATACTTATGACGGCTAATTTTATCTGTAACATTCCTGTAATACGCTCCCAGAGATAACGATAATCCATTCTTATACCAGGAAAAATTCAACTCACTAACATCAATATATTCAGGTTTTAAAAATGGATTTCCCATTCGCTGGCTGGTCTGATCAAACTGTTGGATGCTTGGATTCAAATGTCGCGAAGAAGGGCGACGAATTCGTCTTGAATAACTGGCTTGTATCTGGAAGAGTTTTGGAGGACCAAAGGACAACGAAGCACTTGGAAAATAACTTGTGTACGGATTTTCAAAATTTTGATCAGTATCCAGAAGTTGGGATAAATTGGTTGCAGTTTCTGCTCGTATCCCTAATTGATATCCAATATTGCCAGACTGATTATTCAGTTGTAAATAACCACTCTGAATATTTTCTTCAAAAATAAAATGGTTGCTACGAGCTGTATCTAAAATAAAACTCTCCGTGGTTTCATCATAACCATAGGTTTTGTAATCGGTATCCATCTCATCTATGATCCCCTTATATCCCGCCTCAATTTTTCCTTTTTCTCCAAAAGGGTGGACATAATCAGCCTGAATATTCAGATCTGTATCTTTTCGTTTTTGACTCGACTTTTCCGGTATTGGATCAAATGAATCATACTCAATGAGGGGATAAGAGAGTTGATTATCATTGGATGTACTTGAACCATTGGAAAAGTTTGTAATGATAGATAATGTCTGCTTGGGTTTGGAGAATTTTTTATCATATGTAAACGTATAATCAATGCTCTCTCTATTGTTTTCATCATCAGAGATGCGATAATACTCGGTTGTCGTTGTATCTCGTTCAACAGTATCGACCCTACGGTTATGATTATGGATTCGATTGTTTAGCGATGCCGTAAAACCAATACTGCTTTTTCTATCAATGTAGTACTCAATTCCGGATTTCAACAGCATGGATTCACCTCCGCGATCACCGCTTATTGATTGATCCAAAATAACGGTATCAGGTAAAAATGTTTCTTTGTGGCTATCACCTGAAGCACCACGGATATTCTTACGAAACCCAGAATTCACAAAAATGTTTACTTTCTCATTTCTAAAGTTGATTTGACCTGAACCATTGGTTGCGCTATTGGAAGAAATGCCTGCATTAATGTTGCCGTTCAATCCTGCGAACTTATTTTCTTTTAATACAATATTAATAATACCCGCCATGCCATCCGGATCGTATTTGGCAGATGGATTTGTTAATACTTCCACATCTTGAATATTATCCGCGGGAATATTTTCCAATAACATTTCGCTATCCCCGGATGTCATACTTGATGGTTTTCCATCCAACAGAATATTCACATTGGAATTCCCCCGTACAGAAATATTTCCATCGATGTCCACATCGACGCCCGGTACCTGACGCAGAACGTCCAATGCAGATCCACCCGCTGATAACGTATTCTGCTCCACGTTGAAAATCTTTTTTTCAACGGTTTGAGTAAACATTGGGCGTTCACCTTCCACATCAATCTGATCCATTTCCAGGGAGGTTGCAACTAAGTAGATTTTACCCAGATTTTGCTCTGTTCCTTCACCCCGTGGAGATAATGCTATTGGTATTTTTTTTGATGGTTTATATCCGATAAACTCAATAACAACATTATATCTCCCGAGAGGAATATCCTTGATATAAAATTCACCCTTTTTTCCTGTTAATCCACCGGTTGTGATTTCTTCCGTCCGTTGGTTTATCAAAGACACGGATGCATATTCGATAGGGCGATTATTGGAGGAATCCAAAACAATACCCTGTAATACACCTATACTTGGCATTTGACGCATTCCTTCAGCATGTTGCCCAAATACTATTGTGGTGAGCATTATCAGCCCAAAAAGATCAAATAATAGTCGTCTTGTGTTCATCTAATTTCCTTAAGAAAAATCGTATATTTTTTTAATAAGTCGGGCTCAATATTACTTAGACGGTAGAAAATAGATTTGGTTAAAATATTTTTAATGAATATGTGAGTTGAGAATCGGTTTCGATGGGTTTCAGCCTGAATAAAATGTCATAATATGTTCAATTGTTCATTTCGGCTATGATGTTTATAGGTAACAATATGGGTTTCACCGGATTTATCATCAATAACTACTGTTTTCCCCGCCATCCCGTAAATTGTTTTTCGGGCTTCTTTCGGTGAATCAAATTCTAAAATAAACGTTAATTGATACTGATTAATCCCTTGTCCAATTATCCGCGCATTTTTTGTTCTTTTTAGTTTTTTAACAATAACCGGGTCATCAGATTGCACGCGATAGACATGCTCTCCTTTGACTTCCTGCCAAAGATATGTATTGTATTCGATTGCCATGAATTAATTTGTGGATATAATCTCAATATACGTGCGTAAAAGTTCGATGAACTATCCGTTTTAGACAAGATGGTAGTTTAGCATTATTGATCAATTTTCTTTATATCAATCTTTTTACGTATTGCCTTTTTTCGACTATGCTTTGTTTTGCTTTCCAATCGTTTCACTTTTGAACTTTTTGTGGGCTTTGTAGGAATGCGTTTCTTAGGAGTAACCAATACGCTTGTAATAATTTGGTTTAGACGAACCAAAGCTTCATCTTTGTTTTTCTTTTGACTGCGATATTCCTGTGATTTGATGACTATCACACCATCAATTGTAATTCTATTATCGCTCAGTTTCATTATACGATTTTTTATATAATCAGGAAGTGATGATGCGTTTATATCAAATCGGAGTTGAATCGCTGTGGAGACTTTATTGACGTGCTGCCCACCTGGTCCATGAGCACGAATCGCCTGAAATTCGATTTCCGCAATGGGAATGGATATGGTTTTTGAAATAATCAGCATGGGTGAATTTAGTGCTATTGTGTACCGGGTTTTGGTCACATTATATACCAACAGATTGTATTTTCATACAGATGGACGATAACAGAAACACCAATATTCTTATCAGACCCTGGCAGCCAGAAGATTTTACAGATATCAATGCAATAGCTTTAAAAACATGGATTGATACGTATTCATCCTTTATCACGCTTGAAAATATTACCACGTATCATCAAAAACATTATTCGAATGCCGGACTAAAATACCTTTTTGATAACCGATTTGGATTAATCAGTATCGTCAACAACCAAAGATGTGGTTATTCAACAGCCAGGGTTCACGATAATCAATTCCATCTTATATCATTATATGTCCTTCCAGATTATCAAGGACTAGGAGTAGGTTGCGCCCTGTTGGAGATGAATCTTTCACACGCTCGAAAACTAAACTACAACACATTACAGGTTGGCGTAATGGAGAAAAACGCTGACGCCTATAATTGGTATTTGCATAATGGATTTACTTTTACCAAAACTGAAAATTTTCTAATGGGATCTCAGACAGTATCAGTACTCGTTGGTAATATTCTTCTAAATCCTACCGCTTTGCATTAACCTGAAAAGACAATCACATTAATTAAATTCTAGATCAGAATACACAGCCACACGATCTTTTTCTAGAACCAAATTCTGATTCACTGTCGCTATATTTATTTTTCGAATACTGCCATCTGGCATTTCCATTTCTACCAAATTTTGTATTGGTTTAGGTCCCGCAAATTCAAAGGACGGTTTATAATATTTTGCCACGTCAATACTACCAATTGGGATTTTTTGTCCCAATAGTTTGAAATATAGCTTTACTTTAGCTTCTTGAATTGTGATACTTATTATATTTTTTTCAGGATTATAGCTTATGTCGACAACGCCTTTAGTTTTTTCCTCGGTTTTAAACGCTCCTGCCTTTACTTTTACATTCGCTTTGAATGTCGCAGTGCCAGGTTCAATATCAATTTGTGGTTTTACAATTGTCCATTTATATTTCGTTTTCTTTTTCGTTCCCGTTCCTGAGACAGGTCCAACTGCTTCAAAAAAATTATTTATCATAGTTTCATTGAGATACACACCAACTTGTTGTGTTGGTGTTTGAGCGTGGCTGGTTTCGGGTAAACCAATTAAAAATAATCCAATTATTGTGAAAATTACTCGTTTCATATTAACCTCCTTGAATCAATTTCTATTTCATTAAAACCATTTTTATTGTTTTTGAATACTCTGGAGTCGTCATTTGCGCAAAATATATCCCCGTGGAGGATTCAATGCCAAAATTATTCTTCCCATTCCAAAGGATATTATGAGAACCAGCTGTTAATCGCGAGTTAATCAACTCTTTTACTTTTCGACCCATGATATCAAAAACAATTATTCTAGTATAGCTTTCAGTAGGAATTGTGAAATTTATGGTAGTATTTGGATTGAACGGATTTGGGTAGTTTTGATTTAAACTGTATTGATTCGGAATATTGGATTCTGATCCCTTAATAGTTAAACCTTCTGTATTTATTTGGTAAATATCCTGCGAAGTAAATGGTCTGTAAGTGAAAATCTGATATATATCTCCTAACATAGGCATGATGGTTTCACCATCAGTGGGATAATTCAATATGATCTCCCAACTAAGTGCACCTACCGAAAAAATACTATCTTGTAATATGATAACCCGTTCTCCAGGAGTCCATAAACTATCTTGTGAAAGTTCAATAACGATAAACAGTCTCTTTTCAATATTATTTGAATCTGTAGTCTCCCAGATCTCAAAATTCGTTTTGATGTATCCGTGATCAGGTTGACTACTACTATCAACCAATTCATCAAAAAATCTGATCTCATAATCTGCCGGATATCTTCTGCTTAGTAAATTGTTGAACGGCTTAATATTAGTAACAAGATTGCAATTGCTATTTTCTGTCCAACCTGTCAATTCATAATTGATATTTAGATTATGATTATCAAAATTGAGACGTAGACCATCGAATAATGGACCATCAGATTCGGGTGGATAGATGTAACCATTCTCCAAAACCATAATATTTGTATTCAAATCAATTACATCATATGTAAGTGTCGCTTCGGTACTATCATCGAAATTTAATTCATACACATGCTCTGTGATATCTGATGAATTAATAATATTCACTGAAACGTCCCCAGTGGCAAATCCGTTTTCATGGATTATCGCATCATACGGAACCGACTCATAATCGTTATTGATTGAAATCCATCCAGTTACAATGGATTGTCCGACATTTGTGCCATCGGTGGCATCTATTCTAAAAGAAAATCCTCCATTTGCCAATTCGGTAGATGGAAAAACACATATTCCATCATTGATTTCATTCTGTATAAAATAGTCCTCGCCTTCATTATTAGTAATGTTTATGGTTACTGGTATACCATCTGCGTCACCGGCTCTCCATTCAAATGTTATGTCCCCAGATAGAATACCACCCGATTTAGGTTGAAATATTAACACTTCAATTTCTGCTTCATTTGTTGGATTATTGATTATGAAATATTCTGAAATGAACAATCCAGAGGTGGAATCATTATAGGCATATAAGAAGAGTTGGTAATTGTACCCATCCATAACCGTTTCCGTATCCCATGAATAGGTGCCATTATCTGAGATTCCTTCTACTATCAATTCCCAACCATCACCATTGTTTGAATTATAATAAATATCAACAAATAGTGGATTGCCGTCATTACTTGTTGAATTCCATTGTATAGGAACCGTCCCGGAAATAATATCATTAAATGCTGGATAAGTAAGGTCTATCTCATGTTGCTGCAATGGATAGGATGATAAACGACCTGGATAATTGAATTGTGCTGTTTGTGTATTTTGAATGAGGTCATTATAATCAGATCCCAATATTATCGCGGCACTTACCGTTTTTGTTTCACCACTCCCAATGGAAAACATTCCTGACCCTATAACAAAAATAAAATCCCCTGCTATAACGCTATTTGTTGAGTCATAAGTACCCGGTTGCAAAAAATTTGCCCAAAAATGATCATCGTTTCTTGGTGCATTTTGAGCTAAAAATGTAGGAGCATGAAAACTTTGCATACCGACGTTATTCGGTGTTTCTATCAACGTAAGTCCAAAGTAACCCGGTGCAAGACCTTGTATTTCACTCAATCCATCTGCATCCCATGCATATGCTAGATTGAATTCCAAATTATACAAGGATAAATCATCTGCATAGTCAGATGGACCGCCAATATGTGGATCACCCCAAAAACCAATCTGAATATCATTAAGTGTATAATCTCCAACATTTGTTAAATCATAAACCATAAATAGACAATCCTCAAGAATCGGATCATTAAATTGATAATATCTACAATGCACTTGTACTCCTAAACCACGAATAGTCGAGTCACTTGATACTGGGTAAAATTCGAATTCTTTGTTATTACTATCTTCAAATACAAAATAACTTTCTTGGTCTGCGAGGATAATTCCATCTCCAAATCTCCCTGGCCAGGAATTCCAATTTGTGGGCCAAGTGTATGGCTGGTCACCCATGGCAATATTATTCTCTAGCATATAGCCGTTAACCGGTCCAAATCCCCAAAATTCTGTATTATCTGGTGAAACTTCAGGATATGATATGAGACCTTCACTTATGATGCGTGCAACCCAAACAGTATCTCCTTCAGAATTAATGACGGGATTACCATTTTCATCTAATTTTACATAAGCATCCTGATGACTATATGGGGTAACCTCTACTTCAGCGGTAACGAGAAGACCAAATTCGTATCCGTATCCTAAACCATTCCACACTATATCAGTGATTCGATTTGCGGGACTTGAAATTGAACCGTAATTCCAAAATTCTGTTGTTATTCTATTGCCATTATGAATGTTCCATCCTCTAGGTCCCGCTTCACGATTTTCCATTGATCCAAAATATTTTGATTCTTCCGATTTCAATGGAATAAATAAATAAGTAAATATTATTAAACAAGCTAAAGGTTTTTTGTACATTTGATTCTCCCTCTTATCGAAGTAGATATTTTATAATAATCAATATATTCATAGTTAACGAATTAGTTTCCTTATATATAACTTACTTATTTCAAATATTTTATATACACCAAAAAAATAAAACAAGAACCTTGGTTTCAAATACAGTTAAATGTCCGCCATGATTTGAAAAATTCGTACTAAATCAATTATATATAATCCATGTCCACCATTTTATGTCCACATTTGGTCATTATTAGACTTTATTTGAATATATTTGACAAAATCATCATTACGTATTTATAAGCAAAAACCCCAGTTCTCACGTCGAGAAAAGGGGTTTATTGTCGGTGGTGCGTAAATTACAGCCGATAGACGCCATAGGCATGAAAAAAAGAATATAGCAGGTAAATGAAAGGGTTGTTTTTCTTCAATATCCGCCGGAAAAAGCATTTATATAGCATCAAGTAACTACTGCCTTTTCCGCTATATAATATTAGCAGACGAATTTTTTTAGGATTAGGAGATCATTTGGTCTTGTAATCTCCTTAAAATATTAATTAACTTTAATGGTCAATTAACATAACATCAGTTCAAAAATATAGGTTTACTTATTTTGCCAACTAACATTGATAACAGGAATACAGGAGATATACCGGATACAAAACCGGTATACACCATCGGTATTACGTCTCAGCTGACCAATACTTCAGTTCACGCTTTACGTGTTTATGAAGAGAAAAAGCTTATTTTACCATTCATAACCAAAACCAATCGCCGTCTCTATTCCAATATGGATGTGGAAAGGATCAAATGCATCCGTCGCCACCTTGATGAGGAAGGATTGAATATTGCCGGAATCAAGGCACTGATGGCCATGGTGCCCTGCTGGCTGCTGCGCCCTTGTTCGATTGAAGACAGGAACAGCTGTGAAGCATATACCTGCACCAATAAGCCCTGCTGGGAAGTGGGCGGCAAGGGTCCCGAATGCAGCAAGATTGAATGCCGCGACTGCCATATCTACCAGATGGGCTATCAATGTGGTGATATAAAATCATTTATTAAGCAGGTCTACGAAAAAGAAATAAACAATGAGTAAGAATTTTTCCCGGCGTGAATTCATAAAGATAGCCGGAATAGGACTAGGCGGCCTGGTGGCAGCGACTCCCCTTATTACCTGGGCTAAAGGCGAGGTGCTGGCAGCGGACACAATTCCCGGCATGTTTGCGAAGCGGATTCCAACCTACTGTGAAGTCTGTTTCTGGAAATGCGCCGGCTGGACTCACCTGAATGAAAAGGGTGAAATCTGGAAAATCACTGGTAATAACGATGATCTCCACTCCAATGGCCGGTTCTGCCCGCGCGGAACAGGTGGAGTAGGAATGTATTATGACGAAGATCGCCTGAAGACACCACTGATCCGCACCGAGGAGCGGGGGAATCAGGTCTTCAGGGAAGCCAGCTGGGACGAAGCATTCACCTATATCGCAGATAAAATGAAGGCTATTGCCGAAGAACATGGGCCTGAATGCGTGGCTCTTTTCACACATGGTTCTGGCGGGTCCTACTTCACCAGGATGCTGAAAGCGTTCGGTTCGCCGAATATCGCCGCGCCCTCCTATGCCCAGTGCCGCGGTCCCAGGGAAGTAGGGTTTATCGGCACCTTCGGCGAAGGTATCGGATCGCCGGAAAAGACGGATATCCGCGACACACGCTGCCTGGTGCTGATCGGATCGCATATCGGCGAAAACATGCATAACGGCCACGTCCAGGAAATGTCGGAAGCAATCGATAAGGGTGCCACAATTATTACGGTTGACCCGCGTTTTTCCACTGCAGCCAGCAAATCCGATCATTGGCTGCCAATTAAACCAGCCACCGACATGGCACTGCTGCTGGCCTGGATGCACGTCCTTATTTACGAAGACCTGTATGACAAAATATATGTGGAAAAATACGCCTTCGGTTTTGATGAACTGAAAGCTCATATAAAGAATTTTACTCCCGAATGGGCTTATGGTATTACAACCATCAAGCCTAAGGTTATCAGGGAAACAGCGCGGGCCATGGCTAATGCAGCACCATCAGTCATCATTCATCCCGGACGCCACGTCACCTGGTATGGTGACGACACACAGCGCCTGCGGGCAGTCGCAATGCTGAATGCACTGCTGGGCAGCTGGGGTCGCCGGGGCGGTTTCTACAATCCAGAAAAAGCAAAAGTGCCGAGTATTAAAACACCGCCCAACCCAAAACCTTCAAAAACCTGGCGCGATGCTTTCCCCGGTCAATATAAGCTGGCAGGACTGGCATTAGCATCGGGAATATGTGATGCCACGATACCGGCTGCCGACCGCGACTGTTCGTTCAAGGGCTGGATCGTGAATGGTACCAACCTGCCCTTCACCCTGCCGGACATGAAGAAAACACTGGAGGCTATCCAGAACCTGGACCTGCTGGTGGCAGTGGACACAATGCCGATGGAAATTACCGGCTGGGCTGACGTTGTCCTGCCGGAATGCACTTACCTGGAGCGTTACGATTCAATCCGCGCCAGCCAGCACCGTAAACCGGCCATCGCCCTGCGTGCACCGGCGGCGGAAACGCGCTGGAACAGCAAACCAGCCTGGTGGATGGCAAAGGAACTAAGTAATAAACTCGGTCTTGGAGCTTACTTCCCCTTCGCAACCCAGGAAGAAGAATTGGACTGGCAGCTGAAGAAGATGGGTTCATCACTGGAAGAAATGAAGAAAATCGGCGTCAAGACATATGAGCGCTCTTATGATGATCTCTATCCCCTGGAAAATCTTCCCGATGATTATGAATTCAATACCAACACGGGGAAGATTGAGCTTTACGCCACCGCTTTTGAGGAGGAAGGTTTCGATCCGCTGCCGAAATATACTGCACACGAACAGCCGCCAGAGGGATTCTACCGGCTGATCTACGGCCGGGCGCCAATGCATACATTCAGCCGTACGGCCAACAACCCTAACTTGACAGATTTAATGGACGAGAATACGGTTTGGGTAAATCCTAAAATTGCCAAGGAATGGGATCTTAAAAACAAACAGGAAGTCTGGCTTGAAAACCAGGATGGCCAGGTCAGCTCGAATTCGATCAAGGTCAGGATCACTGAAAGAATCCGTCACGACTCGGTCTATATTGTTCATGGCTTCGGCCATACTGACAAGCGGATGACAAGGGCTTACAAACGGGGCGTCAGCGATTCAGAATTAATTACACGCGTCCATGTTGATCCCCTGATGGGGGGAACAGGAATGCGGGGGAACTTCGTCACCTTCCTCACCGAGGAACCGGCAGCCGGAGGTAAATCCTGATGCGTTACGCCATGGCTATTGATACGAAAAAATGTGTCGGCTGCAGCGACTGCGTTGTCGCCTGCCAGACCGAAAACAATGTCCCCATCGGCTACTGCCGGGACTGGGTTGTGGAAACTACCACCGGTACATACCCTGAACTGCAGCTCGAGATTCGCTCGGAGCGCTGTAACCACTGCAGCAATTCACCCTGTGTAAGAAGCTGCCCTACCAAGGCCAGTCATTATTCTGATGGTGGTACAGTCCTGGTGGATACTGATGAATGCATCGGCTGCAAAGCCTGTATTGCATCCTGCCCCTATGATGCACGCTTCGTTCACCCGGAAGGATATATCGACAAATGCACCTTCTGCATCCACCGCGTTAAGAATGGTGAACAGCCGGCCTGCGTTTCGGTCTGCCCGACCAGCTGCATGTATTTCGGCGATACGGATGATCCAAACTCCGAAATATCCAAAATAATTGCTCGCCGCAAATGGAAACGCCTGATTCCTGAAGCCGGGACAGACCCAAATATTTACTACTTGATCTAAACAGATGGTTGGGGAATTACAGCTGTGAATACCGATTTGGCACTGGTTGCTGTATGCAGTCAGCAGCATTTCTTCCCGTCCATCGCTATAACTGGATTAGAAAATGATTGAAGAAATTATAGTCAGCGGCCGCCACCTGCCGGAGATCGATCCCAACCTCCACATCTGGGGCTGGGAAATTCCACTGTATCTCTTTTTAGGTGGACTGGTTGCTGGAATCCTGATGTTTTCCGCCCTGATGTTCCTGCGGGGGAAGGCGGATGAATATCCTACAGCAGTAAAATGGCTGCCGCTTTCGGCACCGTTTCTGCTGGGAATAGGGTTGCTGTCACTGCTGCTGGATCTTTCCCATGTTCTTTATTTCTGGCAGCTCTTTACCAATATCCGTTGGGAATCGCCCATGAGCTGGGGAGCCTGGACACTGCTGATTGTTACACCGGTGTCGACACTCTGGGCAGCCAGCTGGCTGCCGGACCTGTTTCCGGCCTGGGACTGGAAGTTCCCAATCGTCGAAGAATTCTTTGACTGGTTCGAAAAGCAGCGCAAATGGGTGGCAGGAATCCTGATTCTATTTTCAGTGATACTGGGAATGTATACCGGCATCCTCCTTTCCGCATTCAATGCGCGTCCATTCTGGAACACAGCGATTCTCGGCCCCCTGTTCCTCACATCGGGACTTTCCGCCGGCGCTGCCTCCACCGTTCTGTTTTCCAAGTCACAAAAGGAAAAGGAATTTTTTGCCCGTCTCGACCTTTCACTGATCGGTATCGAGCTATTCCTGATTATTCACCTGTTCATGGGCTTCCTGTCCGGCACCCAAGTCCATATCGATGCTGCTGAATTATTCCTGGGCGGTCCCTACACTACATCATTCTGGATATTTGTGGTTGGGCTGGGCCTGGTGGTTCCGGCCATTCTTGAAATTATGGAAATATTTAAGGCTCGGATTCCGGCCTTTATCCCATCCCTACTGGTCCTGATCGGCGGACTTCTGCTCAGGTTTATAGTCGTGGATGCGGGACAGGCCAGTCGCTGGCTTTACTGAATCTCACCGGCAGTGCCGGCTAAATAAGATAATTGAAAATAACAGGGGGAAGCAAAATGGTCATTGGCAATAACGGTTTTTGCATCCCTGCTAAAATTGACAAAGGTTAGGAAATGAAAAGCAAATACATGAATCCATACCTGGCGGGTGTACTGCTGGGATTGGTCCTGATTGCCGCTTTCTACTTTACCGGCCGGGGCCTTGGAGCCAGCGGTGCAGTAAAATCGGTGGTTGTTAAAACTGTCCACACGGTGGCCCCCGGGCATACCGGCAATTCCGAATATTATTCCAAGTATGTGGGCGAAGGGAAAAATCCCCTAAAGTCATGGCTTGTATTTGAAGTCTTAGGTGTCATTGTCGGGGGCTTCCTTTCAGGAGCACTGGCCGGACGGCTGAAAGTGAAAGTCGAGCACTCACCTAAAATCAGCAGCAGGAAACGGCTGGTGTTGGCAGGGATCGGTGGTATCCTTTTCGGATATGGCAGTCAGCTTGGCCGGGGATGTACAAGCGGTGCAGCCCTCACCGGCATGGCCGTTTTGTCCGTGGCCGGTTTCGTCACGATGATGGCAATATTCGGCAGTGCTTTTGCCCTGGCATATTTTTTCAGAAAGAACTGGATTTAGGGAGCAGCTATGGGACCATTAATTCCAAATGAAATCATCGATCCGGGATGGAATTTCCTGATCGCTTTTGTAGTGGGAATCGGCTTTGGCTTCGTACTGGAGCAGGCTGGTTTTTCTTCCAGCCGCAAGCTGGCTGGCGTCTTTTACGGTTATGATACCGTTGTACTGAAAGTATTTTTCACGGCCGGTGTTACCGGTATGGTAGGCTTGCTTTACCTGAGCCTTTTTGACATGATTGACCTGAGCCTGGTGTGGGTCAACCCGACCTTTATCTGGTCGGCTATCATCGGCGGCATTATTATGGGTGCCGGTTTTATTATCGGCGGCTTCTGTCCCGGTACGAGTGCCTGTGCCGCCGCAATCGGCAAGGTGGACGGCATGGTTTTCCTGGGTGGTATATTCGCTGGCATATTCATTTTTGCTGAGTCATATCCATTGATAAAAAAACTGTACTACGCCGGCAACATGGGTAACATCAAGCTCTCGGATCTGCTGAACGTGTCCCAGGGATTCCTGGTCCTGCTGGTTATCATTATCGCGGCAGCTATGTTCTGGGCCGGTGAATGGGCAGAAAAAAGATTTCCCCAGGAGGAGTACTGATGGTTGAAGAAATAAAACGCGTCCGTGAACGAATCCGCATCAAGCCGCGGATTCTACTGACCTCGGTCCTGCTGATCCTGGGACTGGTGATTGGAATCGTACCGGAGAACACCACTCAGCCATTCCGCCTTACGGCACAGGATATGCTGGCTGAGATTCAGTTCGGTTCAGAAATGATTCACCCCGATGAAGTGGCCGACTGGCTGGTTAACAAGGATCCTTCGATCCGGCTGATCGATGTCCGTACACCGGCTGAATTTGAAAAGTTCCACCTTGACAATGCGATCAATATTCCACAGACAGATATTCTTTCAGAAGAGTGGAGAGATTATGTGGACCAGGGCGTCAAAATGAATATATTCTATTCCAACGGCACAACATCCGCCCATAAGGCCTGGATGATCCTGCGCCAGCTGGGATATGAGAATAATTATGTACTGCAGGGCGGCCTCAATTTCTGGGTCGAAACGATCCTGAATCCCTCCGCCCCCAAGAGCACCAGTCCCGATGATGAAATTGCTCTTTACGATTTCCGCAAGGGTGCCGGCCAGTTCTTCGGCGGAGCTCCTGCAGCTGCAGGTACTTCCGAATCGACTGCAACCAAGCCGCCGATAAAGAAAAGAAATAAGAAAAAAGCGCCCGAGGGCGGCTGCTGATAAAATTAAAAGGCCGGTTAATCCCGGCCTTTTTTTATATTTACTGCCTGTTCCATATCTGCAGGCGTATTGACATTTAAAAAGCGTTGGTCCGCAGCCGGGAACAGGACTGCTTTATGCCTGATTCTGGCAACCAGCCGGTGGACTGCATAATTACCGGCATCAAGCTCATGTTTAAATAATTCAGACAGGTCCCGGCGGTAAAAGGCGCAGGCAAACTGCAGCTGGCCAGCCACTTCAGGAAGGACGGCTTGAGCATCATCCCCAATCTCACGTCCCAGCCGTTCTATCACCTGCCGGTCAACCAGGGGCAGGTCACAGGCAATGACAAATATCCAGTCAGCACTGCCATGCTCAAGGGCTGTGACAATTCCCGCCAGCGGATTCTGGACTTCCCTGCTGTCGGCCACGAATGGCAGCCCGCCATACTGTTTTTTGCCGACCTGGTAAATGTTTTCAAATACTGGATCCAGGCTCGCTGCTACTGACTCGAGCATGGGCCGGCCATTAAAATCGGCAGTGCATTTAGGATTGCCGAATCGGCGGCTGAATCCTCCGGTTAGTATATAAGCCGCTTTATTCTTCATCAAGGATTACCATGCGCCGTTGCCAACCAACTAAACCAGGCAGATTTTCGCTCAGGAATTTATCGAGATCCGGCAGCAGGCTTTTGCGCAGTGACATTACCAGCACACCTTTGAATTCGATCGTCAATTTTGCAAGGGCAGGGTAAAATCCACCGCGGTCAAACTCAAATATCCCTACCTCATCCACAATCAGCCAATTCCCTTGAGCCAGCTGCAGCTGCTTCCCGCCCCATTCAAGTGCTGTTGGATCGATGTAGTAGTTTTTAGTTTTCACCCAATCCGTGCGGTATTCCATTGAAGCCAGCAGGCGGTGGCTGCCGGTAGAAATATTTTGAATAGCAAGCTCCCAATCAGCTTCAGAATTATATTTACGGACCGTTACCACACCACCATAAGATGTTCCCTGGTTCGCCAGCGATACTGTCAAATCCTTAAGCCAGGTCGTTTTCCCGGCCCCGGGATTACCGGTAATTATTAGCAGTACAGGTACTTTCATGGCATTTATTTCTGCAGCGACTGTCACCGGATCTTTATCCGCTAATTCCCTCACCGGTTTATCGAGACGCTCAGCCAGGGCAATCAGTTCGATGAAAAGATGGGCAAAAAAACCAAGTACTTTACTGAGCCGGAAATTTTTTATTGATCCTGATTTTATACGGCCGGTCCATTCATTCAGGATATGGCGGGCATTGGGAATGATTTCCCGGGATAGTTCGTACAGGGTAACGAAATGGGAGCTTCCATAGCGTTTCAGCCATTCAGTGAATTTTTCGGTATCCAGGTCAGCCGTCAGGACCTGGATCAGCAGGAAGACGATGATTCCCCGCAGAGCCATCAAGGTAGTCTGGGCCAGTTTTTCACTGCTGTAGTCAAACCACAGCAGCTGCTTATCCTGGATGCCGGCGAATAGCGGAACTATAATAACCAGCAACCCGATTGCCAGCCAGAACTTGTAACTGCGAAGCGGTCTTAATGCTGATGGATAGGTCAGCCCGGCCAGCAAAGCCACAGTCAAGGTAACCGGTAAAGGCCAGGTCCCCAGCAGAAAAAATCCGGCACAGATGGCTAAACCAGTCAGGAACCGTTTTGACAATAAGAAACTAATTCTGTCCATTCGTCATTACTAATTGGATTTTTTTCCTGATCAGCCAGGACAGCACTGCGGCCCCGATACCAAGTGAAATGTGCAGCAAAACGTAAAGCGCCAGCAGCCACCAGCCCAGGGGCAGGCCAACTGCATCGGAAAATCCTTGGGCCAGCTCCAGGATCACTGGAATAAATTCAGAGCCAAACATGATCGTCTTGGTGATGATAGTCTGGAGCAGCGGCCAGCTGCCCACAAGAAATCCAGCCAGCAGAAAACCGGACCAGCCGATGCCGCTGACTGACAGGGCCAGGTCCACCAGGATTCCTTCCATGGTGATCCCGACAAACGGTCCCAGCTTGACGGTGCTGAATCCAATAATTTTAATCGTTGCGGCAATCAAGCCCATCAGGAAGCTGCTGCCACGGACATCATTAAAGGACCGGGCGGTGAGGAGGATTATCAGGCCGATGCCGGAGAGAATAGATCCGGTGAATGGCAGCCTGAAAGCATGCAGGATCGAACCCAGCGATGCCTCCACCAGTCCCCAGAATGTTCCGAATACGGCAATATATACCAGTGCCCTGCGGTCGAGTTTTTCCATTCTATTCGCCAATAATTTTCACCAGCACCCGTTTGTCACGGCCGCCATCGAATTCACCATAAAATATCTGTTCCCAGGTCCCAAAATGAAGCTGGCCATTTGTAACAGCCACTACTACTTCCCTGCCCATGATTTGCCGTTTATGATGGGCATCGCCATTATCTTCACCAGTACGGTTATGCTGATAGCGGCTGATCGGGGCATGGGGTGCAAGTTCCTCCAGCCACTTTCTGTAATCCTGGTGCAGACCCGGTTCATCATCATTGATGAATACGGAAGCGGTTATATGCATGGCGTTGACCAGGCATAATCCTTCCTGGATTCCGCTTTCCGCAAGGGCATCTTCAACCTTGGACGTTATATTTACAAAATCCATACGGTTCGGAATATTGAACCATAATTCTTTATGAAACGACTTCATAATCTCTCCGGGTGTAAAATATATGAGGTCAAATTTAGCGCTAAATATAAAAAATAAGCGACCCCATCAATTAAGAGAGACCGCTTACTCTGGCTGTTTGCCTAACCGGCATAACCGGCTATTTTTTTTGTTAAGCTTTTACCATTACCAGCAGCATCTTGAATCTTTCAATTGCCTGAAGCGCATGAGGATGATTGGCTGGCATTAAGACATTCTTTCCGGCAGGAACTGTTTCCGGTTCACCATCGATGGTAATAACAGCAGCACCATCAAGGATATGTACGGTGGCAGCGAAAGGTGCCGTATGCTCGCTGAGTCCCTGTCCCTTATCAAAAGCGAAGAGTGTCACGGTACCAGCATCTTCCTTGAATAGTGTCTGGCTGACGATTGAGCCTGACTGGTAATCGATGTTGCCTTCAATCGTGGTTAAATCGAGTTTGCTGACAAATTTGTCTAATTGCGTATCTGACATAGCGGCTTGCCCCTGTTTGAGAAAATAATTATGAAATAGATTTGCTTCGTCGCAGCGACTCCAGGACTGATAGCCCTTTTCTGCCAGACGATTGATCAGCGGTCCCGGTAAAAATGGTGTCATCAGCTCAAAGATATCACACTCATTCAGCTCTGGTAAAGCGGCAGTAACTGCACCCATGGGATGACCGCCGGCCGCCAGGATTTCACGGGCATCAAGGGTCTTGGAAACTTTGGCTTCATCAAACCAGTCCGGGCGGAATTCACCATTATAACTGAAATCAACTTTCAGTGCTCCGCTGGCTGCGGTTTTGAGTTCCTGGACGATTTCAGCGGCAGTCTGGTCCTGCGCTTCCGCCAGCTGGGCCAGGGTAGTCAGGCCAGCTAATGAACCCAGCAGCCCGCTACGGGCAGCAGCGGTAAGATCAGATGAAATCTCCACCAGGGTTTGCTCGAGTTCGGGGTAGCTTTCGTTGAATTCGGCCACAGTCATGGCAGCCTTGATCGGCTGGCGGTGGGGATGTGGTCCTGAACAGCAATCACTCATAATTTTACCTTTCGTGTATAATATTGATTCCTGCCGCCTTCACGGGCAGGTGAATTATTTTTTTCTAACAGGGCGGCTTGCCAGATCAGCCAGGGAATAATTGGTTAGCATATTTTGAATTTTGGTTTGAATACCACCCCAATGATCATGAAGTGCACATGGATTTTCATCCGAACAATTTTCAAAACCCAGGACGCAGCCCTGGAAACTCGATAAACCTTCAGTAACCATGACCACTTCCCGGATAAAGATATTTTCAGGCGCTCCTGACAGCTGAAAACCACCCTGTTTTCCCTGGGTGGCAGTCAGTATACCCGCTTCCGCAAGGTTTCCCATCAGCCGACCCAGGTATTTATAGGGCATATGGAGATCCCTGTGGAGACGAATGACTGAAAATTTTTCCTCCGGACTGGATGCGAGATAAATGAGCACCCTGATGGCATATTCGCTGGTCTTTGATAATTTCATATTCTACCTACAGGTAGAATTTAAGCACAATTAAAAAACCGCCCAACCTTTTAATTCAATCCTTATTGAATTCTGGTTAAGTTTCTATAACCTATAATTATATTTTCGGGAAAAATCATGTCACTAAGATACCTACCAATAGTTTTGCTACTTTTCTTTATCGGGTGCAGCAGCACAAAAGAAACAATACCGGTGGCGGGAAAACTTATGCCTTAACAAAACGGTATATAAATATTCTCGATGATTTTGCGAAAGACTCATTAACTAAACCAATTGAATCCTGGCGAGGACCAAGAAATATCCTTGTCATTACTTTTACTAAGAAAGCCACTGCGGAAATGGCAAATAGGATATATGATGAAGTCTACAATCTTGTTCATGGAAAAGAAGTCAATCAATCCGATGATTTACCAGAGTTTGGGAAAAATATCACAACTCTGGCCAAGAAGGATAGTCGTTATATCCCGTGGTTACAACGAGAATTCTCACGATCTCAAATAATGACAATTGATGCTTTATGCCATATGATTTTGATGGACAATCCTATCAAGGCGGGTATTGATCCAGGCATTTCTACTGAAGATGAAGCTGAGGTTCAAGAATTAATAAATAATGCTCAAAACGATTTTATTAGAATATTAGCGAAAAAATACGACCCTGATCTAAAAACACTTATTGATGGCTTGGGTCTTTTTAATGTTAGACAATATTTGACATACTTGGATAAACATCCGGTTGAGTTTGAATATACAGTTGAGCTTTTCAAACATTCAGACACTGACATTTTAAATAAATGGAGAGATTTATACGAACCCAAAGGATTACCAATTGATGATGTAATTAGTGAGTTTAAAGAATTTATCAAAGAAATAACTGTTAATACGTTTTGCGAAAAGATTAGCACCCAGTGGGAGGAATATGAAAAAGTAGTGGATCAATATGACGAATGTCCTATTGATGAACGCATTTCTTATTTTGCGGAAAATATTCATCCCGAATTCTTAACCGGTAAGAATTACCGGAAATCACTATCCACAGGTAATCAAGGGAATTGGAAGGACGCCGGATTAACAGCAAATGATAAAAGAGATTTTGATAATCGTGTAAAAGAGTTCATGCAGTCGCTCAATGAGAGACTACCTGTCACATTAATTGATAGGTTATTCACTTCTTATGACACCCGTGCAATACCTCTTATCCGATCCTTACTTAGCGTATATAGCAGGTATGCAGAATATTTAGAAAAACTAAAACGGCAAGAGGGAATTATTACGTTTACGGATGTGATAGTTAAAACTAGGAAGTTGCTTCAGAATGAAATATCAATAGGTCAGAAATACTATGACCGCTACGACCATATTTTGGTGGATGAATTTCAAGATACCAATGATTTGCGTTGGGATATTGTTAAGTCAATTGCATCCGGAGACAGCGAAATACGAAAGAATGGTATATTCCTGGTTGGGGATGAAAAACAATCCATTTATCGATTTACTAATGCTGATGTAACGGTTATGAATAGGACCCAAACTGACTTGACAAAAACCGGCAACTTTGATTTGATTGAATTCGATGATAATTATAGATCCTCAGACTTCCTTATACAAAAATGTATCAATCCATTATTTGAAAATATTCTATATAATGAAAATGATGGTCAGCCAGATGGAATAAAAAAACAAGAGTACGAAGCTAAGTTTCAAAAGACCCATTATCCGGATAATAAGCCAAAACTATCCAGTGAGTTTGACAAAACAATTAATAGTTTTTTTAATGTAGATATTTTGGCAGTAACTGCGGATCAGAAAGATGAGTTTAAGAAAAACCCCTTATCTTATCCACGTCATGTTGCAAGATTAGTAAAAAATGTTTTAACAAGGATCAAAGATCAACCCGAATGGGATACTCTGCAAGGTTCTCCAAGAATTGGAATATTAGTCCGTCAAATGAAGACCAATTCAATTTTGTTTAGGGAAGCGTTTCAGGTCGAAGGTGTTGAATTAGAAATTGTGGGAGGACGTGGATTTTGGAGCCGCCAGGAAGTGATGGATATTGAAGCTGTACTATCTTTCCTGATAAATCCATTGGATGATGTAGCCATGATTACTTTACTGCGCTCACCGATTTTCTCCTATGATGATATCATACTGAATGATTTGTTAAAAGAAGATCGACGAGGAAAATCAATCTATGAAGTGATTACAAATGAATATATGGATTTGGGTTTAGAACTAATAGATTGGATTTCAAAGTCAAAGCACCAACCAATCGATAGACTATTACTTGATATATTTAATGATAATCATCGGGATCTAGGATATTTCAGTGAAATGGATGGAAAGCAGCGTTGGGCAAATCTCCAGAAATGTATCAACTTGATTCACTCGTGGTCATTACAAGGTAAAAGTCTTTCGGATATTCGACAAAGATTAAAAGAAAGATCTCAACTGGAAGCTGATAGTGAATTTGCAGTTTTACCAACTACCAGCGATGTGGTATTAATGTCGATACACCAGGCCAAGGGACTTGAGTTCCCTATCGTAATAGCTCCGGACTTACAACGAAATTCTCAGTATTCAAGAACATCATCTATATTGCTCGAACGCTTGTATAGTAAAGATGGCTCTTCTCAAATTGAACTGGGATTAAGTTTAAATACATTTACCGGCGATTCGGGACAAACAGCATTATTAAAAGCATTGAAAGAACAGGTAAAAGCTGAAGAGTTTGCTGAAAGTAAAAGATTACTTTACGTGGCAGTTACCAGAGCCAAGTATGGTGTGCTGCTTTCAGGTTATCTTGAAGAATTAAGCGGAGGGTTTTCAGACCCCAAAGAACTGAATGAAGCAAATAGTTTTCTTGATTGGGTTCGAGGTATTTACGGAATTACTGGTGACATGATTGCAGGTGGGACAGCTCCGGATTCGTCCGATAGTCCAAATATCTCAATCCCACATTTTGAAAATGATTCTGTAAAAACGAATCCTGTGGAAAAAATAAAATTAGACCTATTAGATGAAAAAATAGAACATCCCATATACAAACGTGTCAGTGTTCATGATTTATTAGGTGATATTGATATATTTTCAAAAGAAGCCGGAATAAGAGATAAGCTGAGTGGGATCACCTTTGGAAATCTAATCCACAAGATATTTGAAAAAAACTGGTTGAACTATGACATCCATCGAGATGATATCCTAATCTGGGCTATATCTGAAGGAATCGTTGATTTTGAGGAACACGAAGAAGATATTAGGGAGTACTTAGCAATACTTCAGAAATGGTCAATGACCAAAAAAATATCCCAAATACCAGATTCCAGGAAATTCAACGAACACCAGGTAAGTGGTTTTATCTGCTCTAATGATGGAATGAAAGTGTATGAACTCTCTGGTATAATTGATTTATTATACAAAGATGGTGATGAATGGGTAGTGCTGGATTATAAAACTGATATTAATCATGATCTTCAGCCCAGATACGAAAAACAGATTCAGCTATATCTACAGTTAGTCAAATACCTATATGGGTTTGGAAAAGTCCGGGGTGAAATATTCTTTACAACTGACGGGGTAATAGTACCGATTGGTTTTCAAGATAATTTTCTGAGTCAGTTGGAATTTGAAGGGAAAAAAGGTTGGGAATTTTTAGCCAAGGATAAAGTACAAGGAGAATTAAGACAAGACTATTCTGATGTAGAAGACAATGCGATTATAATATGTCCGACCAGACGCTGGGCAATTGAACTAAAGATGATGCTCAGTAAACACGGGATATTATTGCCCTCACATAAAATTCTATATCCGGGAATATTTCATGAAATTATTGATTTAGGTCACCTACGTGAACCATCACAAATAAACAAACGGGCAATAGTAAGAAAAATATTTGATAATAGATTTGCCGGGAAAAACTTTTACGATTATCCGGGGTTACTTTCTTCGATTGTTTCGGCTTTTGATTATATAAACCAGCATCATCTAAAACCCCAAAAAAGAATTGAAGATGATTACAAACGCTATGAAGAAGAGCTGATTAAAAACAATTTTTGTAATGACATTACCCCATTACTTGAAGACCAGATTGATTGGGATGAAAAACAATTAATTATTGACGGTTGCATCGCTGTGACTGAAAAAGAACTTTGTGTATACAAAACCCTTTCAAAAAAAGCAAAACAGGTAAAATATTTTCCTCTTAATGGAGAACCCCAAACCGAGTTCAATTACGATTTAGAAAATCTTAGCTTTGATGAAATTACGATACCATCTTGTGCCAGGATTCACTACAAAAGACCTTTTGATTTAGAAGAGGAGCTGGAAGTTTTATCTGCTAATATTCTTTCAGAGCGAGAAAAGGGTATCGATTTTGAAGATATGTTAATCGTTCTGCCATCTATGGAATTGTATGTTCCCAGGCTTTTGAATGTTTTACATAGGTATCAAATTCCACTAACCCTTGCTAAACGTGAGCCCATCATTGAACGGCCAATTATAAAGGCTGCAATGACACTTTTAAGGCTGGTTCAACAGGAAAGTCCAAACTGGCAAACTGTGCGAACTTGTTTTACACACCCCATAAGTCTTTCAATAATACCTGAACCCAATAGGGCAGATTTTGAAAAAAATCTGAAAATATTAGACATTGCATTAAGACGATCTGGGAAAATCAAGTTTAATGAAGCTGATGATGTTTTCTTTAGGATGTTGGAAGCAGAAAATAAATTTCCGAAGCATTTTGTCAATTCTGCGAAAAGCGCAGCTGGAATCATTGTAGGCTGTTTGAGCTCATTACGCTGTGAAGATGAATCAGTAATCGGCAAACAATTCGAATCGATAATTGAATCAATTACAGTTGAGTACACATCTGATGATAAAATGGAGATCCGATCGCTAGAAGAATTGTTAAAGTCATTAAAGCATTTAAATAAGGTAATTGACGATACAGGGCTGGAATTACCAGGTTTCATTTTTCAGAGAGAATTAGAAGAAGCTCTTTCAAAAATAGAAATCCCCACTACTCAGCAAGATTGGGGGATTCAAGTAGTATCTGTTCCTGATTCCACAAATATTTGTCGTAAAGCAATATTTGCCCTTGGATTGTCTCAATCCGATTTTCCTTCTATCACAGAGGGGAATTTCCTGGTTGATGGATATGAAGATTATCACGATGTGACCAATCGATTAATATTCCAGTCGTGGTTTGAGAACTTTGAAGAAGTCTATTTGACCTGCCCAGTCAAGAATTCCGATGGCAAGGATCAACAATACTCAGTCTTTTTAGAGCCTCTTGGGAGACCAGAGGATACACCAACAATTCTTAATGCCATTAATTATACTAGAAAAAAAGAGACAATCGGAAAAGAAATACAGTGTGAGCATGAAGATCCAATTTTGAAAAGACAGGTTGATCGGCACAATATTTTACTTTTGAATAATCCTTTAGATACAAAATATTTCGGGATAATTGGGTCTAAACAGGATTATTTGGTAAAACGCCCATTATCAGCTACTCAGCTGGATGAATTAGCAAATAAACCGTTATTTTTTCTATTAAGGCGTGGTTGGAACATTGCTGAAACAGATATGGAAAGTTCTGATGCAATGCAAAGGGGATCACTTGTCCACGAAATCTTGGAAGGTTTTGGAAATCTAACACCTGATGATGGCTGGACAATTAATCGCAAGGATAAAGAATTAGCCAAGAAAAAAATGGTTGAAGTATTTGAAGCTACATTGGATCGAAAACAGTTGGCGATAAAATCAGATCTGGAAATATATGCGACTTACCATCCCTTTATATTTGAATCTGATAGTACAGATATTTGCGGTTTATTATTTAAGATACTTGATGAGGATTTGATTAGGATAAAGGATTTTAAATTTGCATCAGCGGAGCAGGGTTTTGGTTTAAAAGATGGGTGGGACATATATGAGATTAATCATCCAACTTTGGGTCCAATACAATTCAGGGGTAAAATTGACCGTATTGACAGAAACGATGAGACTAAAACGATTGTTGCAGTTGATTTTAAAACTGGTAACATGGATTGGAATTCAGTAGAAGACTATCGCGCATTCCAGTTACCCCTTTATTACAAAGTGCTGAAACGCGAATACCCTGATTATAAAACTTTGATTACATTTCGTCAGATAAAATCTTTGAAAGATAATAATTATGGATTTAATAATTACTGGTTAGGGGACATTGATGATACTGGTATACCCGAAGTTGGAATTTTCAAGCATAAAAGACATATTGGAAATACTGAAGTAATGGAATTTGATGATAAAATTCTAAACAATCTCACTCCCATTGAAGATGGAAAGTTTAGGTTATATGTGGAGGGATTAGATTCATCTGATGTTAATTATTATTATCTGAATGCTGCTTCTCGGTTAGAGACAGTAAAATTTATTGTTGAATCGAAAGATTAAAATCATTTTGTAGAAAGAGAGCAATATGAGTTTGTTTCAAAGCCGTAAGATTAAACCCTTACCAATAAGATATCAGGAATTTATTAGAACACAGTTGGATACGATTGAAAATATATTGTTAGATAATAACGTAGGATCAGAACCTGCACGATACCATCGGGATGGTTTGAACCAATTGCTGAAAGGTAGACCAGATAACGCAATAAAACATTTTAATAAAGCACATTTAGAATATGAAAACATTGATGTTGAGCAATGTACTGCCGACTTAATAAAAGCGAAGGGCGATTGCATTTTAGACTACATAATTGTATTAAATATATATGATAATATTTACGAACTCAGTGATTTTGAGTCTAATAGTACATTAGCTTTTACATATTTATGGTTATCATTTGAAATAAGCCATATGAAATTGTTTTCAAGCCTGGTCTCTCTTTCCGAATTATTCCTTTTCTTTGTTGAGGGGAATATGATTATGGCAAGTGGATTTATACAGACAATGCCTCCGACTCACTTCCCTGAATTTTTCTCTATTGTCTGTCAATATTGGCGAAATGTATATGCGGCACAAGCGCTACGATCACTTGGAGCAGGAGAAACTAGATACCTAAAGAAGATTAGTTTAGATTTATCTCAAGAAGAAAAGAAACTAAAAAACTATTATGAATCTGAAATTGAATCAGCTGATACACTCATTGAAGACTTAACAACTATCATTAGCGAAAAATATTCTCATTTGATGCCAAATCTAAATAATATTGACGTCGATATGATGATTGAGGCAATCACTAATCCGATTTCAAGTGATGAGAATATCAGTTACTTAGAACTATTCGATATAATGATTAGAAATATCAAAAAAAATTCCGCAGGTGAAAACATAACCAATATGTTTAAAAATATCCAAATAACAAAAGAAGATGCATTTAAAAATGAAAATAAATACGGCTTATTCACATTGATTTATACTGATATTTATAATAAAGAGAATAGGAAAAATGATTCGAATGTTTCAGAAGAATTATTTGATTATGCTATTCAATATTTTAATAGTGAAAACTATGGGATTGCTGGGCAAATAGCCGAGGAAGCCCTGGTTTTTAACAGAGGAAGTACAAAAATCAAACAGTTTATAGAAGAAAATTCATCTTCCCTATTAAAGAAGGAAATGGGTATAGATAACTTTGATATGTAATAGTATAAACAATAAATGTGATGATTATATCCGCTAGTAGAAGAACTGATATACCAGCATTTTATTCAGACTGGTTTTTCCATCGTCTTGAAGAAGAATATTGTACTGTCTTTAACCCATTTAATCGAGATCAAGTTCGGTATGTTTCTCTGATGCCGAACGATGTGGATGTTATAGTCTTTTGGACGAAGCACTCTAAATCATTTCGACCTAGACTTCATCTCCTGGATGAAAGGAAAATACCATACTACTTCCAATATACTCTGGTTCATTATTCTCAGATGATTGAAAAGCGGGTACCGCCCTTTGATAAGCTCCTGGAGGAATTTTTGAAATTATCTGATCAGATCGGACCAGATAGAGTGATTTGGCGGTACGACCCCATAATCTTTAGCAAAGAGTATTCAGCTGAACAACATATCGAATATTTCTCTGAAATTGCTAAAAAGTTAAAGGGGCAAACAAATCGTGTCGTGATTAGTATTGTCGACTACTATCAGAAAACCCTTCGGAATATGAAGGATTACAGTCTTAGATCAGAGCTCGATGAAAAACCTGAACAAAAAATAGAATTTGGTGATTTTATTCGCTCCCTTTCCCAAATTAGTAAGGACAATGGATTTGAGATTCAAAGTTGTTCAGAACCAATTGAGATGGATCAATATGGTGTGTCACACGGAAAGTGTATAGACGATAATTATATTTTGAAAGTATTTCAAAAAGATGTCATTCATAAGAAGGACCCTGGACAACGCAAAGAATGCGATTGTGTGAAGAGTATTGATATTGGCGTGTATGATACGTGCCTGCATGGGTGTCAGTACTGTTATGCTACAAAACAGCACGATTCGGCCAAGAAGAATTATGATTCCCATGACCCTAAATCGCCCAGTTTAATGGGTTGGTATGATGCTGAACCCCCAGCTGGAACCCCCCAAGTAGAATTGTTTTAGGAATATTATGGCTTTCAGATTTTTTCGCAGCAGCACCATACCACAGGATCAGGTTGTTTATATATACGATCTGACAAAAAATATTATTGCACCCGGGGAGCGAGCATTCATGTCCCCATTAATCGAGCGGATGGTCGACAAGGTGATTGATGGCAGGCTACCGGCTGGCTGGCGTTCAGATAAAAAATTTCTAAAGCAAATCAGCAAGCAATTCCAAAATGAAAATTGGAGTACATATAATCTGGATCATTTTCCAGATTACTACGCAGCTTATTATCTCCCTAATAATCTTTACAAGATTCAGCTTATGTTTCTCGATTTATTTCGATTTGGAAAGATAAGCTTTTCTGAAAAAAAACTTCGGATTCTTGACATTGGGTCAGCTATTGGCACAACAGCATGGGCAGTGTATGATTTATTTGAAATTCTTTATCATGTATTGGAATTATATGGTTTGAAAGCAGATAGTCTTCCCCAGGTGCAAGTAGAAAGCATCGAAAAATCTGAAGCAAATATTGACTTTTTTACACTGATGCTTAGTGAAATGAATGGTACTTCAAGCAGGGTTACAGTTATACCACCAACCCAGGGTGATGTACTAAACGGGGCTCTTGAAGAAATTAATTTGGGCAAGTATGATGTAATCGTCGCATCAAACGTTATAAATGAGTTCCCTTCAGATACGGATAGGATTGGTTTTGCAAAAAAAATCACTGAGGGTATGAGCAAAAAAGCTGCATTCGTTTTACTTGAGACAGCTTACATGAAAGATACAGTTTCGCTAAAACGGATTCAGGATCTTCTGCTCAAAGATTCAAATGCAAGTGTATTGAGCCCTTGTGGAAAAATTGGACTGAGGTCGGATCGGTGCAGCTCATGCTACAGTTTCAGAAAAGAAAACCTCAAAATTCCCAAAACCATGGAGCTTTTTCACCAAGGGATTGATACTGCGGATGAAAATGAAAAACTAAAATGGAATTATTCTATAATTGTAAAAGACCAGGTAGAAACTCATACACCCGAAACCTCATTCAGGCTTGGACAAATTGACGATAATCTGCTTGGGAAGGCTGTCACGGTGGATGTGGAGATAGTATCCGGAAAAATGTATGATATCCGTTACCCGGATTCATATTTTCTTAAAATATGTGATCAGAGTGAAGTTGCCGAGCGTGTAGTGCTACAAATTCCTAAATATTATGAGGTTCCCAAACATCATTATGGGGATATTTTTTCGGTTTCAAATGTAGTCGTCAACACAATCGACTGGAATAAACCAGCTTCAGTTAAATATGCGCTGAAAGTTGATGCCGTACTGACAATAATTACAAATCATTCGGAAATAGCTGAGAAGAGGGCACTCGTCCCATTCAAGGATGTGAACGAAACAACACTAAAATACTTTCTCAATAGATTTTTTGGGTTTGAGAATTTCAATGACGGGCAATTTGAGATTCTAAAAAAAGTACTAGCAAATGAAGATGTGTTGGGCATTCTCGCTACTGGGGGCGGAAAATCAATAACATTTCAGCTACCTGCATTATTAAAGCCCGGAGTCTCGATCATTGTCTCACCGTTAAAAAGCCTAATGAACGATCAGGTCTACGGTTTAAAAAGGCGGTTTGGATTAGACTTTGTAGATTGTATCCATAGTGGTTTATCTATCCAGGAAAAACGACATGTCATGGATCGTTTCAGAAAGGGCCACTTAAAGATTTTATATGTTGCCCCTGAGCGTTTACAGCAGAAAACCTTTCAAAAGGAATTAACTAACCTGATAAATAGGGGTGTAAATATTAATTACTTCCCCATCGACGAGGCTCACTGCATTTCTGAATGGGGGCATGATTTCCGACCAGCCTATGCACGATTAAAAGACCGGCAGCAAGGACTTCCTCATGTCGATGGGAACCACCCTTCAATTATTGCTCTTACAGCAACAGCCTCTGATACAGTTCAAAGTGATATTCTTGACCAACTGAAGATGAATTCAGATTCGGATATGGTCCATAGGATTATTGATCGGAAAGAACTTAGTCTAGAAGTGATCAAGCTAAATTATTTACCAGAATCAAATCAATATTCAATTCACTTCAGAGAGCCAGATAATCCCGATAACTTTAATCATGCGACATTCCCAATTGGAGAAATCAAACACGATATCCTGATACATCTTTTAAACGAAGTACTACCTAAAAGATTTGACCAATTTGATCTTGCCACTGATGCCGGGCTCATATTTACGATTTATGCTGATCCACAACCTGCTGAAACAGAGGAGCATTTTCTATCAGATGAGTCGCGTGAACGGGAAGGAGCTCGGTGGTTGTCAAAGTTTTTACGAAAAAATGATATTGAGTGTTACCCTTGGTTCTCAGCACCTGGTTTTAGGAAAGGACGTACGCAAGAATCAAGAAGGAAGATTCAAAAAGCATGGGAAAAAATTAAAGATAAAACACAAGAATCCTTTGTGTCAGATAAAATCCCTTTACTTGCTACAACTAAGGGATTTGGAATGGGGATTGATAAACCGAATATTCGATACATTATCCATTACGGTTTACCCGGATCTCTGGAATCTTATTTCCAACAAATCGGCCGTGCTGGAAGAGATCGTGACCACTCTCACTGCATATTAATTTGGGACGCGCCCCAACCTGAATGCCTTGATTATTTAGGCGACCTCGAAGATACTCGCAAACTCCCCGAATGCTTTAAACTCAAACCGAGTACGGACAAAGTGGAGTTCGATTCATGCCCATATGGGAGAATTCACAAGTGTGACTATGCCAAACAGATATTTTTTATCGAGGGTGGTTACCCCACCATTCAAGAACTAGATAAGACCTTGGAATACTTGAATGAAAAAGCGAAAGAGCAGGGTAGCCACCCATGGGCTTACCTCAAGAAGGATGTGAGAAAAGAAGCCGTTGCGAGAAAGCTTGCATACAGTGGTAGAGAAGGATCGTTAGTTGATGAGAATTTGATAATTGAGACGCTTTATACCTTGAAATACATCAAAGAGTTTTCCCAAACATATTTGCAAATTGGAATTAAGCGATCAAGCACCTTGAAAGATATTCTTGATTCAACAAATTCAGAAATTATAAGGGAACATATCGGGTATTTGGAAGCCGTTTACCCAGGGATCAGCTTGGTAGAGCCAAGTGGTAATTTTGCTCAATTTGATATTATGGACTATGTGCAGAAGCTAAGATCTAAAATTGGAGAAGAAGTCTTAATCGATGAGATAGTCGAATTTTTCAATCTCCTTGATGAACGTGATGATGTAAAAATTAGCATGAATTGGCATAAATCTTATGGTTATGAGATTCAGCTCAATACAGAAATGATGAAAAATGATATTCGCGAGTCAGAACACTTAAAAAAAGTATTAGAATGGAAAGCATCACAATATCAGATGTTAGATAACATGGTAACCTACGCCGAACTGAAACCCTTTATTGATCAAGCAGTTGAGAACGAGGAATCTGGCGCATGTCGCCGCTCACAAATCATGGTGGTGTTTGGTACAGAAGGTGCTACGA
>FLOH01000344.1_pt1 | contig 111116 bp, 120 predicted proteins | sample 756751 | NCBI WGS metagenome assembly FLOH01 (sample SAMEA4026879, study PRJEB14308) | marine metagenome | biome: coastal water; material: water | depth 74 m
GTCAAAAGTGGTGAGCAAAAGGTTCAGCATTACCAAGAAGCAAATAAGTAAAACAATTCGCTCAAGTCGAGCCTGATGCGGGCGGCAGTTATTGGTCGGGAATCGGACTTGGCTCTCCCAAGGACCCCTGACCAGCAGGACCGGCAAGCTCAGTGGCGAGGTTGTAGGCCATGGGCGGGCAGTCCTAACGCTCTTCACTCGTTAGCCCGGCGCTACCCGAGGAAACCTCATTGTTACCAAGCGACTCGAAGATGCGAACCAACGCCCAATGGCTTTCTTCGTTACGCTCTCATTAACATGGTAGAAAGAGATAAAACAGATTTGGACCTCCTGCTCGACCACGTGTCAGGAGACGAAACAGCTTTCCCTGAAATCGTCCGGCGGACCTCTGGTGCTGCTTGGGCAGTGGTACTGAAAATCACCGCAAATGAAGAGGACGCAGCTGATGCCTTTCAAGAGACGTACCTTTCGGCTCATCGGGCGGCCGCAAATTTCAGGGGTGATTCGGCGGTCAGCACGTGGATCCACCGAATCGCGGTTAACGCTGCTCTTGCTTGTGTCAAGAAGCGCCAGAAGAACCTAACTTCCGAACTCGCCGACCTAGAGGACATCGAAGTGCAAGCAAATACCGCACCCAGCATTGACCTTGTTCATCCCAGTGATGCACATTTAGATGTTTCCCGATCGCTGGCGCTTTTGTCACATGAGCAACAACAAACGATTCTCTTGGTCGATATGTACGGATACACGCAACTCGATGCTGCTGAAATATTGGGATGTGCTGAAGGAACAATTAAGTCGCGCTTGTCCAGGGCCAGGCGATCTCTTGCTGAGGATCTCGGGCACCTTCGACCGTTCACGACCGCGAGGAACGTCGATTCTTTCCGAAAGGGGCCCCAAGATGAATGACACAACTGGCGTGGGAGAGGGCGAGGAAGTTAACCCCACAGTCGCGAGTGATCAGGATTTCTCTCAACTGGTCCTCGCTAATTACAATGCTTTTCTCGAACCTGCCACACACGAGGTGGTTGAAGCTCCAACACGACTTGTGCAGTTAGTTCTCGACCAGCTCCCTTCCTCAAAGGTGTCCTCCGGTGACGAAGCGCCTTCTTTGGTCGAACGAAGGCTGGAAAAAACTCGAGAACCACGTTTATGGAAAGTTATGGCACTCGCGGCCTCGACCTTGCTGATCGTTGGGGTCGGTGGTTTTGCCGTGCAGACTCTTGGAGAAACGGGTACGCCAAGTGAAACTGACATGGCCTCTGGGGCGACAGATGAAGTCGTACCCGGTCTACGCGGTGACGCGGGAACTGAAGGAATTGACGGTGCTCAATTGGGTGAGCTTGCGGCCGGGCTCCTGATCCTAGATTTACCGGCAGCCAACTCGGAGGAAGCGAGGGACCGAGTAAGTCGGATTTGGGTGCCTGATACGGCCCCAGCGGCGGCGGGCTACTCAATAATTTTCGTCCCAGAGACACCGAGTGGAACAATTGAGTCTCAAGCTCGAACCTTTTGTACGACGACAGGTGACTGCATTGTCGCCACGATCCCAACGGATCCGGAAGTTGGTGACGCCGCCGGCACTTCGGTAAAAGCGACTATTGACGCAATCACTAATTCATTACAGGGCTTTGAAAGCATCAACCTTGACGGTAAGCAGTACTGGCTGGTGGACGGGGCTGGAGTAGATGTCGTGGAAATGAAAACGGACCTTCCCGGTATCCGCGTAGTCACATCTTTGGGGGACGTGCAATGAGGTCAAGTGTGCAGAAGTGGGGCGCGGTTCGCTTTGTTGCGATTGGTGTGCTCCTGTTGGGGGCCACCTCTTGTGCCAGTGGCGACGAATCTGCACCCACAGGGGAAGCGTCTGCAAGCGCATCACCGCAAGCGACTGAGATTAGTGTGAACACCGGATTTTTGAGCGACCCTGATGGTTTTTCTTTTGCGAACTCGAAACAGTCTGGGTCCTTAGAAAAGGAAAGTTTGATCACGCTATTTGGGCCTGAAAGTGTCTGCATTGGTGGCAAGATCAGCGATTGCCAATTGTTCCCCAGCGCCGTGCAGTGGCTTGACCAAGTTAACTCGGCTCTTACAGCAGGTCGCTGTGAGGGCATGGCCGTTTTATCGCAACAATTTTTCCAGAACATCGCGTCGGTCCAAAGTTTTAATGACTCGGCGCCGTTCGCCTACGCCCTTAATGAAAAAAATGCGGATCTGCAGCGCAGTATCGAGCAGCTTTGGGCAACTCAGTTGCTTTCTAGTGCACAGGAGGCCGCAGCGGAATCACGTCGGGCAGGGCCAGTGGCTATCGCAGAAATCTTGCAGTCTGCCCTGGTGGAGGGGGCGATTTACACGATGGGACTTTACGATGAAACCGGAGCGGGACATACGGTCACTCCCGCATCAATAGTCGCCGTGGATTCCGGGTGGGAAATCAGCCTGTACGACAATAACGTTCCTGGTGTTCAGCAGCTACTCACTGTCGCAAGCCCCGACGACACATGGGCCTACCAACCACTCGATGCTGCAGGAGCTTCGGTCGGTAGTGCCATAGGTGGGGGCGTTGGCTCTATGGACGTGACTCCGCTTGCCATGCGTGCTCTGCCACAAGCACCCCCGTTCTCCACCAACGTCAATGATACCGGTGTGAACGCAGGGGCGGTGCGAGCCCACGTGCTTGTCACTTCGCCTGCACGAACAACAAAACTTCTTGTCTCCGCTGAGGTAGAAGGTGAAGCTAAAACAGTCAAAGAGCTGACATCTGACGGCGATTCACCCGTGATCTACACCCCACTGCGAACCGGCGATCCGGCGGCGAATGGATTCACTGCGCAATGGAATCCCAGTGATGTTGATCAAGTGAGTTTTAATCTTAATCACCAGCCAGAAAACGCAGAATCTAAAGATCCCGTGAGAGCGTCGCTCGATATTCCTGGTACTCCCCGAGTCCAGGCTGAACTTAGTGGCGATCAAAGTGGTGATCTGCAGATCACTACAACTGCAAGTGGGGCCGTTTCCATGCGCAACACTGGTGGTGCAGCAACGCATATCACGCTCACAAATGGACTCGTAACTATCCGATTTGTTGTGGGTCCAGACGTCACACTCACGGCTGAGCCTGTGGGTCAAGATGGGGAGTCCCAGGTCACGGTAACCAGCGAAAATAGTGGAGGGGTTGTCGCAGAATTCACGCTTCCCAGTTCGATCATGCCTGGTTCAGCAAGCCAGATTGAAGTTGACACATCAGATCTGACGCTCTTGAAGGTTCTCAAATCAACCCTCAAGGCTTCGTTACTGAAAGAGTTTTTGTCCTCTAGTGGTTTAGGTGCCATTATCGAAAAAGATGAGACACCTGCCCAGACTCAGTCGTCTCCTACCCAAAAGCCAGATGATTCTGGTGAGACGGACACGAGTAAGCCGACAAAAAAGCCGAAACCAGAGCCGAAGCCAGAGCCGAAGCCCGAAGAGGCTGCCCCGGAGGATGACGAGGACCCAGGTGGCGAAGCTGACCCGGAGGATGACGAGGAAGAATCCACGGACAATTTCCCCAGTGGCTAAAGGGCCATGCTCCGCACACTCGACCTAAGTTCATAACTTCGAATCTTGATGAGAGGGATCAATGCTAAAAGCCTTACGGCATCCTAAGCACGCTCTTGTTAGTGCTGGTGCCATATCTATTGTTGTTGTGTCCTTAGCCGTGCCCGGTTTCGCTTCCCCTGACTACTCGCAACCTGGCCATCAGGCTTCTAGCTCCGAAGCAGTTAACGATTCCACGCGCTACTCCTCGTGCAAGAAACTGCGCGTTGTGTTTCCTCGAGGAGTGGTCAAAAATAAACGTTCGCAAGATAGGGCCGTCGCTCAGAAGTACGGGCAACCCACCGTCAACAGCTCTGCCTACAAGGCAAACAAGACGCTCGACAAAAATGGGAACCGTGCCGTGTGTGAGTTGTCAGCAGCAAAAGCCCGCAAAAATTTCCGAGCCGAACTCCTCACCACCAAACTCCCCAAGGTTCAGGCCACGCAGGAAATTGAGCAGGCCGGATACGAATGGCGGGTGGGATCAGTAGATGGTGAAGCCATGCTCGTGACCCAAGATTATCGGATAGACCGTTTGACGTTGTCCCTAAACAATGGAATCATCACCAAAGCGAAGTGGGGATGACCCCTTTTCTATCGTGAAAATGCCCTATGGGAACCAACCCACCATGGTAAAGGATATGTTGTCGACATGAAGTCACTTGTCAAACGTCTTGTTATTCTGACCGCAGCGGCGGCCCTTCCAGTCACGTTGCTGACCGGTCCCATTGCCTCACCCGCACAAGCGGATGAAACCCCTCGTGATACCTACCCTCAAAAGGTAGAGGGCCTAAAGCAGTTACAGGCCTCAGGTGGCGGATCAAACCAGTTCTCCTTATCGGTCTCGCCACAGGTCGGCTGGGATGCAGGTCTGGAAGGGTTGAGGCCGCCGGCAGCTTCGATGTACCGGCTGTGGGACATGAATGTGGCTTGGAAGGACGTGAACCCTGCCGAGGGTGTTTTTAATTGGTCGGAACTTGACCGGCGGGTTGCCTTAGTTGAGTCATGGGGTGGGAAACCTTTGTTGGTCTTAGGCCTGACACCACAATGGGCGGCCAAAGATCCAGCCGCTGGAGACCCGCGATGGGGTGCCGGCACTGCGAGCCCCCCCAAAGACATTGCTTACTGGAATGACTACGTCAACGCAGTTGTGACAAAGTACGGCTCACGGATCGCTGGCTATGAGTTGTGGAACGAAGCCAACCTCACCACTTTTTGGCGAGGCAGTACAAAAGAATTGTATGACATGGCCGTTTCTGCGAGTTCAATAATTAAAGCAGCAAATCCCGCAGCCGTCGTCCTATCGCCATCGACAACAACACGTCTGCGTGCTAGTGCTAGAGAATTCACTGCCGGTTTTGCTAGCCAGATCCCCGAGGGGGAAAAAGGTCCATTCGATGCGTGGACAATTCACAGTTACCCCACTGGACAGGCAGGTGTCAATCTTGACACCGGAATCACAAGTCCGCGCGCAGCGGCAGACAAAAGAGTTGACGACATTTTGAGCTGGCAGAACGCGCTTGTGGACGCCGTTGGTTCTGATTCTCCCGCCCTAAACATTGACATTTATGACACAGAAGTGAACTACGGTTTGAAGGGTCCTGGAATTGAGCCTGGGCAAAATTGGAGTGCAGACGAAGCAACGCAACTCATGAACATGACGTATCAGGATTCCCAGAATCTAGGTATTAATGCAACCTTCTGGTATCAGTACACAGCGACACCATATGACCTTCTAGGGGTCCAGTGGAATCCCAGCGATCCTGGACTAAACAACATGTGGGACACCATGCGCTCCAGTGGAGTACCCGCAGTTGCCGAACCTTCTTTTCGGGATTCGGGTTCGGGATACGCGGTTCCAAGCTTCAAAAATTGCTTTATACGTTTGAGGTCAGACTGCAGTAACCAAAAGCTCAAAGGTATCGACATCTCCGGCATGCCAGCGATGTGCATGAATTTCACCAACGCATTCTTAGGGAATGCGAATATGAGGTCATCGACTCTGTCCGGCAGCAACTTTAACAACGCGTATCTCGGGGAAGCGAATCTGACGGAGATCCTAATAAAGATGAAAGCCCCAGCGGTAATAGGGGACGGGTTTGGTTGTAAAACGGATTTGCAGGCTCGCAGTTTTTATAAAGCAAACTTCACTGATGCATTTTTAGAGGAAGTTGTAGTAAATGACACACAATTTTACGGCTCAAAATGGATAGGTGCGAGTTTGCGTACTGTGCAATTCTCGGATTCTGACTTTCGCACAGCAAACTTTTCTTTCGCAAATTTTGCTGGTAAAAATAATATGACAAGGAACGTTTTGACCAACACCCGTTGGAATAATGTTGGAGGCATAAGTACAATTGATTTCAGAGGGTCGGGGAATTGCCCTGAGGCATTGGGCCAGAAATGTAACTAGCGAATCTATGTGCGTGACCTTTAATCATCATCCAAGGTCGCCCCTGAAATTCGCAATTCTGAGCTAAACCCGCATTCAGGGCAGTGCCGACAAAAAATTTTCTCTTCGGCTCACTCATTTGCGCAATAGCCAATGAATCATCCGTGTTCTAAGATCCTTGGTTCCGGTCCATCCCGCGCCTGGCCCTGGTTTCACCTTGGCGTGCGTGCAGCTCTTCATCACTTGGGTAGCCCACTTCTTCCAGGGTGAGTGGGTAGGCCTCCATAGTTTGAATGTGGGAGAGCTTGTCCTTTTGGTCCAGTAGGTGTTGGGTCCAGGTGATTGGTTTGCGACCGTCACCGATCGGTAGGAGTGCTCCAACAATTGTGCGGACCATCGAGTAACAGAACGCGTCGGCGCGGATTGTCATGACAACATTGTTTTCATGGTTTCGGTGCCACTGCAGTTTTTGTAGTTCCCGGATCGTGGTGGCGCGTGGTTTCTCTTTGCAAAATGCAAAGAAGTCATGGACCCCGATTAAGCATTGGCTTGCTTCATTGAGCCGGTCCACATCTAATGGCACCGGCCAGTGGAGTACTTCGTGTCGGCGCAATGGCGCCGGCCCTGTTGGGTCATCGGAAATTGTGTAACTGTATTCGCGCCAGAGAGCCGAGAAGCGAGCGTCAAAACCAATTGGTGCTTCTTCGATTCTCAGAATTCGCATGTCACCGGGGAGAGCCTTGTTCATGCGTTCGGCGGTGAGTTTTCCAAGCTCGGGGTGATCGCTGCGCAGATCAAAGTGGATCACTTGCGCTTTCGCGTGCACTCCAGCATCCGTGCGGCCGGCAACAATTGTTGGCAACTCAAGTTCATGGATCAATGCGCCAATAATGTTCTCAAACTCACCTTGAACAGAGCGGGCATCAGCTTGAGCGCCCCAACCGTGAAAGCCCGAACCGTCATAGGAAATATATGCACGCAGACGAATCAGCCCGTCCCCAGGAAGACCGGGAACGGGCTGATCAATATCGTGTTGCGAGTTCAGGAGTTACTCCTTGGACTCTGCTTCTGCTGCAGGGGTTTCTTCAGCCGCTGCCTCTTCTTCTTCAGCTAGTTCATTGACCGGCTCTGAAGATTCCTCTTCGAGGACCACTTCAGTGTCCGGCTTGATTTCTTCAACGACCTCACGGGCTTCGGTTTTAGTGTCAGGTGCCGTTGCTGCTTCTTTGGCGGCACGCTTGGTGGCGCCGGTTGCTTCAGCGACAACCTGCTCGGCCATTGGCTCAACGAGTTCAATAACTGCCATGGGAGCGTTGTCGCCCTTGCGGTTACCAATCTTGATGATCCGGGTGTAGCCACCCTGACGACCCGCGTAGCTTGGGCCAATCTCGGTGAACAGCGTGTGCACAACACTCTTGTCCTTCACAACCGTGAGAACACGACGGCGAGCCGCAATGTCACCACGCTTTGCGAACGTCACCATGCGCTCGGCAACTGGACGAAGCCGCTTTGCCTTTGCGTGTGTGGTCGTGATGCGCCCGTGCTCAAACAGCGCTGTAGCGAGATTGCTCAACATGTGCTTCTCGTGGGACGCTCCCCCACCGAGGCGGGCTCCCTTAGCTGGCGATGGCATCTGATCTCCTCATTAATCTTTTGTTAGGTCCTTGGCGGCAGGCTCTTAGAGCTGCTCGTCCTCGGGGAATGCGTCTTCGGTTTCAATGACAACAACTTCTTCAACTTCGTCTGGGTCAACATTCATGTCAACATCAGCATCGTCAAAGTAGACGGCCGTGGTGGGATCAAACCCTGGAGGGCTGTCCTTGAGTGCAAGACCAAGGCCGTGGAGCTTTACCTTGATTTCGTCGATTGACTTTGCGCCGAAGTTGCGAATGTCAAGGAGGTCAGCCTCACTGCGGGTGATCAGTTCACCAACGGTGTGGATGCCTTCGCGCTTGAGGCAGTTGTAGGAACGCACGGTCATGTCGAGCTGCTCAATTGGAGTTGAGAGTTGCTCGGCAACGAAAGCATCGGTTGGGCTTGGACCAATGTCAATGCCTTCAGCGTCAACATTCATCTCACGAGCCAAACCGAAGAGTTCAACCAACGTGGAACCAGCGGATGCAACAGCATCGCGTGGCAACATGCAGGACTTTGTCTCAACGTCAATGATCAACTTGTCAAAGTCGGTGCGCTGCTCGACACGAGTTGCCTCGACCTTGTAGCTGACCTTGAGCACTGGTGAGTAGATCGAGTCCACCGGAATCCGGCCAATCTCCTGCTCCGGGTGCTTGTTCATGGTTGAAGGAACGTAGCCGCGACCGCGCTCAACAACGAGTTCGATCTCGAGCTTGCCCTTGTCATTGAGTGTTGCAATGTGAAGGTCAGGAGTGTGAACTTCAACGCCTGCTGGTGGCTGAATGTCGGCTGCGGTGACGTTGCCACTGCCTTGCTTGCGCAGGTACATGACAACTGGTTCGTCGATTTCACTGGAAACCACAAGACCCTTGAGGTTCAAAATAATTTCAGTGACATCTTCTTTGACGCCGTCGATTGTGCTGAACTCATGCAGAACTCCATCGATCCGAATGCTGGTGACAGATGCACCAGGGATTGAGGAGAGCAAAGTCCGGCGGAGTGAGTTACCAAGTGTGTAACCAAAACCTGGCTCAAGGGGTTCCAACACGAAACGTGAACGGAACTCGCTGATTGGTTCTTCGGTGAGAATTGGACGCTGACTAATGAGCACTTTTTGTTTCCTTCCAGCGATACCCTCTATTTGATATCGCGTTTCTCGGCTCGATTCGAGTGAATCGAGTGTGGTTACTACTTGGAGTACAGCTCAACAATCAGCTGTTCGTTGACCATGGTGTCGATTGCGGCACGTGCCGGAATCGCGTGAACGAGAATGCGCATTTTCGATGGCACAACCTCAAGCCACGCTGGAACAGTCTTTTCACCGATCTCAGCGTGAGCCACGATGAAAGGAGTCAGTTCCAGTGAGCTGGGGCGAACGTCGATTACGTCATTGGGTGAGACGCGGAATGAAGGAATGTCGACCTTCTTGCCGTTCACCATCATGTGACCGTGGGTGACCAACTGGCGCGCCATGTCGCGGCTCTTTGCAAAGCCGGCACGGAACACAACGTTGTCCAGACGGCTCTCAAGGATCTGCAGCAGGTTCTCGCCGGTCTTACCTGGCTGGCGCTGTGCTTCCTTGTAGTAATTGGAGAACTGCTTCTCCAAAATACCGTACATACGGGTTGCCTTCTGCTTCTCTCGAAGCTGCAACAGGTATTCGCTCTCCTTGGACCGACCGCGACCGTGCTGGCCGGGTGGGTAGGGGCGCTTCTCAAATGGGCATTTGGGTGACTCGCACTTTGAACCCTTCAAGAAGAGTTTCATTTTTTCGCGGCGGCACCGCTTGCAATCTGCGTCCGTATAACGCGCCATGGTTTTCTCCTATTTTCTAAATATTAAGTAGTGGTAAGAGTCCGCGGATTAAACGCGACGACGCTTCTTTGGACGGGTTCCGTTAAATGGCACTGGCGTGACGTCAGAGATTGAGCCAACCTCAAGACCTGTTGCCTGTAGCGAACGAATCGCGGTTTCCCGGCCTGAACCTGGACCTTTCACGAATACGTCGACCTTGCGCATGCCGTGTTCCATCGCGCGACGGGCAGCAGACTCAGCGGCTAGCTGGGCTGCGAACGGCGTGGACTTACGGCTGCCCTTGAACCCAACCTGACCGGCTGAGGACCATGCAATGACGGCGCCCGTTGGGTCTGTGATCGAGACAATGGTGTTGTTGAATGTGCTCTTGATATGAGCGTGGCCGTGGGCCACATTCTTCTTTTCCTTACGACGCACTTTCTTAGCGCCTGGACCTTTGGGGGCCATGTGTGATTCCTATTCTTTAGAGGTTGGGGATTCGCAACGAATTGCGAGATCGTTCGCTTAAGCCTTCTTCTTACCGGCAACTGTCTTACGTGGACCCTTACGCGTACGTGCGTTGGTATGGGTGCGTTGCCCGTGGACGGGAAGACCCTTGCGGTGACGAATTCCCTGGTAGGAACCGATTTCAACCTTACGGCGAATGTCGGCTGCAACCTCTCGGCGCAGGTCACCTTCTACTTTGAGGTGTAACTCGATCCAGTCGCGCAATGCGAGTGTTTGATCGTCGGTGAGATCCTTGGACTTCATTTGAGGATCAATGCCGGTTGCTTCCAAGGCTTTAGTTGCCTGCGAGCGTCCAACACCATAGATATAGGTAAGTGCGATTGCCATGCGCTTTTCGCGGGGCAAATCCACACCAATAAGTCGTGCCATGGGCGTTCTCTCTTTTCGGTTATTCACGGGGTCGTGTGGTGGGAGAGCCAACCCAGCCCGCCAAGGCTGGTCTTTGGCCCCGTGGCCAAAGGTGTCGTCCGGATCTTGTGATCCGGGGTCGGGTTCTCCCTGTACTTGGTGTCCGAGTTTTCTCTCCCGGTAACACCCCAGTGCTTGTCAGGCTTAGCTGTACTTCAACAGCTAGGTCCTTAGCCCTGGCGTTGCTTGTGACGAACGTTTTCGCAAATCACCATGACGCGTCCGTGGCGACGGATGACCTTGCACTTGTCGCAGATCTTTTTGACGCTGGGTTGCACCTTCATGGTTACTCTTTCTCGAGTTTCTAGTAAAAACGCTTATTACTTGTAGCGGTAAACGATGCGGCCGCGAGTGAGGTCATAGGGGGAAAGTTCCACCACAACACGGTCATCGGGAAGAATCCGGATGTAGTGCATCCGCATTTTTCCGCTGATATGGGCGAGCACCTTGTGCCCGTTGTCTAGCTCAACCCGAAACATTGCATTAGGCAGAGACTCCGTGATCAAACCCTCGAGCTCAATCGCGCCATCTTTTTTGGCCATGTACTCCGCTTCCCTATGATTGCTGCTAGAAATGTTCACCACTTCAGCCGTGCGAGTCTACGCAATGCCCCCTCCCACCATGAAGTTGGGGTCCGATCCACTCCCTCGCCTCTCCCCCGCCTCTCCCCGGCCGACTTTCCCAGTTTCTGGGGTGGATGGACAACTATCGGTGTTTTGTCCGATTTAATGTCCGACTTCCCCCGAGGCTTGCCTGCCAGGATGTCCCGCCAGCCTGTCTCGCCAACCTTGCTGCTGCGTTATGCGGCTGCCAAGCCGGATAACAAGGACAAATCTGATGGATTTGTCCCGTGTAACGTCCGAGTTTCCCAGGAACTGGGAAACTCGGGCTTTATTGAATGGTGAGGATCTGGGGACCTGATTCGGTGATCGCAACGGTGTGCTCCCAGTGGGAGGCCCAGTTTCCGTCGGTTGTTACAACGGTCCAGTCATCAGAAAGTGTAAGCACTTCGGGTGAACCAATAGTCACCATCGGTTCTAACGCGAGCACCATGCCAACTTTAAGTTCGAGGCCTTGCCCTGCATGCCCGTAGTTGGGTACTGGCGGGTACATGTGCATTTCAGTGCCAATTCCATGGCCGACGTAATCTTCAACGATTCCATAGTCGCCGCTGCTACGGATCACTTTTTCAATTGCGGAACCGATATCTCCCATGTGATTGCCGGCGACTGCTGCTTGGATACCAGCATCAAGGGATGCGCGGGTCACGTCTGAGAGCTGTTGAATTGCTGGCAGAGGCTCACTTGATGCGATGACGCTAATCGCTGCATCCCCGTGCCAACCGTCAACAATCGCGCCGCAGTCAATTGAAACGAGATCACCTTCGTTGACCACACGGCCACCAGGGATTCCATGCACAACTTCTTCGTTGACCGAGGTGCAGATAACCGCAGGGAAGCCGTAGTAGCCAAGAAATGACGGGGTTGCGCCAGCACCATAAATACATTCGCGAGCGATCGCGTCGAGCTCACCTGTTGTGACTCCGGGTTTAACGTTGACGCGCAATGTTTCCAGAGTGTCTGCGACCACTTTGCCTGCGATACGCATTAAGCCAATTTGTTGCGGGGTCTTGATCTGAACACGCTCTTTTTTTCGGAATACCATTGTGCTTGTTACACACTCACGGCGATAAGGATTGCAGCCGTGACCGCAGCGATGTCCCCGAGTCCGTCAACCTGGATGAGTAGTTCGCGATCCAAGTACACCTCAATGAGTGGCGCTGTTTGTTCCGCGTACACCTCAAGGCGACGACGTAGTACGTCCTCGGTGTCGTCGCTGCGACCTTGATCTGCGGAGCGTTTCACGAGTCGGCCAACTACAACGTCGACGTCTACCGTGAGTTCAATAACCCGATCAAGTGCAGTGCCTGCTGACCGCAGCATTGCATCAAGTTCAGCAACCTGCTCCACTGTTCGTGGATAACCATCAAGGATGAAACCTGGTCGAGCGTCGTCATGCGTCAGTCGATCACGGACCATTGAATTAGTCACACCGTCTGGGACATACTCGCCCGCGTCCATGAACGCTTGCGCTTCTTTGCCCAAGGGAGTGCCTTCACTGACATTTGCCCGGAAGATGTCCCCTGTTGAAATATGTGGAATCCCAAGCTCTTTGGACAGCAGCGCGGCCTGGGTACCTTTACCGGCCCCTGGTGGGCCCATGAAAACGATGCGCATACGACGAAAGCCTACCGGAACTCAAGTTCCCAGTGGCTCCTACTTAAGGAAACCCTCGTAATTGCGTTGCTGCAATTGCGCTTGGATTTGCTTGACCGTGTCAAGTCCGACCCCAACCATGATCAGGAGTGACGTACCACCGAAAATGAACTGGGTTGAGACACCCAAGAAGTCGAACGCAAACACCGGGAGAATCGCAACCAAGCCCAAGTACAACGAACCAGGTGCGGTCAAACGGGTCAACACGTAGTCGAGGTATTCAGCGGTAGGACGTCCGGCACGAATACCAGGAATAAATCCACCGTAACGCTTCATGTTGTCGGCAACATCTGTTGGGTTAAACGTGATGGACACGTAGAAATAGCAGAAGAACACAATGAGCAGGAAGTACGTGGCCAGATACACCGGTCCGGATCCAGTTCCATAGTTTTGCTGGAGCCATTGCGCCCAGCCTGCTTGGCTGCCAGTGAGTTGCACGAAAAGGGTCGGCAGGAACAGAAGTGAGGATGCGAAGATAACCGGGATGACACCGGCCATATTGACCTTGAGCGGAATGTAGGTGGATGTTCCGCCATACATCCTGCGGCCAACCATACGTTTCGCGTATTGAACTGGGATTCGTCGTTGAGCTTGCTCCACGAACACTACGAACGTGATAACCATAAGTCCGACTATGAGAGTTATCGCAAATGTGAATGCGCCACGGCTACTGAGAATGTTGGCAAACTGCGCTGGAATGACGGCAATGATCGAAGTGAAAATAAGTACGGACATGCCGTTACCTACACCACGCTCTGTGATCAATTCGCCGAACCACATGACGATCGCGGTTCCGGCCGTCATCACCGTGATCATGACAAGCATGACCCAAATCCCTTGATCGGGAATAATCTCTTCATTACAACCTTGGAAAAGTGCGCCGGGTGACCGTGCCAAGGAAAGAATTGCGGTCGATTGCAAAATGGCCAAACCAATAGTGACGTAGCGCGTGTACTGGGTAATCTTGGCCTGTCCCGCGCTTCCGTCCTTTTTCAATGTTTCCAAGCGAGGTATTACGACGGTCAGCAACTGCAAAATAATGCTAGCCGTGATGTAAGGCATGATTCCCAGCGCGAAAACTGAAAGCTGGAGAAGTGCCCCACCACTGAAGAGGTTGATCAGGGCGTACACAGAGTTGTCCTGTACGACGTCAATACACCGTTGAATCGCCGAGTAGTCGACACCTGGGGTCGGCATGACCGAACCCAGACGGTAAACCGCGAGCAAACCGAGGGTGAACAGGATTTTCTTGCGAAGATCCGGGGTACGCAGGGCGTCCCTGAAAGCACTAATGTGCACTTGGCCTCCTGCTTACTAATCGATTACTGGTCCTGGGATCCTACAGTTCGGTTACAGAACCGCCCGCGGCGACAATCTTGTCACGAGCTGCCCCAGAAAACTTGTCTGCCGTTACATTAACCTTTACCGCAATGTCTCCTTGACCCAGTACCTTGACCAACTCACCCTTACGGACCGCACCGGCAGCTACCAACTCAGCAACACCAATGGTGCCGCCCTCTGGGAACAATTTTTCGATGGCAGCCACGTTAATGACCTGGTACACCTTGGTGTTCGGACTGGTAAAACCCTTGAGCTTAGGCAGTCGCATGTGCAGTGGCATTTGGCCACCCTCAAAGCCGGCTTTAACCTGGTAGCGAGCTTTTGTGCCTTTGGTACCGCGACCCGAAGTCTTTCCCTTGGATGCCTCACCGCGACCCTTACGGGTTTTGGCGGTTTTGGCACCGGGTGCCGGACGCAGGTGATGAACTTTAAGTGTCATAGTTAATTGACCTCCTCGACAACCACCAGATGTGAAACGGTGTTCACCATTCCACGAAACTCTGGGCGGTCTTCTTTTACAACGGTGTCACCAATTCGCTTGAGTCCGAGTGAACGCAACGTATTGCGCTGATTACTCGTTCCGCCAATCTCTGACTTGATCTGAGTGACCTTGATCTGCGCCATCACGCACCTGCCCCTGCTGCGCGAGCCCGAAGTAGAGCTGCTGGCGCGACGTCTTCTAGTGGGAGTCCACGGCGAGCAGCGACAGCCTCCGGGGACTCAAGCCCCTTGAGCGCGGCAACCGTTGCGTGAACAATATTGATCGCATTATCGGATCCGAGTGACTTACTCAGAACGTCTTTGATGCCGGCACATTCCAATACGGCGCGGACCGGGCCACCAGCAATAACGCCGGTACCTGGTGCAGCCGGGCGGAGCATGACCACACCAGCGGCCGCTTCACCTTTAATTGGATGCGGGATTGTTCCTTGGATGCGAGGGACTTTGAAGAAACTACGCTTCGCTTCTTCAACGCCCTTGGCGATCGCTGCCGGAACTTCCTTGGCTTTGCCGTAACCGACGCCAACGTTTCCGTCACCGTCACCAACGATTACAAGTGCGGTGAAGCTGAAGCGTCGACCACCCTTGACCACCTTGGAAACCCGGTTGATCGCGACTACGCGCTCCAGCAGATTTGACTTCTCCTCGCGTGGGCCGCGATCTTTGCGATCCCGACGCTCGCCTCCGCCACCACTGCGGCGCGACGTATCAGACATTGTTACCTCTTCCCGTTCGAAAAATTAGAATGTGAGTCCGCCTTCGCGAGCGCCCTCAGCGAGAGCAGCTACGCGACCGTGGTACTTATGGCCACCGCGGTCAAAAACCACCGTGTCGATCCCAGCTTTTTGTGCACGTGAGGCAAGTTCGTTTCCAACCTTGCGTGCCTTGGCAGTTTTATCGCCGTCGGATCCGCGAAGACCAGTTTCCATAGTGGACGCAGAAGCCAGTGTCACGCCTTGAACGTCGTCGACCAGTTGGGCGAAGACGTGACGCGTCGAGCGGTTCACAACCAGACGCGGACGCAGTGCGGTGCCGGACACCTTCTTGCGAACACGAAGATGACGACGCTTGCGGCCAACAGCAGTTTTGCTGCCTGAGCCAAGCTTTGGGGCGAAGGAACTCATTACTTACCAGCCTTTCCAGCCTTGCGACGGACGACTTCGCCTTCATAGCGAACGCCCTTACCCTTATAAGGTTCTGGCTTGCGAATCTTGCGAATATTCGCAGCGACTTCGCCGACCTTCTGCTTATCAATTCCGATTACTTTGAACTTGATCGGAGACTCAACCGCAAAGGTGATTCCCTCTGTTGCCTTAACAACCACCGGGTGGCTGAATCCGAGTGCGAACTCAAGGTCGCTCCCATTGGCTGCAACACGGTAACCGGTACCCACGATCTCCAAGGTTTTTTCATAACCCGTTGTAACGCCCGTGATCATATTGGCGATCAAAGTGCGGCTCAAACCGTGCAATGCGCGTGAATCACGCTCATCGTCAGGTCGGGTAACTAGGATTTCGTCGCCTTCTTGCTTAATGGCAATTGGCAGGGCGATCGTGATTGCCAAGGACCCTTTAGGTCCAACGACCGAGATGTCTTGACCATTGATCGTGACGTTTACTCCTGCAGGCACCGAGACTGGTGCGCGTCCAATACGTGACATTGCTCCTCCTACCAAACGTAGGCGAGGACTTCCCCACCTACGCCTTTCTTCGCGGCCTGGCGGTCAGTGAGCAACCCGGTCGAGGTGGACAAAATGGCAATGCCCAGACCACCAAGAACCTTGGGAAGGTTGGTGCTCTTTGCGTAGACTCGCAACCCTGGCTTAGACACCCGACGCAAGCCAGCGATTGAGCGCTCGCGTGAGGGTCCGTACTTCAGGTTAAGGGTGAGCGTCTGGCCCACTTCGGCGTCAGCGACGTCGAAACTAGCTATATATCCCTGCTCCTTCAAGATCTCCGCAATATGCGATTTGATCTTGGAATGCGGCATGGAGACGGTGTCGTGGTACGCCGAATTTGCGTTGCGCAGACGAGCGAGCATGTCTGCAATCGGGTCTGTCATTGTCATGGCCGTTTGGCCTTCCTCGCTGTGGTTTCTCCGGTCGTTACCGAGGACCTACAGCGTCGTGGTTTACCAGGAACTTTTAGTTACTCCGGGGAGTTCGCCGGCATGTGCCATCTCACGTACACAGATGCGACACAGGCCGAACTTACGGTAGACCGCATGTGGACGACCACACCGGTTACAGCGGGTGTAACCCCGCACCTTGAACTTGGGGGTTTTCTGCTGCTTTTGGATCAGCGCCTTCTTTGCCATGTACTCAGGCCTCCTTAAATGGGAATCCGAGAAGCCGGAGCAATGCTCGACCTTCGTCGTTGGTCTTGGCGGTTGTTACCACCGTGATGTCCATTCCGCGAGTGCGATCGATTTTGTCTTGATCAATCTCGTGGAACATGGACTGCTCGGTCAAACCGAATGTGTAGTTTCCGTGTCCGTCGAACTGCTTTGGCGAAAGACCGCGGAAGTCACGAATGCGAGGCAATGCAGTGCTCAGGAGTCGATCGAGGAATTCCCACATGCGATCACCACGGAGGGTCACGTGTGCACCGATCGGCTGTCCTTCGCGCAATTTAAATTGAGCGATGGAGACCCGAGCCTTGGTGACCTGAGGCTTTTGGCCCGTGATTTCCGTGAGGTCCCGAACGGCACCCTCGATCAATTTTGAGTCGCGGGCAGCCTCGCCGACACCCATGTTGACCACAATCTTGGTCAGGCCTGGGACCTGCATAATATTTCCGAAACCGAATTCCTTTTTCAACTCAGGAATGATCTCTTCACGGTAACGAGCCTTCAAACGAGGCATAGTTGCGGTTGTCATGATTACTTATCCGTCCTAAATCTCTTTGCCGGTGCGGCGTGAGATTCGCACGCTGCGCTCTGCTTCGTAGGTTGAACCGTCTGCACGGCGCTTCTCTACCTTTTCACGATTGAAGCCAACCCGGGTTGCTTTGCCATCTTCTGGATCAACCAGCATGACGTTTGAGACGTGGATCGGGGCTTCGGTGGTAATAATTCCGCCACTTTTGGCGCCGCGAGCGTCCTGTCCCACCTTCGTGTGCTTCTTAATCCGGTTTACGCCTTCGACGATCAACCTGTCGGCCTCGGGATATACGTCAATAACCTTGCCCTGGACCCCCCGGTCCTTGCCCGAGATAACCAACACGGTATCGCCCTTGCGAATTTTCAACTTCGGCATTACAAGACCTCCGGTGCGAGTGAGATGATTTTCATAAACTTCTTCTCGCGCAGCTCGCGACCAACAGGACCGAAAATTCGGGTGCCGCGGGGTTCGCCGTCAGCCTTCAGGATTACCGCTGCGTTCTCGTCGAAACGGATGTACGAGCCATCAGGGCGGCGGCGCTCTTTCTTTGTGCGCACGATCACTGCCTTCACGACTTCACCCTTTTTCACGCCACCACCAGGGATTGCATCCTTGACGGTCGCGACGATGATGTCGCCGATACCTGCGTAACGGCGGCCAGAACCACCGAGTACGCGAATGCACAAGATTTCCTTGGCACCCGTGTTGTCCGCAACGCGTAGTCGCGACTCTTGCTGAATCACTTCATTCTCCTGATCGTCTGCTGGTCCTCACACGCTTGCTGCGGTGAGCCTTGCGGAACTGCTTACTTGGCCTTTTCAAGGATCTCAACCACACGCCAGCGCTTGGTGGCTGAGAGGGGTCGAGTCTCCATGAGAAGTACGCGGTCGCCGATACCGGCGCTGTTGGCTTCGTCATGTGCCTTGAGCTTGCTCGTGCGGCGCACAACCTTGCCGTATAACGGGTGCTTGTAGCGATCCTCCACTGCTACTACTACCGTCTTTTGCATTTTGTCGCTTACGACAAGTCCCTCGCGGGTCTTGCGCTCGCCACGCTCATTTTGCGTACCTGCACTCATGCGGCACCTTCCTCACCCTCGAAGGGCGTGATGCCCAATTCACGTTCGCGCAGAATCGTGTAGATCCGAGCGATGTCCTTGCGCACTGCGCGCAACCGACCATGGTTTTCTAACTGACCGGTCGCACCTTGGAAGCGAAGATTAAATAACTCTTCCTTGGAATCCCGAAGTTTCTGTGTGAGCTCTGCATTATCAAGATTTCGCAGTTCACCTGTAGCTGTACCAGCGGCCATTACTCTTCACCTGTTTCATCGCGCCGAATAATTCGGCACTTCATTGGGAGTTTGTGCATCGCGCGAGTCAAAGCCTCATGCGCGACTTTCTCGTCCGGGTAGGACAGTTCGAACATGACACGGCCCGGCTTAACGTTGGCCACCCACCACTCTGGTGAACCTTTACCCGAACCCATGCGGGTCTCCGCTGGCTTCTTGGTCAATGGACGATCTGGATAAATATTGATCCAGACCTTGCCACCACGGCGAATATGACGCGTGATTGCAATACGGGAAGCCTCAATCTGTCGGTTTGTTACATATGCGGGCTCGAGCGCCTGCAGTCCGTACGTTCCGAAAGTTACCTTGGTTCCACCCTTAGCTACACCTCGACGAGTCGGGTGGTGCTGCTTGCGGTGCTTTACGCGACGGGGAATCAACATGATTAGCTCTCCGTTGTTTCTGCCGCGGCGACATTAGCTTCGACTACAACCTCCGAGGCGGCCGCTACGGCTGCTCCAGCTTCGTTGCCATCTTCGCGGCGTGGACGGTCACTTGGCGCCTTGCGGGTTGCTCCCATGCGGGCGGTTGCCGCAGCGGCTTCACGCTCAGCCCGAGTCGGGAGTGCTTCGCCCTTGTAGATCCACACCTTGACGCCAATCCGACCAAAAGTGGTGCGCGATTCATAGAAGCCGTAGTCAATGTCGGCGCGCAGTGTATGCAACGGGACACGACCTTCGCGGTAAAACTCAGTACGAGACATTTCGGCTCCACCGAGACGGCCGCTGACCTGGACCCGAATTCCCTTAGCCCCAGCCTTCATGGCGCTCTGCATTCCCTTGCGCATTGCGCGACGGAATGAGACCCGACTGGAGAGCTGCTCTGCGATCCCTTGAGCAACGAGCTGTGATTCCATTTCAGGATTCTTCACTTCGAGAATGTTCAGTTGGACCTGCTTACCTGTGAGTTTTTCCAGATCCCCACGAAGACGATCGGCTTCAGCTCCACGCCGACCAATAACAATTCCTGGACGGGCAGTGTGAATGTCGACGCGGACGCGGTCGCGCGTGCGTTCGATTTCTACTTTAGCGATACCCGCACGTTCCATACCGGTGCTAAGAACCTTCCGGATTGCTACGTCTTCTTTCACGTAGTCGCTGTAACGCTGGCCCTGCTTTGGGCTGTCAGCAAACCAACGACTGGTGAAGTCTGTCGTGATACCTAGGCGAAAGCCATGTGGATTAACTTTTTGACCCATGGATTAGCCCTCCTTCTCAGTGGTCTTATTCTCAGTGGTCTTCTTGGCAGGAGCCTTCTTGGCCGCAGCCTTCTTTGGTGCAGCAGTCTTGGCAGGAGCCTTCTTGGCCGCCGCCTTCTTTGGTGCAGCAGTCTTGGCAGGAGCCTTCTTGGCAGGAGCCTTCTTGGCCGCAGCCTTTTTAGCTGCCGGAGCGTCCGTCTCTTCCGTCTGGACACCCTTGTCAACGACGTCCGACTTAGGTGCGCTCTGTGACTTGGCGGCTACTGCTTTGGCCGGCTTTGTTGGGCGCGTCACTTTCGGCAATGCGATGCCGTCGGTCACGATCACCGTGATGTGTGAGCTGCGCTTGCGGATCTTGAATGCACGACCCTGTGCGCGAGGACGAATACGCTTCATGGTCGGACCCTCGTCTACGAAGGCTTCACTGATTGTGAGGTCCTTGGTATCCATGCCGTGATTGTTACCCGCATTAGCTACCGCACTCGCGAGCACTTTGCCCACGGGTTCGCTAGCTGCTTGCGGAGCAAACCGCAGCAGCGCCTGGGCATCGTCGGCGTTCATCCCACGGATGAGATCAATTACCCGACGTGCCTTCATGGGCGTCACGCGGACGTACCGCGCCTGGGCCCTGGCTTCCATCGCTTTCCCCTTGCTTCTCGTTAGTACTGAACTACTGAATTGACAAAATTGAAAAACTGGATGACGTAACTATTGAATTAGCGTCGCTTAGATTTGCGGTCGTCCTTCACGTGGCCCCGGAAGGTGCGTGTTGGTGCAAATTCGCCAAGCTTGTGGCCGACCATGTTCTCGGAGATGAATACCGGAACGTGCTTGCGACCGTCGTGGACCGCGATCGTGTGACCGAGCATTGCCGGAGACACCATCGAGCGACGTGACCAGGTCTTGATTACATTCTTGGTATTCGCTTCATTCTGGGCATCTACTTTTTTGAGTAGATGTCCATCAATGAAAGGACCCTTTTTCAAACTGCGAGGCATGATTTACCGCTTTCCTTAACGCTTCTTGCCGGACTTGCGACGACGAACGATGAACTGATCGCTGGCTTTATTCTTTTTGCGTGTGCGACCCTCGGGCTTACCACCTGGGTTAACCGGGTGACGACCACCGGAAGTCTTACCTTCACCGCCACCGTGCGGGTGGTCTACCGGGTTCATGGCAACACCGCGGACGGTTGGGCGCTTGCCCTTCCAACGCATGCGGCCTGCTTTACCCCAGTTGATGTTGGACTGCTCTGCGTTGCCAACCTCGCCGATAGTTGCACGGGAGCGAACATCCACGTTGCGAATTTCACCGGATGGCATCCGTAGCTGCGCGAAGGGACCTTCCTTGGCCACTAACTGAACACTTGCACCTGCGGAGCGGGCAATTTTGGCTCCTCCACCTGGCTTGATCTCAATGGCGTGAATGACGGTACCGACCGGGATATTTCGCATTGGGAGGTTATTGCCGGGCTTGATGTCAGCGCTGGCACCCGTTTCAATCTTGTCGCCCTGCTTCAACTTATTGGGGGCAATGATGTACCGCTTCTCACCGTCCGCGTAATGCAGCAGTGCGATCCGCGCTGTTCGGTTTGGATCGTACTCAATATGCGCAACAGTTGCGGGCACGCCGTCTTTGTCAGCCCGCTTGAAGTCAATGAGGCGGTAAGCACGCTTGTGGCCACCGCCCTTGTGACGGGTTGTGATCTTGCCGGAGTTATTGCGCCCACCCTTTTTTGGTAGAGGACGCAGCAATGACTTCTCAGGCGTCGACCGGGTGATTTCAGAGAAGTCGGCAACACTTGAACCACGACGGCCCGGTGTAGTCGGCTTGTACTTACGGATACCCATTTTCGTCTCTCGTTTCGTTGTTTCTCGGTGATCCCAGGACTCCGTTAGGAGACCGGTCCGCCAAATATGTCGATGCGATCGCCAGCGGCGACGGACACAATCGCACGCTTGGTTGAAGCCTTGCGACCAAATCCGGTGCGGGTGCGTACGCGCTTGCCTTCACGGTTCATGGTGTTAACACTTGTCACCTTTACACCGAATACTTCTTCGACGGCAATCTTGATTTGCGTCTTGTTGGCATCCGGGGAAACGATGAAGGTGTACTTGTTTTGATCGAGAAGGCCATAAGCCTTTTCGGAAACAACCGGTGAGATCAAGATGTCACGTGGGTCAACAATTCTCATGCTTCTACCTCACTTTCGGCGGCAACAGCCTTGGCTCCCTTACCCTTGACCGGCCCTGCGACAAATGCGTCGTAGGCGGTCTGGGTGAAGACAAGGTGATCGCTGATCAACACGTCATAGGTGTTGAGCTGATCTGGTGCAACGATTGCGACGTCACCGAGGTTGCGCAGCGACAACCATGCCACCGCTTCTTCCCGAGTGAGCACAATGAGGACCTGTCCGACAACGTTGAGTGCCTTGAGTGTGGCGGTTGCACCCTTTGTTGAGGGAGTATCTCCGCTAACAAGCTCGGAGACAATGTGAATACGACCCTCACTCGCCCGATCCGAGAGCGCGCCGCGCAACGCAGCCGACTTCATCTTCTTGGGAGTCCGCTGGTCATATGAGCGAGGCTGCGGACCATGGCTGATTCCACCACCGGTGTACTGAGGTGCGCGGATCGAGCCCTGGCGGGCGCGACCGGTCCCCTTCTGCTTATGGGGCTTGCGTCCACCACCGCTGACTTCAGCACGTGTCTTGGTCGAGTGGGTTCCCTGTCGAGCGGCAGCAAGTTGAGCCACTACAACCTGGTGAATGAGTGGAATGTTGACGGCGACTTCGAAGACTTCTGCCGGCAATTCAACCTTGCCCGATGTTTTTCCTTCTGGGGTCATGACATCTATTGAACTCATAGCTGAACCTCCTTAACGGCCGTGTGAATAAACACCAAGCCACCCTTTGGCCCAGGTACGGCGCCCTTGAGCAGAATCAAGCCGCGCTCAACGTCAATTGCTTGAACTTTCAAATTCTGTGTTGTCTGTCGAACCCCACCCATGCGTCCAGCCATTTTCATGCCCTTAAAAACACGACCTGGAGTTGCACATCCACCGATCGAACCAGCGCTACGGTGCTTCTTGTTGACACCGTGAGTGGCGCGGAGGCCATGGAAACCATGGCGCTTCATTACTCCAGCGAATCCCTTGCCCTTTGTCGTGCCGACAATGTCGACGTTCTGACCGGTGACAAAAATTTCGGCGGTGAGCTCCTGGCCCAATGTGTATTCGGATGCATCGGGTGTTCGCACTTCTACGAGGTGTCGACGTGGGGTCACGCCAGCCTTGGCGAAGTGGCCGGCATCTGGTTTGTTGACCTTGCGTGGGTCAATTGCACCGAAGGCAATTTGTACCGCGGAATAGCCGTCTGTGTCCGGGGTGCGCACCTGGGTGACGACACTGGGACCGGCTTTCACAACGGTAACGGGAACAACCTTGTTGTTCTCGTCCCATACCTGGGTCATACCGAGCTTTTCGCCCAGCAATCCCTTGACGTTGTTACTCATGGTGTTCAGATCTCCTGTAACTTGATCTCGATTAGAGCTTGATCTCGATGTCAACGCCGGCTGGAAGATCCAGGCGCATCAAAGAGTCAACGGTCTTTGGTGTTGGGTCGAGAATGTCGATGAGGCGCTTGTGTGTGCGCATCTCGAAGTGTTCCCGTGAGTCCTTGTACTTGTGTGGTGACCGGATAACGCAAAACACGTTCTTCTCGGTCGGCAACGGCACGGGGCCCGCAACCTGTGCACCGGTACGAATGACCGTCTCAACGATTTTACGCGCTGAGGAGTCAATGATCTCGTGGTCGTAGGCCTTGAGCCTGATCCGGATCTTCTGTCCCGCCATGGTGGCTTGGTTCCTTACTCGTGTAGTTGCGAATTGTGGTTGGTGCTTTATTAACTATGGTTTTCGTGGCGGGTACCGGGTCGCGATGCCCGCCACGAAGATTTAGTTGTTGTGCTACTTGAGGATCTTGGTTACTCGACCGGCACCAACGGTGCGGCCGCCTTCGCGGATTGCGAAGCGAAGACCGTCTTCCATGGCGATTGACTGAATAAGCTCAACGCGCATTTCGGTGTTGTCTCCTGGCATAACCATGTCCTTGCCTTCTGGGAGGTACACGACGCCGGTGACGTCGGTGGTCCGGAAGTAGAACTGTGGACGGTAGTTGTTGAAGAATGGCGTGTGACGGCCACCTTCGTCCTTCGAGAGGATGTAGACCTGGGCCTCGAATTCGGTGTGAGGTGTGATCGTGCCCGGCTTGCAGCAGACCTGGCCACGCTCAACTTCTTCACGCTTGGTTCCACGAAGAAGTACCCCGACGTTCTCGCCTGCTTGACCTTCGTCGAGCAGTTTGCGGAACATCTCGACACCGGTGACGGTGGTCTTGAGGGGAATTCCTGGTCGGATACCAACGATTTCGATTTCTTCGTTGACCTTGACGATTCCACGTTCAATACGACCGGTAACAACTGTTCCACGGCCGGTGATGGTGAAGACGTCTTCGATTGGCATCAGGAAGGGCTTGTCAATCTCACGCTCTGGTGTTGGAATGTAGGAGTCAACAGCATCCATGAGATCCATGATCGACTGTCCCCACTTCTCGTCACCCTGAAGTGCTGGGAAAGCAGCAACGCGCACTACGGGGATGTCATCGCCGGGGAATTCGTACTGGCTGAGCAGTTCACGAACTTCCATTTCAACGAGCTCAATGAGTTCCTCATCGTCGACCATGTCGCACTTGTTGAGCGCAACGACAATGGAGGGCACGCCTACCTGGCGAGCAAGGAGAACGTGCTCCTTGGTCTGTGGCATTGGGCCGTCGGTTGCAGCAACCACGAGGATTGCGCCATCCATCTGCGCTGCACCTGTGATCATGTTCTTGATGTAGTCAGCGTGACCTGGGCAGTCGACGTGGGCGTAGTGCCGGCCTTCTGTCTGGTACTCAACGTGTGCGATAGAGATCGTGATACCGCGTTGACGTTCTTCAGGGGCCTTGTCGATCATGTCGAAAGGCGTGAAGGGGTTCACGTCTGGGTAACGATCGTGCAGCACCTTTGTGATAGCAGCAGTCAACGTGGTCTTGCCATGGTCAATGTGACCAATGGTGCCGATGTTGATGTGCGGCTTATTCCGTTCAAACTTGGCCTTCGCCACTTGCGTACTCCCTCTGTTCGTGCCGTCCGGCAAAACGCGGATCGGTTATCGGTTCTTTTTCTTCTGTTGTATTTCTATTGATCCGCGGTTATTCGCCGCGATTTTTAGCCACAATTTCGTCTGCGACGGCCCGTGGGACCTGCGCGTACGAATCAAATTGCATGCTGTAACTCGCACGCCCTTGGGTGCGGCTGCGTAGATCTCCTACGTAACCGAACATTTCCGAGAGCGGGACAATGGCCTTAACCACCCGAGCGCCGAAACGCTCTTCCATGGCTTGGATTTGTCCACGACGCGAGTTTAGGTCTCCAATGACGTCGCCCATGTAGTCCTCCGGTGTGGTGACTTCAACGGACATCATTGGTTCTAGTAGTGCAGGGCCAGCTTGACGTGCGCCTTCTTTGAAGGCCATGGTTCCTGCGATTTTGAAAGCAAGTTCGGACGAGTCAACATCGTGGTAGGCACCGTCAAGGAGTGTGACCTTGACATCAACCATGGGGTAACCCGCCAGAACACCGTGCTGCATTGACTCTTGGGCACCTGCATCAACGGAGGGAATGTACTCCCGGGGAATACGACCACCGGTGACCTTGTTCTCAAACAGGTAGCCACCACCTTCAGCAGTATTTGGCTCGATTGAAATCTGCACCTTGGCGAACTGACCGGATCCACCCGTTTGCTTCTTGTGGGTGTAGTCAATCCGGTCGACCTTCTTTGTCAAAGTCTCACGGTAAGCAACCTGTGGCTTACCGACATTTGCCTCAACCTTAAACTCACGGCGCATCCGGTCAACGAGAACCTCGAGGTGAAGTTCGCCCATACCTTCAATGATGGTTTGGCCGGTTTCTTCATTCGTTGAAACCCGGAAAGTTGGGTCTTCTTCAGCGAGACGTTGGATAGCCGTTCCCAATTTTTCCTGGTCACTCTTTGTCTTTGGCTCAATCGCCACCGAGATAACAGGGTCCGGGAAGGACATTGATTCAAGGACAACTGGCTTTGATGGGTCGCAAAGTGTCTCACCGGTTGTGGTGTCTTTAAGGCCCATGACAGCAACGATGTCGCCGGCGCCTACCGATTCAATTTCTTCACGCTTATTTGCGTGCATTCGGTAAATTTTTCCGATCCGCTCTTTGCGGTCCTTGACACTGTTAAGAACCTGCGTTCCGGTCTGCAAGCGACCCGAGTACACCCGAACGTAGGTGAGTTTTCCAAGGTGTGGGTCGGTCATAATCTTGAAAGCAAGTGCGCTGAAAGGCTCTGAGTCATTTGGCTGGCGCAGGATTTCAACTTCTTCGTCGCCCATCTTGTGCCCGTCAATCGCGGCAATGTCCAGTGGGGAAGGCAGGTAAGCGATAACGGCGTCGAGCATAGGCTGAACGCCCTTATTCTTAAACGCTGTTCCCGTCAGGACAGGAGTGAGCTTCGCAGCCAGAGTTGCCCGGCGAATTCCTGCTTTGATTTCATCGACGGAAATCTCAGCACCGTCAAGGTACTTCTCCATGATTTCGTCGTCTGCTTCGCCGAGAGTCTCAATTAACTTCTCACGGTATTCCTTGGCCTTGTCAACCAGGTCGGCCGGAATCTCTTCGATTTCGTAGTCTTCACCGATTACGGTTTCGCCGCGCCAGGTCAGGGCACGCATTTCGACTAGGTCAACAACACCAATGAAGTCGGCTTCGTTACCAATTGGAAGCTGAAGTACCAATGGAACTGCATTCAAGCGCGAGATGATCATGTCAACGCACATGTAGAAGTTAGCGCCAGTGCGATCCAATTTATTGATGAAACACATACGCGGAACGCTGTATCGGTCTGCCTGACGCCAGACGGTCTCAGATTGTGGCTCAACGCCTGCAACACCGTCGAACACGGTTACGGCACCGTCGAGAACACGGAGTGAGCGCTCCACTTCGACGGTGAAGTCAACGTGACCGGGTGTGTCAATGATGTTGATCGTGTTGCCTTTCCACTCACAGGTGGTGGCAGCCGAAGTAATGGTGATTCCGCGCTCTTGTTCTTGTTCCATCCAGTCCATGGTGGCTCCGCCGTCATGAACTTCACCGATTTTGTAGTTGATACCGGTGTAAAAAAGAATCCGCTCGGTGGTTGTGGTTTTGCCCGCGTCGATATGCGCCATGATCCCAATGTTGCGGACCTTGGCAAGGTCGAGGACTGTTGCAATTGCCACGAGTTTCTCCGTTTTTCTTTAGTGAATGAGTTGTAAGTGTTGTTGTTACCAGCGGTAGTGGGCGAATGCCTTGTTGGCTTCGGCCATTTTGTGGGTGTCTTCACGCTTCTTGACTGCAGCACCAAGACCATTTGATGCGTCGAGGATCTCGTTCATGAGGCGCTCTGTGATTGTTTTTTCGCGGCGCTTGCGTGAGTTGCTGACCAACCAGCGAAGTGCCAAAGTCGTTGAGCGGCCTGGCTTCACTTCAACGGGAACCTGGTAGGTGGCTCCACCGACGCGGCGGGAGCGAACTTCCAGTGTTGGGCGAATGTTGTCCAGTGCACGCTTAAGTGTCTGTACGGGATCGGTGCCGCTCTTCTCACGGCAGCCTTCGAGTGCGCCATAGACAGCACGTTCTGCGACGGAGCGCTTTCCGTCAAGGAGGACCTTGTTGATCAACTGGGTAACAATTGGTGCTTGGTAAACAGGATCTATGACAATTGGTCGCTTCGGTGCGGGACCCTTACGAGGCATTACTTCTTCTCCTTCTTCGCACCGTAGCGGGAGCGAGCCTGCTTGCGGTTTTTCACGCCCTGAGCGTCAAGTGCGCCGCGGATGACTTTGTAACGAACACCTGGGAGGTCACGGACTCGCCCACCACGCACGAGCACAATTGAGTGCTCCTGCAGGTTGTGGCCAACGCCCGGGATGTAGGCAGTGATTTCCACCTGGGAGGTCAACCGAACACGGGCTACCTTGCGAAGCGCAGAGTTCGGCTTCTTAGGGGTAGTTGTGTAAACACGTGTACAAACCCCGCGCCGCTGTGGGCTGCCCTTAAGGGCCGGGGCCTTGGTCTTGGAGACCTTGTCCTGCCGGCCCTTGCGGACCAGCTGCTGGATGGTAGGCACGTTGCGCCTCTCCTGACTTCTCGTTCGTTTACGGTTAACCGGAACGACCCACGCGGTCGGGCGTGTCGCGCGTCTCGGGACGCCCAACAACGCTCAATCTCGTAGGAATTCTCCGGTGGCATTACCACCTCAGCGCCGCAAACGATCACTGCGACACACGAGAGCGCGCCTGAGGGGTCAGGCACGAGTGGAGAGACTACCCTCCCCTACTTCACCCCGATCACCGGGGTCCCCCTAACAACTCTAATTACTTGAAACCCCAAGGATCGTGAGGAAAAACAGCCCAATAATGCCCAAGACCACCACTGCGGAATAAACCCCGATATTGATCCAAGCAACGATTTTCGATGCGGTCACGAAAGCCCCACCACCAACAGTGCCGTTACTGGCTGTAATTTCCTTTTCGGCCTTATTTGCAAAGACCAAAGCCACGATCGCAAACACAATCGGACAAACCACCCATGAGGTGATCGACAGAACTAGGGCAACAATCGAATTCCCCGATGCGCTGGGGGTTGCCGTGGTGCTCACAACCGCAGGTTCATCCCAGATCGAGTCGGTGGACACTTCTACGGCGGTTTCTTCAGGTTCTGGTATCTGATTGCTCATGATCCCAATCTACGACCAGTTGATAAGAAGGCGACCTTCTTTGTCCTTGAATGACCCAACCAAAATCACGATGAAGTCAATGAGAGCCCAAATACCCAGTCCGCCAAGGGTTACGAGCATGAGAATCCCGGTTCCGACCTTGCCTACATAGAAGCGGTGAATTCCAAATACACCTAAGAACCACGCAAGCAGCGCAGCGGCTAACCTGGACTTCGGGCTAATTGGGTTACCGAACTGGTCAATAGTCGGCTTTGGTGGCATCTGGACTACTGGCGGAGCCGCCGGAGTCTCAATGACTACCGACTCGCGTACTTCTTCGACATTTTCATTATTCATTGACATGAGTGAATGGTAGAGGGAAAGTGGCGGATCAGGTAATACGACACTCATCCTGCTATAAGCCAGATCGAGTGGCAGTAAAATTTGGAGCGATGAATAATGTCAAAAATTCTTTCAAATAAATTAAAAAGGTGAGCGCAGTTTTAACCTGCGCCCACCAAATTTAAAGAAGAGTCTCCCTAATAAGCCGGAAACAGTTTTGGAAAGTTGATTAGCGACGGCTGTTTGACAGTTCGTACACTCCGCGGTCAGCCATGGCTGGGCCACCTTGGGTAAAGGCGAGGGTCATCTCGCTGAAGACATCAGTCTCACCCGGTGCTGAGGCAAGGCCGCCGAGGGTCACTTTGGCCTTGTACGTCTGAACGATTCCACCGGCGCATGTTTGTGGCAAACAGGTATTCCAGTTGAGGGTTCCCGTCCCGGTTGCTGTGTTGTTGTTCCATTTAATCCACTTAATATTGTTAACAAAAGTGTTTCCATCACCACATGCAAGGATGATTTCCTTTGGCTTAACTTTGCCTTTGCCATCACAAGCGATGATTTCTGGCTTAGTGGCTGCGGTCGCAGGACTCACGAAAGTCATACCACTGGCGGCAATGCCCAGTCCAGCTATGGCGATACCGGCTACCCGAATGCTCTGCGAACGAATCATGTCACTGTCCTTTGACTCAGGTGGATTATTCAACGATCATGCCACACGGTGGCATCATTAAGATGCATTGAGAATTTAGGGGCAGACATGTTGATGGGGAGCCGGTTACCCGACTTCCCATCACTGTTGCAAGAATTTTTGACCTTAGAAGCCGCGGAACTCGAACTCTTCCAACGGGATCGCTTCGCCTAAAGTTTGACCAAAGGATGCGTACACGATGTCGTCGAATTCGAATCAAGTGCGGAGTGACAAGGGAACGAGTTGGCAAAACATGAAACGGAAATGGGGAAAGGCACACCCGACGGCGCGGCTTTAACAGAACTTACTAACCATTCAACTCGCGGATCCGAGATTGTTGGCTGGCTCCGGGAAAGGGTGGGAAGTATTGGGAAAAAGAAGATATATGCGTTCCTCACATGTCCGGCTACCTGGAAGTCAACAATTACCTGGGTTTAGGGCATGTCGGGAAAATAGCTGATTTTAAAATAACTGATTTTTTTGTGGGCGCCAACTTTTTGGCAACTCGTAGTTGCAAATGCCCAGAAGGAAAGTACAGTCAATTTTTTCACAGGAGGGTGATTTTTCCGGTGTTAATCATGATTCCGATTCCTATGATGTCTCCGGCACCTGCAATGTATAGGTATCCATTGCGCCAGCGGCTGTATTATTCGTTAACCATTCACCGCATCTCGAAGGAGACCAAAACGCTATCAGCGTAATGGCATCTTCTTCTCCGTTATCATCCTGAGAGGGCCTCATGTTTGGCACACACCCCATCTATGGGAAATCAATCTACGATCTATCGCTGCGCCCGTGGACAGCCAACTATCCGCCTGAAATCCCAGCATCATTTGAAGCACGCGTGCGTAATGGCGTAGAAATGTTCCAGATCGGCATGACGAAGCGACCAGATGGGCCGGCCATTCACTTCTTCGACCAGACTATGACGCACCGAGAGGAGGATGAACTCGCGCACGCCCTGGCTTCGGAATTCATTGAGCTCGGTATAGCGCCCGGCGACAGAATAGGGCTGTACATGCAGAACGACCCCCAGTTCGTGATCGCCCTTCATGCGGCTTGGTTGGTTGGCGCAATCGCAGTAACGCATAACCCAATGCTTAAGGCACGTGAGCTCAATTACCAGATCGTTGAAACCGGTGTCCGACTAATTGTTTGCCTGGACAGTTTGCTGGCGACCGCAATAGAAGGAGCGGTCGGCACAACATTGTCGACCCTAATCACGACCTCAGAATTCACCTTCGCGGGAGAAGATGCCCCTGACCTTCTCGGCCCACGTCCCGCGCATCGACCCAGTGGGGCAATCACGTTGGAGGAAATCTTCAGTCGTAAGTCGGGAAGTCGAGTCCAGCCACACCTCGCCGATCCCGCCGATACAGCACTGCTGTGCTTCACTTCGGGGACCACAGGTCCGCCCAAGGCCGCGATGCTCATGCACATGAATGTGGCGTACGGGGAGGTTTACCTGCAGGTAGGGCATGTGTCCGAGGACGACATTGTGATGGCAGGTGCACCAATGTTCCATGTAACGGGCATTACTGGGCATCTCGCTGCGGCCCGACTGAATGCGGCACCGATGGTTATGTTCCATAGGTTCGACGCTGGAGAGTTTCTGCATTGGCTTGAGCGGTGGCGTGGTACTTACTCCATCCTTGCGCTCACCGCTTACATCGCCATCATCAACCATCCTGATCTGCCAACGAGGGACATCTCCTCACTCGTGAAGGTGTTCACCGGTGGCGCACCAGTGTCCCCGGCGATGGTGGCTCGCTTCGAAGATGTGACCGGACTGTACATGCACAACACCTACGGTATGACGGAAACGAGTTCGCCAACCCACATGGTTCCGCCAGGTATGAGAGCACCAATCGACCCAAATACCGGCGCCATTTCCATCGGCCTTCCCGTGCCCAATGTTTACTCGGCCATCGTTGGTCTAGAGAACTCGGAGTTGCTTGAGCCTGGTGGTCTTGGTGAAATTGTCTCGATGGGGCCTGATGTAGTTGCCGGGTATTGGAATCAGAAGGAGGAATCTGACTACGCCCTTCGCGGTGGCGTTATGCACACGGGTGACGTGGCAACAATGAACGAAGACGGTTGGTTCTTCCTTGTCGACCGAGCCAAGGAGCTCATCGTGGTGAGCGGTTACAAGGTCTGGCCGCGTGATGTCGAGGACGTTCTCTACGAGCACCCGGCAGTTCTCGAGGCCGCCGTGGTTGGCGTTCCTGATGAGTACCGTGGTGAGACAGTGAAGGCAGTCGTGTCACTTCGCCCTGGTTTCGAAGCCACAACCTCAGAAGATCTAATCGCACATTGCAGTGAGTTCCTGTCGGCTTACAAGTACCCCCGAATTGTCGAGATCGTCCCTGAGGTGCCCAAGACAGCCACCGGAAAAATCCTACTACGTGAATTACGGTAAGTAGCGCACCGAGCATTGCTCCTTCATACCCAGAACCTCCATGGATCTGCCGTTAGCGACCCTCCCAATTTGCATCTCGGCGTTCGGTGAAAGCAGCAGCACCTTCGAGAGCGTCATGTGAGTGCGAAGTTATTTGCGCATGCTGATCGGCAACTTCGTAGTAGTCTTTTTCTCTTTCCGTAGACCCGATGTTGAGCAATGACAACGACGCGGCCAATGACAACGGCGCATTTCTGATCATCGCTCCTGCAAGTTCAAGTGCCGTGGGCAATGCCTGTCCCGGGTCCACCAGTCGGGTTACGAGTCCCAATTCATAAGCTCGTTCTGCTGACATGAACTCTCCAGTGAGGGCGAGCTCGGCAACGGCTTGGCGTGGAAGCTCCTGCAGTAATTGTCGGATCCCAAATCCCGCAATCTGGCCGACTTTCACCTCGGGGAGACCCACTTTGGAACCCCTTGCAGCGACTATCAGGTCACAACGCAAGGCCAGTTCGAAGCCACCGGCAACCGCGAACCCTTCGACAGCGGCGACCATCGGTTTCGTAAGTGATATCCGAAGGACATCTTGCAGGTCTTGGGGAGTGCCACGGTCCTGGAAGTCCCGCAAGTCCATCCCTGAGCAAAAGCTATGACCATTTCCGGTGAGGACGCCGGCAAGCAGGGTCGAGTCGCAGTCAAGACGGCGCAAGGCCGCGGCGATTTCGGCGGCAAGTACTCGGTTAATCGCATTTTTCTTGCTGGGACGATTCAGCGTCATAATCATTATTGGCCCATGGACCTCTGTTAGGAGTAACCCGCCGTCGGACTCTTTCACGAAAGCGCCTCCACGGTACCGAGGGCGAGAGTGACGTAGCGCTCAGCCAACGCCTCAGGATTCAGGTCTCCGCTTGGGTCAAACCACGCTGAAACAGACGAACCCATATTAATAATCGCCCTTGTAGCTTCACGCGGATAAGGAGTGCCAAACGATCCTTCGGACACACCGCGATTGATCACATCACGGAACATATGCTCCTGTTCATCGCGGAGGGCGACCACGAAGCGGCGACCCTGAGGATCCAGGCTCCTGATTTCCGTTGATCCAATAAAGGCCTCCGCTTGCCGACTCACGTGAAACAAGATCCACGCGGTAACCATCGCCTCGAGTTGGTTGCGGGGTGTGGAGTCCGTAGACTTCAATGCGGTCCGAGTCCTTAAGATCAGGTCGCTCAACACTTGGACCATGATGTCAAACAGGATCTCCTGCTTCGAAGCAAAGTGATGGTAAATCGAGGCAACTGTCATGTTGGAGTCCCTCGCAATGTCGCGCATGGACGTGCCGTGATAGCCAAGAAGTTGAAAGTTGGACACTGCGGAAGCAAGCACCGCTTCCTTGCCGCCGCGACTACGCGCTTTCCGTGGCTCAGACATCGTTTCTCAGTTGTCTTTTCAAAATCTTCCCAGTTGGGTTACGGGGTAACTCTTCAATGTAACGGATATCCCTTGGGATCTTGTAATTTGCGATGAGAGGAACAACAAAAGCCCGCAGTTGCTCGGTCGTAGGCCTCGAGTCACCGGATGCAACAACGAAGGCAACAAGGTCCTCACCCAACTCCGAATGCGGTTTGCTGACGACGGCGGCTTCTTGAATATCTGGATGAGAAGACAGAGCATTCTCGACCTCGATGGACGCGATGTTTAGTCCGCCGCGGATGATTATGTCTTTCTTTCGGTCATAAACGAACATGAACCCATCGTCGTCTACACGTACGAGGTCGCCCGTGTAAAGCCAGCCGTCGCGGATCGTGTTCTGAGTCTCTTCCTCATTCTTAAAATAACCCACCATAACTGCCTTCGACGCAAGGAGTAACTCCCCGACGCCAGCACCGGAGATGTCGTTTCCATCCTGGCCCACAACCCGGACTTTGACTCCCTGCATTCCCTGCTTACCGATCGATCCAGCCTTAGCCAGAGCGTACTTTCCTGGCAGTGTTGTTCCAGGATTCCCACTCTCGGTCTGCCCGAAAACATTCATGATCTCTGCTCGCGGAAAAAGCCGCATGTACTGAGCTACCTGATGCGGTGACACGGGTGCGCCGCCATGAAATGCATAGCGAACTCGGGTGAGGTCAACCTCTTCGGCTACGGGGGACTTTGCCATATAGTCAAAGATGGATGGCACGGCTCCGACCATCGTGGCTCCCGACTCCTCGATTTCGCGCAAGAGAGCATCGGCCTGAACCTCAGTAGACATTACGTAATGGGCGCCGACGGTGGCCGTGGTGAACAGGCTGGTGTGCACGCCGGAACTCGTAAAGAATGGGAATGGCGAGAGGTAGACGTCGTCTTGGCGGATGCCCGGAAATCGTGCCAGGATGTGGGCGGACGCAACACAATTCTCGTGAGTGAGCATTACGCATTTAGGTGCTGCTGTGGTGCCGGATGTAAACAGGAAGTCGGCCATGTCGGTGGGAGCAACCGTGGGCAGTTCTGCTTGTGTCACAGGCTTGTCGCGATCAAGCAGAGTCGAGAAGGGGATCATCCCCTCGTGGTTGTCCTCTGCCGCGATGAAAATCATAGGTGGATTCTCAAGTTGGTCTCGAACAGCAATAGCGTGCGACAAGAATGCCGACTCGACAACTAGTGCAGCAATCTCTGCATGCTTCGCCAGCGGTACGACCTCGGCCGGGGTTAACCGGCCATTAATGGGCAAAGCAACCGCCGCAGCCTTGTGAGCGCCGATATAGGTCAGGACACCTTCAATCCCGGCCGCATTTGACATTAGGAAAGCCACCCGATCCCCGCGCTTGACTCCACGATCAACGAGACCGAGAGCGACCGCATTGCTGAGCCGGTCGAGCTCGGCATAGGTGAGGGTTAGCTTTCCACCGTACGCGCTGTGTGCGGTCAAAGCGGAAGCGTCTGGCGTCCACTTTGCAAAGGCTCGGTAGATGTCGCCCACTACTTCCACACTGTCGGTTGGCAGTCCATGATCAACCACTACGCATCTCCTGTCCCGGGTCTTCCATTGATCCGAGTGAACGTTCGGCAACGATGCACTCAGAACTTAGTGAAACACACCGGGTCACGCCACGGCGGCACATTAACCAATGATTGAGCAACAAGACGTATTCGCCCGATCCAAATGGCCCCCTTGATTGCCCACCTCATAAACCTGCGACTAATCCCTTGTCTTATTGGTATTCTTTCTCCTGACAGCATGTGCACACCTGGTCCGGGTGACCGAGCGAACGATCGCTAGTCAACTAAGGGAGGTGGGCTGGATGAGCGAAGTAAATCTCGACCGTGAATATAAAGTAGCCAGCCTCCGCAACTTTCTCGACCCCGTCATACCTGGCGGAATCGTCGGTGACCTACAGATGCATCTCATCTCGGGTGGTCGCTCAAATCCGACTTATAGGTTGTCCGACGACACTCGACAGTGGATCCTTAGACGGCAGCCATTCGGCCAGGTTCTCGAGACGGCCCATGACATGGGTCGCGAGTACCGTGTCATCACGGCACTGCATGACACTGGTGTCGCTGTGCCGCAAACGCTTGTCCACTGCGCGGACCCAAACATAATTGGTTCGACTTTTTACGTCATGACGGATCTAGGCGGCATCACTATGCGAAACGTCACCGACACTTCGATCATGACCGTTGATGAACGAGGGCGGTTAGCCGAAGCGATGGTGAAAACCCTTGTTAACCTGCACCAGCTGGATCCGGCATCAATCGGTCTGGCCGACTTCGGTCGGCCAGATGGTTACCTCGAACGACAAGTCAGGCGATGGCGCAAGCAATGGGATGCTTCGCATTTGGTATCGCGACCTCATGTCTACCTTTTACTTGACCGCCTTGGCGCATCCGTCCCAGAAACCGTTTATCCCGGACTGATCCATGGTGACTTTAAAGTCGATAACGTCATGGTTGATCACGCCGATCGCGGACGTCTCCTCGGTGTTCTCGACTGGGAAATGTCGACGCTGGGAGACACGTTGGCTGATGTTGGAACCCTCCTTTCATTCTGGGACGAGGAGGATTCACCATTTAATCCGGTCTCTGCTGGTACTACCGCCCACCAAGGGTTCCCTTCGCACGATGCCATTCGCGAGCGCTACGCTCAATTGCGCGGCATTGAGTTGCCGAATCTGGACTGGTACTTAGTTCTTGCCTATGTCAAAGTCGCCATCATCATGGAACAAATTCATGTTCGCCACGAAGCTGGTCTGACCGTCGGCGAGGGCTTCGATGATGCGGGCGCGATGGTCGACCCACTCCTTGACAAGGCCATGAAGGTGGCATCCGTCTCTGACGTGCCTGGGCTCCGCGTCTAATGAAGTTGACCAGTGCAAACGACCACTAATTAAAGAGATCGCAATGGAGTTCGGATACAGCCATAAGGTTCAAGCACTTCAGGGTCGCGTGAAATCCTTCATTCAGGAGCTTGTTCTCCCGGCAGAAAGTGCAGCCCATGAGCACAACGCCTCAAATCCAGAAGCGTGGGGGCCCCCTCCCATCATGGAGGACCTGAAGTCAGAGGCAAAGCGCCGAGATCTGAGGAATCTATTCCTCCCCGAGGATGATCGTGGAGCCGGACTCTCAAATCTGGAGTATGCCCCAATCGCAGAACTCACTGGTTGGAGTCCTTCACTAGCACCGGAGGCACTCAATTGTTCCCCGCCCGATACTGGAAACATAGAGCTCCTGTCGCGGTTTGGACACCTGAGCAGCAGGAAAACTGGCTGAAGCCCCTACTAGCTGGCGAGATCCGTTCCATCTTTTCCATGACAAAGCCTGAGGTCGCAAGTAGTGGTCTACCGGCGCTCTTCGCCCCGATTCCAAACTCGTAATTGTTATGGGCGTGACAGATCCCGATGCACCCTTAGCCAAACGACATAGTCTCGTTCTGGTTCCCTACAGCACTCCTGGTTTTAACATTGGGCGATCCACCACGGTCTTCGGTTTCCAAGATCGCCTTGAAGGCGGTCACGCCGTTATCGATTACACCGATGTGCGTATTCCCAAGGAGAATTTGCTCGGCGAGCGCGGATCAGGCTTCGCGGTGGCGCAGGCACGACTAGGCCCCGGTCGTACTCACCATTGCATGCGCCTTATCGGCATGGCCGAACGAGCGATCGCGATGATGACGGCGCGCGAGCAACAGCGGGTGGCCTTCGGAGTTCCACTTGCTGATCAGGGAGTAATCCAGGGTTGGGTGGCTGACGCTCGAATCCAGGTGAACTCTGCACGTCTCACAGTTTTGCATGCGGCCTGGAGAATGGACACTGTCGGAAACAATGCCGCTCGACACGACGTCTCCGCCGCCAAGATTCTCGTTCCGCAGGTGGTTCGTGACGTTGTGGACCGCGGAATTCAGGTGTTCGGCGGTGCTGGTGTGTGCCAAGATTTCATCCTGTCGTACCTTTATGCGACTGCGAGGTTTCTACAGATAGCAGATGGGCCGGACGAAGTCCACCGCAGATCGATTGCTCGCGCAGAACTCAAAGCCAGTCCACTATTCGAGGTGATGTGAAATGCGTTCATTCAATACCATGCTCATCGAGCGTCCAAGTGCTCAAATCGTTGTTGCCCGGCTCAACCGCCCAGAGCGACTTAACGCCATAACTTTCGAGATGTTCGACGAGTTCATTAAGTTGCAAGCCGATGTCGATGCCGACAATGATGCACGGGTCCTTGTCATCACGGGAGACGGTCGGGCTTTCTGTGCAGGACTCGACCTTGACCAGGCTGCCGAGCTCCCAAAAATGCCCGCTGCCGTCATGCTGGCGGGGCAGGAGACTTGGGCCCGGTCCGTCGCTGGCTTCCGCACCATGGACAAACCCGTTATCGCCGCCGTCAATGGCGCCGCAGCCGGCGCTGGCATGGCCATCGCCCTAGCGGCCGACATCAGAGTCGCATCTACTTCCGCGAAGTTCAACGCAGCATTCATCAGGATTGGCTTAACTGGCGGTGATGTAGGCACTTCGTGGCTACTCCCCCGCTTAATCGGCCTTGGTCGTGCCTACGAGATGCTCCTGACGGGTCGGTTCGTGGAGGCGGAAGAGGCATTGCGGATCGGACTAGTCACGGATGTGTGCGAGCCAGAGGAACTCATTGATAAGGCACTGGCCCTTGCTGAACTCATTTGCATGAACAGTCCCGTCGGTGTCCGGTTGACTAAGCAGGTCGTTCAATTAAATGTCGATGCACCATCCCTCGAGGCTGCAATCGCCCTTGAGAACAGAAACCAAGTGCTTGCCGTCCAGACGGCTGATATGTCGGAAGCGTTGAATGCCTTCCGAGAGAAGCGCACGCCGCGATTCGTTGGGCACTGACACATAGGTTAGGGACACACTTGTCCATGGTTTCCTTGACGCTGGCATCTGGGTAGAGCGGAAGAATCAAATTACTTAGAGACGCAGACAAAGAGGACCGAGCCACAAAGATGCCAACAAAAAGCACAAGTTTTCCAAAGGCATTTGTTGTTGGGAGTACCAGCGCCTCCAGATCTGAGCGGGACACGATGACGCCGCCCAATTAGCAGACAATCAGCTTAAATCGCGATATTTTAAAGGCATGATTACCACCGAAAAGTCCGGGAAACCCACCGTCGTAATTGCTGGAGCATCAGGAGTAGTGGGCAATGCCGCTCTCAGTCATTACCTCGATGAGGGTTGGGACGTTATCGCCCTCTCACGGCGAGCACCTGAAATCGCGTCCGACCAGCCCTTCCGTCATGTGTCCGTCGACCTACGCGATGCTGCTGCGACGAAAGCCGCCCTCGGTGGACTGGGACAAGTTCACCAATTGTTCTATGCAGCATTATTCGAACTTCCCGGTCTTGTACCGGGCTGGAGCGATACGAAGCAGATGGAGACGAATCGAGTCATGCTCGTCAATACCGTCGAAGGTCTCGCCAATGCGGGGATCGAACATGTCGTCCTGCTTCAAGGAACGAAGGCCTACGGTGTCCACCTCAAGCCACTGCGGGTGCCCGCGAAGGAACGCCAGCCACGCGTACAGCACGAAAACTTCTACTGGCTTCAAGAGGATTACCTCAAAAGCCGTGCACCTGAATTGGGCTTCGAATGGACGATCTTCCGTCCGCAATTCATCTTCGGCGGCGTCGTTGGAGCAGCCATGAACCTGGTGCCCATCATCGGTCTCTATGGCATTCTATGTCGGGAGTACGACCGGCCTTTCAGTTTTCCTGGCGGTCCTTCCTTCGTAGCCGAGGCGTCAGACCCACGGCTAATCGCACGCGCCGCGACTTGGGCCAAAACATCACCAAGTGCCCGCAACGAGACTTTCAACATCACAAATGGGGATGTATTCAGCTGGCGTGAAGTCTGGCCCACGTGTGCAGAGACGCTCGGCGTCGAGGTCGGGCCTGATCAGAAGCGGTCAATGGCGGAGTACCTTCCGACTCAGGAGCAAGAGTGGAACCACCTCATTGAAAAGTATAACCTCCAACGCATAACGCTTGCAGAATTTTTAGGCGAGTCCCACCACTACGCCGACTATTCCTTCGGTTACGAGGCCGAGGACCGAGGTAGTGACCATGGCAACGCCCCAGCATTCCTCAGTGCAATAAAGTTGCGTGAAGCCGGCTTCACTGGCGTCTACGACACAGAGGACTCATTGCCATATTGGATCGATGTTCTCCGCAGCCGCCGCCTGCTTCCCTGGTAGTTCGCAACAGGGTTAGGCCTTGCCCGAACTTACTCGAAAGCACCAGAACACCTGATAGAGCTTAGGAATTTAAGGCGACGGCCACGCCTGACAGAGATTATGCAGGCGTAGCGATTATGAGCCGTGGTGAACACGGTCATGTGTAGTTGAGGGGAAGTCGGTTAACCGACTTCCCCTCAACTACTACAACAACAATTAGCTTAGAAGCCGCGGAACTCGAACTCTTCCAGCGGAACTGCTTCGCCTGAGGTTTGACCAAAGGATGCGTACTCCATGTCGTCGTATCCGGTGAAGGATGCGTACATGGCAGCTTTTGCTTCCTCGGTGGGCTCCACCTTGATATTGCGATAGATCGGCATTCCGGTACCTGCAGGAATTAGCTTGCCCAGGATTACGTTTTCCTTGAGTCCGAGCAATGGGTCGCTCTTCGCGGAGATCGCTGCGTCGGTGAGGACGCGGGTGGTCTCCTGGAAGGAAGCGGCTGAGAGCCACGACTCGGTTGCAAGGGATGCCTTGGTGATTCCCATGAGTTCTGGGCGGCCTGATGCTGGCGTTCCACCGTTGGTAACAACCCGGCGGTTCTCCGTTTCAAAGAGTCCACGCTCAACAAGTTCACCTGCAAGGAAGTTTGATTCGCCCGATTCAATGATCGTGATGCGCTTGAGCATCTGGCGAACAATTACCTCGATGTGCTTGTCGTGAATGGAAACACCCTGTGAACGGTAGACCATTTGGACCTGATCAACGAGGTGCAGTTGAACCGCGCGCTGTCCCAGAATACGCAGGACCTGCTTGGGATCAATCGCACCAACAACGAGCTGCTGGCCGACGATTACGTTGTCGCCTTCTTCAACCAACATGCGCGAACGACGTGGAACCGAGTACTCGAGTTCTTCGCTGCCATCATCTGGGGTGATGATTATGCTGCGGAGTTTCTCGGCATCTTCAATGCGAACCCGGCCAGCAACTTCGCTGATCGGAGCAACACCCTTAGGGGTACGAGCTTCGAAGAGTTCCACAACACGTGGCAAACCGTGCGTGATGTCTTCACCTGCAACACCACCGGTGTGGAAGGTACGCATGGTGAGCTGGGTTCCCGGCTCTCCAATTGACTGAGCGGCAACGATACCCACTGCTTCACCAACGTCAACCAGCTTGCCTGTTGCCATTGAGCGCCCGTAGCACCGTGCACACGTTCCCACTGCACTCTCACAGGTAAGGACGGTACGTACGCGAACCTTGTCAGCACCGTCAGCAACCATCTGCTCAAGGCGTGGCATGTCGAGTTCTTCACCCGCGGTTGCAACGGTCTTGCCATCAACAACTACGTCGCGGGCGAGAACACGCGAGACAAGTGCAGTATCGAGGTTCTCAAGTGGACGAAGTGTTCCCTCGACCATTTCAGCAATCTCGATTTCAGAACCGCGCTCTGTTTCACAGTCGACCTCACGGATGATCACGTCTTGGGAGACGTCCACCAAACGACGGGTTAGGTAACCCGAGTCAGCGGTACGAAGTGCGGTGTCGGCAAGACCCTTACGAGCACCGTGAGTGGAGATGAAGTACTCGAGTACCGTCAAACCTTCACGGAAATTCGCCTTGATCGGGCGAGGAATAATCTCACCCTTCGGGTTCGCCACGAGTCCACGCATACCGGCAATCTGGCGAACCTGCATGTAGTTACCGCGAGCACCTGAGTCAACCATGATGTGAACCGGGTTGGACTCAGGGAAATTCTCCTGCATTGCTTTCGCAATTTCGTCCGTTGCGCGCGTCCAAATCTCGATGAGCTCCTGGCGACGCTCGGAGTCAGTGATCAAGCCCTTCTCGTACTGCTGCTGGACCTTTGCATCTTTTTCTTCAGCGTTAGCAAGAAGGCCTGCCTTGGCTGGCGGTGCGACTACATCAGAAATCGAAATGGTGACGCCCGAGCGCGAAGCCCAGTGGAAACCAAGTGACTTCAGTTGGTCGAGAGTTTCAGCAACTTCGATCTTGGGGTACAACTCACTCAACCGGTTAACCGTTGCGCCAAGCACTTTTTTGTCCACCTTGGTGTTGACAAACGGGTAGTCCGCTGGAAGTGCTTCGTTGAACAAGGCACGCCCGAGAGTAGATACGAGGGTCAGTGGATCACCGAAGGTCCAACCTTCTGGAACCTCGTGGCCCAATGGCGGAGTTATGTCGGTCAACCGGAATCGAGCTTTTTCGCCCAACTGCAGGGAACCGCGGTCCATGGCCATGACTGCTTCAGCGATCGAGGAGTAGGCGTGCAACTCGTTGTCAGGGAGGTCCCGACTTTCCGGTGTCATAGTGGTGAGCGCATAAATGCCCAGCACCATGTCCTGCGTTGGTGTCGTAATGGGACGACCGTTTGCAGGGGAAAGGATGTTGTTGCTCGAAAGCATCAAGATCCGAGCCTCAGCCTGTGCTTCAGCAGAGAGCGGTACGTGTACTGCCATCTGGTCACCGTCGAAGTCTGCGTTGAATGCAGTACACACGAGTGGGTGAATCTGAATTGCCTTACCTTCAATGAGCTGTGGTTCAAATGCCTGGATACCCAAACGGTGAAGTGTTGGTGCACGGTTCAGCAGCACCGGGTGCTCGGTAATAACTTCTTCCAAGACGTCCCACACAACTGGGCGGGAACGCTCAACCATGCGCTTAGCACTCTTGATGTTCTGAGCGTGGTTAAGGTCGACGAGGCGCTTCATGACAAATGGCTTGAAGAGTTCAAGCGCCATTTGCTTGGGCAGGCCACACTGATGCAGTTTGAGCTGTGGACCAACAACGATCACCGAACGACCGGAGTAGTCAACGCGCTTGCCCAGAAGGTTCTGGCGGAAACGACCCTGCTTGCCCTTGAGCATGTCAGAGAGTGACTTGAGCGCACGGTTACCGGGACCGGTAACTGGGCGTCCACGACGACCGTTGTCAAAAAGCGCGTCAACAGCTTCTTGCAGCATGCGCTTTTCGTTATTAACGATGATCTCGGGGGCACCAAGATCCAAAAGGCGCTTGAGGCGGTTATTGCGGTTGATCACACGACGGTAAAGATCGTTGAGGTCTGAGGTCGCAAAACGACCACCATCGAGTTGAACCATTGGGCGCAGATCTGGTGGGATTACGGGAACCGCATTAAGCACCATGCCCATGGGAGAGTTGGTTGTACTCATGAACGCGTTAACGAGCTTGAGGCGCTTGAGAGCACGGGTCTTTTTCTGACCCTTTCCGGTTGCAATAATTTCGCGGAGAAGCTCAGACTCTGCTGCCAAGTCGAATGACTCAAGACGCTTCTCAATTGCTGCGGCACCCATGCCACCGTCGAACCAGCGACCATAACGGTCCCGCATTTCGCGGAAGAGCATTTCGTCACCTTCAAGGTCTTGAACCTTGAGGGTACGGAAACGATCAAATACCTTGTCAAGACGTTCAATCTGCACGTCAGCACGGCGACGAATCGCCGCGAGCTCGCGCTCACCGGACTCACGAACCTTGCGACGCACTTCGCTCTTGGCACCTTCAGCTTCGAGTTCAGCGACATCGGCTTCCATCTTTTGGGCACGAGTCTCGATATCAGCGTCGCGACGCTTGGCTATCTGCTTCTTCTCAACGCTGAGTTGGTTCTCTAGTGAAGGCAGTGCCTCGTGACGACCATCGACGTCAACGGAAGTGATCATGTAGGCAGCAAAGTAAATGACCTTTTCAAGGTCCTTGGGCGCCAGATCAAGGAGGTAGCCCAAACGACTAGGGACGCCCTTGAAGTACCAGATGTGTGTCACTGGTGCAGCAAGTTCAATGTGGCCCATGCGCTCGCGACGCACCTTGGCGCGAGTTACCTCAACACCGCAACGCTCGCAAATGATTCCCTTGAATCGAACCCGCTTGTACTTACCGCAGTAGCACTCCCAGTCGCGAGTAGGTCCGAAGATCTTCTCGCAGAACAAGCCGTCTTTCTCTGGCTTGAGCGTGCGGTAGTTGATTGTTTCGGGCTTCTTGACTTCACCGTAAGACCAGGTGCGAATGTCGTCTGCTGTTGCAAGACCAATGCGCAACTCGTCAAAGAAGTTAACGTCTAGCACGTGTGTGTCCTTCGTTCGATTCGAATGATTCGGGTGAGTGAGTGATTACAGTTCGTCGACGCTGCTTGGCTCGCGCCGTGACAGGTCGATTCCGAGTTCTTCGGCGGCACGGAATACGTCTTCATCGCTGTCCTTCATTTCGATGGCGACGCCGTCCTTGGAAAGAACTTCAACGTTGAGGCACAAGGACTGCATTTCCTTGACCAACACCTTGAAGGATTCCGGGATACCGGGTTCAGGGATGTTTTCACCCTTGACAATTGCTTCGTAGACCTTGACGCGTCCTAGGACGTCGTCGCTCTTGATGGTCAGGAGTTCCTGAAGTGCGTAAGCGGCACCATAAGCCTCAAGTGCCCACACTTCCATTTCACCGAAGCGCTGTCCACCGAACTGAGCTTTACCACCCAATGGCTGTTGGGTGATCATGCTGTACGGACCGGTTGAGCGAGCGTGGATCTTGTCGTCAACCAAATGCAGAAGCTTGAGGATGTAGATGTATCCAACTGCGATTTCACCTGGGATTGGCTCACCGGTTCGTCCGTCGAACAGACTGGCCTTGCCATTGGGGTTAACCAACTTGAGACCGTCCGCCGTTGGCGTGGTTGAGTCCAGAACCAAACTCAGTTCTTCTTCGCGAGCGCCGTCAAACACCGGGGTTGCAATCTTGGTTCCCGGAGCGACCGACTTAACAGACTCTGGCAGAAGTGCTGCGCGTGGGTCTGCAACGTCAACCGACCAGCCAGCCGAAGCCGCCCAACCGAGGTGAGTTTCCAGGATCTGCCCAATATTCATTCGTCCTGGAACACCAAGTGGGTTAAGGACGATGTCAACTGGGGTTCCGTCTTCGAGGAACGGCATGTCTTCCACTGGCAGAATCTTGGAGATAACACCCTTGTTGCCGTGTCGGCCAGCGAGTTTGTCGCCCTCTTTGATCTTGCGCTTTTGAGCGATGTAGACACGAACCAGTTTGGTGACACCTGGTGGCAATTCGTCGCCTTCGTCCATGTCAAAGACACGAACAGCGATGATTTTGCCGGATTCGCCATGGGGAACCTTGAGTGAGGTGTCGCGAACCTCGCGAGCCTTCTCACCAAAGATCGCACGCAGCAAGCGCTCTTCCGGTGTGAGTTCAGTTTCACCCTTCGGTGTCACCTTGCCCACAAGAACGTCTCCGGGGACAACGTCTGCACCAACGCGAATAATTCCGCGGTCGTCGAGGTCTGCAAGCAGTTCCTCTGAGACGTTAGGAATGTCGCGGGTAATTTCTTCGGGGCCCAGCTTGGTGTCGCGGGCATCGATTTCATGCTCTTCAATGTGAATTGAAGAGAGTACGTCGTCCTGCACCAAACGCTGGCTCAGAATAATTGCATCTTCGTAGTTGTGGCCCTCCCATGACATAAATGCCACAAGCAGGTTCTTACCAAGCGCCATCTCGCCAAGATCTGTTGAAGGACCGTCGGCTAGAACTTCACCAGCTTCAACACGCGCGCCACCGGTAACAATTGGGCGCTGATTGAAACAGGTGCCCTGGTTAGATCGACGGAACTTCTCGAGTTTGTAGCTGGTGTAGGTGCCGTCGTCGTTGGCTACCTCGACTAGATCGGCGGAGACTTCCTTGACCGCACCCGGCTTGAGTGCAACAACTACGTCACCGGCGTCATAGGCCGCACGGAATTCCATGCCGGTTCCAACAAGCGGCGCCTGTGCGCGAAGCAGAGGAACTGCCTGTCGTTGCATGTTCGAGCCCATGAGTGCACGGTTGGCGTCGTCATGCTCCAGAAACGGAATCATGGACGTTGCAACCGACCACAGTTGACGTGGTGACACGTCCATGAAGTCGACGTCTTCTGGTTTGACGTATTCAACCTCGCCACCCTTAACACGAACAACCACTCGGTCAAGGCTGGTCATGTTGCCGTCAGCATCAATGGCCGTATTCGCCTGGGCGATCACGTGCATGTCTTCTTCGTCTGCGGTGAGGTACTGAACTTCGTCGAGGACACGACCGTTGACAACCTTGCGGTACGGGGTCTCAATGAAACCAAAGGGTGAGATCCGCCCGTAGGTTGCAAGGGAACCGATCAGACCAATGTTGGGGCCTTCAGGGGTTTCAATAGGACACATGCGGCCGTAGTGGGAAGGGTGCACGTCGCGGACTTCAAAACCAGCACGCTCACGAGAGAGACCACCTGGTCCAAGCGCGGAAAGTCGACGCTTGTGGGTCAGGCCAGCGAGTGGGTTGGTCTGGTCCATGAACTGTGAGAGTTGCGAAGTTCCAAAGAACTCCTTTATTGATGCAACAACGGGACGGATATTGATCAGGGTCTGCGGTGTAATCGCTTCAACGTCCTGCGTAGTCATGCGCTCGCGCACAACACGCTCCATGCGTGAAAGTCCGGTGCGAATCTGATTCTGGATCAGTTCACCAACGGTACGAAGACGTCGGTTACCAAAGTGGTCGATGTCGTCGGTTTCAACGACAACTTCACCGCGAGGAGTCTCCATGGTCGTGTCGCCAGCATGTAAACGCACGAGGTACTCGATTGTCGAAACAATGTCTTCGATCGTCAAAGTGCTCTGCTCAAGTGGCAGTTCCAGACCAAGCTTGCGGTTGATCTTGTAACGGCCAACCTTTGCAAGGTCATAACGCTTTGGATTGAAGTAGAAGTTCTCAATCAGGTTCTTCGCGTTGTCGAGTGTGGGGGGTTCGCCCGGACGCAACTTGCGGTAAATGTCAAGGAGTGCATCGTCTTGAGTCTCGATATGGTCCTTGTCGAAGGTGGCCATGAAAGTTTCATATTGTCCAAAGCGCTCACGAATTTCGTCACTTGACATGCCGAGTGCCTTGAGCAAGACCGTTACGGGCTGCTTGCGCTTGCGGTCAACACGCACGGCAACGAGGTCTTTCTTGTCAATTTCAAATTCCAGCCAAGCACCCCGACTAGGGATGATCTTGGACACGTACACGTCTTTGTCGGTGGCTTTGTCAACTGAACGCTCGAAGTACACGCCTGGTGAACGCACGAGCTGGGAAACAACAACCCGCTCGGTTCCGTTAATGACAAAGGTTCCCTTGTCGGTCATGAGTGGGAAGTCACCCATAAACACGGTCTGGGACTTGATCTCACCGGTCTCGTTGTTGGTGAACTCGGCGGTCACGAACAGCGGTGCGGAGTAGGTGAAGTCCTTGTCCTTGCACTGCTCGACGGTGTACTTGGGTGGTTCAAAGCGGTGGTCGCGGAATGAGAGCGACATCATGCCTGCGAAGTCTTCAATGGGGGAAATCTCTTCGAAGATCTCAGTCAGTCCCGAAACCTGTGGGATTTCCGTGTTGCCAGCCTTGAGCGCTGCAGCAACGGCCTTCTGCCACTTTTCGTTTCCGAGCAACCAGTCTGAACTGGCTGTCTGCAATCTCAGTAAGTCGGGAACCGTGAGGGGCTCGCGAATCTTCGCGAATGAGGCCCGGTGAAGGGATGGGGAAAGGGGGGTTGCTTCGTGGGAAACCAAGAGGAATCCTTCCAGTGAGCGGCGGGCCAAGTTGCTGACATTCCAATTAGGCCCACGCTGTCAAATCGGCTAAGAATCAAATCGGCTCGGGGGCCGAGAGATCACACTCAGACGCGAAGAAACATTGTGGGTTAGAAAGTTGGAAGACAGCGCAAGTCGACAGCATACCCGACCGGGTAAACCGCTGTCCAACGGGTACCCCGGCGAGGGCCCGTCTTGCGTGAAACACGCCGCCCCAAATTCCCTCGATCGAAACCTCGCTGGGGGCCGACAGCAATTGCCCAATTCCAGTCAAAATATCGATCCTCGTAATTAGGAGCACTCACATGATTGCCCCAAAATGCCCAAAGGTCAAGTAGGGCGCCGTGTTTTGACCACATGTGATCAATTTGTGACCCTATAACGCACAAAATTGTGGGGCGACCAGTCCATTGACCGGCCGCCCCACAATGAGGTGTACAAGAGACCTACTTGACAGTGACCTTTGCGCCAGCGCCTTCGAGGGCTTCCTTTGCCTTGTCCGCTGCTTCTTTCGAGACCTTCTCAAGTACGGCAGTTGGTGCAGCCTCAACGAGGTCCTTTGCTTCTTTGAGACCAAGGCTCGTGAGTGCACGAACTTCCTTGATCACAGCAATCTTGTTTCCGCCGTCACCTTCGAGGACAACGTCGAACTCGTCTTGCTCTGCGGCGCCGCCAGCGTCGCCGCCACCGGCAGGGGCTGCAGCAGCCATTGCCATAGGCGCGGCTGCTGTGACGTCAAATGTCTCTTCGAAGGCTGAAACGAATTCAGACAGTTCCAAAAGGGTCATTTCCTTGAAAGCATCCATAAGTTGATCGGTGCTCATTTTAGCCATTGTGGCTTTCCTTTCAATAAATCCGGCCGAGGGCCGGGTGGGCTTTAGCCCTCGGGGGTTTCTTCTTCTGTAACAACTACTACTTCTTCAACTACTACTTCTTCAACTACTGCTTCTTCGACGGCGTCAGCCGCAGGTGCTTCATCGACTTTCGCGGGTGCAGTTGCACCTGGCTCTGACTCGAGTTTTGCCTGCAGCGCTGCGAGTGTGCGGGCAGTCTTGGACAACGGTGCTGCAAAGAGCGCGGCAGCGTGTGACTGCTTCGCCTTCATAGCGCCAGCCAACTTCGCCAGCAATACCTCACGGGATTCAAGGTTGGCAATCTTGGTAATCTCAGCTGCGGTCAAGACCGCGCCGTCCATGATTCCACCCTTAATTACAAGTGCGGGGTTGTTCTTTGCAAAGTCGCGAATACCCCTCGCGGCGTCAACTGCGTCCCCGGAAACAAATGCAATTGCACTTGGACCTTCGAGCAGTGAGTCAAGTCCCTCAACACCAGCATCGCGCGCAGCGATCTTGGTGAGAGTGTTCTTAACAACCGCGTAATTGACATCGGCTCCAAGCGAACGACGCAGTTCTTTCATCTGCGCAACGCTTAGACCACGGTATTCAGTGAGTACTGCCGCATGTGAATCACGGAAGTATCCAGCGATCTCGGCAACTGTGCTTGCCTTTGAAGGCTTTGCCATGTTGCTCCTTTCGTGTTCCGCAAGAGTGAAACCACCACAATGAAAAACGCCCCGAGCGCTAGGCGCACGAGGCGTGAGGAGCAACCCAGAAGGTCACTTTCCTTACTTCGTTCACCTGCGCCGGCTGTCCATCTTGTGGAACCTTCAGCCAACACTTTAAGAAAAGCGCTGACAACCTGCGGTCTTTGGTAGGTCGAAATGTACCCGGATCCAAAGTGGAGACGGCACCGGGGTTAGGTATTGCCATGAATACCACACCCAGCACGTTCACAATCGCCGCTGACACATCGACCCCCCTGCGTGTTAATCGGTTGGGTTTCGGCGCGATGCGGATCACCGGCCCCGGAATTTGGGGTGAACCAGCTGATCGAACTACGGCTATCCAAGTTCTCAGACGAGCAGGTGAGCTGGGAACTAATTTCATTGACACCGCTGACGCCTATGGTCCTGAAATCAGTGAAGATTTGATCAGGGAAGCTCTCCACCCCTAAGACTCAATCACGGTTGCAACAAAGGGCGGGCTCACCCGACAGGGTCCAGATCAATGGGCACCTGTTGGCCGACCTGAATATTTACGTCAATCCGTCCTCATGTCATTGCGCAGGCTAGGTGTTGATCAAATCGATCTATGGCAGCTCCACCGGATTGACCCGCAGGTTCCCCGTGACCAACAATTTGACTGCATTGCCCATATGCAACAGGAGGGACTGTTCGCGCATGTTGGACTCTCGGAAGTGAACGTCGAGGAAGTACAAGCAGCACAAAAATACTTCAATGTTGTCACGGTTCAGAATCTCTATAACGTTGGGAACCGCCAGAGTGAGGAGCTTCTGAACTACTGCGATACAAACATGATTGGTTTTATTCCATGGTTCCCGCTTGGAAACCGTGAACTGGTATCAAAGGGTGGCCCACTCGCCGAAGCAGCAAAGGCCAACGACTGCACCCCTTCACAGGTTGCACTTGCTTGGCTGCTGCAACACTCCCCCGTTGTCATTCCTATCCCAGGAACGGGATCACTGGATCACTTGGAAGAAAACTACGAAGCGATTAACGTCAACCTTTCACCGGAAACCATTGCACTACTTGATCAATTGGCTTAACTAATCATAAAAAAGTGTGGCCGGCCTTTTGGGGCCGGCCACACTTTTTATCTTGACTTAATTTTAACGAGCACGTAGTGGCTTCTTAAGTGGGTCTGGCAGGTAAATGCGGTCTTTATTGACCCCAGGTACTGCGAAGACAATCCGCTTAGCTGCCGTTACCTGCTTGGCACTCTTAGCATTAACCATTGCGTTAAGTCCACGAACAGCTCCAAGGAGTTGTTCTGTGGTGTACACGCAGTGACCAACACCGGAGTTGCCCAGTGCCGCGATCGAAAGCGCTGCATCAGGCGCCTTGGCTCCTGGTGCGAACTTGGTCCAACCATCAACTGGAGGAATGGTGTAGAAGGCAGCTGCCTTGAATAGACCGCGCTTCTTCTTATTCATCTTGTTGTACGACTTCGCCATTGAGGCAAAGAACTCACCCGTGTTGCCGTCAGGCACGATTGCGTCATAGGTGGTGGTGATCATCAATGTTGGAACACTGTAGATACCCTTTGGTGCGGGCAATGCATTAACAATGGCCACTGCCGTCGGGTTTGCTGGGTAACGCGCGGTGGTGCTACCGACGGTTGAATCCAAGCGAGCCAACATGCTGTTAAGCGGATCGGTGATCACCGTGGTTGCGTTGAGTGTGTCGCCAAACTCACCACGTTGTTCGTCGGAGAGCAACTTCGAGTACACAACGTTGACGTTGTCACTGAAGTTTGCATTGTCTGTTGCAGCCAAGCCACCGATTGTCCGAACCCGTTGCTCCATTTCGTAGCGACCGAGGATGCCCAGGGCTGCTGCGCCACCGACGTTTTGCAACATAGCAACTGCAGAACTAGCACCGGAGGATGCTGGCTGGTAGCCACCGCCGAGTGCAGCGAGCGTTCCAAGTTGTGCGAACGCAGGGTTCTGAGTCTGACCGTCATAGACATTGCTCTTCGTAGGTAGACCAGCCATTAATCCGCCAAGGAGATTTGCTTGTGCTAACGGGAAGCCTGCCGGAGTTACCGGAGTTGTCGCTGCGCCACCAAGAATGGTGAGAACGGTTCCGAGGTCAGTCAGTGCCTCTACATAGCCAGCGGGACCCGCCGAGTAGTTTGCAACTTTCAGGTTTGGAGCGATAAGCGCCTTCCACGTGTAGAGGACGGTCATTGCTGAGCTATACGCCTGAAGTGGTCCTTCAAGAACACCACATGATGGCAATGATCCAGCGATCTTGCCTGGGTTGCGCTCAGCGAGGGTCTGAGAAATCAGACCGCCGAGGGAGTCACCCCAGACCATGATCTTCTTCTTGTTCGAAACGGCGCCGGCATTGATTAACTTGATCAGGTTTTCACCAGCCTCAACACCTTCAGCGGATGCCCACCCCTGTCGGGCATACCCTGCGCCAGCAAGGGCATAGCCCTGAGCCAGCAGATTCGCTGCGACGGTTGGGTTTGGTGCGATGGCAGCTTCATTGGATGCCAAGTAGGCAACATCGCTCCCAAAGGCTGGAGCAAATGCTGGGTAGCTGATTTGCTTGTAAGCACCGGTATTAAGGCCCAGCGGGGTAGCAAGTGCTGCTGGCAGCGGTGTCCCGATTCGGTACCCATGTGAGTACAACAGCACGGTGCCGTTGAACTTCTCGGGCATCTGGATTGTGTAAGGCGAGTCCCCGAGAGGGCCCGAGAGGGCCCCCTCGCAGGTCGCACCCAGTGCGCAGGCATCTGCTGCGTTCGCAGCGGTAACAACTGGAGCACCAATAGTGATCAAGCTTGCTGCTGCTATCGCCGCGACACCGCGACGCATAAAGGTGAATTTCATATTTTTCCTATTCGCTTTAGCGCGCCTGTTACGGCAACAGCTTCTTTGTTGGGGACAACGGACGGTAGTTGATCTTCTTCGCCTTACCAGAAGATGAACTCGTGGCAACCATGACGTAACTTGTCAACCGCTCTGCATCAGCGTTGGCGTTGTACTGGGCCATGTAGTAGCCGGTCAAACCCTGATGAGACTTAGAGTTTACGACCATTGGAACGACCGCTGCTGAGCGGAAGTTCTTAGCGTTGGTTTGCAAGGACTTCACTAGACCCTTGCGCGTCAAGTTCTTTCCAGCCGCCTTTAGCGCTTGGGACAACACGTAAGCGGTGTTGATTCCGTAGTAGGTGTAGAAGTTCCACTCCAAGCCAGCGCGCTTAGCAATCACGCGCATCTGGCTGACATATGGGTTCTTCGTGTCCTGAGCTTCAACTAGGAAGCTGGGGACGTAAATGCCCTTGAGGAGTGGGCCGGTTGCAGCACCCAATGAGTTCCGAAGGACTGAGGGGTCTGTTCCAACTGAAGTGATCATCCATGTAGGTGCGAATCCCGACTTAGCCGCAGTACCAAGAAGTTGAGCGGTCGCGGAAGTTACCCCGAAGAAGACAACGAGTTCACACCCGGCGGACTTCAACTTGGAGATCTGTGCTGAGAAGGGTGCAACCTGTTGCCCTGAGAAGTAGGAGGTTGTCGTAGCGAACTTGGTACCTGCTGCGTTGAAACCAACTTTGGCGTTGTCGCCAAATTCACCATCCTGGTAGAACAGGCACTTCTTCTTACCCTTCAAAGCAGGGTCTGAATCCATGTAGTAGCCCATAACCTTTGATTCCACGACATAAGACGGGAAGTAAGGGAAGGTCATTGGGTACTTCTTTGGGTTGTCAAAACTCGCACCGCCAGTGTTGATGAACACGTCAGGGATTCCACGTCGATTGAGGTCCTGCACAACTGCAGAGTGAGTCGGGGTTCCCAATGCACCGTACATGGCAAAAATTTTGTCGCGAAGGATTAATTGGTTGGTGCCTTTCTTCGCGAGTGCTGGGTTGTACTGGTCGTCAAATACGCGCAGATCAATTTTGCGGCCATTAATTCCACCATTTGCATTCACATAATCAAAGTAGGCTTTCGCAGCCACCGGGATGTCCTTGTAGCCAGGAGCTGCAGGTCCAGTGAGTGGCGTGGTCATGCCAATGACAATCTTGTTACTTGTTACACCCGGGTCCGCTGCTTGAGCAGGGATGGCGGTGGCAAATGCAAGTGCCGCAGCCGTACCAAGTGCAACCGTGCCGGTTGCAATTTTGAATCTCACGTATTACTCCTCCAAGGAAGGGCATACCCAGAATGGCCCGCCCTGAAGGTGGATATCTGGTGAACGCCGTGTGAGGCAGAGACTAACTGCGCCATGGCTTGTGTGCAAGGGCTTTTCCGAATTATTGTGCGACATTCAGGCCACATCGCTTGCAATTGCAAGCGTTTTTGGTTCCCTAGTTCAAGGGTGATCGAGCCTTACCGCGAGCTTTGATTACCCAACCGCGAATGGTCCCCGTTATTCCACCTGGCGCCGCAAGCACAACCGCCACGACGAGCAGTCCGTACAACAGATTCGGTGCGTTGTTTGTGATCTGCTCGGGCCAACCACGTTCACCTGCCAGCCCGTCAACCAGTTCCGGGAGCCACACAAGCAGGATTGCACCCAAAATCGCGCCAAGCAGCGATGCTCGACCGCCCAGAACGATGCCTACGAGAAGCGAAAGTGAGAGGCCAAGCCCAAATGCGCCCGGACCGACAAAACTTAGTATCTGGGCAAAGACTGCTCCCGCAAGCGCCGCGAAGAGAGAACTCACGACAAATGCCGAAACTTTGGATCCCGACGGAGATATTCCCACGACTGCCGCTGCGATGGGGTCGTCACGCACGGCCTTCCACACCCGACCTTGCCTGCCGCGAACAAGGTTCAAGGCTGCAAATGCCACGATGCAAGCAACAGCAATAGCCATAGAAGCCTGCCAGCGTTCGATTATGAACCCGGAGTCAAATCCGTCAAGCAGCGAATCGGAATCAACATTGAGGTCCGCCCCGATGTCGGTCCCAGCGTCGGTGCCAATATCGGTTCCATCGAGTCCGAGTTGATCGCCCGAACCGAAATCCTCCTCGGTCAACAGATCCCCGTCAGCGAGTTGATCGCCCGAACCGAAATCTTCCTCGGTCAACAAATCCCCGTCAGCGAGTTGATCGCCCGAACCGAAATCCTCGTCGGTCAACAAATCCTCTGTTGCAAGTCCCGCATCTGGATCGGTCCCCTGATCAAACTCAGACAGGTCCAACTCTGCGAATTGGTCGTCAGTGGCTACTTCACCATTTGGGTCGCCGCCAGGGTCAGTAGTTGAACCGAGTTCACCTTCAGCCCCGGGATCCAGACTTGCTGCAGCACCTGCCGCCGCATAGCCACCATCTGGATAGGGGACAGTCAACATCAGGCCGTTCTCGCCACCGAGTAATTCTGGGAAACGATTGGTGATCGCTGGGACGCCAACGGCCAGACCGAGAGTAAGACCCGCTAGGTAAGGGCCCTTTAATCGAGCTGCCAACCCGCCAACTACCCCACCAACAAGAACACCGCCGAGCCCGGCGAACACCATTGACCAGATTGCATTCCACTGCCAACCGAAGATTGGAACCGTTTCCCAGTTCATTGAGGTTAACGCGAAAACGTAGCCTCCGACGGCCATGAGCGCGCCGTTACCAAGGGAAACTTGACCGGAGAGTCCAACAAGGATGGTCATGCCAAACATGGCGGTCGCGTACATGGCAATCAGCGCCAAATAAGAACTATAAAGCGGATCGATGTTGTTGTTCAGCAGCAAGAGGAGCAGCCAAACAACTCCAACAATTAGTGCATGCCAAATAATTCTGTTGCCAGGGAATGTTTGCAGACCCTTAACCTTGCTCACACTTTCAACCTTGCTCACACCTTCAACCTTGCTCACACTGACCTCGATCCATGGTGACCGAATACGCCATCTGGTTTGAGTAGGAGGTTAAGTGCCAACAAGACAAGGGCCACGATCGGGGCATTTCCTGAATCGCTGTAACCCGAGACAAGAGAGATGACCAAGCCCGTGCCGATTCCAAAAGTGACAGCTCCAATGAGAGAGTCAAGCCCGCCAATTACCGCCGCTGTGAAAGCAAACACCAACAAAATATCGAAGCTGTTCGGGGAAATCGTTGAGAATGGCGCAATAAGGACGCCGCCGATTGCACCAGTTGCACCTGCGATTGCCCATCCGGTTATCAACATTCGATTCACTCGAACACCTGAAAGTCGGGCCACTTCGGGGTTGAACGCGGACGCTCTCATGGACAACCCGAGTGAGGTCTTGGTGAACAGCAACGTAAGTCCAATAACGAGAACCGCAGTGACCGCGAGTACCAACAGGTCATAAAGTGAAACTGGCCAAATTCTTCCGCCGATTTCTAAACCTGCATTGTCTACAGGGGGAACAAACCCTTCAGGGTCCCCTCCCCAAATCATTCCTGCTCCAGCTTGCAACGCGATCAAGACACCAAATGTCGCAATGATTGCGCCTGTAGTGTCACTGTTTTTGACAGGGCGAATCACTAGGAAGAACACCACCACGCCAAGGATTGAACCGGCAAGTAGTGCCACGACAAGAGCCAGCACCCAATTCCCAGTTGACTGTTGGACAGTGAGAGCAATGTAAGTGGTGAACATTGCCTGACCCACTTGAGCAAAGTTGACCATGCGGGTTGAGCGCCATACGAGCACAAGTGCGAGCGCCATTAATGCGATGACAGCGCCGTTGCTAAACCCGCCTAGCAGGTAATCAATGAAATTGGTCATGACTCAGTACCCCAAATATGCATGTCGAAGTTCTTCATCGGACGAGATCTCGGCAGCCGGACCTGATTTCACGACTTCACCTAGGTTAAGAACCACTCCGGTCGTTGCAACCCTTAACGCAGTTACCGCGTTTTGTTCGACGAGCAGCACTGCCAAGTTTGTCTCGCGGGCAAGTCGACTCACGAGTTCGAGAATCTGAGTCACGATCAAGGGAGCGAGGCCAAGTGAGGGCTCGTCCAACAGTAAGCACTTCGGGTCTGACATTAATGCCCGACCAATGGCCAACTGTTGACGCTCTCCACCGCTCAGCGTGTCAGCTCGCATCGTTGATCGTTCGTTCAGAATGGGAAAAAGATCAAAGACAATATCTCTTGATGCTCCGCGGTCTGACTTACTGCGCCACAGACCACCAAGTCGCAGATTTTCTTCTACCGTTAGTTCCGGGATTGTTGAACGACCTTCGGGTACGAGAGCCAACCCATTGCGAACAATGTCTTCCGGTTTAGTGCCGGCAATTGAAGCACCGTCGAAGAGCACTTGACCCGATTGAGGTGAAACAAGTCCGGCAAGAGTGCGCATAAGAGTCGATTTTCCTGCGCCGTTAGCACCGATTACTGCGGTTACTTCGCCACGAGGAACCACAAGATTCATTCCGTTAAGAGCTTTAACCGCTCCGTAAGAGACACATAGGTCTACGGTCTCGAGCATTAGTGGTCGCCTCCGTCTTCACCCAAGTAGGCCGCAAGGACCGCCGGGTCGTTTCGGACCTGTTCGGGCGTCCCGGATGCGATTACCTTGCCAGCGTCGAGTACCCAAATGAGGTCGCATACTTCCATGACCAGTTCCATGTGATGCTCCACGAGAAGAACGGTGCGCTCTGGCGTCCAGCTCTTAATCATGCGGCCAAGTTCGGCCATGTCTCCGGCGCTTATTCCACCAGCTGGTTCGTCTAGTAGGAGAACTTTTGGGTCGGAGATGAGGCTCCTCGCTATTGCAACTCGCTTTTGAACCGGAAACGGAAGTTCACTGGGGTAACGCTCCGCTGCATCAGCGATTCCAAACTCCGACATGACTTCCAAGGCCTGCCCGCGCAATTTGTTTTGCGCGGCATCTGCCCAAGGCGCCCCGAGCGAGTCAGCAACAATTCCGCTTTTGATTCGGGAGGAACCGCCGAGCATGACGTTTTCCAGTGCAGTAAGCGATGAAAAAAGCCCAACACCTTGAAGAGTGCGGGAAATTCCCAATTTAGTAAGGTGATGAGTCTTAATGTGCTTGAGCTTTTTTCCGTCAAAGCGCACATTGCCATCGTCTGGGGTGAGAAAGCCACTCATAATGTTAAAGACCGTGGTCTTGCCAGCACCGTTTGGTCCGATTAGTCCCGTAACAGCGCCTTCGGGAACACCGATACTCACGTCATCGAGAATCTTTAAGCCACTCAGGGTGATACTTATATTTTCCACGGCCAACAATGGATGCGTTAAAGGCAGGACGTATTTCACGTGAGCGCTACACCCTTCTATTCTCTTAGGTCAGATCGTTTCCCAAGGTCGGATCTCTATGGAGATGATAGGGCGTAAGTCTGTATTCAAACCGCCGATTGGTCAATGGGATTCACGATTGTTATCAAAATACTTTAGGTGCAAAAACAAAACCCGTGCGTCACGTGACGCACGGGCTCTGACCAAGATTGCTTGTGGTTACTCGTCAACGGTTAGCAGTGAGCGAGTCCGGGTCGGATCAATCTGAATTCCAGGTCCCATAGTGGAAGAAACTGTGGTCTTCTTAATGTAACGACCCTTGGACGAGGAGGGCTTCAAACGAAGGATTTCGTCGAGTGCAGCTCCGTAGTTCTCTACAAGCTGCTCAGGGGTGAATGACACCTTGCCGATTGGGAACTGAAGGTTAGAGTGCTTGTCAACGCGGAATTCAATCTTTCCACCCTTGATGTCGCCAACAGCTTTCGCCACGTCCATGGTGACGGTTCCGGTCTTGGGGTTTGGCATCAAGCCACGTGGGCCCAGGACCTTACCGAGTGTTCCCACTTTGCCCATGAGGTCAGGGGTGCACACGGCTGAATCAAAATCAGTCCAGCCACCAGCAACCTTGGCAATCAGGTCGTCGGAACCGACATAGTCTGCGCCAGCGGCGCGGGCTTCGTCAGCCTTCTCGCCGTTTGCAAACACAAGGACGCGAGCCGTCTTACCTGTTCCGTGTGGAAGATTGACGGTTCCGCGAACAAGTTGATCGGCCTTGCGGGGGTCAACGCCCAAACGCATGGAGACCTCAACGGAGGAATCAAACTTTGTTGCACTTACTTCTTTGACAAGGTTTGCTGCCTCAATCGGTGCGTAGAGGTTCTCCGCGTCGATTTTTTCAGCTGCTGCTTGGTATGCCTTACTGCGCTTCATATCTGCTCCTTATTCATGTGCAGGAATTTCCTGCGTGCAGGTTGTGGTGTGCGAGCCGCGCTGGCTCTCCCACGTCTTGCGGGTTGTAATTATGCGGAAACCGTAATTCCCATTTGACGTGCGGTACCTTCAATGATTTTCATTGCGGCATCGACGTCGTTGGCATTAAGATCTGGCATTTTGGTTTCAGCGATCTCACGAACCTGAGCTTTGCTGATGCTCCCAGCCTTGACCGACTGCGGTGTTCCCGACCCTTTTTCAAGGCCTGCGGCCTTGAGAATCATGCGGGATGCGGGTGGGGTTTTCAGAATAAAGTCGAATGAACGGTCTTCGTAGACCGTAATCTCAACAGGAACAATGTTGCCCTTTTGAGCTTCAGTTGCCGCGTTGTAGGCCTTGCAGAAGTCCATGATGTTCACACCATGTTGACCCAGTGCGGGACCAACGGGTGGGGCCGGGTTGGCTGCGCCAGCTGGGATCTGAAGCTTGATTAAGCCGGTGACTTTTTTCTTCTTCGGTGCCATTGTGTTTCCTTCTTGTGTGTGGGAACTTGCTTCTTGGGTTTAAGTGCTGTTAGTTGTTCGCGTCAATCTGACTGAAAGCCAATTCAACGGGGGTTTCGCGTCCAAAGATTTCGACAAGACCTGTGACCTTTTGGGCTTCGAGGTTGATCTCAGAAATAATTGCATGCAATGTTGCAAATGGACCGTCGACCACAGTGACCGAGTCGCCAACGTTGAAATCAACGCTGATTGGAGCGGCCGCGGCTGTTGCTCCGCCGCCCTTGCCTCCGGCCGCCGCGGCGACCTGCTTCTCTGGTTCGGGGGCAAGAATCGCGATTACTTCGTCTAAGGAGAGCGGTGAAGGTGAGTGCCCATGACCAACAAACCCAGTTACTCCTGGGGTGTGACGGACAACTCCCCATGACTCGTCCGTTAGGTCAAGTCGAACCAAGACGTACCCTGGAAACTTATTGCGCCGAATTTGCTTGCGCATTCCGTTTTTGATCTCGGTGACTTCCTCCATGGGGACTTCGACCTGGAAAATGTAGTCTTCCATGTTCAAAGTTTGACTTCGTGCTTCCAAGTTGCCCTTGACTTTGTTCTCGTAGCCCGCATAACTGTGAATTACGTACCAATCACCTGGGGCAACCCGCATCTGAATCTTGAACTCTTCGATTGGGTCGAGTTCTTCTTCCGCCTCCGCTTCAGCCACGATTTCTTCGGCTTCGGCGACAACTTCAGCTTCTGCCTCTGCTTCGAGTTCGTCTTGACTAATTTCGTCGGCGACGACCTCAGCAACCACTTCTTCGGCAACGGCTTCAACAACTTCGTCGGTTGTGGGCGCGTCAGGTGCGAAGGGATCCACTGGGATCGATTCGTTCACGTCGGACACATTCTCTTCAGACACGAGTTCCCTGCTCCTTTTGAATACCTATTACTACTAAAAACTTATGACGTTGAGTGAAGTCTTATTTACAGTCGGATTAACCGAAAATAAATAGCACTCCTCTCGTGAAAACAAGGTCGTATAAAGCGATGATTCCCGCCATGACCAAGACAAAGAAAACAACCACGATCGTGTAGTTGACCAGCTCGTTACGGGTGGGCCAGATTACTTTTCGTAGCTCAACCACAACTTGACGGATAAACAGTGCTAGGCGAGAGAAGATGTTCTTCTTTTCTGCGCCAGAGCCCCCGCTGTCACCCGTGGGCTTAGCGTCGGTGTCCACCATGTTTACTCCGCTCGAACTCTTATTATCCTGATCTTGTCTTCACGTGTTGCTTGTTCGTGCTTCGTTACTCGCGCCGGCTTTCACCGACTCGCAGGGCTGGAGGGACTTGAACCCCCAACCCCCGGTTTTGGAGACCGGTGCTCTACCAGTTGAGCTACAACCCTTTAGCAGGCATGCTTACGCACACACCTACTGCGAGAGGAGAGTCTACGACAATGCCCTACTCCTCACACATGGGCGGGTCTGCTTGACTTTCAGATCTCCTGACATCATTGCCTCATGGCTAACGACTCTGCCCCGCACACCCCGTCAACCGGCAATCGAATTTCGGCCCGAATCGGCGCTATTGCCGAGTCCGCCACGTTGGCCGTTGACGCCAAGGCGAAAGCCCTGATTGCAGCCGGACGCCCGGTTATTGGCTTTGGGGCCGGTGAGCCTGATTTCCCCACCCCCGACTACATCGTTGAAGCGGCGGTCAAGGCCTGCCGTGAGCCAAAATGGCACCGTTACACGCCCGCGGGCGGACTACCCGCCCTCAAGGAAGCAATCGTCGCGAAAACCGCTCGGGATTCGGGCTTCACTGTGGGGGTCAACCAGATCCTGATTACAAATGGAGGCAAGCAGGCCCTCTACAACGCGTTCGCCACGCTGCTAGACCCAGGCGACGAAGTGATCCTGCCAGCTCCCTACTGGACCACCTACCCCGAATCGATCATGTTGGCGGGTGGCACACCCGTGATCGTGATGACCGACGAAACCAGCGGCTACCGGGCAACTGTCGAGCAGCTAGAAGCTGCAATTACACCAGCGACCAAGGCCTTGGTTTTTGTCTCTCCCTCTAACCCCACAGGCGCCGTCTACACCCCCGAAATGGTCAAGGCGATCGGCGAGTGGGCCCTGGCCAAGGGAATCTGGGTGATCACCGATGAAATTTACGAACACCTCGTCTACGGAGACGCCGTATTTTCTTCCATGCCAACCTTGGTTCCAGAACTCGCGGATCGTTGTGTTGTTGTCAACGGAGTAGCCAAAACCTACGCAATGACGGGTTGGCGGGTCGGTTGGATGATTGCGCCAGCCGATGTAACTAAAGCAGCGACCAACCTGCAGTCACATGCAACTTCCAATGTAGCCAATGTTTCTCAAATTGCGGCTCTCGCTGCGGTAAGCGGAAACCTTGACGCGGTGGACCAAATGAAAATCGCATTTGATCGGCGTCGCACCCTCATTGTTGATCTACTCAACGAGATTCCCGGCGTGAGTTGCCCCTTGCCCGAGGGTGCCTTTTACGCATATCCATCCGTTCAAGACTTGATCGGGAAGTCTTTTGACGGCGCGGTAGCTAACTCATCCAGTGAGTTAGCAGCCATTATTTTGGACAAGGCCGAAGTTGCTGTTGTTCCCGGTGAAGCATTTGGAACACCTGGCTTTTTTCGGCTTTCCTATGCAACCTCGGATTCCAACATCACGGAGGGCCTTGCCCGGATGCACGCATTACTTGCAGGTGCCAGCAACTAAGCGACGAATCCACTAACTGCGCTGCAGCGGATCCAACTGGCAGTTGACGAGAACAGGTTCGACACTTAGTTCTATGTCGAACCTGTTGAAAACCTGCTGCCTGACATAACTCGCAAGTTCAACAACGTGATGGCTGCTTCCCTGACCTGGGTTGGTGATCGCAAGACTGTGATTCCGCGACACTCTGATTGGTGAATCACCGTTACCCAAACTAAAACCTTTTGTGATCCCAGCCTTTTCAATTAGCCAGGCGGCACTCAATTTCACATGCGAGGGATAACGCGGGTCATCCTTATTAAGAGAAAAACTCGGGCAGTTGGCGGGAATCTGAGCAATCCGAACTACTGGGTTGATAAAGAAAGAACCGGTGCTATTGGAGTCTGCGTCAGCAGAATCAAGCACCATGCTTTTCGTTGCCCTCAAGTGCATGACCTGTTCGCGCACTTCGGCCGCCTGAGCAACTGTTCCAATTTCTTGCTTCATAACGTTTGCTAACTGCTGATACTCAATTGGAATACTCAATGTCGATTCAAGTTTCAATGTGACGGCAAGGACCACCAACCGGTTTGGATTTCTCTTGAGTTCACTATCGCGATACTGAAATTCACATTCCGGTACCGTGAGTATTCGTCGTTCGGAATTTTCGCGATCCCACACATCAAGTTCAACGATGAACTCCGCAATTTCAACTCCGTAGGCTCCAATATTTTGAATTGGAGTTGCACCCATGGATCCAGGAATTCCGGAGAGGGGCGCCAACTGGCCAAATCCTCGGTCAATCGTGTTTCGCACGAACTCATCCCAGTTTTCTCCGGCAGCAACTTTCACAGTACCGCCAAACCAGTCGACACCTTCAGTGCCAATAATGATCACCGTGCCTGGGAACTCGTAATCCCCGCAGACCACATTGCTGCCCCCACCCAAGATCAGAAGGTTCTCACCTTGTTGGTCAAGGTCCTGGACCACATCAATGAGTTCCTGTTCGGTCGTGACCCGCAAGGTCGATTTCGCCTGGCCACCAACACGCAAAGTTGTGTAGTCACTCAGGGCACCCGGGAGCTTCTCGATCGCCATGGTTCAACTCACGTGCAAAATGTCTGGAGTTTTTCGAAACTTCTGCAGGATTCGATCATATGTTTTCTTGCTTTGCTTCTCACGGTATTCCGGTTCACTGTCGTGGTAACCGTGATGCCGTTCCTGTCGCAGAGGAAGCTCACCAGGCGGGATTCTCACGTCGTATCCCACGGCTCGAATTGCGAGTGACCACTCCATATCTGCGTTTCGGTAGAACTTCGCTTTCGAATCTGGTCCGACCTCGGCGACCACGCTGCTGCGCGCAACTAGGAAATACCCCAGTACAGCATCAACACTTCCCACTTCGGCAGAAGTGAACTCTCGCCACTCTTGACTCACGTCTACGTTGACCCCGCGCCAACCGGAAAGAGCAACCTGCGGGTCTGCAAAAACCTCGAGCACTGGCGTGAGTGCATCGCCTTCCCAGAATGTTGAAAGGTCCATGACTGCAAAAAATTCACATGAAGACAGTGCGATTGCGGCATTGACCACATTAGCCCAGCCCAGTTCAGCAAGTGTTTGGGTGAAGTGGAATTCAAAGAGGTTTCCGTGCACCTTGGCTAGTTCGTGGACGACCACCCCAGCACCATCAATGTTGCCGCAGTCCATGACAATCACCTGTGTTTCTGCGGGAACATTTTTCAGTAGGGCAGAAAGTGATGAATGGGTGTCTTCTGGCCAGCCGTCAACGATCACGAGCACCGAAGTCGCGCCCGCTATCGACTGTGAGAACTGATCAACCAATGCACCCAAGTTAGCCGTGAGAGAAAAGGGTGGGGCCTGGATTAAGGAATAACCCTCGGCGGTGTCTTTGATCAGCCAACCGGTCGCGGCTATCTCGTCCCGCAGTTGATCAGATCGGGCGAAGTCTTTTTCTATCCGAGCCACCGCGCGCTCCTGCGCGAGTGCACTCACGTGTCCTGGGATCGCGGTCATGGCCCGAGTTGGACGGTCACGGTTGTCTTTGCTAGAACCGTCAGTTCGTTGTGTATCGCTGTTATGGAAATCACGGCTTGGCCGTCGTCCAAGACTTCAGTGACTTTGGCACTCACCAGAACGCTTGCACCTTCATCTGTATCTGGGATTGGAATTGGTCGTGTGAACCGGGCCGAGTATTCCAGCACTTTGCCCGGGTCTCCCAGCCAGTCTGTGACCACGCGAATTACGGTTCCCATGGTGAGCATTCCGTGGGCAATCACCGAAGGCAAGCCGACTTCTTTTGCCACTCTTTCGTTCCAATGAATTACATTGAAGTCACCGGAGGCACCTGCGTATCTGACTAGGTCAGCACGAGTGAAATTAAACGCCTGTGGTGGTAATTCCAGTCCAACCGAAACACTCTTGGCGGAGATAAGGGTCACGGACTTTCCTCGACTCCACGGGAGACCAGTAAGGAGTACGCGGTCGACACCAAGTCACCACCTGTCGAGCGCAGTTCAGTTTTGACAGTAATCATGTCGTTGCCGGCAGCGCTGCGGATCGAGTCCACGCTCACGACACTCGTCAGATCATCACCGGCGAATATGGGACGCGAGTGAACAAATTTTTGTTCCCCGTGGACCACGCGGGTGTAATCCAGTGCGAGTTCGGGGTCGAAAATTACTTGTTTGCTCGCTTGCATCGAGACCAAGATTGCGAAAGTGGGGGGTGCGACTAAATCCGGGTAACCCATAGCGCGAGCCTCATCGACATCGAAGAAACAGCGTGCCGATTCACCTAATGCCGCAGCGAACTCACGAATTTTTTCCCGACCAACGGAGTAAGCCTGCGTGGGCGGGTACGTGCGGCCAATGAACTCTGGGTTGATAGCCACGTTAAAGAGCTAGCGAGTTTCCTTGTGCAGGGTGTGCGTCTTGCACTTCACGCAAAACTTCTTGATCTCAAGACGATCAGGGTCATTACGACGATTCTTCTTTGTAATGTAGTTGCGGTCTTTACACTCTTCGCATGCCAAGGTGATCTTGGGGCGGACGTCGCTGGCCTTGGCCATTGCTCTCTCACTTCCATGAAGCACACTCTCGCGTGCTGGTTTAATGCTGCGTAACTATCTATTTTGTGTACCTATTGTGCCTGATGCCGAAAATCTTGTAGCGAGGGCCGGACTTGAACCGGCGACACAGCGATTATGAGCCGCTTGCTCTACCACCTGAGCTACCCCGCCGAGCGTAGAAAGACTCCAGTTTCCTGACCTTTCTTCCGGGCCCCTTTACGGAATCGAACCGTAGACCTTCTCCTTACCATGGAGACGCTCTGCCGTCTGAGCTAAAGGGGCGTGAAGCCCCGCAAGCGTACACACTGGCACGGCCAGTTCCCCCGTGAGGGCACGCCTCGGGTTTGCCTTATGCCTCAACTCGGGGTTTCATTAGGACATGCCTGCGTGGACCACTGCCAATTTACCTAATCTTTCCGGTCGATCCGTGATCGTCACCGGCTCAAATTCGGGTTTGGGATTCGAAACGGCCAAGCGGCTCGCCGAGGCAGGGGCAAGCGTGACCTTGGCTATTCGCGACCTTGTCAAGGGTGAGCGCGCCGCTGAATTGATTCGAAGTAATGCGCCCAAGGGGACTGTCCAGGTGGATCGGCTAGACGTCAGTGATCTGGACAGTGTTCGGAATTTCGCGGATTCCTGGTCCAGTCGTCACCCAAATGGGCTTGATCTACTGATCAATAACGCCGGCATCATGGCAATTCCTCGGCGGGAGAGCCCACAGGGAATTGAGATGCAGTTGGCGACCAACCACCTCGGTCATTTTGCTTTGACGGGGCTGCTCTTTCCCGCGTTGGTGGCAGTGCCCAATTCCCGGGTGGTCACGGTTTCCTCACTCGCGCACAAGATGATTAAGGGTTTCAATTTCGATGACCCGATGGGCGCCAAGAAGTACCGTGCTTGGGGTGCCTACGGCCAGTCCAAGCTTGCAAATTTGCTCTTCACCGTGGAATTTTCCCGCCGACTTGAGCTTGGCGACTACAGCGTTGGAGCTGTTGCGGCGCACCCTGGTTTTTCGGCTACGAATCTGCAGGGAGTCTCCTCAAAGATGCGCGGCAACGCAATTGAATTCAAAGCGACCGAACTCATGAACCGCGTGATTGCCCAGAGTTCTGAAATGGGCGCACTTCCCATACTGTTTGCTGCTACCGCGCCCGGACTCCCCAACGACAGCTTTATTGGCCCTGCAGATAAGTGGCAGACCCGCGGCTACCCAACAATGGTTGACCGCAATGACAGCGCCAAAGACGCACTACAGGCCCGACGGCTTTGGGATTGGTCCGAGGAAATAACCGGGGTTAGTTACCCCTTCTAAAGTTCATCGTAATTTCAAAAAAATAAGGGCCCCCCTAATTTATAAGGGGACCCTTTACACGTGGCAGATAGTGGATTCGAACCACTGAAGGTATAAACCGACGGATTTACAGTCCGCTCCCATTGGCCGCTCGGGCAATCTGCCGTAATGCCCGGCAAACAATACATGTGCCAACGCCCGCGGGTGCAGTTGGTTGGTAGGAGTGTTCGTTTAGTTAGATTGGGCCAACGGAAAGGAACCCAACATGGCGGATAGCAGTTTTGACATAGTCTCAGAGGTCGATCACCAGGAGGCGGATAACGCCCTGAACCAGGCCGCAAAGGAGCTCTCCCAACGGTTCGATTTCAAGAACACCGACACCACGATTGAGTGGAAAGGTGAGACCGACATTGAAATCACGAGCAGTACCGAGGACCGGGTTCTCGCGGCACTTGAAGTCTTTAAGGAAAAAGTAATCAAACGAGGGATTAGCCTCAAAGCGTTCACCGCTGGGGACCCTCGCGCCTCAGGAAAGTTGCATAAAATCAATGGGTCATTTAACAACGGGATCAGCCAGGAGCATGCTAAGAAACTTGCAAAACTGATACGCGACGAAGGCCCCAAGGGAGCCAAGACTCAGGTTCAAGGTGACGAGCTTCGCGTGAGCAGCAAAAGTCGTGACGATCTTCAGTCAATAATCGCGCTAATTAACGGCGCGGATCTGGACTTTGCAGTGCAGTTTACGAACTATCGCTAGGCCTGAGTTCCACAATTCCCAGCAGCATGTCTTCTCTGTCTGCAGTGACAAGTGCTCGGTGCTCATCCCATGCGAGTGCGTCAAATGGACACACGTCAATGCAAACACCGCAGTACATGCACAGGGAGTAGTCGATCTCAAAAGAGTCAAGAACATTTACCTTGCGTGGCCTACGCGCACCTTCTTCGGTGACTTCGACCGTGTGGGAGTCCAATTCAATGCACCATGCCGGACACTCTCGAACACACAACATGCATGAGGTGCATTTGTCTTCAATCAGTGCAATAAATGAATGCTTCACGGCTTGAGCCAGTTCTCTGGAACACCCGGTGGGCGCTGGCGGCGCCTGGAGGAGTTGCCCACTTTGCGCCCGTCGTCTCTGATTTCAGGTTCCGCACCGCCAGGCCAAGGGATGAGAACTCGCGCAGCTAACACAGTTGACTTGCGAAGGGGGGAACGGCTCAATGTCTCGTGCCGGAGCAATGATCTGGAGTCTCCTCCGGTGAATGCAATGCCATACATTTCGGCGCACTCGCGTTCGTGCCAGCTGGCCGCTTGAAATAGGTCAGAGATTGAATCCAGTGCCTCGCTGACACATGTATGAACAAATATCGAGTCCGAGAGGTCGGGCTTGGCGAGGTGGGTAATCACTTCAGTCCGCAACTGAGAATCCGCGATCTCTCGGTCAACTCCCGTGAGGAAATCGAAATAAGTAAAGCCTGCGTTGAGTTTCTCGCGGATAGTCGTGAACCACTCGTCTGCTTCGACCTTGTGCCAGGTGAATTCCCGCTTCATGCCTGCGTCCCGATCTGAGCCAGCTCACGAACCGCTTGAATAAAGGCTTCCGGCCGTGGCGGGCATCCCGCCACATAGGTGTGCACGTCCACGAACTGGTCAATTCCTTTTGAGACTGGCGGGGAATCCCAGTAGGGTCCACCGCTGGTCGCGCAGGCTCCAAAGGACATCACTTTGGCTCCGGGGTGGGCCTGGATTAATTGCATGACACTGGGGACAAGCGCGTCGGTCACGGTGCCGGCAACAACCAGGACGGTCACTTGACTGTCACAACTTTCGTCGTCGGATTCCACAAATTCGCCGTTACTTATCGCAGACTGCAATTCAAGGGTGCAGCAAGCAAGTGACGCGTTAAGGATCTTTACGCAGATAGTTGGATCAGAGGCCAGCGTGTAACACGTCACCTGCGTGAGCCTAGCCGGATGCTCTGGCATGTTTACCCTGAGTAGTCTGAGCCCGCGCTTTGGAAAAGTGTAATTCGATTCTTAGAAGTGGGTGAAATCAGTGGCTGGCCATGAGCGCTCTATACATTCCACTGGAGTTTTACTCGGAGTTGCCGGCTACCTGTTCTGGGGCATGTTCCCGCTCTATTTCGCATTACTTGACTCGGTGTCCCCGATCGAGATCGTGGCCCACAGAATCATTTGGTCACTGATAGTCGTCCTCTTGGTTCTCATTGTCGGTAAACAGTGGCGAGCATTCACTTCAGCGTTTAGTCGCAGGAACGTGATCATTCTTGGGTCTGCTGCCATATTTCTGTCCATTAACTGGCTCGTGTACGTATACGCCGTAACGACTAATCAAGTTGTGCAAGCCTCCCTTGGATACTTCGTCAATCCGCTCATTTCCGTAGCCATGGGGGTTTTGATTCTCAAGGAAAAACTTCGCAAGACTCAATGGATTGCAGTAGGAATCGCGATCGTTGCAGTCGTCGTCCTGACAATTGCATCCGGTTCCCTGCCGTGGATCGCTCTCACACTTGGCCTTTCGTTTGCAACCTACGGGTTGCTCAAGAAGTTTGCGAATCTTCCTTCCCTACACAGCCTAGGAATCGAAACCGCAGTTCTCGTCCCTATTGCACTGGTGATTCTTGGAATTGCAATTGTGAATGGCAGTGAGTCATTTGTTCTCGACGGTCCTAAAATCACTTTCCTTCTCATAATGCTGGGTCCGGTGACAGCCATTCCACTACTTGCATTCGGCGGTGCATCGACCAGGATTCCGCTCTCAACCCTTGGTGTACTTCAATACATCACCCCTATTGCGCAATTCTTCCTGGGTGTCTTTGTTTTCCAGGAAATAATGAGTACGGGACGTTGGATTGGGTTTACCCTGGTGTGGATATCCCTCGTGATTTTTACAGTCGACATGTATCGGCACACGCGAACCCGAAACCGGCAACTGAAAGAAACCCTTTTAGAGCCATAAATTTCGCCACCACAGCAAAAACCCAAGCAGGCATTACTGCTGCATTGGTGTGAACAATAAACTCGAGCAAGCGTGTGAAAAGCGGCCACTCTATACCGTACCAATTCCAGCAAGAGATGAAGAAAAGACAATAGCCGCAACGGTTAATGCCGCACTCAATATTGACTGGGACAATTTCATGTAATCGAAATTTGTTCAACTATAACCAGTCTTTGGCCGCTGGCGCGAGGATCAAATTATGGACTTCGGTTACTTCACCCAGTCCGAGTAACAACGTAGTCGCATAAGGCAATCAAGGTTTCCTTGGCTGCAATGTCGGGTAATGGTTCAAGAGTCCTACGTGCCTCATCTGCCCAACGCCTAGCCTCGAGTCGGGCTTCATTCAAACTCCCATGATTGCGCAAGAGTTCCAATGCGAGAGCGTGTTCGGTTGGGTCAGGTAGTGGTCGTGACAGCAGCCCGCGCAGGTGCTCACCCTCTGGTGTTGTTTCTGTCAGTGCAATTAAGGCCGCCAAAGTGGGGACGCCTTCGCGCAAATCGGTCCCCGGGGTTTTACCCGACTGATCTGAGTCAGAGGTAATGTCCACGATGTCGTCGGCTAATTGGAACGCCACCCCAATCTGCTCACCAAACTGGGTGAGGGTTTCGATCGTGGTTTGATTGCAACCACTGAGCATGGCGCCGAATCGACCTGAGGTTGCGATCAGTGATCCAGTTTTTTCCGACAGAACCGAAATGTGGTGCTTAACCGGGTCTTCACCCTCCAGCGCACCCACGGTTTCCTTTATTTGACCAATGCATAACCGCTCAAAGGTTTCGGCTTGAATTCGTACCGCCTCGGGTCCAAGGTCTGCCAAGATTTGTGATGCTCGAGCAAAGAGGAAGTCTCCAGTGAGGATTGCAACCGTATTGTCCCAGCGGGCGTTCGCGCTCGTTGCGCCGCGACGCATAGTTGCCTCGTCCATTACGTCGTCGTGATACAGAGTTGCCAGGTGGGTGAGTTCTACGACCACCGCGGCAGGTACTACCCCCGGTGCATTGGGATCACCGAACTCGGCTGCAAGAAGGACTAGCAGCGGACGAAAACGCTTGCCACCAGCAACGACAAGGTGCCTGGAAGTCTCTGAGACGAACGGGTATTCACTCCGGGTTGATTCAAGCAGCGAATTCTCGACTGCCTCAAGCTCGGTTGTGATGTGCTCCTCAAATACCGGATCACTGGCTTCAAAGATCCGGTTCATGGGATCACGGTACTACCTGATGAAGATTCCGGCATTTGTCAGAAGCTCAATCATGGGTTGCGGGATTATTCCCAAAACCAATGTTGCCGTGACGGTAGCCGCAACCGTGATGGTTGTGAAGATCGATGGAACCGCAACCGAGGCCGTGTTTTCATTGGGCGCGGAGAAGAACATGACGACAATCACGCGAACATAGAAGAATGCCGCCACGATGCTGGCAAGAACCGCGGCAATAACTAGCCAAGTGTCACCTTCCGCGATCCCCGCGGCAAAGACACTGAACTTGATGACAAATCCGCTGGTGAGCGGGATGCCCGCCAAGGACAACATGAAGATGGCCATGACCGCGCCAAGTACCGGAGACTTCTTGCCCAGCCCGGCCCACTTGGAAAGGTGAGTTGCCTCCCCTGATGGGTCACGAACCATTGAGACAACAGCCAAGGTTCCTACTGTCACTAGGCCATAGGCAATTAAATAGAACAAGACGGCTGCGATACCGGAGGGACTCGCCGCGACAACACCTACGAGGATGAAACCACTTTGAGCAATTGCTGAGTAAGCCAGCATGCGCTTAATGTCACTCTGGGTGAGCGCGATCAGGGAACCGATAATCATGCTCAGGATTGACACCGACCACAAGATGATTTCCCAGTCCCACTGGATTCCCGAGAATGCTACGTAGAGCAAACGCATCATGGCGCCGAAGGCCGCGACCTTGACCGTTGCACCCATGAACGCCGTGACGGGAGTCGGAGCGCCCTGATACACATCAGGTGTCCACTGGTGGAACGGAACAGCGCCCACCTTAAACAGCAAGCCGACCAGAAGCATTGCCATGCCGATCACGATCAGCAGCGTTTCCCCAGCCGAAGCCGAAAGTGCGTCATGGATCTCCGGCAGCGAAATCGAACCGGCAAAGCCGTACACCAAACCGGCACCAAAGATAAAGAACGCAGAGGAGAAGGCTCCAAGAACGAAATACTTCAGGGCTGCTTCCTGGGAAAGCAGTCGGCGCCTACGAGCCATGCCCACCATTAAGTAGAGAGGTAGTGACATGACTTCAAGTGCCACGAACATAAAGAGGAGGTCATTGGCGACCACAAATGCGAGCATGCCCAACACTGCAAAAAGGAAAAGTGTCCAAATCTCAGTCTGGAAGTAGCCTCGGGCCGAAAACTCACGCTCGTCAACCGACCCTGGAAGCGCTGAGGCACTGGGCGCAAATGCGTCGCCCAAACTGTCAAGTGAGCGCTCTGCCACCAAGAATGCGCTGAGCAGCGAGAGGATCAGAATCGTTCCCATTAAGACGATTGCGGGGCCGTCAATCGCAACGGCGCCACCGCCTGTGATCGTGCGGATGCTGTGATTGATTACCAGAACGACAAAGGCACCGATAAGAGAGAGGAAGGTCAACAGAATTTGTACCGTGCGACGTACCGAGCGTGGCAGGAAAGTTTCTGTTAACACCGAGAGCAATGCTGCGATCGCAACAATCAGGATCGGCGCAATTGCGACGTAGTCGATCTCGGGTGCGGTAAAGGTATTCACTCCGAGCCTCCTTCACTCGTTGCCGTGCCGGTCAAGATTGGGAAGGTAACCTCCGGGTCGCTCACACCAACCGTTGTCATAACTCGATCCACCGCCGGGTTGATCACATTGAGCAGTGGTGCCGGGAAGACACCGAGCGCGATGATCAACGCTGCGATGGGAACAAGTGCGGTTATTTCACGACCGTTGAGATCCTTCATGCCTTCGCAATCCGGATTCAGTGGGCCGGTCATGCTCTTTTGGTAGACCCGCAAGACATAGGCGGCCGTGAGCACGATTCCGACGGTTGCTAATGCACCGACCCACATGTATTGCTGGAAGGCGCCAAGAAGCACGAGGAATTCACCAATGAACGAGACCATGCCGGGCAACGCCAGGCTGGAAAGCGCCGCGATGAGGAAAAAGCCAGCCAGAACAGGTGCCACCTTGTTCACGCCCCCGAAGGAAGACAGCTGAGCCGAGCCACCGCGACGCGACATGAGGTAGCCCGCAGCGATAAACAATCCGGCAGTGCTTAGTCCGTGGGCGACCATGTACACGACCGAACCAGTCTGCCCCGCAGAGGTGAATACGAAAATACCCAGTGCGATGAACCCGAAGTGGGACATCGAGGAATATGCGAACAGGCGCCGCATGTCTGTCTGTTTCAGGGCCACGAAACCGCCATAGAAAATTCCAATTAATGCAATCGCGATCACAACCGGCGCGTAGAAAGTACTTGCCGCTGGGAAGATTTCCAGGCAGTACCGGATCATGCCGAAAGTTCCGACCTTGTCCAATACACCGATCAGCAGAACTGAGGTTCCAGGCTGTGACTGCCCTGCCGCGTCGGGCAACCAGGTGTGAAATGGCCACAAAGGAGCTTTGATCGCGAAGGCGAAAAAGAAACCGAGGAAAAGCAATTTTTGAATGTCAGGGTCAATATCCAGACCAACCAATGTGGTGAAGTCAAAAGTGCCCGTGCCCGTGATTTGCGCGGAAACTACGTAAAGCCCAATGAGCGAGGCCAACATGAACAGGCCACCGACCAAGCTGTAAATCAGGAACTTCACGGCGGCGTAGGAGCGCTGCGGTCCGCCATAACGACCGATCATGAAGTAGACCGGGATCAGCATTGCTTCAAAGAACACGTAGAACAGGAAGACATCGGTCGCAGCGAAAACCCCGATCATGAGCGCTTCGAGCACCAACACCAGGGCGAAATAGCCCTTCACGCTGCCTTGGGACTCAATCGCGTCGTCCCAGCCGCCCAGAATCACCACGGGTACCAGGGTTGCTGCAAGTGCAATAAGGACTAACGCGATTCCATCGACTCCAAATGAGAAATTAATCCCGAAGGCAGGGATCCACGCGTAGCTTTCCGAAAACTGGAAAACTTCCTTTGAGTTTGCATCAAAATTCAGCGCCATAGCGATTACCGCGCCAAGGGTGACAAGGGAGAAAGCCAGCGCAACCGTCTTTGCGAGTTTGGCATTGTTCTTCGGCAACAGAATTACTAGCAAACTGCCTACGAGTGGCAATAACGCGATTGTGGTCAACCACGGATACGAATCCATGTTTAAGTCGAAGTTCATTAGATCCTCACCAACAAAAGGGCCAGAAGCACCAAGACGGCTCCACCCACCATGGACAATGCATATGAGCGAATAAACCCGGATTGGGTGCGTCTTAATCGACCAGACATTCCACCGACAATTGCAGCGGAACCATTAACGAATCCGTCTACTGCTCGTGCGTCAAACCACACCAATGCTCGAGCCGCGTAATTCGTAGGCGCCACGACTAAAGCGTGGTTGACAGCGTCACCATAAAGATCCTTGCGTGCGGCACGGGTTAACCAATTGCCAGCTGGCTCGTCAATGGGTACTTCTCGCCGGGCGTACGAGATCCAACCAATGATCGCGCCAATAATCACGACGACGAGAGTGATACCAATGTAAGCGGAAGTGGGTAGCGGTGTGGGTTCACTCTCGTAACCGACGACAGGCTCCAACCAACTCTCAATGTCACCCCAAAAGAGAAGCGCCATGCCCATAAAGGTTGAGCCAAGCCCCAAAATTATGAGTGGAATTGTCATGACGGCTGGTGACTCGTGCGGGTGAACATCGGTTTCCCAGCGCTTCTTGCCGAAGAAAGTCATCGCGACCATACGGGTCATATAGAAACCAGTGATACCCGCAGCTAGAACTGCCGCCCCACCGATAAACCAGCCGCGTTCAAATGCCGCGTGAATGATTTCGTCCTTGGACCAGAAACCTGAGAAGGGCGGGATTCCAATAATAGCGAGGTAGCCGGCCATAAAGGTGATGAAAGTAATGACCATGACGGATCTCAGTGCACCGTATCGACGCATGTTCACGTTGTCGTCCATGCCATGCATGACCGACCCTGCTCCAAGGAAAAGGCCAGCTTTGAAAACACCGTGCGTAAGCAGGTGGAAAATTGCGAATACGTAACCGATTGGACCAAGCCCAACAGCGAGCATCATGTAACCAATCTGGCTCATGGTTGATCCAGCCAGCGCCTTTTTAATATCGTCTTTGGCCGAACCAATAATCGCACCCATAAAGATGGTGATGAGGGCAACAATGACTACAGCCATTGCCGCAATTTCAGCGTTGTTGTAAATAATGTTGCTGCGCGCGATCAGGTACACACCCGCGGTAACCATGGTCGCTGCGTGGATAAGTGCCGAAACCGGAGTCGGTCCCTCCATGGCGTCGAGCAACCACGCTTGGAGTGGGAACTGCGCGGACTTGCCTGCGGCTGCAAGAAGCAGCAGCAAGCCAATCGCTGTGAGTGTTCCTTCACTCGCTTGGGTAGCGCTGCCGAATACGTCTGAGAACGTGACCGAGCCAAAGGTGACGAACAGCATCATGATTGCAAGGCTGAGGCCAACATCACCGACCCGGTTAATAATGAAAGCTTTCTTTGCGGCTGCGGCAGCCGAACGCTTGTGCTGCCAGAACCCGATAAGTAGATAACTGGCTAGCCCCACACCTTCCCAGCCCACGTACAGCAGTAGGTAGTTATTCGCCATGACGAGGAGCAGCATGGCGGCAACGAATAGGTTGAGGTAGCCGAAGAACTTGCGCTTGTCAGGATCGTGGGACATGTAACCGAGTGAGTAAATGTGGATCAGGGATCCGACAATTGTGATCAAGAGAATAAAGACCATGGAGAGTTGATCAAGTTGGAATGCGAGGTCCACGCTGAAGTTGCCAACGAATACCCACTGGTAGGCCACCTGCGTGATTGTTCGTTCTTCGGTGGGTAGGCCCATCATTTCGATCAGGAGCAGAACGCCGAGTACGGCGGATGCGGAAACGGTGAGTACTCCCAAGTAGGGTCCCCACGAGTTGGAACGCCGGCCGGTGAACAGCAAAATTGCTGCGCCCGCCAACGGCAACGCAATGAGAAGCCACATAAGGGAGAAAAGCCCCTCTGCCGGCATAACGGTCACGTCTGGTCCTATTCCTCGGTGTGTATTGATCTATAACTTGTAATTAGTACTTCAAAAGATTCGGTTCGTCGATTGAAGCGGATTGCCTGGTACGAAAAACTTGAACGATGATCGCGAGCCCGACTACAACTTCAGCTGCAGCAACTACCATGACGAAGAAAGCAACCGTTTGCCCATCGAGGTTTCCGTTCATTCGGGCAAATGCAACAAAGACCAAGTTCGCAGCGTTCAGCATTAATTCGACCGACATGAAAACAATGATTGCGTTTCTACGAACCAATACGCCGATCGCACCAATGCTGAAAAGCAGGGTTGCGAGATAGATGTAATAAATGGGATCCATTAGTTGTGATCCTCGCCTTCGACGAGTTCAACTACGGTTGACACAACCCTGTGGTCAATTATCAGTGAGTCATCGCGCGAGCGGACCGGCTCGGGAACGCTGTCAAGTGCTAACGAACCGTCGGGCAAAATGGCCGGAGTGTTCACGGCATTGTGACGCGCGTAGACACCCGGGTTTGGCTTGTTACCCGGGTGGCCGCCACCCACCATGAACCGTGCAACAGAGAGTTCCTTCTGGGTTGCCTTGGGCCTCCATGCTTCTCGGTGCGTCAGGATCACAGCGCCCAGACCAGCGGTAATGAGAAGTGCCGCTGTTGCCTGGAATGCAAAGAGGTAGTCACTGAAGATCAAGTTTGCAATACCCTCGACATTTCCACCAAATTCGTCGTTGGCGGCAATAAGGCCAATGTCTGCTTTCCCATTCAGGGAACTTCCGATCCCACCGATGAGAAGCACTGAGAGCGCCACTCCGAAGAGAATTCCAAAAAGCCTTTGTCCGCGAATCGTTTCGATTAATGAATCCGAGGAGTCAACGCCGACAACCATGAGCACAAATAGGAAGAGCATCATGACCGCGCCGGTGTACACAATGATCTGGACCATGCCAAGAAATGGGGCCGCATTTGCAACATAGAGAATTGCCAGGTTGATCATGACCATCGCGATGAACAGGGCCGAGTGGACAGCTTTTCGCGAAAGAATCATGCCCAGCGCACCTATTACCGACAGTCCTCCGCAGACTATGAAAACAACGAGTTCCCCGTCAATACTCATGCAACACCACCGTCAGGTGTTGTTGTCGGGTTCGCAACTGTTTGCGTATGTTGTTCTGGTACCGAGCCGGTGACCTTATTCGCGTAATAGTCGCTATCGGTGGTTCCGGGGACCATTTCATGTGGCGGTGCAAGCATTCCAGGAAGCATAGGGCCCAGCAGATCTTGTTTTTCGTAAATCAAGTCAGCTCGATTGTTGTCTGCGAGTTCAAATTCGTTGGTCATGGTGAGTGCGCGTGTTGGGCACGCTTCAATGCACAATCCGCAGAAAATACAACGTGTGTAGTTAATTTGATAAACCCGGCCGTAGCGCTCGCCCGGGGAGAATCGCTCTTCGTCACTGTTATCGGCGCCTTGAACAAATATTGCATCTGCTGGACAAGCCCATGCGCATAGTTCACAACCAATGCACTTTTCCAGACCGTCGGCCCAGCGGTTGAGTTGGTGACGGCCGTGAAAACGCGGTTTTGGTGGATACTTACTCGCATCTTCAGGGTACTGCTCGGTGACTACTTTTTTGAAAATAGTGCCGAAGGTAACCCCAAATCCGCGCACCGCGGCTGGTAACTCAGGCATGTGGGCTCTCCTCGGGGTCAGGTGAATCAATTGCCGGTGTGCTCGCATTGGCCGCAACGGATTGCGCCGCGAGTACTCGACGAGGCGTGTAGGGAAGTACTTGACCCGGCATGGGCGGAACAGGATGGCCACCGGCCATTGGGTCAAATGTTTCCTCGCCTTGGATTTCCAGTTCCGCATCAATTTTTGCTTGCTTGCGGTCGGAGCGGACTTGAAGAAGCCAAGATCCGACGAGCAGCACCGCGATCACTATTGCACCAGCGATCAGTAACTGTTGATTGCTGAAACTGAAGTCATTGCGGAACACGCGTGCAATTGCGACGATAAAGATCCAGGCTAGGGAGGCCGGGATAAGGACTTTCCAACCAAATTTCATGAACTGGTCGTAACGCAATCGCGGTAGCGTTGCCCGCAACCAAATGAACATAAAGATAAAGAGCTGAACCTTGAGTAGCCACCAAAGAATTGGCCACCAGCCGACATTTGCTGAATCCCAAAGTGAGATTGGCCACGGTGCCAGCCAACCACCAAGGAACAGGGTCGTTGCAAGTGCAGAAACCGTGACCATGTTGATGTACTCGGCCAAGAAGAACATGGCGAACTTAAGCGAGGAGTACTCCGTGTGGAAACCACCCACAAGTTCGCCCTCTGCTTCAGGAAGGTCAAATGGCGCGCGGTTGGTCTCCCCCACCATTGAGGTGACGTAGATCAAAAACGACGGTAGTAAAATCACAGCGAACCAAATCGGTTGCTGTTTAACGATGATCTCCGACGTAGACATTGAGCCCGCGAAGAGGAACACCGCCACGAATGAGAGTCCCATCGCAATTTCATAGGAAATCACTTGAGCTGTTGACCTAAGTCCACCAAGAAGCGGGTAGGTCGAACCCGAGGACCAACCGGCTAGAACCAAGCCGTACACACCGATTGAGGCAATCGCCAGAACGTAGAGGACCGAGACCGGGAAGTCTGTGAGTTGAAGTGGAGTTTCAACACCAAAAATTGAGACGGTTGGTCCAAAGGGAATTACCGCAAAGGCAAGGAATGCTGCTGTCGCCGAAATAACCGGCGCGATCCAGTACACGGCAACGTGGGCTGATTTGGGGATGATTTCTTCTTTGAATGCCAGCTTAAAACCGTCCATCAAGGACTGCAATAACCCCTGTGGCCCAACGCGATTTGGTCCTATCCGGTTTTGCATCCGGGAAACAACCCGCCGCTCCCACCAGATGGTGAATAGCGTGAGCACTACAAGCATGGCAAAAATTGCAACTGCTTTGAGGATTACCATCCACCAGGGATCGGTTCCAAAGAAACCGAATTGTGAACCGCTCATGCGGCACCTCCCTTGACGCTCACGGCGTCGCCATAACCGCAACCCAGTTGCGCATAGATGTGTGACTCTGGTGAATTCATGGGCAACCACACGGTATCGGTGACAATGTTCATGACCGCGGCCGGCAAAGTGATCGAGCCTTTAGGGCCAGTAACCGTAATAGCTTCCGGTTGACTCAATTGCTCAAATAAATCCGCACCCACGCCGGCAACGGATGGCCGGGCTGTTGCTGCCAAGTGCGGCTCACCTTCCTGCATGACTCCTGAGTCGATGAGTAGTCGCCATGTTGCCAACGTTGTTCCCTCTGAAACAGGTGCAGAAACTTGATGCATGCCCGCACGCTCGCCGCCCCACACACCGATTGAGTTCAATTCCTTGCGCAGTGCTCGGGTATCCCCCGTGAGTTCCTTGCCCATTGCACTCGCCAACATGGACAGCACACCAGCGTCAGAGAGGGTTAGTGCCTCGCGGAATGCCGCGCTAAAGGGTTGTGCGCGACCTTCCCAATTCATAAACGAACCAGACTTTTCAGTGACAACCGCAACTGGAAACACAACGCTGGCACGTTCAGTGATTGCCGAATGGTGATTTTCGAGTGCGACAACAAAATCAGCGTTTTCGATTCCTGTGACGAGGGCGTCCCCGTTTGGCATGTCAGCCGGGTCAACACCTGCGGTGATAACGGCTTGAACTGCTCCACTGGCAATTGCTTCGATCAACTCGTTCCCGCTACGCCCCACCGTAGGAAGTGAAGTTGCCTCTACATTCCAGGCTTGTGCGATGTGATCGCGGGCGGTCGGATCAGCGATTGGGCGACCACCGGGTAGTAGCCCCGCTAGTGCGCCGGCATCTAGTGCGCCACGCTCACCCGCGCGACGTGGGACCCAAGCGATCTTCGCGCCGGTTTTTGCAGCTATTTCAGAAACGGCGGTCAACGCACCTTGGCTGTTTGCCGCACGCTCCCCAACGAGAATTATCGAGTTGCTATCTAAATCAAGACCCGCGATTGCGGTAGCTTCTGATCCCGCTTGTGCCTTCACCCAGCTAGCCGAAATTTTTTCACTGCCGAGCGAATAGACGGAACCGACAGAGTGAATTGCGACGCCTTTTTTAGCAGCCTTACGAAGTCGAAGTAACAGGATCGGGGATTCGTCTTCTGGTTCGAATGCGACAAGGGCTACCTGGGATGCAGATTCGATATCTGCGTAGGAGACATCAAGTTTCTTTCCCGCGACGTGTGCCGCCAGGAAACCAACTTCCTCGTCTGAGGTTGCTCGCGCGCGGAAATCAATATTGTCACTTGCTAGGACCACGCGGGCAAATTTCGCATACGCATAAGCGTCTTCGACGGTGGCACGACCGCCAATGAGAACGGCACTTTCACTGGCAGCGGTAAGTCCTGCGGCAGCGACATGCATCGCTTCGGGCCAAGACGCCGTGCGCAATTCACCGTTCTCACGGATCAAGGGCGACTCAATGCGACCTGAGTTGAGATAGGCAAACGCAAAACGACCCTTGTCGCAGTTCCAGTCTTCGTTGACTTCGGGGTCTTCCCAAGCCAACCGTCGTGTCACGGTGCCCCGACGGTTGTCTGTTCGTAGTGAACAACCAGATGCGCAGTGCTCACAGGTTGTGGGAACCGAGATCAAGTCGAATGGGCGTGAACGGAAACGGTAGGAAGCGCTCGTGAGCGCACCAACTGGGCAAATCTGCACGACGTTTCCGGAGAAATACGAGTCAAATGGTTCGTCATTGGCTGTGCCAACCTGCTGCTGAGCACCACGCTCGAGCAATTCAAGGGATGGGTCCCCGGCGATTTCTTCAGCGAAACGCGTACAGCGGGCGCAGGAAACGCAACGCTCGCGGTCAAGGAGAACCTCAGCGTTGACATTGATCGGCTTGGGAAAAGTGCGCTTTTCACCCTCGAAACGCGACTCTGGCCGGCCAACGCTCATGGCTTGGTTTTGCAGCGGACACTCGCCACCCTTGTCGCAAACTGGGCAGTCAAGTGGGTGGTTCACCAAGAGGAACTCCATGACACCCTCTTGCGCTATTCGCGCAACTTCAGAGGACCGCTGCGTGCGGACGTTCATGCCTTCAGAGAGCACCTGCGCGCACGCAGGCTGCGGCTTGGGGACACCGTCAATTTCAATCAAACACGCACGACAAGCAGCCACGGGAGCCAGAAGTGGGTGGTCGCAAAAGCGTGGAATCTCTATGCCGATTTGCTCGGCGGCTCGAATAACCAGGGTGCCTTTGGGAACTTCCATTTCGACACCGTCGATAGTGACGTTTACCGATTCCACGGTCTTGGGTGTACTGGTATCCGGGTGGTTTGTAATTGTCATTGGACATTCGCTCCCGAGAAGACGTATGAAGCGATTGGATCAAATTGCTCGTCAGCGCTGGTGTGGGTTGCCGCAGTGAACTCGTCACTGAAGTACTTCATGGCCGCTGGGTAGGGAGTCGCTGCAGCGTCACCGAGTGCGCAAAATGAACGTCCAGCAATCTGACCACACAGCGTTGTCAGAGTTTCCATTTCACTTTCAGTCCCATGACCGTGCTCAAACTTTTCAAGAACACCGGTTATCCAATACGTTCCCTCGCGGCACGGTGTGCACTTGCCGCAGGATTCATGCTTATAGAACTCAAGCCAACGAGTGACTGCCTTGACAACGGAAACCGTTTGGTCAAACACCATGGGTGTTCCGGTTCCCAGCATGGTGCCGGCCTCAGCCATTGCTTCGTATGTCAGAGGAAGATCAAGGTGCTCAGCCGTCAGCATGGGGACGCTAGACCCTCCTGGAATCCAAAACTTGAGTTCGGCACCGGGGCGCATTCCACCCGCGTAGTCGAGAAGTTCCCGCATTGTGATCCCGAGTGGTGCTTCGTAGATCCCGGGACGTTGAACGTGACCAGAAACTGAGAAGACTTTAAAGCCGGGTGACTTTTCGGTCCCGAATTGACGGAACCACTCAACCCCACGATCGACTATGTACGGGATGTTCGCAATTGTTTCCACGTTGTTGATTACGGTCGGCGATGCGTAAAGCCCCGCAACGGCAGGAAACGGTGGCTTCAATCGTGGTTGACCCCGGTAACCCTCGAGTGAATCAAGGAGTGCGGTTTCTTCGCCACAGATATAAGCGCCGGCACCCGCGTGCACGGTCACTTCTAGGTCAAACCCTGAACCCTGAATATTCTTGCCAATTAACCCAGCTTCACGTGCTTGTTTAACCGCGTAAGCAACCTTACGAATGGCTTGTGGGACTTCTCCACGAATATAAATGAACGCGTGATGTGCGCGAATCGCAAATGAACTAATGATCACGCCCTCGAGGAGTGAGTGTGGATTTGCCATCATGATCGGGATGTCTTTGCACGCGCCCGGTTCCGACTCGTCTGCATTAACCACCAAGTAATGGGGCTTACCGTCGTTTTGCGGAACAAATGACCACTTCAAACCAGTTGGGAAACCAGCTCCACCGCGTCCGCGCAGGCCGCTGTCTTTTACCGTGGCAATGATGGTGTCGGGGTCCTCCTTGAGCGCTCTTTCCAAAGCAATGTACCCGCCGTGACGCTTATAGCCGTCAAGCGTGTACAGCTCGGGATCGTCCCAATGCTCAGTGATTACCGGTGTCAGTTTCATGAATTCTGCGCTCCAGACTTTGCAATTTTCAGACCAGCGAGCATTTTCTCGTCGACGCAATTTCCGACGGTAGCCAAGTCGTCTTCGGCCATGCCGAGGGTGTGCTCGGTGGCTTGGAAGTCGCGGATCATTGGTCCTCGGGTGGACCACACTTCTTCACCCGCAACGAGTTTGTCAATAACGTCCACTGCACTTTGCGGTGTTACGTCGTCCATGAACTCCCAGTCAACCGTCATGACCGGGGCGTGTGTGCAGGCTGCCTGGCACTCAATGCGCTCAAGCCAAAAGTTTCCGTCAGCGGAAGGTCCATTGTGTGAAGCACCAAGACGCTCAGCAACACGTTCGTAGACGGCATCTCCGCCAAGGAGTCCGCACATGGTGTTGATGCACACACCGATGTGGTGTTTGCCAACAGGGCTGTGCTTGTACATGGTGTAAAAAGTCGCGACCGCTGTTACCTCAGCTTGAGTGATTTCGAGCTCCTGCGCACAAGCCGCGATGCCCTCGGTGGTTACTTCGTCTTCTTCTGCTTGGACGAGATGAAGCATGGGCAACAGCGCGGATCGCGAATTGGGATAGCGACCGGCGAGCTCGCGCATTTTGATTCGTGTTGATTCAGAAATCATGGTGTTCTCGTTTCTTGAAACATTTATCGGTCCACCCCGCCCATTACTGGGTCAATGCTGGCGACCGCGGCAATAACGTCGGCGATCATGGAGCCTTCACTCATTGCAGAAACCGCTTGCAAATTGTTAAACGATGGATCCCGGAAGTGAACGCGGTAGGGACGGGTTCCACCCGTGCTCACGACATGGGCGCCAAGTTCACCTCGTGGCGACTCAATGGGCACGTAGGCCTGCCCAGCCGGAACGCTGAAACCTTCGGTGACCAACTTGAAATGGTGAATCAGTGCTTCCATGGATTCGCTCATGATTTTTTGAATATGCTCAGGTGAATTGCCCTGGCCGTCTCCACCAATCGAGAGTTCCGAGGGCCATGCGATCTTCTTATCCGCGACCATGACCGGACCCGGCACCAAACGATCGAGGCACTGGTCAACAATGTTCAGCGACTCGTGCATTTCTGCAATTCGGATTAGGAACCGGCCGTACGCGTCACTGGTGGTTTGGGTCGGCACATTAAATTCGTATGTCTCGTACCCGCAATAAGGGGCGCTCTTGCGAAGGTCGTGTGGCAAGCCCGTTGAGCGAAGAATCGGGCCGGTCATGCCAAGGGCTGTGCAACCGGTGAGGTCGAGGTAGCCAACGCCAACCGTTCGTCCCATCCAGATCGCGTTGTCCACTAAAAGATCTGAGGTGTCTTTGAGTCGCTTGCGCAGCAAGATTACTGTCTCGCGGATTTTTTCTTCAGCGCCAGCGGGCAGGTCCTGCGCAACACCGCCTGGGCGAATGTAAGCGCTGTTCATGCGCAGGCCAGAGACCATTTCAAAAATGTCCAAGACCAGTTCGCGCTCACGGAAACCAAAGATCATGGCGGTCAATGCACCCAGTTCCATGCCTCCGGTTGCAAGCGCGACCAAATGTGAAGAGACCCGATTGAGTTCCATCATCATGACTCGAATTACGTTTGCCCGCTCAGGGATTTGGTCTTCGATTCCCAGCAGGCGTTCAACTGAGAGGCAGTACGCGGTTTCATTGAACATGGGTGCCAAATAGTCCATACGCGTGACGTAGGTGACACCTTGAACCCAGGTCCGGAACTCCATGTTCTTTTCAATCCCGGTGTGTAGGAAACCAATTCCGCAACGAGCTTCGGTGACGGTTTCGCCTTCAATTTCTAGGATCATGCGAAGTACACCGTGGGTTGACGGGTGCTGCGGTCCCATGTTGACAACGATCCGCTCGTTCTCACCCTCGGGCGCGGCCGTGATCGAGTCCCAGTCGCCACCGCCCAGGTTGTAGACGGTGCCTTCGGTTGTGTCGTAGGACCCAGCGAATAAATCAGCGTTTGTGAAGTCAGTTGTACTCATTAGTTGTATGACCTCCTTTGATCTGGTGCGGGGATGCTTGCGCCCTTGTATTCAACCGGGATCCCACCGAGCGGATAGTCCTTGCGCTGGGGGTGACCGACCCAGTCGTCAGGCATTTGAATTCGAGTTAGGGCTGGATGACCGACGAAAATGATTCCAAAAAAGTCCCACGTTTCCCGCTCATGCCAATCAGCTGAAGGATATAAAGCGACCAGGGAGGGAAGGTGACGATCCGAGTCTGGGATTACTACTTCCACGCGGATCCGACGGTTGTGCGTAATGGACAACAAACTGTACACAATATGCAGTTCACGATCCTTGTCTTCGGGGAAATGAACTCCGCTGACGCTCGTGCACATTTCAAATCGAAGTGCTGGCTCGTCACGGCATTCGGTCATGAAAGCAATGAGCGCTTCTGGCTTAACAAAAAAAGTCATTTCACCGCGGTCAATCACAATTTTTTCCACCGCGCCGCTCACACCAGCGTCGAGCAGCGACAATGCAAGTTCCTCGGCGACTTCGTCGAACCAACCACCGAATGGAGGAACTGACGCTCCAGGCATGACAATCGGAGAAACAAGCCCACCAAATCCGCTCGTATCACCGGAAGTTTGGGAACCAAACGCACCTGTGCGAACTCCCACCACGTCAAGGTCGGCCGCATTCGCGGGAACGACAGGAAGGTCACTCATCGCATGAGGCCTTTCATTTCTAGCACTGCTGGTGCGGCCAAAGCCACCTGCTCAAGTTCAATGATTTGCTTCTTGCGATTGACGCCAAGTTTCATATCCTGAATTTCGTCGTGGATCTTCAAAATCGCGTCGATCAACATTTCCGGTCGAGGTGGGCACCCAGGCAGGTACACATCTACTGGAACGACGTGATCGACTCCCTGTACAACCGCGTAATTATTGAACATTCCGCCACTTGAGGAGCAGACGCCCATGGCAAGAACCCACTTTGGATTAGGCATTTGGTCATAAATCTGGCGCAGGACGGGAGCCATTTTCTGACTCACCCGACCGGCAACGATCATGAGATCAGCTTGGCGCGGCGATGCACGGAAAACCTCCATGCCAAAGCGAGCAATGTCATACCGTGGCCCACCCGTTGCCATCATTTCAATTGCGCAGCAGGCTAATCCAAATGTGGCGGGCCAGAGTGAACCCTTGCGAGCGTAGCCCGCAACCTGCTCGACCGTGGTAAGCAAAATCCCCGAAGGTAATTTCTCTTCAAGACCCATTAATCCCACTCCAATCCGCCGCGACGCCATTCAAATGCATATGGCAAACATAAATTAATTAAAAACAAGAAAATAGCGATCAATCCGAAAGCGCCCAGAGCGTCGGCTGACACCGCCCATGGGTAGAGGAAGACCAATTCAATGTCGAAAATAATAAACATCATGGCGGTGAGATAAAACTTCACTGGAAAACGACCGCCACCCATTGGCTGCGGTGTTGGTTCAATTCCACACTCGTAGGCCGCGTACTTGGCCCGGTTGTAACGCTTCGGGCCGGTAAAGCTGGCGATCACGATTGAGAATGCGGCAAACCCAAATGCCAAGATGCCGAGCACCAAAATCGGGGTGTAGACGTTCACGCGCGACCTTTCACATGCTCTACGACTGGGTGTATGACTATTTAATATTTCGTATTCATTTGCGCGATTGTGAAAATATTCACTATCTAGATAATCATAGTGGTTAATCCATTGGGGCAACCGCCCGGTGGATACTCACAATTCCCCCCGTGAAATTACGCCACTTCACTCCTTGCCAGCCAGCTTGGGCAATATCAACTGCAAGTTCTTCCTGGGTCGGCCACGCCCTAATCGACTCGGCCAAATACCGATAGGCGTCAGGATTTGACGAGACACGATCCGAGAGAGCCGGTAGGGCCGCCATGAGGTACTCGGTGTACACCCGTCGAAGCGGTGCCAGCGTTGGGTGGGAGAACTCGCAGACTACGAGTAATCCACCTGGCTTGATAACCCTGCGGAACTCCTCAAGGGCAAGCATCCGGTCGGCGACATTGCGCAACCCAAATGAAATCGTGACCCTGTCAAAGCTTGAGTCGGCAAAAGGCAGCGCGAGTGCATCAGCAGCCACGAAGGGAATCTCAGGGTTTCGGCCTTTGCCAACTTCAAGCATGCCCAGGGAAAAGTCAGCCGCAATGACGCTCGCGCCGGAAGTCGTGAATGCTGCAGAAGACGTCCCCGTTCCCGCCGCAATGTCTAGGACCGTGTGGCCGGGCTCGAGTTGTAAAGCAGTGCGAACCGCGCTGCGCCACCGGCGGGTTTGTCCCACTGCCAAAATGTCGTTGGTGAGGTCGTACTTAGCGGCCACTGCGTCAAACATGGCTGCAACCTCGCTTGGATCCTTATCCAAATTGGCTCGTGACACCCGAGTAGTCTGCCAGAAATCACCGCACATGCGACTCGCAGTTCCGAATGGTCGAATTATCCCTTTGGCCGTAGGCTGCGTCGGTGGTTGTTATCGAGCAGGCGAGCGGTTTACCCGAGTCAGATCACCTCACTTTTCGCACCCGAGCACTCGACACAGACCTTGACCTCCTACAACACCTACCGGTTGACAATCCGCTGGCCTGGGTGCGCGGCGGTGAGGGCCTGATCGGCTGGGGGGTCGCGGCCCGGCTTCAGGTACGTGGTGACGAAACTTTTTCTCGAACTCAACGCTGGTGGAACAAACTTCTGTCAAATGCCCACGTCGAAGATACTGTCAGCGTTCCCGGGACAGGCCCGGTCGCTTTTGCCTCATTCGCATTTGATCTAGACAACCTCTCCGAAGTCGTCGTTCCCAGCGTTGTTGTTGGTAAGCGTGCCGGGCAAACTTGGATCACCACAATAGGTTCACACAGCAATTCACTGCCGCCGGTTCCCGTTCCGGTCGGTCCAACGTCGGTGCGGTGGTCCCAGGGAAGTGTTCAACCCTGGGAGTGGGAGGCGTCCGTAGCCACCGCCGTTGAACGTATTTCCGCTGGCGAATTGGACAAGGTCGTGCTGGCCCGTGACGTAGTCGCCCACATTGAAGGAACGCTGGACGTGAGATTCCTGATCAACAAACTTGCTCAGGCCTACCCCACCTGTTGGACATTTGTGGTTGAAGACCTCTTCGGTGCGACCCCAGAGTTACTTGTACGCCGAACCGGAGGGCTGGTCATGAGCCGCGTTCTGGCGGGAACGGTTCAACGTCAAGGAGATAAACGAACTGACGCAGACCGCGCATCGCATCTCATGAAAAGTGGAAAGGATCTCGCCGAACACGAGTACGCGGTTCACTCGGTCGCAAAAGCTCTGGCAACACATTGCACCGACCTTGACGTACCCGAGCAACCTCGTGTCCTCGAGCTTTCAAACGTGCAACATTTGGCCACCGACGTGACCGGGCAGCTTGCTAGCGAGGCGCCCATTTTGTCGCTGGTTGCTTCGCTACACCCCACTGCTGCAGTATGCGGGACGCCTACCGAGCGTGCAAAAACAATGATCGCGGAACTTGAAGGCATGAGTCGCGGCCGCTATGCCGGCCCGGTCGGTTGGTTTGATCATCACGGTGACGGTGAATTCGGTATCGCACTTAGGTGCGCCACGATTGATCGGGAGTCCCAAACAGTTCGGTCATTTGCCGGGTGCGGGATTGTTGCAGGTTCTGTTCCGGAGTTGGAACTTGCCGAGTCAGTCGCAAAACTTGCGCCCGTGCGCGACGCCCTCGAAAGCAATTAGACCTTCATTGTTTTTTCGAAAGCATTAATTGCCGTTCCGAAATCAGGAGCGGGCACTTGCACCCATTCATGCCCTATCAGCATTTTTCGCATGACCGAATTGTCACTGAGAACGTACGGCGACTTCTCCCAACGATGCTCAATTCGTTGGGCCAAGACATCTCGCAGTCCCTCGTCAAATGTCGAACCGGCCAATGCCGAAAGCTCGGTAGGGTCCCATGCACTCGCCGGGTCTCCCCAGATATCCCGCGATGCGGCAAGAAGTAAATGGAGTGCGTGATTCTCACTCGAGTCAAGATCCACATCCAAGCTTGTGGTTACCGAGGAATAGGGCAACGCTGCGATCACCAGCCTCAAAAACTCTGATCGATTTTTAGCAACTGATGTAACTGTTCCCGCGGTAAAGCCAGAACTCTTGGCTATTTCCCGACGAGAGATATTGAGAACTCCAAAAGTGGTGTACAGGTCTGTTGCAGCACGAATCACTTTCTGCCGCGTTGAATCAGCGACCACTGAGATCAACCCCCTGACAGGGCTTCATGAACCGCTTGCGCAATGTCTCTTTGGATTTCACTCTCTTTGTGCCTGTCCACGGTCGTTGCCGTGATCACGGTTAATCCACCCTCAACAGCCTGGTCCAGAGCCACTGCAAGTTCGTCTTCGGTTGTGACGGTGACCGAGTGAGCTCTCAAAGACTTGGCGACGAGTGCTGGATCAATGTCAAGTGGCACGCCAAACACTTGATCGAAGTGCTTGGCATACTGCGGGGCGCCCTGCTCCAAAGTTGAGAAGATTCCGCCACCGTTGTTATCAATCACTACCACAACAAGGTTGATTTTTGCTTCGGTCGGCGGGATGAGAAGCGCGTTAGAGTCATAGAGGAATGATTGATCTCCGACAAGTGCCACCACGCAGCCGTCGCCCTCAACTGTTGCACTTATGGCAATACCCGAAGCGGTTGAAACACAACCGTCTATCCCTGAAACTCCACGATTACCCAGGACCGCCGAGTCAGTGACACTTGTTGCAGCAAAAGATGCAACATGACGAACTGCGGAGGACGCGCCAAGGAATAGTGTCCCTGCATCCGGGAGGAGGCGTGTCACGACTCGAGCAACCTGCATGCCGGTCAGATTTGTCGGCGTGAGAACGGTCTCAATCGCCGCAGCAGCCAAGATGTCGGCGCGCTGCCATTCTTCAAGCCACTCCGTGTCCACTTCACATTCCTCGGGAGGGAGCGGAACCGAGGCGATAACGAGATCAGCCGTGCGGGTTGGATCCGAGAAATGTACATGTGAGTCCACGGCAATGTGAATTCCAGCAGACTCGATCAGCGAAAGCACTCCGCGTGAAAGCCCAACTTTCCCAACAGTGAGAACCAACTCTGGAATATGGCTTTCACGAAAAGTCGTGTCAGCCGCAAGAAGGTTTCCGTGACTGAGTGCAAGATCTGCCCGACTCATGTTCGCACTCGGCTCAGCGATGATCGGCCAGCCGACAAAGTCACTGAGCTCGTCCACCATTTCGATGAAGTCCGAGTCGTTGTGATCTCCCACCACAATCAATCCACGGGCTGGCACAACACCTTCTTCGTCGAGGAAGGCCATGATTTCGTCGAGTGGGGAGCTAACTGCTGCGAGCAGACGTGCGTCTGCAACCCATGGGCGGCCGTCTGGACGACCATCGAGATTTTCAACCCAGATACCGTCCGAATCACCAACAAGTGGCGCACTAAAGGGGATGTTGAGGTGAACGGGACCGGGGCTCACCGAGTCGGTTGCAACTCCTACCGCTCGCGAGACTTCAGAGCGCCAGTATTTAACTTGGCCTTCGGCATGTGTCGCAGTTGCCAAGTCTTTACTTGAGCGCACGTGCGGACCAAAAATACTCATTTGCGCAATAGTTTGATTGGCTCCGATCCCACGAAGCTGTGGTGGTCGGTCTGCCGTCAGTATCAGCATGGGGACATATGAGTGGTCAGCCTCAATGACGGCGGGCAATAAATTCGCGACCGCAGTCCCTGAAGTTGTCACGACCGCGGCCGGGATACCGGTGGCTTTGCCCAAACCAAGAGCGACAAACGCTGCGACACGTTCGTCCAATCGGACGTGCAATCGAATGTCAAAGCGAGACTGAGCCGCTGCCAATTCCAATGCCAAGGGTGCGCTGCGCGACCCAGGAGAGAGCACAACGTCAGTAACGCCACAGCGAATAAGTTCGTCCACAATAACTTTGGCTTGGGCAACCGAAGGCTCCATGCCCCTAGCCTTTCACACTCACGTGGGGCACACCCCATGAAGCGAGCACGCGCGAAGGGACTAACTCCAATGCCCGATTAACTCGCTCTGCCCACAACGCTTGTTTCTCCCTGGTGAGTGAGGCTGCTTCACACGCTTGGACTTCGGGGTCACGCCGTTCCATAGAGATCTGTCCAAGGATCGGCAGAATTGGATCTGCGACTAAGTCCGTTGCGAGGAGCATCCCTGTTGCCAGCCCAGCCACTTGATCAGGCGCGAACATATTCGCAGCCCATAGTGATGAACCCAACCCGACACTTGATTCAAGGGAACCGCTGAAACGGACCGGGACATCCAGTTTTTCAATAATCTTTTCCACTGCATCAATCCCACCGAGCGGACTCACTTTGACAATTGCAATGTCAGCGAACTCTTTAATATTTAACTCACCAGATAAGCGGATGGTTTCGTCAACGGCAATTGGAACATCTATTTCTCGACGAAGCTCGCCAAGATCCGAAATCGACCGGCACGGTTGTTCCACATACTCAATGGGAGCGTGCTCAAGTTCACTCATTGTGTGAATGGCTTGTTTGACGTCCCAACGCCCATTGGCATCTAGTCGAATTTTGAGGTCCGCCAACCGTTCCCTATCGCGAAAAGCTCGCATGATTTCGCTGACGCGGGCCACGTCGGCGGAAGCCTCCAACCCCACTTTGACTTTGATCGTTGTGCACCCGAACTCAGTTAGCGCGCGCAAGCTCGCAACATACGCGTCTTCGATGTCACCAATAATGGCGTTTACCCGAATGTTTGCCCCCGTGGAGAATTCGCGCTCCACGAAAGCCGCTTCGAGCGCCGCTTGCAACCACAGTGCGTCTTGCGCCCTCGTGTAGTTGGGGAATGGACTGAATTCCCCCCAGCCAGCTGGTCCAGAAATCAGTACGCCCTCGCGGGTGCTCAATCCTCGAAACTCCTCGCGCAACCTAAGCGAGAAGGACTTGAGATTTGGGAAATCTGTGGTCACGGCCCCTACGGCCGCTTGGGGAAACGCCCGAAATCAGGCTGACGCTTTTCTTTGAATGCGTCGCGGCCTTCCTGCGCTTCCTCTGTCATGTAAAACAAGAGTGTTGAGTCACCGGCCAGTTGTTGAACGCCGGCCAGGCCGTCGTCGACTGCATTGTGCGAAGCCTTGAGCATGCGAAGTGCAAGTGGTGACATGGTGAGTATCTGGGCTGCTAAATCACAGGTGGCGATTTCCAAGTCCTCAATGGGAACAACCTCGTTGACCAAACCCCAGTCGTAGGCTTGTTCGGCACCGTATTGATTACACGTGTACCAGACTTCGCGCGAACGCTTCTGGCCAACGATTCGGGCCAGTAAACCAGAACCGTAACCGCCATCAAATGAACCGACCTTTGGGCCGGTCTGTCCAAAGCGAGCATTGTCAGCCGCGACGGTGAGATCACACACGACGTGCAAAACGTGGCCGCCACCGATCGAATACCCGGCAACCATTGCGATTACAGGCTTAGGCAACCGCCTTATTTGAACCTGGAGGTCGAGAACGTTTAAGCGACCAATTCCTTTGTGCGCTACTTCGTCGTCACCGATATAGCCGTCATTGCCCCGAATCACTTGGTCACCGCCAGAACAAAATGCAAGATCACCTTGACCGGTCAAAATAATTACACCAACGCGGTCGTCGTCGCGGGCAGCGTTGAAAGCGTCACTCAACTCAAAGAGAGTCTGTGGTCGGAATGCATTGCGCTTTTCCGGACGGCAAATCGTGATTTTGGCAATGCCTTGGTAGGCGCCGGTGCCAAGGCTGTACGTGATGTCTGTGAAGTCACCCAAGAGCTCCCAGTCACATGCGGGTGTCATGGACGAATGCGCCGGGTTGGTGAGCGCAGGTGAATCGGCTGGTGCCACGGGTGGCAGTTCATAGCTTTTACGAGTGTCCATGCACGCAGGTTACCGGCATCTTCTACTCTCGCATCGTGGCCGACTCCCTTTCACGCAAAATTGAACTGACCGAGATCGCCCCGGGTGCAGAGGGCGTCGCGACCGCATTTCACGCACTGCGAGGCTCCCTCGAGACCGGTCAGATTTTCGCTCCGATTCCAAAACTAAGCCGCCACTACTCGCAACACCAGATCGACTCAATCGTTGCGGCCATTAACCCAGATGAACCGCTCAAGGCTGACACAATGGCAATTCTGACGACCTCAGGTTCAACGGGGAATCCGCGAGGTGTTGAACTGCGTGCAAGCCAACTGGGTGCACTGAACAACCATGTGAACTCCGGTGCGGTAATTGGAATCTATGTTGATGCCCCAGCCCGCTGGGTCTGCGCGCTGCCCGTCACATCGATTGGTGGGGTCAACGTATTAAGTCGATCAATTGCCGCCGAGACTGTTCCGGTTGGTCTGGAGAGTGTCGCAGGTGGTGCGACTTTCGACCCGCATGAATTTGCAACAGCCGTGTCAGGAATTGGAGACGAACCTATCTTCGTCTCACTGGTGTCAACCCAGCTTCGACGCCTGATGAATTCACAAGAAGGAACTAAAGCTTTAAGTCGCTGTACCGCGATTCTGGTCGGCGGTGGCCCAACCCCCACCAACGACTTCCTACAAGCACAAGACTTAGAACTCCCGCTTAGCTACACCTACGGCATGACTGAAACCTCTGGTGGCTGTGTCTTCAGCGGAAAAAATGGCCCGAGAACAGAGATAGTGTGCGACTCGACTGATTCGCGGATAACCGTGCGTGGGCCAAGTGTCGCAGAGGGTTACCGACCCACGCACACCAGCAAATTCATTTCGTTTAATGGCGAGTTCAGAACGGAGGATTATGGGAGCGTTGACTCGCTCGGGCACCTCGAAATTCTGGGTCGACTCGACGACATAGTGCTCGTCAATGGTGTCAATATTTCGCGAGCGGCAATTTCTCGGGTCATCGAAAAATATACAGAAATTGACAGTTGCTACGTCCTGCCAAATCTCACCGCTCTTGTCGTAGCGGATCCTGCAGTGTTTGAGAATACTTCGGCAAGTATCCGTTCGCAGATTTCGCGTGAACTTGGATCAGTTGCGATTCCTGTCTTTAGGGTCGTTCCCACTCTGCCCAGGCTACCTAATGGAAAACTTGATCGAGTCACAATCACTAACCTCTACGGTTAAGACATGGCCACAACACGTGAATGGATCCAGGGCGCGCGCCCGCGCACACTTCCCGCTGCAATTGCACCAGTTTTAGTCGGAACTGGGATCGCGCAGCACTTCGATCTTGTCAATGTTGGCCGGGCGTTACTTGCACTGGTCGTTGCCCTGGCACTACAAGCCGGTGTCAACTACGCAAATGACTACAGCGACGGAATCAGAGGGACCGACAAAGTTCGTGTGGGTCCGGTTCGGCTCGTTGGCCAGGGATTGGCCAAGCCGCACCAAGTCAAGCGAGCTGCGTTTCTTATGTTCTTCGTGGCAATGGCAAGTGGGCTCGCTCTCGTCCTGCTCACCCAAACTTGGTGGTTGCTGCTCGTAGGCGCCGCGAGCATAGCTGCTGCATGGTTTTATACAGGTGGATCACGACCATATGGATATGCCGGATTCGGTGAACTCTTCGTTTTCGTATTCTTTGGAATCGTCCCGGTCATGGGGACCGCCTACGTCCAAACCATGGAAATCACACTGGCCGCTTTTATTGCCTCCGTCGGGGTCGGCGCGCTCGCTTGCTCGATTCTGATTACCAACAATCTGCGCGACATTCCAGGTGACACCGAACACAATAAGCGAACTCTGGCCGTACGAATCGGGGATCAAAACACCAGAAAGTTGTACGTGGGTTCACTCATTATCGCGTTTATGGTGCCGGCTGCTCTTGTAATTCCTTACGGCCTTTGGGTGCTAGTGGGATATGCCGCGCTTCCCTGGGTTTTTCTTCCCATCAAACTAGTTCGTCGAGGATCCAGCGGTCCCGCCTTGATCCCCGTCCTCAAGGCCACCGGGAACCTGCTGTTGATCTACGGGGTTGCTCTCGCCGTCGGACTTTCCCTGTAGATCTCGGTTCTGTTTGTCTAGGTTTTGGGAGCCCTGATTCAGTTGCTCGTCTTCGAAATAGTCCTCTTTTGCTGCACCCGCATCGATCCGTTCGTTGAGCCGACGAAAGAATCCAAACATTGATTCACTCATGGCATCGCGCTGCTTCCCAAGAAAGACGATGCTAAAGACTGCAGAGATCAAGAGTGCGAGAACCACTGCGAAAACTCCCCGGACTGGGGTAAAAAACTGGATACCAAACCAAACTAAGACGACCAGTGCGACCCTAATCGCGGTGTAGCTCAACCAGGCAAATGATTTGTTCTTCACACTGCCCACGCTACCCCGACATAGATCCCGAACATGGCGTACCCTAGGGCCATGATTCGTGTAGCCGGGGTTCTGCTCGGATTGGCTTTTTATATTTATTCGATCATCGATGTCCTTCGTAGCGATAAAAGCCTGACTCGCACCCTGCCTAAATATGTCTGGCTTGTGATCGTGATCGTGCTGCCAATCTTGGGAGGACTTTTCTGGCTCCTACTGGGCAGGGTATGGCCCGCTGGGGGTCTCGGCGGACGGGCAAGGCGTGGATCAGGTCCCGGCGCACCGGACGATGACCCTAAATTCCTGCGCAAACTCGACGACGACGTGTGGGTGGACAAAATGCGCAAGCGACGCGAACAAAATCCTTGAAGAGGAAAACGTTAAATAGTGAGCGCTGAAGAATCGGGCTACATTCCTGCATAGCTGTGCAGGCTATTGATAAATATATTCACACCAAAATAGTTGATAAGGAACGACAGCCAACCGACGATCGCGATCACAGAGGCTTTTTGGTGTTTCCAACCGGCCGTTGAACGGGCGTGCAGGTAGGCAGCAAAAACAACCCACGTGATAAACGCCCAAGTTTCTTTCGGATCCCAGCCCCAATACCTACCCCAAGCATTTTCGGCCCAGATGGCTCCGGCAACAACGGCAAAAGTCCAGATGGGGAACGAAAACGCGATCACCTTGTGGGTGAGCCCTTCGAGTTTCTCTCGTGACGGCAGCTGCTTAAACCAACCTTTGTCAGAGATCAATGACAACCCAGCGGTCGCCGCACCAACGGTGAACGCGCCTCCGCCAATAATCGCTGCGAAAACGTGGATGACGAGCCAGTACGACTTTAAGGCTGGAACCAGTTGGGCTGCTTCGGTGTACAGAACGGTGACGGCCAGCCCAAGCGTCAGGAGAGTGGGAATTGTGACGAACAGGCCAAGCCACCGGAGATCCCTTTGGGTTGACCAAATGAGATAAACCGCCAGAATTCCCACCGCTGAACTAATGGAGAATTCGTACATGTTGCCCCAGGGAACTCGACCCGCCCATACCCCGCGAAGCACAACGCCAACGAGCAATAGGCCAAATGAGAGCCACGTGAGAGACATTCCAATATTTGCTGCCCGGCGGCCCGGCTCCAGTGGAGCTTCCTTTTCCGGTAGATCAAGTACCACTGACCCACTGGACTCCACCAAGACCTTTGAGGCAGTGGTTGAGGCATGAACAGGCCTTCTACGCCCGGCGGCGAATGACACAGAAAAAAGGATTGTTGCTAGGAACAGGGTGACCATCGAGGCGTACACGAAATTATTGCTTGCATCGGCTAACTGCACGCTGTCCATGAAGTCCATCAGTTGGTTTTCCCTTTCAATGATTCAACTAAGTGATCTACTTGCTCGGTTGCGTTGTGGCCCGAGGCTTTCGCAATCCCAGCCACCTCTACCCTAACCGTGCCCGTAGAACCCTGCTCGAGAACCTGACTGACTTTGACCCACACCCTGCGGCGTTGGATAAATAGGCTCAAAGTCAATCCGAGAATTGCCAGAATTGCTGCGACCAAGGCTAGTTCCTTGCCTGGGTCAGAAGCCATTTGAAAGGATGCCCAGCGTTCATAGCCAGCCAGCTCAATGCTCCCCGCCCCTTGTGGCAACTGCCACGTTTGGCCAACCCTTAATGACTCGAGCCCAAGTTGGGTCATGTCATCCACGTTGAGGGTATAAATACTTTGTGGAATACCGTTGTCCAGACCAAGGTCTCCTTCCCATGCACCAAAAAACACTGACACGTCGTCCGGAGCTGGAAAAACCGAGTGAGGTCCACGAATTTCGTCGACTGCGCTTGTAGGGAGAAATAGTCCACGAAAACCTAATTGCGGATCCGTGTCTGGAATTTTAACTACACCCGTTGACGTAAAGTTTCCGTCCTGCGGCAGGAAGACAACGGCGTCGTCGAGGACGACGGTTCCTTGGGAGTCGCGCACGATCAAGTGAGGCGCGTAACCATGCCCCACAAGGAAAACTTTTGCCGAGTCAATAACGAGAGGTTCATTGACTTCTACTAGGTGCCTGGTGGAGCCCTCAACGCCTGGGCGGTCGACCACCATGTTAGCTTCAAAGAGGCGGGGTGCCCCTTCCTGGGAATTTTCGCGCTCAAACTCCACGTCGAAACTTTCCAAAGTGAAGGAAAACTCGGGGAGGTTGTCCGCTGAGGAAAGCCGGCCGCCACCCCACGCGTCGTATTGGGTAAGGGTGTTTGAAAAGCCTTCTCCCTCGCGGACAATCACATTGCCGCGCCAGCCAAAGAGCCCCCCAACCGCGACTCCAACCAAAATCAGAATGAGCGAGAAATGAAAAACTAAATTACCGGTCTCACGCAAATACCCTTTTTCCGCAGCCACCCAATGGACTCCCGACGGGTCTTGACCGACAACGGTGCGCCAGCGGTCTTTTCCGAGAATTTTTTGTGCGTTTTCGATTGTGGTCTGGGTATCTCCTGCACATTCGAAGGCAGTGCCTCCCATGCGGGACAAGTTTTTGGGTGCCGGGGGCGGCTGGGATCGCATGGCTTTCCAGTGCACACCCAGTCTTGGCAACACACAACCGATCAATGAAATGAACAGCAGAATGTAGACGGCCGAGTACCACGGCGAACCGAATACGTCGAAGGCACCGATCGAGTCGAGAATTGGGCCAAGTGTTGGGTTGTCGGTGAGCCACTGTTCGACCAAAATCGGATTGGTTCCGCGTTGGGGCAAAATCGACCCAGGGATGCTTGCGATCGCCAGCAGGAATAGCAGAATGAGTGCGGTCTTCATGCTGGTTAACTGTCGCCACAGCCACCGAAGGAATCCGCGCTGTGACATGGGGGGCATAGTCGTTGTCACTAGATCACCGTCTCAAATCCTGGCAGCGTGACCCTAAGCCAAATGGTGAACTCGGTCCAGGCACCAGTGACCAGTAACACACCGACTATTACCATCATGGCGCCGCCGACTCGCATAATGACAAGGGTATGTGTTCTCAGGAATTTCAGCGCCCGCGCAGTGCGCGTGAACAACAGTCCAAGAAGGATGAACGGCACGCCTAAACCGATCGAGTAGACGAGTGAGAGCAATGCACCTCGAGCGGCACTCGCTTCACTAAAAGCCAAGGTCTGAACTGCGGCAAGAGTTGGCCCAATGCACGGAGTCCAACCGATTCCAAATGCGACCCCAAGTATGGGTGCACCTGCTACACCCCACCGAGGGACGTGATGAATCCGGTACTCCCGTTGCAGTCCCGGAATGAGACCCATAAACGCAAGACCCATGACGATTACAAGTACGCCAAGCACCCGGTTAATCCAGTCCGCGTATTCCAATAGAAGTGCGCCAGCTCCACCAAAAAGAGCTCCGTAGGAGACAAAAACCACGCTAAAGCCGAGTACGAAAAGGATGCTTCCCAGCAGCACGCGGCCCTTGCGCCCTTCACTGATTTCCGCTCCAGTGAGTCCAGTGATGTAACTGATGTAACCGGGAGCCAAGGGCAGAACACATGGGCTCAGAAATGCTAGGAGTCCTGCGGCAAACGCGATTGGTAAAGCAATTAGCAATGAACCGCTGCTAACGATCGTGGAAATGCTATCCATCGGGGTTTCCAGATTCCACCAACAGTGGCTCGATCATTGCTCGCAGTGTTGGTGCTGTCACTACGCCAAGGGCTCGGGCAGCCACCCTGCCTTGTTGGTCAATAACGATTGTTGAAGGAATTGCCTGGGGAGGTAACGAGTCGTTAAACAGCAACTGAATGCGTCCATCAGAGTCCACGAATGAGGGGTAGGTGACTCCGTAGTTTCTGATAAATGCTTGCGCTGCCGCATTTGAGTCGCGAGTGTTCAGACCTAGGAATTGAACGCCTTGGCCGGCAAACTGGACTGCGACTTCCTCTAGTGCACCAGCTTCGGCCCTGCATGGTGCACACCAGGAAGCCCACACATTAAGAACAACCACCTGCCCGGCAAAATCAGCGAGTTCAAGGGGCGCACCATCAAGGTCAACTCCGGTTGCGTTCGGGGCGAGCAACCTCTGGTCAGGCTCCACAATCGTGATCGAACCATCGCCAGAAACAAAACCAGCATCGGTTGATGGTGCCGTTGAGCATGCGGTTAATCCCAAGCTAAATACGAGTGCAACAGTCAGCGTCAAACGAGGAAGCGAGCGCATGGTTACATGCTAAGCGCCAGCGATCTTGCTGGCCTTTTCAAGTAGGTCGCGCGACGGTTCGGAGTAAGTAATTGCGACCAAGTCGCTGCCGTCGAAAGTAAGGGAAGTAAGGGATGCCAGCGTACATTGACGCGAGCGAGGGTCGTGCCAGAGCCGCCGGTTTTCGGCCCCCAATCGAGCTATCCAAATGGGCAACTGATGGCTTACGAGAACTGCCTCGCGCCCCTGTGCTTGTAGACGAGCAGAATCAATTGCAGCACTCATTCGGGCCGCAACGACGTCATAGGGTTCACCCCACGACGGCTTAAAAGGATTCCACAGGTGGCGCCAAGTTTTGGGTTGCTTAAGGACACCGTCTCCAACACTTACCCGCTTACCCTCGAAGATATTTTCTGCCTCGATCAGATCTCCGTTGGTGAGAATGTCAAGTGAGTGGCTGTTGGCGATCGGGGTGGCTGTTTGCTGCGCCCGCTCCATAGGCGAGGAGATAACGGCTGCGATGTCACGGTCTGCGAGCGCTACTGCTGCACGATCAGCCATTTCAATCCCGAGATCGCTGAGGTAGTAACCGGGAAGTCGGCCGTATAGAACGCCTTCCGGGTTGTACACCTCACCGTGACGAAGTAAGTGAACTGTCGTATGCCCCGACCGTGTAGACATGTTCTCTGATCTCCTACTTCACAGTCTTACGACGAGCCACGGGACGACGACGACTCGGCCGCCATGAAACCTCGCCGCCTTCGAGTGCGGCATCACGCAAAGTTTCCGCATGAATGGAAAGTGCATCAACGAGTGCAAGCGGTGTATTTACCTCTGCGAGGACGTCCACGCGAAGGCCGTGTTCGGCAGCTGTTTTGGCTGTCTGCGGACCGATACAAGCGACCACCGTGGTTGCATGCGGCTTGCCCGCGATCCCGACCAGGTTGCGCACCGTGCTGCTCGAAGTGAACAGCACTGCATCAAAGCCGCCGGTCTTTATGGCTTCACGGGTGTAAGCGGGGGGCGGTGCTGCACGTACGGTGCGGAATGCAGTGATGTCTTCGACTTCCCAGCCCAGGTCTCCGAGTCCCGCAACCAACGTGTCCGTTGAGATGTCAGCTCGTGGAAGAAAAATCCGATTGATTGGGTCTAGCAAAGTGTCGTATGGGGGCCACTCGTCCAGAAGCGCACTCGTATTCTGATCGCCGGGTGGGACCAAATCCGGTTTCACGCCGAATTCGATCAGCGCGGCAATTGTTGAGGCACCCACCGCTGCCACCTTCAGTCCGGAGAAAGAGCGTGCGTCTAGCCCGTATTCTTCAAGTTTTTCACGAATAGCGCGAACAGCGTTGAGGGAGGTGAATCCGACCCATGCGTAACGGCCAGAGACCAACCCGTTCACGGCTCGATCCATCTGTTGCGGTGTGCGAGGAGGTTCCACCGAGATCGTGGCGACTTCGCTAGGGACTGCTCCATGTGCCTTGAGCACCTGAATCATTTCTGCCGTGTTGTCTTGTGTCCGAGGGATGAGAACCCGCCACCCAACTAATTCCTTCTTTTCAAACCAGTTGTATTTCTCCCGTTGATCCAAGACTTCACCGACAACAACGAATCCGGGGCCCGAGTCTTTAGAGCCTTTGAGCAACGTTCCCACGGAGCCAAGAGTCGAAAGGGTTGTCCTTTGGTCGACCGTTGTCCCATTGCGGGTAATCGCTATCGGGGTTTGCGGGTCGCGGCCGGCTTTCAGCAATTTGTCAGCGATCGAGGACACCAAATCGCCTCCATCGAGGAACACCAGAGTTTCCCTCGGATTGACCAAAGATTCCCACTCAATTCCAGCATCCTGCGCATTAAGAATCCGCACTTCATTTGATTTTCCGCCGGTCAAATTAAAGCCTGCAAAGGCCGGAATTCCCGTAATCTCACTGACACCTGGAACCAATTCAAAACTTGCATGGGAACGTCGAAGGACTGAAATTTCCGGAATCAAGCGGCCTGAAACAATCGGGTCACCTATCACCAGCCTGACAACATGCTCGCATTCACGCGCCAATTCCAAAACCAACTTGGCGGCCTCTGCCGGTTCCAGCTCGACTTCGTCCTCACCCATGGTGCTGACGACTTTTTCTTGGTCAACATAGGCCAATGCAATCTGCATCGCCTGGGAATCGGCGACAATTTTGTCAGCACTGCCCAATAGTCGAACGGCGCGCATTGTTAACAATTCTGGGTCTCCCGGTCCAGCTGCGATAAACGTTATCGATCCCAGGGCTGACTTCTTACGGGGAGGAGTGGGCACAACTTCTACACCTTCAATTACTCCCTGTATCGCTGTGGATTTCTTTGCGGCTGCAGCCTTCTTTGCTACCGGCTTCTTTTCTGTGGTCACTTCAGTTGCCTCTTTAGGTGATTTAGTGTTCTTTGTGTGTGTTGTGCTGGACCGTGAATCATTTGTCTTGGAAATTGGGCTCATGCGATCTCCGCGTGGTTTTCTTCTGCAGAATTCTGACTGGGATCAGATTTTTGGTCGTGAAATGCCAGAATTTGAAGTTCCACCGCAAGGTCAACTTTGCGAACCTCAACGTGTTCTGGAACGCTCAGCACAACTGGTGCGAAGTTAAGAATACTGGCGAGCCCGGCCGCGATCATCTGGTTGGCGATCTCTTGAGCGCAGTCACCCGGGGTTGTAATCACGCCAATACTTGCATCGCTCTGCGAAACGACGGCGGCCAAATCGCTTGCGGGCATCACTGTGAAAGACTCTTGCCCGCACACCAGCGTGGTTCCAACAAGTTCGTGATCCCGATCAAATATTCCAACGATATGAAAACCCCGCGCGCCAAAAGCACGATAGGAAGCTAATGCACGTCCGAGATTCCCCATGCCGACGATCACAATGCCACGGGACTTGGTAACACCGAGTTCCCGAGCGATTTGAAAAGTAAGATACGAGACGTTATACCCGACACCGCGGGTACCAAATGATCCCAAGTGCGAGAGATCTTTACGTAACTTCGCCGAGCTCACACCGCACGCCGCTGAGAGTTCTTCGCTGGCAATAGTGGTGACGCCTTGCGAGCCGAACGTGGCCAAAACGCGGTGGTAAACGGGCAGCCGAGCAATGGTTGCAGCGGGAATGCCACCTGGTTTACGGCTGGGAAGGGTCACTATTTTTACCTCGGGTCAACGAACACGTAATAGCCATGTTCACTTCTGATTGCGGCCTTGTGAAGCGAGCCAGTACCTCGAACTCTGCTTCAGGCCGGAACTCTATTCACTTGCATAGATAGATATCAAATATTACCGGACATAAGCGTCCGATAATCGAACTATACTTCCGTGAGCTTTGAGAACAAGCGTTCTCGGTTCACCCGCCAAAAGTCAAATGGCTCTGAGTCAACCAGAATCACCGGGATTTTCTCCCAGTACAGGTCCGCCAATTCAGGGTCATCGAGAATAGAAAGGACCTCAAAACTTTGTCCGACTTCTGCACACACTTGCATGACAACCCCAATAGCTTGTTCACACAGGTGACAATCAGGTTTTCCAATAATGGTTACCCGTGGTCGATCACTCAAGATTACTCAATCGTTTGCCCATAAACCTCACGAAGGCGACCCTTCGCAATTTTCCCGGTCGCTGATCGGGGCAAGGTATGCACGAATCGAATCTGGGTGGGGCATTTAAATCGAGCCAGCGATTTTGCGACTTCCGATGTAATTGCATCCTGGGTAGTGTCAGATCCCGGAGCCAACACGATTAATGCGCTGACTGCTTCACCTGTTTCCGTATCTGGTCGACCGAGCACCGCCGCTTCAGCAACATCGGGTAGTGACTCGAGTGCCACTTCGACTTCACGCGGAAAAACGTTAAAGCCGTTGACAATAATTAACTCCCGGCGACGATCGACGAGATGCAATGCACCATCTTCGTCTTGATACCCAATGTCCCCTGTGCCAAACCAGCCCAGTGAGTCCGGGCCATCTTCTCGATTCGGCCAATACCCTAGGAAAACTCCAGGCCCCTTAACCCAAATTTCACCTGGGTCGCCCACCTCGGCGTCTTCGCCACCGTCGGAGACGATTCGAATGCTGGTGCCCGGAATTGGGAGTCCGACGCAACCAGCACGTGCCCTAGAGTCAACCACCGTTGAAGTAATGACCGGCGAAGTTTCGGTCATGCCGTAGCCTTCAAAAATCCGCATTCCGGTGAGTTCTTCGAAGCGATTAAAAACATCAACGGGCAGTGATGCGCCGCCACTGGAAAGCAGTCGGATCGGCCGCATTGCACTGGCTACGTTGGAAACTCGCGACCACATTAGGTACATGGCGGGGGCCCCAGCAACCGTGGTGACATGTTCCCGTTCAATCACTTCAAGGGACTCGGAGGCATCAAAGCGGTCAAGCATCGCCACCGAGGCTCCAGCCGCGATCGCAAGCGTCAGCACCGTGTTCAAACCGTAGACGTGAAACAGTGGCAGGACGGCAAGAACGGTATCTTCAGCGCTCACAATTGGCGGGTTACGCAACTCAAGTAGGGCCGAAACATTGCTTACCAGATTCGCGTTGGTCAACATTACGCCTTTTGCGGTTCCATCGGTTCCTGAAGTAAATAACAGAAGCCCCAGATCGTCGGGGGCGATCTCAGGAAAAACAATTTTGCTATCAGGCCTGCGAATCAGTTTTCTCATGGATCCCTTGACAAAATTACGAATCGACTCGCGTGAGGAAGTAACTTCTTCACAGAGAACAGCTGGGCAGGTTTCTGGGACTGAGTCAGCACCCAGTTCGGCATACTGCTCAGAGACAAGTAAGACTTTTGAGTCAGACATTTCTAAGATTTCGGTGAGTTCACGGGTGGTGTAGCCCGGATTCAACGGAATAGGCACCAGTCCGGCACGGACAATTCCAAAATAGGTAATGACAAACTCGATTGAGTTGCCCATCAGCATGGCAACCCGGTCACCGGAACGCGATGGAATCAAACCACTCTCGAGAAGGGCTGCCGCGGTCGAGCTGACCTGGGCATCGAGTGACGCATACGAGACGCGGACACCTGACTGCGCTTCGACCAATGCAATCCGATCCGGATCGCGAACTGCCGAGTTGCGCAGGAAGTCTGCAACGGTGGTGACTTCACCAGCCTTGGGGTTTTGAAGGTTCACAGCACGAGTTTGACACATATTTCCCATCCCGCGGCACGCGGTGAGTATTCTTTTCATGTGTCCCAGGAAAATTTGCCCGAAAAGAGGAATGTGCTGGGCACCTACCGTCAATCTGGCGTAGCCTCCGCGGCCGCTGCCCACGGCTCCCGGACCAGTGAACGGGCACCTGGGGCCTCAGCCGCATTTTTTGACGTCGACAACACGCTCATGCGAGGGGCGTCGCTTTTTCACTTCGCGGCTGGTCTGGCACAACACAAGTATTTCTCCGGTAAGGAGATTTTCGGCTTTGGCCTTAAGCAAATGAAATTCGTGCTCTCCGGTTCAGAGGACCTCGAAGACGTCGCCTCTGCGACCGAGGCCGCTCTGTCTTTTGTTAAAGATCGTAGTGTTCACGAACTTACCAGCCTGAGCGAAGTCGTTTTCGACGAACGCATGGTGGACAAGTTGATTCCGGGGACGCTGGCGCTAGCCCAAGCGCATATCGATGCAGGGGTTGACGTGTGGCTGGTCACCGCGACCCCTGTTGAACTTGCTGACCTGATCGCACGCCGACTTGGTCTGACCGGGGCACTAGGAACCGTGTCACAAACCAAAGACGGTGTCTACACCGGGAAACTCGTCGGGTATCCGCTCCATGGGCTGGCCAAAGCCGAGGCGATTCGGGCTCTCGCGGTAAGCGAGCAATATGACCTTTCACGCTGCTACGCCTATTCCGACTCTGCTAACGACATACCGATGCTGTCCACGGTGGGCTTTGCGACCGCGGTGAACCCCGATCCAGAACTTCGCGCATACGCGAAAAAGATGGATTGGGAAATCAGCGATTTCAGGAGACGCGCGCAATTGAGGGAAAATGCAATTCCGGCTGCCATCACCGCGGGTGGAATCGCTGCCGGCCTGACCGCCGGATACGCCATGGGAAGACTCGCGCGCAGCTCAAAAAATACGTGAGCGTTGGGAAAGTAATTCCCGAATAGCCCAAGTGAGCTTCGAACGCACCAGATCACTTAATTCGCAAATTTCGATCGGGCCCGCTGAATCTGGCGGGCAAATCGGTGAGCCGAATGAAATCGTCCATTGGCTTGGAAATGGAATCAATCCCAAAGGTCCAAGTGCTGGAAATGTTGGAGTCACTGGAAGGTAAGGAATGTCTGCCCAGTCCAGAAGACCCTCGACCCTCGCGAGCAACGGGTAGGCCTCTTCCGAACCAATTACCGCGGTGGGAATCACCGGAACTTGGTTTACTGCGGCCAGTCGAGCAAACCCAGCCCTAGGGAATTCCTGCAATTGATACCGATGCTCGATTGTTTTTCCCACCCCATTGACGCCTTCGGGCCATATTCCAACAAGGTGACCTGCCTGAAGTAGTTCAGTTGCGCTTTCAAACTTGGCCGGATGCACGTTTAGGTGGGTGAGAATTTCCTTCAGCGGGTCTTGGAAGAGGAATTCGGCGCCTAAGAGGTGTAATGCACGCCCCGTATTCCGTTCTAAAGCACGCACGACCATGAGCGCGTCGATAGCGAACCCACCTGCGTGGTTGCTGACAATGAGTGCCGGGCCACTGGAAGGTATATTTTCACTACCAACGACCCGCGTACGAAACCAGTCTTCGAAGATCGGATCTAGGATTCTCTCGACGAACTGGCGCTCAAGTAGGGCTAAGCCACTCGCCATAGGACTTACCCCTCGAGACTACTTCTTCTTGTTTCTGCGCTGGACTCGCGTACGGCGCAAAAGTTTGCGGTGCTTCTTCTTAGCCATCCGCTTGCGACGCTTCTTAATTACTGAGCCCATTAATTATTCCCTTACTTGAAGTAATTGCGTGAAAAGCAAATTGAAGTCTAGCCTTGGTCGCTAACTGGTCTTCGTGCGAGGTTCCCTGGGCGCAGTTACGCGGTCTCGATAAATGAATCGCGCAAGTAGTCCTGAACTGCCTGCTCGGGGACACGGAATGAACGACCAACTCGGACTGCCGTCAGGTCTCCGTTGTGTACCAACCGATACACGGTCATTTTGGATACTCGCATAACTCCGGCGACCTCAGCCACGGTCAAGAAACGTACGTCGCCAAAAGCTGTTGTAGTCATGCGGTGCTCCATACTGTGATAGACGACTAAGGGGTTAAATCCTGCTGAACAAGACTTGACGAATAATAGTAGGTAGTCCCGGCGTGGCGTGACCCGATACCCAAAATTGTTGAAAAAAAAACCGGGTACACGCGCTAAAACCAGGCGTTTACTTCAGGATCCAGACCAAAGAACGGGAAAATTGCCATCCGCGTTTCCATAATTGCTGAGTCGATCGGATCTAGGTCATTGAATCCTTGATCAATGGGTTTCGCCCACGGATTGAGTCCATCGGAGAAACTTTGCCCACTCGTTGTCCCCAAACGCTCCTGAACGTAAGCAAGGTATTCGGCAGGAATAGCAACATCTTTTGCCAGATCACTTTTAGTCAGGACTGCGAGTAGATTCGCCCAACTGCGCGGTACAGCATCCGCGATGTCATAACCGCCACCACCCAGAGCAACTAGTTTTCCACCGTGTCTATGGGCCAATTCGTGAATCAATTCATAGGCGTATCTTTGGCCATCGACACTCACTGCGAGGTGGGTCAGTGGGTCATTAATGTGCGAATCTGCGCCATTTTGACTAACGATGATCTCCGGGGCAAAAACGTCAATGATTGGGGGCACGACAGCTGCAAATGCCCGCAGCCAACCTTGGTCCCCCGTACCTGCAGGAAGCGCGATGTTGACGCAACTGCCAGGTGCATTGGGTCCTCCCGTTTCACTCGAGAGTCCTGTTCCCGGGAAAAGAGTCTTGGGGTGTTCGTGGATTGAGATGGTGAGCACTCGAGGGTCATCGAAAAAAATATTTGCGACTCCGTCTCCATGGTGCGCATCAATGTCAATGTAGGCAATCCGTTTGGCTCCCTGAGCAAGTAGGTCGTAAATGGCCACCGCGATGTCGTTATACACGCAGAACCCTGACGCACCACCACGTTGTGCATGATGCAACCCACCAGCCAAGTTAACCGCGTGGGCCGCGGAACCGTTCCATACTGCGTTGGCAGCCATAAGAGTTGCACCCGCCACTCGGGCTGATGCTTCGTGCATCCCTATGAAAACTGGGTTGTCGCTTGTTCCCAGTCCGTACTCGAGTGCCGAGTCCCCCGAGCTTTCACCAACGCTCGCAACCGCATCGAGGTACTCGGCGGTGTGCGCTCGCATGAGTTGCTCACGCGTCGCTGAGATCACCGGTCCAACCAGTTCGTTGGTCGAAATAATGTTGAGGTCTAAAGCCAATTTCATTGCCAACTCAACTCGGATTGGAGCGAGCGGGTGATTGTTTCCAAAGTTGTAGTCAACTAATTTTTCGTCCCACGGGATGTAAAGGGGAAGCGTCACAGACTGAGTCAGCTCTTTCCCAGCTCAATTGAACGCTCAACTCCAGCAGCCATGGCCGCGGCGATCACATCTCCGACGTTGTGAACGTCGAGGACTTCCATGGCCGCCTGGGTGGTCCCTCCGGGTGAAGTTACCTGCTGGCGCAAGTCACTAGCCGCTAATTCAGATCGAGCCAATAGTTCGGCAGACCCGCGCAGGGTCGCGCGAACAAGTTGATCACACAGTTCAGCGTCTAGTCCGAGGTCTTGTGCACCCTGCTGGAAATACTGTGCAAGGTAAAACAGATACGCGGGGCCGCTCCCTGAGAGGGCACCGACGACAGCCTGCTGTGACTCCGGGACAACAAAAACGTCCCCGACAGCACTTAATAACTCAACCGCAATGTCAACAGATGAATCTGCACACCGCCAAGCTCCACTCACGCAGGTGACACCCATGTGAACCTGAGAGGGCGTGTTCGGCATCGCTTTAACAATTTCCTTGGTCTGAGGAAAGGCATTTGCAAAAAACTCAGTAGTAATTCCCACCGCAACAGAAATCACGATCGTGTCGGGTGAAATATACGGCTGGAAGTCTTGCAAGATCTCCTTTATGACCTGCGGCTTAATCGCCACGACCACGACATCACATGTTTCAAGCGACTTTGGGTCGTCCGTCACTTCAATGCCGTAGGAGTCTTCAAGGTGCCGGTATTTCTCAACGTCACGCACGACTGCGACGATTCCAGCCCCCGAATCTGCCCATCCGGATATCAGTGCCTGGCCCATTGAGCCAGAGCCAATTACACCAATTTTTCCCACTGATTCCAAAGAACTTATTGCTTTACCCTGCCACACCAGGCAGGGGTTTCGTTGGATCGAGAAGATCCTGAACCATCGGGGCCACTAAAGCCACCACTTGTTCTTGGGACAGGCTGGAGAGCGGTTCAATGTTGAGGAAGTAACGGTATGCAATGACACCTGTCAGATAGGAACTAATGAGGGCACCTCGAATGCGCGCATCCGGTATGCCCATCAAAATCAGTGCTCTGTCAACGACTGCACTTTGAAAGTAGTCGGACAATGGTTTGATAACGGCGAACATGTCAATGCCCGTATTGAATGACTTGCCCGCGTTCGCAGCCTTCACGAGATCCTCTCGAACTTGCTGGTCTGCAACGAGTTGGAGGGTGGCCCGAACGAGCCTTTCACCCATGCCTTGAATCCCAGGAGCAACCAAAGCCGGAATTGCCTTTTGTGGGTCGCTGGGAAGTGACATTGCCGCGGCGAATAAAGCTTCCTTGTTCGCATAAAGATTCGAAACCACGGTCGGTGCTACCCCGGCTGCTGCCGCAATCGACTTCACCGTTGTTCTGGCGTAGCCTGAATTGAGAAACATTGAACGCGCGACGCCAACGATTCCCGTGTTCTCTGGTTCGGAAACTTGTGGCATCGCTTACCTCTCACCGATAGGAAAAACTGCACGAACAAACGCAATGCTAGCTTGTAAATCAGCAATTCGTTCCTCGCGATCAGCGACAGATCTCGTCGAAATTTCAGCAACGATACTTCCATTGAAGCCCTGGTCCTTGAGGGCTTCAAGCCCCTCGCGCACTGGTTGAGTTCCCCTGCCCGGGACTAGGTGTTCATCGCTCGCTGAATCGGTGCCGTCGGCAAGGTGTATGTGCTTAAGTCGGTTTCCAAATTCCCGGATCATGTCAAGCGGGTCTGTTTGAGAGACCGCCGTGTGGGAAAAATCGAGCGTCACGTTCTCGTAGTCCTGATTTCTGATGTCCCAGTCGGGTGAATAGGCAGGGAATGATCCCGGGCCCGCCCGCCATGGGTACATATTTTCTACGGTAAACCCGACGGGTGAATTGGCGTTAAGTTCAGCAATTCCGGCTTCAAAGTTTTTTGCGTAATCACGTTGCCAGCGAAACGGAGGATTAACGACAACAGTCTCGGCCCCTACCAACTCGGCGACCTCGCGAGCTTTGTCGAGTTTGCCCCATGAATCGGTTCCCCACACTCGCTGCGTGACAAGTAAGCAAGGCGCGTGCAGGGACAGGATTGGAAGTTGGTAATGCTGAACCAGGTTGCGAAGCACGTTCGAGTCTTGACTCATTGCGTCCATTCCGACCATGATTTCGACACCTTCAAATCCGGTCAACGCTGCAAGCTCAAACGCCGCAGCCGTCGACTCGGGAAATACCGAAGAGGTGGAAAGGCCAATTTTCACGGTGCGCGTCTCCACCGATCCGTGATTCGAGTTGTGATTATCACTACAACGGCTCCTCCGAGCCCAACAAATATCGAGATAATGCTGTAGCGCTCAGGACCAAGCGACAGCAGGAAAAAGTTGGAAAGAAATGGGATGTATAGAACGGCGATAAAGGCTGCAACCATCGCGGCGACAATCCCTAAACGAATTCCGTTAAGGGGTCGCGCTGATTGAGCTAAAACAGCGATTGTCACAATAAACAGAGTAATGGTTGCGGCAGACTGGGCATTAAAAATCGGTTCGTCGAAATACAACGCAATTCCATAACTGATGAATGAAGAGCTAGCAGCAATGACTCCCGCTGGGATGGCAAATAACAACACTCGCCTAAAGAATCCTGGTCTAAATCTTTCCTTATTTGGCATCAGAGCAAGAAAGAATCCAGGAATACCAATAGTGAGGGCACTCACCAAGGTCAGGTGCCGTGGCAAGAAAGGAAAGGCAACCGCAAAAATTACTGTTGCACTGCTCACGATCATCGCGTAGAAACTCTTTGTCAAAAAGACATCAGCGACTCGCTCAATATTTCCCAGCACTTTTCGTCCCTGTGCGACCACGCTTGGCATGACCGACCATTGGTCATCTAGCAAGACCAATTGCGCAACGGCTCGGGTCGCACCAGAACCCGAACCCATTGCGATTCCGAGGTCAGCATTCTTCAATGCCAATACGTCGTTTACCCCGTCACCGGTCATGGCAACGGTTTTTCCACGAGTGTGCAGTGCGTCAACCATGCCTTGTTTTTGGGCAGGAGTGACTCTGCCAAAAACGTTTGTTGTGTCCATGATTTTTGCCACTTCATCGGTATTTTCCGGAAGATTGCGGGCGTCGTATGGGTGTTCTGCACCAGGAACACCCGCCTGGCCGGCAATTGCACCTACCGTCTCAGCGTTGTCTCCAGAGATCACCTTCACGTTCACGCCCTGACTCAGGAAGTACGCAACAGTTGCCGCAGCGTCCGGGCGAAGGGTTTGGCTGATAACAACAAGTGCCACACATTGAACTTCACCGAGTGGTTGATCGGTACTTATCTCAGAATCAGTTCTCGCAAGTAAGAGTACCCGCGCTCCGGTTTCCGCACTCTTATTTGATTGGGCCAGCATCGCGTGATTCGTTGGATCGACCATTTCCGGTGCGCCAAGAATCCATGAACCCTTATGCAAGAACGTTGCACTTGACCACTTGCGGGCACTTGAAAAGGGAATGGCACCGGTCAACTGCCATTGAGGGTCTGGAAAGCGGGATTCAATTGCGCTGAGCGTCGGATTCGCATTTGGTTGTGAGGAGGCCACGGCACCCAGTGCCGCCTCGATCTCGGACATTTCGACCGATCCGAGTGGTACTGCTTCTTGGACTTGCATACCCGGTTCGGTGAGCGTCCCTGTCTTGTCCGCACACACGGTGTCGACCCGCGCCAGTACTTCAACCGCCGGTAGATCCTGAACGAGGACACGTTTACGAGCAAGCTCGATTACCGACACGGCCATCGCGATAGACGTTAATAGGACAAGTCCTTCAGGGACCATGGTGACGACGCCGGCGATTGTTCCCCTGATCGATTCGTCTAGTGGCAACTTTGCCCGCAGCAACTGCGACAGCAGGAGTGCGATCCCAACTGGAAGGAGAAAATAGGAGACGTATTTGATGAACCTATTGATGGCGTCTCGTAATTCTGAGTTGGTCGTTTGAAATTGTTTCGCTGCCTCGGTCAATCCCGCGGCAAATGAGTCACGTCCAATTTTAGTGGCTCGCATATATCCGGATCCCGCAACGACAAATGACCCACTCATTGCAGGATCTTCAACGTGCTTGTCCACGGGATCGGCCTCGCCCGTGAGAAGGCTTTCATCAACTTCCAAACCCCGGGATCTTTCGATGACACCGTCAACTACGAGCTGATCCCCTGTCGAAAGCACGATCAGGTCGCCAAGGACTATCTCACTCGCGTGAATTTCAACTTCCTGGCCGTCACGGCGCACAATCGGCTTTGATTCACCGATTACCGCGAGTTTTTCTAAAGTCCGAGCCGCTCGATATTCCTGGATTGTTCCAATCAAGGCATTAGCAATAATGACGAAACCAAAAAGGGAGTCTTGCCACGGCGCCACAATCAGCATCACGATCCACATTGAGCCGAT